>Ga0315903_10003412_pt1 | contig 22060 bp, 13 predicted proteins | sample LakEriMetagenome_7_FD_203524 | JGI IMG/M metagenome (GOLD analysis project Ga0315903, IMG submission 203524) | Freshwater fungal communities from buoy surface, Lake Erie, Ohio, United States - Buoy 2 MA119 | ecosystem: Environmental > Aquatic > Freshwater > Lake | place: USA: Lake Erie, Ohio... | reverse complement strand
TTTTCGCTCGATTGAATGCGAATAATATCGGATGTCGGATTGGGAAAAACATTAATTTGTATAGATGCCTTTATCACAGGCACATTAACAGCGCCATCTAAAGAGTATTGTTTAAAAAAGTTCCAAATTTCTTGATTAGCATTGATGTCGCGGTTGGTCGGCCCGGAAGTAATATCGAGCAATGCACTCGGCCAAGTGTGACCACCGTTAAGCACTTTATAAAACACTACTTTGCATGTTCCTGAACAATTGGTGTAGCTTATTTTTTCTACGGTTGATAAATCAGTTGTGTTTGTGTTCGCCATAAAAACGGTATCACCATTCGTAGCGCATTGATTTTTGTTTAACCAAAAATTGATAGTAGCCTCTGCGCCAAAAGAAGATGGGAATCCGTTGTAGTTAACGGTTGGGTCAGCCGTGCCATGTATTTGCATATAGGGCATTGGGCGAGTAAGTGTGCAGTTTGCTGCGGCAGTATCTGTTATTAAACCAGTTACCGAAGCGATAGCCGCAATTCTATTGCTGAGTTCACAAGCCATACGGTTGCTTTGATAGCCTCCGTTGCTCATACCACAACTATAAACGCGATTTAAATCAACGCTATAATTAGCATGCATAGTGTCTATCAATGCAGAGATGAAACCAATATCATCAACCGTAGATTGCATACCACCTAAAAAACCTGAGTTCCATGCTTTATTTACACCGTTTGGATAGACCACAATAAATTTTTCAGCATCCGATGTTTGGTTCATCATGCTGTATAGTTCTTGTTCGCTAGCTTGTGAAGTGTAGCCGTGTAAGTTAAACACCAATGGATATTTGGTATTGCTGTTGTAGCCGGCAGGCAGATGTATGCGATAATCGCGAACAAGACCATCAAAAGTAAATGAGCCTACTTGACTGAATAAGTGAGCGGCAAAAAAAGTGAATAGAATAAACGAGTATATTTTTTTCATGGGGGGTTATATTTTTCTATTAAGAACAATTTTTGCTAAAGAAGTTTAATCGAATATAATACAAAATAACTTAATGTCACTTACATAAAATAAAAACAGCCCTGCAGAAACTGCAGAGCTGTTGACTTGTTCACCAGTAATAAAATTACTTGATTACCTGAAGTTGTTTGTTTGTGATACCATTAGTGGTAATTAAAGTGATGTGGTAAATACCTTGTTGTAATTCAGAAGTATTCAATTCAATTTTTGAACTATTAAATTGACTTTCCATAACATTTTGACCTACTACATTGGTTACTCTAACCTTATTGATTGTCGTGCCAATTGCTTCAATAACGGCATATTGCTTTGCCGGGTTAGGATACACTAAAACATTAACTTCAACTCCATTGATAGAAGTTAATCCGGTAGTACCATCTACTATAAAGCTATTAGTAGTAACACAACCTTTAATATCACTCACCTCAATTGAGTAATTGCCAGGAGCTAATCCGGAAATATCTTGAGATATAGCACCGTTTGACCAATCGTATGCATAAGGTGCAAATCCACCTGTAACAGTAATATCTATCACACCATTGTCGCCTTCACTACTTGAAGTAATAACTCCATTTACAATCAATGGTAAAGACGGTTGAGAAATAGTAAATGTACCACTAGCAGAGCAGCCATTTGCATCTGTAATTATGCCAGAGTAACTTCCTGCAGTTAAGTTGAAAATATCTTCAGTAGTAGCGAAGTTCGACCATTCGTAAGTATATGGAGATACCCCACCAGTTACTGAAAGATCAATAACACCGTTGCTGCCTCCTGCACAAGAAACATCAGTTACATTAGCGGCAACAGTTAATTCTAAAGGTTCAATCACGGTTACTGATTTTGAGCTTACACATCCGTTAGCATCTTTTGCATAAATAGTATATGTACCACCATCTAAACCGCTGAATGAATTGCCCGGTTGGTAATTTGTTCCATCAATGCTATATGTTTTTGTACCAACACCACCTGAAGCAGCTACATTTATCTGGCCGTTACCTTCTTGATGACAAGTTACATCTAATACGCTAGTCAAAATATTAATTGGCGTAGGTTCGGTCAAAGTGGTAAAGTAGGCTCCGGTACATCCGGCTGCATCTCTGACAATTATAAGATAGTTTCCGGAAAAAAGATTGTTGAACACTTTGCTTGATTGGTAAGATGCACCATTGTTGATACTATAAGCCAAAGTTCCTGCTCCACCAATTGCTGTTACATCAATAATACCTGAATTACCACCGTTACAAGCCAAATTGGTATTAGTTGAACTAATAACAAAAGGTGCCGGTTGGGTTAGTGTAACAGATTGCGAACTTAAACAACCGTTAGCATCTCTTACTTTCACTAAGTAAGTTCCGGCCGTTAAGCCTGCTAATACCGGAGAAGTTTGCCAAGCAGTACCATTCACACTATATTCAAGTGTTCCTGTTCCACCCGTAACAAGAGTTACATTGATAGAACCATCTGATGCACCATTGCAAGAAATGTTGGTAGAAGTGACATTTTGAATGGTTGGACCATCAGAGTCGAATACGTTGCCGGATACAGTTTGCTCACATCCTGTACCATCTTTTATTATAATAAAATATTGTCCGGAAGATAGACCACCAAAAAGTGCATTTCCGGTAAATGAATCGCCTCCATCTATGCTAAATTGGTAGTTAGAGCCAGAGCCACCTGCTGGTTGCACCAACAATGCTCCATTACTATTACCACAAGTTGAGTTTGTGGTTAAAATGTTTCCTGTAATAGCATTAGGTTGAGTTAATGTAACATTTGTAAGGTATACACAATTGTTTCTGTCTTTTACATAGAAAGTATAAATACCTACCCCTAAATCTCCATATGTACCATATTTGGTAAAGTTCACACCATCAGTACTATAGCTATAACCTGGGTTACCACCGCTTCCGCTGACGTTGATATTTCCATTTGTACCACCGTTGCAAGAAGGATTAACCACACTTGCTGTTGCAGACAAAGGACTTGGTTGAGAAACAGTTATTGTTTTACTTACAGTGCAACCTGCAATATCGCGAAGTAGTATGGTGTAAGTTCCTACAGCCAAACCACTAAATGTGGTACCGGACTGATAAGTTATTCCATTGTTTATGCTGTATGATAGCGCTCCTAAACCTCCAATTGCACTAGTGATAGTTACGCTTCCATTGTTGCCACCATTGCAACTCACTGCGGTAGGTATGGCATTGAATACTAATTGACTTGGCTGTACAATAGTTACTACTGAACCGTTTTGGCAACCAGCCGCATCTTTAACGATTGTTGAATAAGTACCAGCAGTTAATCCAGAGAATACTGGACTAGCTTGAAAAGATACACCACCATTGTTTGAGTATTGCAAAGTACCTGTTCCTCCGGCTGCAGACAATGTGATAGCACCATCATTGCCGCCAAAGCAACTTACGTTTTGCTTGTTGATTGGTAATGAAAGAGTAGGACCATCTTGATTATTCACTATCACAGTAGTTGAACCGCTACAACCGGCTGCAGTAGCAACTATTTGATATGAACCAGAACCCAAATTATTGAAAAATCCTGTAGATTGTGCCGTGCCACCATTTAAGGTATATGAATATGAGCCTCCATTTCCACCAACAGCCGTTACCAAAATTTGACCATTAGTGCTGCCACAAGTAGCGCTGGTTGTTTGTGTAGAAGAAAATGTAATTGCTGCCGGTTGTGTAATCACAAAACTAGATGTTTTGATACAGCCTAAATCATCTTTCACATACATGGTGTAATTGCCCGGAGCTAAACTGTTGAAACTGTTAGACGTTACATAGTTGAGTCCATCCAAACTGTATTTGTATGGGGATGCACCACCTGACGCACCACCATTGATACTGCCATTATTCAATCCAAAACAAGAAACATTAGTTAACTGTGAAGTACTAGCCGCTAAACCAACAGATACTTCTGCACTGAAGGTTTCTGTGCATGTGGTGTTCCAGCCTTCTATAGTTGTAGTAAGTGTAACCGTTTTCTTTCCTGCAGTAGTGTAGGTATGTGTTGGATTGGCTACATTTGAACCAGAGCCATCACCAAAATCCCAAGTATATATTTTATTAGTTCCTGTATATCCGGCTTTTGATATCAAGTTAAACATTCTATCTTGAGTTAGCGTAGAGTTGCTGGTGAATGTAACCGTACCCTGAGTAGCGATGCAAGATGAAGATACTGTAAAAGAAGGAGTGTTGAAGTGTACCATTCTTGGCACCAAATAAAAGTCACCATCCTTGCTGAACGCTGTTGCTGCACTTGCCCAGTTACCTCCGGTGGAAGTACCTGCTAAAGAAGCTAGATTTTCACCAAGTGACTCTCCGTTTCCGGTGTAACGCACTTGAAATGTAAATCCAAAAGGGAAAACTCCCTGACGAATAGATACTCCCACCGCAAAATTTGCGTTTACAAACACACCGGTTCCAAGAGATACATCAATAAATGAGTTTGCAGGGTTGGCACTATTGTTCGCAGCATACCAAGCAAAATTTACAGATTTTAAAGTACTCGTTGGTCGGCCATTCGCATCCACATTATAAATGTTGACTTGAAGAGGAACACCTCCCACTAAACCGGGATAGTTTCCATATACTCGAACTTGGTTAATTTGACCTGGAGCTGAGTAGTGATAAGTCTGAGCCGCACTTTCTTCAAATCCATTGAATAGGGTAATGTACCCCGTTCCTCCTGTGTTTTTTGAATTGACGTATCCATTTAAGTCCTCGCATTGCGAATTCACTGCGTTGACAAACAAGATACTCATGAAAAACACCATCAATAGTGTAATTTTTCTTGTGTTCATAGTTTTATTTTATGGGTTAATAATTATTTACGGAGACAAAAATACTTGCTTCGTAGCCCATCGCTTCTGACCATCATCAGTGAACCATGTTATTTATGGTGAGTGTTGTCATCATGAAAGATGATGTAAATCATCATCTCATGTAAAACTTTTTATAAAACAAAAAATCCGCAATCGAAGGACTGCGGATTTAAAGTGTCAATTAGTACTAGTATCTTATTCTGCTTCTATGGCATCCGGTTTAACTACCTCAATAGCTTGCGCATATTTAGCTCTGATTTTTGCTTCAATTTCTGCTGCCAATTCCGGGTTGTCTTCCAACATTTGTTTAACACTGTCGCGACCTTGACCGATTTTAGTTGTTTCGTAGCTATACCACGAACCGCTTTTTTGTAAAACGTTTAGTTCGGTGCCTAGGTCAACAATCTCACCATTTTTAGACACTCCTTGACCATACATAATGTCAAACTCTGTCACTCGGAAAGGAGGTGCTAATTTGTTTTTCACCACTTTTACGCGCGTGCGGTTGCCGGTTATTTCATCCCCATTTTTAATTTGTCCAATTCTGCGAATGTCTAAACGAATAGAAGCATAAAACTTCAAAGCGTTTCCACCGGTGGTGGTTTCGGGGTTGCCGAACATCACCCCAATTTTTTCGCGCAATTGGTTGATAAAAATACAGCAACAACCGGTCTTGTTGATGGTTCCCGTGAGTTTACGCAATGCTTGGCTCATTAATCGAGCATGTAACCCCATTTTAGAGTCGCCCATTTCGCCTTCCAACTCACTGCGTGGCACAAGAGCAGCTACAGAATCAATAACAATAATGTCAATCGCTCCCGAGCGAATTAGATGTTCGGTAATATCTAGTGCCTGCTCACCATCGTCTGGTTGAGAAATAAGCAAATTGTTGACATCAACCCCCAGTTTTTCGGCATAGGTTTTATCAAAAGCATGTTCCGCATCAATGAAAGCTGCTACGCCACCGTTTCGTTGGCAGTTAGCAATGGCTTGAATAGCTAAAGTGGTTTTACCAGAAGATTCCGGTCCGTAGATTTCAACTACACGACCTTTCGGCAATCCGCCAATTCCTAAAGCCACATCGAGGCCGATGGAACCGGTAGAAATAGCTTCTGCTTGCAACACCTTAGAGTCGCCCAACTTCATGATGGTGCCCTTGCCGTAAGCTTTGTCGAGTTTCTCCAACGTTAGCTGCAAGGCTTTCATTTTTTCTTTCTTCTCATCGCTCATTTTGTTCATTTTTTCGTTTTCTGGATTTTTTTTCATTTACAAACCTAAATTTTTTTGTTTAAAAAACTAAATATTATAGCAATAAATAATTTTTTAGTCAAAAACAGCTACTACTACACCATCTGTTGCCGACTTCAAATTACGTACGTGCAATGTTCGGCCATTAAAACGCAATGGAATTGCGTAGGGGGTAGAAGTTTGAAAATAAACATCGCGAGCGGTCAAAAAACTGTTTAACACGCTAAACAAAAACGGTTTAGTCAAGTCGGTTTGCTGATTATTATTGTCGTCATATAAAAACATAGCGATTACCGTGGCACTAGCGGGTGTGATGGCTGTGGTAGAAAGCACTGTGTTGTCAACAATCAATGAGTCGCGACCGGCCACCACAGCTTGGTTGGCCGTGAAAACGGCCATTACGGTTTGATTATCATTTTTAGGTAAACCGGCAAGTAGTTGTCCGGCCAATGATGATGCCGGAGGTAAAGTGCGCAGATAAACCAAAGGATTATTGCTCACAAAACCTTCTCTATAATAATGCACCACTCGATCTCCGGCTGTGGTGCTAATCACTTCAAATTCATAATTGGTGCGTGATTTTATTGTAATCGGTCCCCAAAACCCTTTGTCATTGACGGTGATAGTAAACTTGGGTGTGCCACCAATTCTTTCTCCATTGTCTGAATTGAGTTCATATACTTTCACTGAAGCTCCGGCATTTGGTGTGTTTTCGCCAAGGGCTAAGGCTTTACCACAAACGATAACTTCTGCTGTTTGTGTGGCAAAAGTTGTAATGCTGGGTGTGGATCCGTTATTGAAAAATTTAAACATTTCAATAAATGCTTCAGCGCAGGTGGCTACTTCATAGTGATCTTTATTTTGAAGTTCAATGTTTGTGCCACCCGTGATGCTTGTTGCACCAGCCACGGCATCGCCTGCAGAAGAAATGTTGAGTGAAGGTACTTCATCGTTTACACCGGCCGGAGAGCTTTGCGAGCTGCTGCCGATGTGTACATAGTGCGCGACTTTTTTTGCGCGAGCAGTGTCGTTACAGAAATTATAGCCATAACCGCCACCTGCCGAGTGGCCAACGAGGTCTACTTGTGTGGCACCTGTTTTCGCTAAAACTGTATCAATAAAAGCATTCAATGCATTTACATCATTGCCGTTGCCGAGTGTGTTCCAATCATAAGCGTAAAGTTGCTTGTCGCAATAGCCATTGGCTGAAAAACGCATCACTTGGTTGGCCCAAGTGTCACCTGACGCTAGAAATCCGTGAAGAAAAATGACAGGACGATAATTCGTGCAGTCTTTTCCTGTGTTTTTGTCATCATCACAGTCTTTATCGCAAGAGAATACACTAAATAGAAACGTAAAAGCACTGAGTAGGATCAAAAACGAATAGCGAGTGAGTTTCATAACGGGTAGTTTTTGGGTTTATCAATCACTAAAAATAGTGAAAGGTCTCACTACGCCAAATTCATACAACATTATAATTGTAAGGTGAGGGAAAGCTATTTTGCAAAGATTGAAATCGGCTGAAAGTTAGGCGACTTCGAATTAAATCTCTTGCAGTTGCTCTGTTTTAAAGCTATGCTCCATTATAATTCGTACAGAAGTGGCGCTCGGGCTAAGCAATTTTTTGTTGAGTTGGCGTTTAGTGCGCACATAACTCATTAATTCTTCAGTAATGTCTGGATCGTTGGCGCTTAGCTGAGCAATCTCTTGTTTTTGAAGTTCGGTGGTTTCACCATAAGTGTGAAGGAGAAGAAGATTAGAAGTAGATGTTTTTATCATGAGTTTGGTTTTAATATTTGATACTTAAACGCCCATGTGTTGCTTTATTGTGTATGGGTTAAGTTTTTTTCACAAACAAAAAAATCCCCAACCAATAAGGTCGGGGATTTAAACAACTAGTACAACCAAAAAATCTTTATTGAATGGCAATCTTATGTTCTTCCATCAGCTTGCGGAGGTTGATGAGCGCGTAGCGCATACGACCCAAGCAGGTGTTGAGTGGAGAATTGGTGTAATCAGATACTTCTTTAAAACTGAAGTTGAAGAAATGACGCAAAATAACCACCTCTTTTTGCTCTTCGGGTAGCATTTCTATCAGTTCTTTCAGCTTAGTTTCGAATCGCTCCACTTGTTGATGCTCTTCGTGAGCTGTTTCTTCAAAACGCATATATTTGAAAATGTCATCGCCATCGCTGGTCACAATACCCGGTGTGCGTTTCAACTTGCGAAAATGGTCAATACACAAGTTGTGAGCAATGCGCAGCACCCAAGGTGCAAATTTGCCTTCCTCGTTGTAGCGTCCGGTGCGCAACGTGTCTATTGCTTTGATAAATGTTTCTTGAAAAAGGTCTTCTGCCAAGTACGTATCTTTCACCAAGCAATAAATTGCTGTATACACTTTGTCTTTGTGGCGGTGAATTAGTCTTTCTAAGGCAATCTCGTTGCCTTTCAGGTAGCTGTCTATCAGTTCCTGGTCGCTAATGATGGTAGTACGCATAACCTTACGATTTAGGTGGTGAAAAAATATAAACGTAAAGTTTGGCCTATAGCGAATGGTTTAGTGATGAAAAATAAATAAAAATGAAATTGAAATCCTATTGCTTTGTTTATGCGTGAATGAACCTTTAAAAACTATTTTTGTCTGATAATAAATCTAAAAAAGTAAAGGCTCTCGCAATAGGCTGTTTTTATTTTGTATGACCGAATATAAAAAAAAGAATTTGAATATTCCAAATATTTCTGCTCAAAAAATTTTTATCAAAGGCGCTCGCGTTCACAATTTAAAGAATGTGGACGTAGAACTACCTAAAAATAAGTTCATCGTTTTCACTGGAGTTTCTGGTTCCGGCAAATCTTCACTAAGTATAGATACGCTTTATGCTGAAGGGCAAAGACGCTATGTAGAAAGTTTATCTTCCTACGCACGCCAATTCCTCAATCGCATGGATAAACCTGATGTGGACTACATCAAAGGTTTGTGTCCGGCCATTGCCATCGAACAAAAAGTATCTACAAGAACAACTCGCTCCACGGTAGGGTCGCTTACGGAGTTGTACGATTATCTTCGGCTTTTGTTCGCTCGCATCGGGAAAACGTATTCGCCCGTTAGCGGAGAGTTGGTGAGTAAACATGAAGTGAACGATGTGGTTGACTTCATATTCAAACTAAAAACTGGTGAAAAAGTATTTGTCTATTTCGAAAACAAAGTAGCGAAAACCTTTGCCGAAGAATTGAAATTATTGCTGCAAAAAGGCTTCACACGCATTGAGCATGATGGACAAACGACCAACATCGAATCGTTGCTCGAAGATAAAGATGCGGTTAAAATCAAAGCGAAAGTCATTCGTGTATTGGTAGATCGCTTGGTGGTAAACACAGAAGATGAAGACTTGCCTTCGCGCGTGGCCGATAGCGTGTTGACGGCTTTTAATGAAGGTCACCATGAGTGTGTGATTGTGTATGGCGATAAACAAGAGAAAATTTTCAATAACAAGTTTGAAGCCGATGGCATCAACTTTGAATTGCCTTCGCAAAATTTATTCAACTTCAACAATCCGTTTGGTGCTTGCAAAACTTGTGAAGGATTTGGCACCGTGATGGGCTTGGATGAAGACATGATTTTTCCTGACAAAGAATTGTCAGTTTACGAAGGCGCCATCGCGCCTTGGAAAGGGGAGAAGATGAGCGAATGGGCAGAACCGTTAATCAAAAAAGGCATTCTTTTTGACTTCCCTATCCATCGCGCGTATCGCGATTTAAGTGATGCGGAAAAACAATTGCTTTGGACGGGTAATAAATATTTTGCTGGGCTAAATGAGTTTTTTAAGTTTCTGGAACAAAGCAGTTACAAGATACAATATCGAGTAATGCTGTCGCGCTTTCGTGGTAGAACTAATTGCCCCGACTGCAAAGGTTCGCGCATACGCAAAGACGCACAGTACGTAAAAATCAATGGTAAAAATATTGCCGAATTATTGCTTTTGCCCATCAAAGAGTTGTATCCGTTTTTTAAAACGTTGAAGCTAGACGAAACTGACACAAAAATTGCACAACGTATTTTGATAGAAATAAACACGCGCTTGCAAACCATGATGGATGTGGGCTTGGGTTATTTGACATTGAATAGATTATCTAACACACTTTCGGGTGGTGAAACGCAGCGCATCAATCTCACTCGCTCCATCGGCAGCAATTTAACTTCATCGCTCTACATTTTAGATGAACCGAGTATCGGGCTTCACCAACACGACACAGATCGATTGATTACTGTGCTAAAAAACTTGCGCGACTTGGGCAACACAGTAGTGGTGGTAGAACATGATGAAGATATCATGAAAGCTTGTGACCATATTGTAGACATGGGTCCCGAGGCGGGCATTAATGGAGGCGAAGTGATGTTTAATGGCTCATCAACCGATATTTTGAAAAGCAATACGCTAACAGCTCAATACCTGAATGGGAAGTTGGAAATAGCGTATTCAAAAAATCGTAGACAACCGTCCAATTGGATTAGTCTGACCGGAGCTAAACAACACAATCTAAAAAACATAGATATTAAAGTACCGCTTAAAGCCTTAACAGTGGTGAGCGGAGTGAGCGGCTCGGGGAAAACCACTTTGATTAAAAAAATATTATATCCGGCTTTGGTGCGTTTGTTTGATGGCTCGGGTGAAAAACCGGGGGTGTATCGTGATATGACCGGAGATTTAAAAAAGATAACTGCGGTTGAATTGATTGACCAAAATCCTTTGGGAAGAAGTTCGCGGTCTAATCCTGTGACTTATGTAAAAGCTTATGACGGCATTCGAGATTTATTTTCTAAACAACAAGTGTCTAAAATCAGAGGCTATCAACCCAAAGACTTTTCGTTCAATGTGGAAGGCGGTCGTTGTGAAACCTGCAAAGGCGATGGAGAAGTGATTGTAGAAATGCAATTTTTGGCCGATGTGCATTTAAAGTGTGAAGCTTGCAATGGAAAAAAATTTAAAGAAGAGATATTGGAAGTTAAGTACAAAGAGAAAAATATCTATGAGATTTTAGAGTTGAGTGTCGATGAAGCCATTGACTTTTTTGTAGACGCAAAAGATGTAACGGCCAAACTTATGCCACTCAAAAATGTGGGATTGGGTTATGTGAAACTCGGTCAATCTAGCTCTACCTTGAGCGGTGGCGAGGCGCAAAGAGTGAAGTTAGCTTCTTATCTCACGCGAGGCACTTCGCCCAACCCAATGCTGTTTATTTTTGACGAACCTACCACCGGGTTACATTTTCATGACATCAAAAAATTGGTTTCTTCGTTTAACCAACTGATAGAAGCAGGGCATACAGTAGTGGTGATTGAACACAACATGGATGTGATAAAATGTGCAGATTGGTTGATTGATTTAGGCCCCGATGGAGGCGATGAGGGCGGTGAACTTGTCTACCAAGGTGTGCCCGAAGGAATTTTAAGTGTAAAACATTCATATACGGCATTGTATTTGAAACCTAAATTGCACCAGAACTAAAAAGTTCGACTTCATTCACCAAAAAGTTTGCGCTGTGAAGCAGAAATTTTACGTATTGCTAGTACTGTGGTTTAGCACGGGTCAATTATTTGCACAAGATTTTACGGGAACTGTCAAAAAAAATGACAGTCTAAGTGCGCCTATTTACCAAGCAAATGTGGATATTCTGGAAGGCGGCAAACCCTTCAAAATGTTGAAGACTTATTTTAACGGTACCTACAAATTTACTCCGGCTAAAAGCCAGACTTACAAAATTCACATCACTTACACCGGCTACACTGACACCACTTTTGAAGTTTCCACCGACAAAAATGGTGCGCTAAACGCCAACAATGTGTTGGTAAAGTTGAAAAAGGACGGTATGCGCCTGATGGGAGTAGTGAAAAGCGCAGATGAAGATTTTCCCATTCATGGTGCCGTGGTTGTTTTAAAAAATATAATGACGCGCTTGGAGAGCCGTCAAACTACGGGTATAGATGGGGCCTATAATTTTAAACTTGATTACGAAACCAACTACAAATTTTCAATTGATAAACGTTCTACGGGAATCATTAATAAGTACAAGGACACTACGTTTTATTTCTCCACTGTTGGGTTTAATATTCCATTAGACTATAAACTAAATGTGGCTTTAGACCCTGTTTTGTATGCACAAACAGACGTCCGTGAAGGTTATGATCCTACGACAGCCAAAAATCCTAAAACAAACCCAGTAGTTACCACCGCCCTAACAAAGGAGAAAGAATTAGTGCCTTTTGCCGAAACAAAGCAACCATTTATTGCGGCTGAGAAATTAAAAATAGCGGATGATAAAATAGCTCAACTTCAAGCAGAACTTGAAAAAGCACTCAAAGAAATTGAGGCCTTGCGTAAACGAGAATTAGAGGCTAAAAAGACGCCTGATTTATCAATTAATACGACACCGGCTTCAAAGAAACGGAAAGAAGATAAGAACCTAGAGGTGGGGGTTATCAAAGATTATATAGTAAAACCGGCAGTAGAAAATTCGAATACCATCGAGAAGGATAGATTGGCGGCTGAAGCAAAAGTTAAAGAAATGGAAGCAAAAATAGCTGTTCAACAAAAGTCTGATTTAGCTTTTGCAAAACGTGCTCAAGAATTAGCTAACCTCCAAAAGCAACAAGAAGACAGTTTGCAAACTGCTCGCGAAGTAGCGGAAAACAAAAAGATGTTGGAGGCTTTAAATGGCCAAACTAACAAAGTAAAAGAAGACTCAATCGCCAGCGTAAAAACGCAGGCTATAGAAGCAAAAAAGGCAATTGAAACTAAAGCAAAAGCTGATTCGATAGCTAAAATTGTGGCTATGCAAAGAGCTGAACAGGTTGCGGATTCACTTTCTCAGATTAGAGTACAGACAAAAGCACAAGAAAAAGCAAAAACCGATTCTTTAGCCAATGCAAAAGTCCAATTGGCATTGCTTGAATTAGCAAAAACTACCGCAGCACAAAAGTTATTCTCCGAATCGGTGGCCGCCATCAATGCAGCGCAAGAAAAGTTAAAAGCCGAACCTGCTTTGCTACAAAAGAAAGAGAAGGAAGCGCAAAATCCTGCTTTGGCTAGCACAAAGAAAGAAGAGCAGCTAAATATAGAAAAGAATGCACAACCCGCTCCTGTTGAGCTGCCAAAGCCTGAGGTTAAAGAACCTGCTATTACCAAAAATAAACTCAACATTAATCTCTCGGCTATCAATTTTGATAAAAATTCAGTAGAAATTGGCGCCAAACAAAAGGCAGAGTTCAAAGACTTGTTGCAGTTGATAAAAGATAATCCAACAAAAATGGTGGCCTTGTATGCCATTGCTTCGGCAGATGAGAACAATGCTAAGCAACTTTCTTTGCGGAGGTCAGACAGCATGTTGCGTTACTTAATTCAAAATGGAATTGCCATTGATAAAGTAAACTCCATGTATTTCGGCAGTGAAAAATCGAGAAACGGATGTGTTAGTTCGATGTGTCCGGAGGAGTTACAGCAGCAAAACCGCTGTGTGGCTTATGAATTGCTCGAACCTAGTTCAGACTAAACTCAAAACTTAGAGCGCGAGTAATAATCGTTTCGGCAGCGGGTTTAAACAAGTTGAATGTTTGACCGCGTACACTTACTATCACTGAATTGTGTTTTTCACTATTGACTTTCATAATGACTTCATCGCCCGGTAAAATACCCATTTCAAATAGCTTTTCTTGCAGTTTGTTATTGCTAATTTCTACAATGTAAGCGCGTTCGCCTACCCTAAGTTTATCCAATGATTTCATGAAATTCTCCATTTAGCTATAGCTCAATGTAATGGCGACAACTGCTTTTGTCAATAGCTGGTCGGCATAATTATATAAGATGACCAATATTTAACAAAAAAGCCACAACTCGGCTGAGCTGTGGCTTCAAATTATGTGACTTTGTTGGGTTATTCTGCTTCTGCTCCCTTATCTTTTTTCTTTTTGCCGGAGGTGGTGGCAGATAGTTTGTCAAACTCTTTATCAATGTAGTAAAGACTTTGTGGCCCACCGCCTATCAATTTTATTTTATCCAAAATCCGTTTGAATTGCACTTCTTCTTCTTTCTGTTCATCCACAAAGAAGCGAAGAAAGTCTTCGGTGGCATGGTCGCCTTCAGACTTAGAGAGAGTAATGATTTTATAAATCGCTTTCGTCACTTTTTGCTCATGCCCCAAGGCCATTTCTACAGCTTCGGCTATTGACTTGAACTCATACTTTGGTGCTTTCAAAGCGGGCACTAATGCATGGCCGCCAACTTCGTTGATGTAACTGAAAAACTTCATGAAATGAGTATTCTCTTCGGCAGACTGCTTGAAGAAAAACTTAGCAGAGCCCTCCAGCCCTTCGCGTTCACACCATGAGGCCACGGAAAGATAGCTGTACACAGCATTCATTTCGAGTTCTAAGTGTTCATTAAGCGCTTTTTCTACTTTTTTGGTAATTAACATAGTTAGTTGTTTAGTGTTTTTGTCGGTGGCCGCCAAAAGTCGGGCAGTCACATTTGTTGACTTTGCAGCTTGAAAGTTCTCCCGCTAAGGTCAAACCGATAGTTAGCATAACAGTAAAGCGTAGGATATGTTTTATTTGTGTTGGCATAAATACGTAACGAATAAAAACGAAATTAATTTTTTTCGGTTGAAAACACGCAAACGAATATTAGTCGCCCCGCTTGATTGGGGGCTTGGCCACGCCACCAGGTGTGTGCCCATCGTGCGTGAGTTCATCGCGCAAGGTCACGAAGTTTTGCTGGCCGGCAGTGGTGCTTCACTGTGTTTGTTGCAACAACAATTCCCAGATTTGAAAGCCTACGAATTGCCCGGCTATAATCCAACCTATTCCAATAATGACCACATGGTCTTGGCTATGGCCACTCAATTACCTCATTTTATCCAAACCATAAAAGAGGAAAACAAACTAGCTAAGGCAATAGTGAAAAATGAAAACATAGATATAGTCGTTTCAGACAACCGCTATGGGTTTTATGCCGATGCGGCTCACAATGTTTTTATCACGCATCAACTCACGGTGCTCATGCCTAAGGCTTGGCGATGTATGCAGCCTTTGGTCAACTATTTTAACCATCGTCAGATTAGCCACTTTCAAACCTGCTGGGTACCGGCTCCGGATGGTTTGTTGACGCCTGATTTATTACAACATCCATCGTCTATCCAACCCGTTTTTATCGGCTTTCTTTCTAGATTATCCATCCCTCTAGTGCCATCGCGGTATAAAGTACTGGCCTTGCTCTCCGGCCCTTCGCCTCAGCGCGAGCAATTGGGAGAGATACTCAAAAAACAACTCAAGGAACTTGATATTCCGGCTGTCTTTATTTGGGGCGATTTTTCTGGCGAGCAGCACACCATGCGGCATGAACAACTAACGGAAATGAATTTTGCCGATGCCGACCAATTGAACCAACTGATTGGAGCAAGTGAAATCATTGTAGCGCGCTCCGGCTACAGCACCGTGATGGATTTAATCGGTTCGCAGAAAAAAGCCATCTTTGTGCCCACACCCGGCCAAACCGAACAAGAATATTTGGCCAACATCATGCACAAAAAGAAAATAGCCATCACCGCACCGCAACACAACTTCGACCTCAAAACCACTATAGACGCCACCGCGCCAACCAGCGGTTTTGTCAATATAGATTTCTCTCCTTCACATTTACTCCAACAAGCCATCCAACAGTTATGATAGACCTCAAAAAACTTTTCAAAAGCTTTGGCTACGCCAACAAAGGAATGATTATCGCTTTTCGCGAGCAGCAAAATTTGCGCATACACGGCATTGCCGTCATCCTCGTCACCACGGGTGGCATTTTGCTCGGCATGTCGGCCGTGGAGTGGAGTATCATTTTTTTGACCTACGGCCTGGTGATAGTGGCGGAGATGTTCAACACCGTCATTGAAAATGTGATAGACCTCGTGTCGCCCAACTACAACGCACTGGCCGGAAAAATTAAAGACATTGCTGCCGGAGCCGTTTTAGTGGCCGCTATCATCGCCACAGTCGTGGCCGTTTCTCTTTTCGGCAACAAATTGTTTAATCAGATTTTTGGGTAGTAATTCTTACCAAACAAGAATAGGCATAAAAAAATTATACCTGATGGTGTCATTTTTGAATATTGACTTACTGATTTCTATTGAAGCAAAGTTACATTGCCTTGATAGTTTGATCTGGTGTTATCGTTGAACGTCACCGTGGCGTAATAAACATAAGCGCCAAGTGGTTGACGCACTCCTTTGAAGGTGCCATCCCAAGCCGGAAGGACGCTCTTTTCTTCAAATACTTTTTCGCCCCAACGGTTGTAGACCGTTAAGTAAATGTCTTTAATGTTGCTGCCCCCCACTCTAAATAAGTCATTCATGCCGTCATTGTTTGGCGAGAAGGCGGTAGGAATGTAAGCTGCGCCTTTCACCGGATTTACAGTGATAGCCACATCGCCATCTACAAAGCAACCCGAGTTAGCGTCGGTGTAACGAACGGTGTAAGTGATGTTTGCCGTTGGTGTAGAAATAGGGTTGGCACAGTTGGTGCAAGAAAGGTTGGTAGCCGGTTGCCACACATAGTTGCCGCTCGTGCTGCCCGTCACCGCTGCTTCAAGTTGAACAGGCGTTAGCGCATCTACGGTGGTGTCGTTGTTGACGGCCAGTTGCAAATCTTGCACGGTCACATCTAAGGTAAAATTCGCTGCGCATTGGCCGGGTGCTACAAAGAAGGTGTAAGTGCCGGAGGCCGTGTTGCTAACAGAGGTAGGTGACCAAGTGCCCGGAATGCCATTGTTAGAAACACTCGGCAGGGTTGGTGCAGTTTGATCTAAGCAAATGGTGAGTGGTGAGGTAAAATTAAAGGTAGGCAAAGTTCCGCTTGCGATTTCGTTCACCACCACGGTTGCCGTGTTGCTGCATCCGTTGGCGTCTGTGCCGGTCACGGTGTAGGTGCCTTGTGTTGCGGTGATAGCGTTGGTCAAGCTGTTCAACGGGTCATTCCAAACATAGTTGGCTGCGCCATTGGCGGTGAGTGTGGTGGTGCTGCCTGCGCAGTAGCTCAACACTCCGCTGATAGTTACATTCGGCAAGGCGGTTTCGGTGACGGTGGCTGATGCAGTGCCCGAGCAACCGGTGCCATTGTCTACAGTCACGGTGTAGGTGCCCGCAGTTACTGTGGTGCTGGCTGTTGCATCAGAGTTGCTCCAGCTGTAAATAGTTCCTCCGCTGGCAGTAAGTGTAGTGTTTTGACCAGCGCAGTAGCTTAAGTTTCCGCTGATGGTTGGGGTTAATGTAGTCGATTCTGTTACTGTTGAAGTAGCCACTGCCGTGCAGCCGTTAGCATCGGTGACTAGCACGCCATACGTACCTTGTGTAATCGTTACGGCAGCAGAATTGCCGATGACATTAAACGTGGCATCCGACCATGTGTAGGAAACTCCGCCACTAGCAGTAAGTGTTGTGTTGCCACCGGTGCAATAGGTACTAGAGCCGTTGATGGTGGCCACCACCGGAGGGAATTGTGCGCCATTAGAGAAGGATGTGCTAGGTGCAGAGGAACAAGTGCCATCGCTGGCTTCAACCGTATAGCTATTGCCGATAGTCATGCCAGAAATAACTCCACCTGCACCAACTGTTGGCCCTGTTGGTGAGAAGATATAAGTTAAAGTACCTACATAATTACTGATGGTGCTGCTGCCATTTGCAGAGCAAGATGCCGGATTGGTTACAATAGTCGGCACAGCCGGAACGCCCGTAGCTGCAGCGTTGCTAAATGAATTACTAGGCGTTGAAGAACATAGTCCATTGTCTGCCGCAACGGTGTAGCTCGTGCCTACGGTCATGCCGCTGATGGCTCCACCTGCTGCAACCGTTGGGCCGGTTGGTGTAAAGAAATAAGAAACCGTAGCGTCATAATTGCTGACCGCACTACTTCCACCTGCTGTACAAGTAGGCGGAGTAGAAGTGATTGTTGGTGTAGTTGGTGTAACTAATTGAGCTAAACTACTGAACGCTGTGCTTGGTGCAGATGAACAAGTGCCATCACTTGCTTCAACCGTATAACTAGTTCCGATGGTCATGCCGCTTATCGCTCCACCTGCGCCAACACTTGGGCCAGTTGGGTTGAAAATATAAGTTAATGAACCTACGTAATTACTGATGGTGCTATTGCCATCTGCTGAGCAAGATGGAGGTGTAGTAGAAATTGTTGGAACAGCGGGAACGCCCGTTGCAGCTGCATTGCTAAAAGATGTACTTGGCAATGAAGGACAGGTACCATCGTTTGCAGTTACAGTATAGCTCGTGCCTACGGTCATATTGCTGATGGCTCCACCTACGCCTACGGTTGGCCCTACGGGACTAAAGCTATAAGTAAAAGAAGCATTGTAATTGCTGACTGCGCTGGCTCCGTCGAATGTACAAGTAGGAGGAGTAGCAGTGATAGTTAGTGCGCTTGGAGCAGCTAACTGTGCAGCTACGCTAAATGATGAACTTGGTGTAGAAGAACAAGTGCCATCACTAGCTACTACGGTATAGCTGGTGCCTACTGTCATACCTGAAATAATTCCACCTGCGCCTGCTGCTGGCCCTGTTGGGGAGAAAACATAAGTCAAAGAGCCAACGTAGTCGGTGATTGTTGCACCACCATCTGCTGAGCAAGTAGGAGGAGTGGTTGTAACGGTCGGCACAGCGGGAACACCCGTTGCGGCAGCATTGCTAAATGAAGCACTAGGTGCCGAAGTACAAGCGCCTGTGCCTGCGGTAACCGTATAGCTTGTGCCTACGGTCATATTGCTTATTACACCACCTGCGCCTACAGTTGGTCCTGCGGGCGTAAAGTTATAGGTTGTTGTTGCATCATAATTGCTGATAGTACTGCTTCCGGGGGCTAAACAGGTAGCAGGATTAGAAGAAATAGTAGGGGTAGCCGGCAAAGGAATTGTTGTAGCATAAGTGATTAGAATAGCCCCTGTGCCTCCTGCTCCGCCATTGCTATTGCCTCCTCCTGCTCCACCGCCACCGTAGTTGCCTCCGGGGTTATTTGTTGTTGCTCCACCTGCTCCACCACCCGGGCCATTGTTAGCACCACCTGCACCACCGTTACCGCCACTTCCATTGTTTCCGGCTGTGCCTGATGTGTTTGTACTGCCTCCTGAAGCTGTGCCTCCTGAGCCACCGTTTCCGGGACTTCCGCCTGTTCCTGATCCGCTAGTTCCTCTTACACCACCGTTCGCTTGAAGACTAACCGGTGTACCACCTTGCGCAGTTCCGCTAAAAGTACTATTACTACCTGTTGTTCCATTATTCCCACTCGAACCGTCACCACCACCACTTCCACCACAACCACCAGCGCCTGCACTATAGTTAAACGTGGATCCGGGAACAACATTAATAGTGATTGTGGTGTAACCACCACCACCGGCTCCACCACCGCCACGAGTATTAAATAAACCACCATTACTTCCACCACCACCACCACCACCACCACCGCCACCGCCAAAAACGGCTACAGTGATAGAAGTTACGTTACAGGGAACTGTCCAAGAGCCGCCTACAGCAGCACCATTGCAGGCCACAGGACCGGCTAATGTTACATCTTGAGCCGAAGAGGCAAGCCATAAACAAATAAACAGCCAAGTAAGTGGGATAAATTTTTTCATTGAGTACTCTAGTGTTTTTAAAATCAAAGATGTCTAACGACTACGATTATAGTTATTTAGTCGTCAAATTCCAAGAAAGCAAAACTAGCTAAAGGGAGCATTACTAGATTAGCTCAAAATCATCATTTTGTTAAACACTAATTGTCTAAGGTTAAGTGGTTTTCGTTCGCAAATGATTGGGCAAACATCGCTGACATTTTTGGTGTTGCTTTGCGATTTATGCCTTTCAGTCCATCTACTTTTCAAATACCAAACGCTGAAGTACCCAGCGGAAACGTAGCAGTAAAATAATGGCCGCAAAGCTCAATCCAATGATAAATCCTATCCAAATTCCTTTTACGCCATAGCCAACCGTAAATGCCAATAAGTAACAAGCGGGTATCATGATTAGCCAATAGCTGACGAAGGCCATTACTGAGGGGATTTTTACATCTTGAATACCACGTAGAAGCCCGGAGGCTACAGATTGCAAACCATCGCTGAGTTGAAAAAATGCCGCCAATAAAATAAGTCCAGGAGCAACAGCTAGTAACGTTATATTATTGGTGTAAAGTGTAGCTAAAGGTTCATTGAAGAAAATAAATAGGCCAGCAAAAGTGAGTTCAAAGGTGAAGGTGAGCAACACAACGGTAATGGCTGCAATGCGAATACCCGATTGATTTTTTGCACCAAAATGATAGCCGGTCATGATAGTGCCAGCCGAAGAAAGCCCAGTCGTAATCATAAATGTGATAGAGGCTAGGTTGATGGCCATCTGATGGGCTGCAGAGTAGGTGTTGCCCAACCAACCGGCCATAATTTGTGCTACACCAAAAGCAGCTACTTCAAAAAACATTTGCAAGCCGTATGGAATGCCGATACGCAAAATAGCTGCGGAATAATCATTATGTTCGTCCGAATGCACTCGGTCATATTCTATTTTTAGTTGATATACTTGTTGGTCAAACCGTACAAATAAATATAGGGCAATAAGCATTGCCACCCGCGAGATGACATTAGCAATGGCAGCACCGGATATTCCCATAGCTGGCAGTCCCCAATGACCATAAATCAATAACCAATTGAGCCAAACGTTGAGCACTAAGGCAAAAATGTTGACCCACATTCCTATGGATGTTCGACCCATTCCATCGAGCAATTGTTTATAAAGTGTAGCAAACATGATAGCAGGTGTGCCAATATTGACGAGCAATAAAAATTCGGCAGCCAAAGCGGTGATTTTAGGTGTTTGACCTAGCCAACCAAATTGTAAAGCAACCAAAGCAACCATACCCGTAAAAACTATGGAAACAACTAAGGCTATTTTTATTCCTGATTGATAAATTCCTATGGCCTGCCAATCTTTTTGTGCGCCTCTAGCCTCGCTCACTAGCGGTGAAACGGCCATCAAAATTCCTAAGCCCAACAAGGTAGAAATCCAGTAAACCGTGTTGCCAACTCCAGAAGCAGCAATGTAATCTGCACCTAAATTGCCAATTTGCACCGTATCGAAAAAGCCCATCAAAATCATGCCTAGCTGACCGGCAATGATAGGCATAGCCAACTGCATAGCTTCACGTGCGGACTTAAAATACTTGGTAAATAATGTAGACATGACTAAAAACAAAAAAACCCGTCCGGCAAAACCGAACGGGCAAAAAAAAATATGCTAGCGTTTACTTCTGCGTGTTGTCAATCACCACTTTGCCGCGGTAAACCAACTTGTCTTCGCTCCAGTGAGCGCGGTGCAATAAATGCGCTTCGCCTGTGGTAGAGTCAACGCCTGTTGTTGGAGCTACAGCCTTGTAGTGAGTTCTTCTTTTATCTCTTCTTTGTTTCGAGATTCGGTGTTTTGGATGTGGCATGGCTACTAAATTTTACTGTTTGTTAGGTAATATATGACTTAATCTTTTTTAAACTTTTTCAATGCTTCCCATCTTGGGTCGCTTTCATTTTCATTTTCCGGTTGCTCGGCCACCAGATATTTCAACACTTCTTTATTGCATTGCGGTTCTTGACCCGGAGTGACACAACCCAGTCTCTGCATCGGCAAACAGAGAATGATGTATTCGTACACCAATTGCGAGATGTCTAAGATAGTTTCATCGCGACTGATATAAATGACTTCATCTTCATCTGACATTAGCTTGGGGTCTTCGGTAAATTTGATGTAACACACATAGTCGCCAAATATTTCTTTGTCAAAAGAAATTAAGCAACGGTCACATTCGGCTTTTACCGAACCGTCAATAAAGAATTTTAAAATAAAGAACGTTTCTTTTTTCTCAAACTCGACTTTCACTTTCACATTGCAATCTGCA
>Ga0315903_10003407_pt1 | contig 22072 bp, 20 predicted proteins | sample LakEriMetagenome_7_FD_203524 | JGI IMG/M metagenome (GOLD analysis project Ga0315903, IMG submission 203524) | Freshwater fungal communities from buoy surface, Lake Erie, Ohio, United States - Buoy 2 MA119 | ecosystem: Environmental > Aquatic > Freshwater > Lake | place: USA: Lake Erie, Ohio... | reverse complement strand
TTTTGTGCGCCAACTGCTGCAAGACGCCCCCGCCCGGATGAGCGAGAACGCGGTGCTGGTGCTTGAAATTGGCAACGAATACGAGCACTTTGAAGCGGCTTTTCCTGAACTCGAAGTGGCATGGCTGGACACCAGCGCGGGTGAAGACCAGGTTTTATTGGTCACCCGCGAGGCTTTAATGGCCCATGCGGCGCATGACCTCAAAGACGGAGCCAAGGCTTAACAAGCCCTGAATTCCCCGGTTTTTGTCGTTTAACGCCCCTATAAACCGCTCAACATTGACAATTTAAGGGGTAACGGCGTCGGCTGAAGCCCGGTATGCGCGAAAATAACGGGTTGTCGCCTTCGCGTTCAGTTCATTTTTTCAGGCCAAGGCCTAATCCCGGATTCCCGGATCGGTTCCGGATCGATTCCGGACACCCCCATTCATGATCAACCTTAAAAACGTCACGCTCCGACGCGGCACCAAAGTGCTGCTTGACCAAGCCTCGGTTACCCTCAACCCCGGAGAGAAAGTCGGTTTGGTGGGGCGCAATGGCGCTGGAAAATCCACTCTGTTCGCTTTGTTCAACCGCAGTTTGGTTGAAGACGGTGGTGACTTTGAAATTCCACGCGCTTGGCGCATGGCCCAAGTTGCCCAGAACATGCCCGAGACCGATGAACCGGCTTCCACTTTTGTGCTCGAGGGCGATACACGCCTGGCCGAACTGCGCCAACGCCTGGTGCTGGCCGAAGAAAGTGGCGATGGCATGGAAATGGCCCATGTCTACACCGACCTTGCTGATGCGGGTGACCACGATGCCTTGCCCCGCGCTGAAGCGCTGATTCTGGGCCTGGGATTCCGGGTGGACGAACTGAACAACCCAGTAAACAGTTTTTCGGGTGGCTGGCGCATGCGATTGCAATTGGCCCGCGCCCTGATGTGCCCCTCCGACATCCTGATCCTGGACGAACCCACCAACCACTTGGACCTGGACGCCTTGGTCTGGCTTGAAGCCTGGTTGCAGCGTTACGCGGGCACTATGGTCGTGATCAGCCATGACCGTGAATTTTTGGACGCGGTGACCGATGTCACCCTGCACATTGACCACGCTAAATTGACGCGTTACGGTGGCAATTACAGTGCTTTCGAAATCTTGCGCTCACAGCAAATGGAGTTGCAGCAAGCTTCGTTTGCCAAGCAGCAAGACAAAATCGCGCACCTGCAAAAGTTCATCAACCGGTTCAAGGCCCAGGCCAGCAAGGCCAAGCAAGCACAAAGCCGGGTCAAGGCACTGGAGCGTATGGAAAAAGTGGCCCCTTTGCTGGCCGATGCCGAGTTCACCTTCGGCTTCAAAGAACCGAACAATTTGCCCAACCCGATGTTGGCCATCAGCGATGCCAGTTTTGGCTATGTGGTGGATGACGAGCCCAAGGCGATTTTGCAGGGCGTCAGCAAATCGGTCTTGGCAGGTCAGCGCATCGGTATTCTGGGTGCCAACGGACAGGGTAAATCAACCTTGGTTAAAACGATTGCCCGCACCATGCCCCTGCTGGCCGGTACGCTGACTGAGGGCAAGGGCCTGAACATTGGCTACTTTGCACAGCAAGAACTGGATGTATTGCACCCAGAGGACACTCCGTTGGAACACATGATCCGGCTGGCCAAAGAACTGGGGCCCAACAGTGGCGAACCCAGCCGCGAGCAAGACCTGCGCAATTACTTGGGCACTTTCAACTTCAGTGGCGACATGGTCAAACAAGCTGTAGGCACCATGAGCGGTGGCGAAAAAGCCCGATTGGTGCTGGCCATGATCGTTTGGCAACGCCCCAACTTGTTGCTGCTGGACGAACCCACCAACCACCTGGACTTGGCCACCCGCGAAGCTTTGTCGATGGCACTCAATGAATTTGAGGGCACGGTCATGCTGGTCAGCCACGACCGGGCTTTGTTACGCGCGGTCTGCGATGAGTTCTGGATGGTCGGTCGCGGCAAGGTGGAACCTTTTGACGGCGATCTGGACGATTACCAGCGCTATTTGTTGGAAGAGTCCAAACGCCTGCGAGAAGCGGCCAAGAATTCGGCCAAAGACGCCGTTGGTGCTGATGCCTCAACAGAGGTCGCAAAGCCGGTTACCGTGGCGGTTGAAACTGCAAAAGCTTCGCCTCCCACCATTACCAGTGCGGTCAGCAGCGCCGAACAACGCAAGCTCGACGCACAAAAACGCCAGCAAATGGCCGCTCAAACACGCCCACTCAAGCGTGAACTGGAACAAAACGAACTACGCATGGCCGCTATCGAGTCGGAAAAAGCCAAGCTAGAAGATCAGCTCAGCGCGCCCCTTCCGCCGACCGAAATTGCCGAGGCCGGCAGACGCCTGAAAGCACTGGCCGATGAAGTGGCCCAATTGGAGGAGCGTTGGCTGGAGCTGACGTCGCAGCTAGAGGCCACGGCCTAATTCAACAGCTGCAAAGTGAAGCTTGCCCTTTGCAATGAGGGTGACTTAAGTCAATCGAAGCTTTCAGAACACCTCTCGGGGGTGCACAAAAAAGCGGAAACCTGCTCACTCAGCGCGTGACCACAGACCACCCTGCCCGTTGGTTGGCTTTGTTGTTTTCGTAATCCCAAGTGCTCCCACAGCGGTCACACCGATATCGAGTGACCGTGACAGGGCCCGAATCACGCTGTTCTTTGCGATTGGCCCCTTGCACCAACTCGGCATGCCCCGGCGCTCGTCGCCAGTTGAGTTGAATGCCCGAGCAGGGCTCACACAAGGCCATCGTTTTAGAGGGTTCTGTGCGGTTCATGTCGATGGTCATCTGGGGCCTTTTTGGATGGGACGCTGTACACATTTCGCGGGCCCATGAAAAAAGCACTTCGTACCGAGATACAAAGTGCTTTTTGGTTTTTTGGTGGGACCAGCGGGGGTCGAACCCACGACAAACGGATTAAAAGTCCGCTGCTCTACCAACTGAGCTATGGTCCCTTTGCCAGAGGGCGGTGCACTCCGGCAAGACTCAAATTATAGCGTTATTTTTTGGCCTTCCCGGGAGCAAAAGCCAAAAAGTTCAAAATTTCAGAAGCAGCACACATGCCAAATGTGGCCGTCACGCTGACCACTGAGCCATAGCCGTGGCAATTCAGTGAACCATCGCTTTCAATGGCACAAGACGCGTCCGGGGGTGCGACAGATTCACGGCTAAAGACGCCCTGAATACCGATGCGTTTGTCGCCCTTTGCGGCACCATGGTGTTTGCGCAAGCGGTAGCGCAATTGCGCCAATAAGGGATCGTGGGTGATTTTGGCAAGGTCATCAATGTCGACCTTGTGTGCCAACCGTTTACCACCAGCAGCCCCCACCGTGATGAAGCCAACCGTATTTTGCAAGGCCCACTGGGCCATGGCCACCTTGGCCTTGACCTGGTCACACGCGTCCACAACGGCATCGGGCAGACAGGACAACAGTTGCGGCCAGTTTTCGGGGGTGACGAAATCGTCCACCGTATCGACCAGACAATTTTCATGAATCAAAGCAATGCGTTCGCGCATGGCCTCTACTTTGGACTGGCCTGTTGTCGTGCTCAGAGCATGAATTTGGCGGTTGATGTTGGACTCGGAAATATGGTCCATGTCCACCAAAGTCAGCCTGGCCACGCCGCTGCGAGCCAGGGCTTCGGCCACCCAGGAACCCACGCCGCCAATCCCTGCCACCACCACATGCGCTTGACGAATGCGCTGGGCACCTTGCAATCCATACAAACGCTGCAAGCCGCCGAATCGGCGCTGATCGATGGACGTCTCAAGCAAATCAAGCGGCTCGGTCATGACGCTTATTCAGTCCGTCGCAACTGCCACTGCAAGGCCAAAACGCTCCCCAGCACGATGCCGAAAACGGCAACAAAGCTGCCCATACTGAGTGTGGACAAGCCCGACAAGCCCTGCCCCACCGTGCAACCCATGGCCAACACGCCCCCGACCCCCATGAGCGCGCCGCCCGCGAGATGCATGACCAAATCAGAGGTGGTTTTAAAGCCCTCCCATCTGAAAGTGCCTTGCAATTTGGCGCTGCAAAAAGCCCCAGCCAACAAGCCCATCACCAGGATCATGCCCAAAGTCAAGCGTTTGCTGCCATCGCTGAAATACATCAAGGCGTCCCACCAATAGGCAACAGGTGCGGTGAAACTGACGGACTCCATGCGCCCACTGGCGGTTGTGAGAAATACCGCCTCGAGTGTTTCAGGATGCTCGGGCACAAACCCCAGCACACCACTGACCCACCAAAAAGCCACAACCAAAACCCCAATGCCCAAGCCCGAACCCAAAAAGTGCCGGGCGTTAGCGGGTCGATCTTTGAAAATCCAGAGCAGCAAAAGCCCGGCAACCACAGCGGCCGAAATCAACCATGACAAGGGCAAAGACCAAGCTGTCGCGCTGGCCAACCATTGCCCCAAGAAGGGACCTGACCCCGTTCCCACGGTCAGCTGATCCAAGTAGTTGACCCGCCACACGGCGGGCAAACCCCGCAGTGTGGCCAAGGCCGATATCCCCATGGCCATCAAGACCACCAGAGATTTCAGGTTACCCGCCCCAAGTCTAATGAGTGACTTGCTGGTGCAACCCGATCCTAAAACCATGCCTGCACCAAACATCACCCCACCCACTAAAAATGAAAACCAAGTGAGTTGCCGCCCTGCATAGATGGTGTTGAGGGGGCTGATCCAGCCGAACCAAGACATCGTGCCAAAACCTAATACCGCCACGGCAACCGCCATAACCCATTGTTTGGCTCGGGTGGTGTCGTCCATGATGACCCAGTCGCTGATGGCTCCCATGGTGCAAAAATGACTGCGATGAAACAACACGCCTGCCGCAAAAGCCAGCAGCAAGGTGCCCCCCATGACGCCTTGGGTTTGCAGCTGAAGCTGCTCTGGCGTGATCACCCCATAACCTTAAATGTCAACGCAGTCGCGCCAAACGATCGCGCGCCGTTGCTGCGGTTTCAGACGCTGGATAAGCCTTGACCAAGTCTTCCATCGTTTTGCGCGCGCCCTTCAGGTCTTTCAATTCGATCTGAACATTGGAAATAGCCAACAGGGCCTCGGAGGCACGCGGGTGGGCAGGCGAAACCTTCAGCATTTGCTGAAAATTAGCCATCGACTCTTTGTATTCCTTGTTGGCATATTGCGCATTGGCCAGCCAAAACAGGGCCGATGGGGCATAACCGCTGCCTGCATAACGCAAGACAAACTGCGATAAAGATGTCTGAGCACTCACAAAGTCGCCTTTGCGGAAAATATCCATGGCCTGTTCGTAATCACGCTTTTCTTGCGGTTCGGCCAAGAATTCCGCGCCATCCACCGACGCCTTGACAGGCTCAAAGCGCCTTATACGCTCGTCCATGGCGCCCACCAAGTCTTTTTGCCGAAGCTGCAACTCAGACAAGTCACGCGCCAAGCGCTCTTGCGTCCCCCGGTTTTGCGAAAGCTCAGCCTTCAGGGCTTCAATTTGTCCTTGCAAGTCCAGCAAAGACCGACGCAATTGGGCGTTTTCATTGGCCAATGTATTGCCCAATGCATCACCCAAAGCTCTAATAGCTGAATTGGATTGCTCTATTCGCTGACGCAAATCCAGAATGGCTTTACGGGCCTCATCGTCGTCAAACAGCCCCGCCTGAGCTGACCCGAATAGACCGGAAAGGGCCAGTAGCAAAACACTTTTGGGCCCCGCAAGCCGCCAAACTGAGTGCGCATTCATGGTATTCAGTACCTGATTTCAACGCGGCGGTTTTTAGCCAAATCGGTCTCAGAGGCACCTTGTGCAGCTGGCTTTTCTTTGCCATAGCTGACCGCTTCCAACTGAGCATCGGACACGCCCAACAGGGTCAAAGCCTGACGCACCGCTTCGGCACGTTTTTGCCCCAAGGCCAGGTTGTATTCACGGCCGCCACGCTCGTCGGTATGGCCTTCAATATTGGCCTTACGCTGCTTGTTGGCTTGCAAGAAACGGGCATGGCTTTCTATGACAGGCCGCGCTTCAGCACGGACCACAAAGCTGTCGTAGTCAAAATAAACCACATGTGCGACGCCTGCGGGCCCAATACCGGAAGCAGATTTTTCGACCACGACGGCCCCCGACACACCACTTTGCACGGCGCTAGGATCAGCGCGAATGACTTGTGTGCTTGCACCCGAAGATGTCGCCGTTTTGTCTTCGACCGGCACATCGTCCAACTTCACACCGGATGCGCAACCTGCCAAAAATGCCATAAACAGCAGGCTGGTGAAAAATTTTTTGGTCATGTTTGATACCCTTGTCAATTAAAAAGAAACTCAAAAATCACTTGCGCATGGGGCCCCAATGGGGTTCCCGGATGTCGCCGCTCTGCCCGGTCAATCGGGCTTTAATGCGCCCATCGAGTGTAGTGGTCATCAAAGATTCACGGCCCTGAAAGACGCTGGTGTACAACAGCAACCGGCTATTGGGGGCAAAACTGGGTCGTTCGTCAGCCGATGTATCCGTCAGAGCCGTCACCTGCCCTGTGGCCAACTCCATCATGTGCAGCCGAAATGCACCACCGACACGGGAAACATAGGCCATCCAACGACCGTCAGGACTCAGTGCTGGCGATATGTTGTAAGTACCCGCAAAAGTCACCCGCTCTGCCGGTCCGCCGCGAGCAGGCATGCGGTAAATCTGGGGGCTGCCGCCACGGTCGCTGACAAAAAACAAGGCACTGCCATCGGGTGAAAAGGCGGGTTCGGTGCTGATGCTGCCGCCCTGCGTTAAGCGCTGGGGCTCACCCCCGCTCAAGTCTATTTTGTAAAGCTGGGAGCCACCATCCCGACTGAGCGTGGCGGCCAGGAAATTGCCATCTGCAGACCAAGCGGGCGCACTGTTGGAACCCTTGAAATTGGCCACCGCACGACGCTGACCGGTGGCCAGTTCGTGGACGTACACCACAGGTTTGCGCAACTCAAAGGAGACGTAAGCCACATGCGTGCCCGAGGGCGACCAAGAGGGCGAAATGATGGGCTCTGGACTGCTCAAAGCGGATTTGGCGTTTTCACCATCCGAATCGGCAATCCACAAAAGGTAACGCCCCCCCGTTTTGGTGACGTATGTGATGCGCGAGGCAAAGGCACCTGGGGTACCTGTTAACTGCTGAAAAACCCAATCGGCGACACGGTGCGCGGAGATTCGCAAATCTGCAGCCACGACGGTGTCCCTGAAATCGCCCTTTTCTTGACCTTTGACCACATCCCATAGGCGTGCACGCACGTCATATCGGCCATCTGCAAGGCGGGTGACAGAACCCCCCAACAAGGCTTCGGCTGACAGTTGACGCCAAGGGGAGAAGTCAGGACGGCTCATTTCGTCCATCAAAGCGCTGTCCGATGGCAGGCTTTTAAACTGTCCACTGCGCTCCAGATCGGCTTGAATGATGTTGGCCAGTTTTTGTGGCGCAGTCGATTCACCTTTAAAAGGCGCAATGACGACTGGCAACTGTGTTGTCCCAACGCCCGTCACTTCCACTCGGAACTGTGCCCAAGCAGGTGTCACGACCAATACCCAAAGTATCAGTTTGAACAAGGATTGCAGCAGACCCAAACGAAAAAAATCAAGCTTCATGACGGTGTGTCAACCATTCAAAACACAGAAAGCGTGATCGTACACTGTAGAAATGACATTTAAGCCCTAGGACTGTGCCCTTACTTACAATCAAGGCCATGAGCCCAAAGCCCCCCTTGCCTACTCCAAGTTTACGCAGCCGATTAAGGCGACTGGCCCCCTATTTTGGCATTCAGCGGGGAATTTGGGCCGTGGCCATGCTGGCATCTGTGGTGGCCGCCTTGACCGAACCCATGATTCCGGCTTTGTTTCAGCCCCTTCTGGACAAAGGTTTTGCCGAAAACAAACTGCCTTTGTGGGCCATTCCCGCCGCAGTGATCGGTCTTTTCGCCGTTCGTGGCGGCGCCAACTTTGTCGCGCAATACGCTTTGTCACGTTTGACCAACGACGGGATGGAAAAACTCAGATCCCAACTTTTTGCACAACTCATGAAAGCGGATTTGTCCTTGTTTTCAAGGCAATCGGCCAGTGCACTGTCCAATACCATTGTCTACGAGGTCCAGACCGGAGCGGCCCAATTGGTCTCCGCTGTGATCGCTTTGGCCAGAGACGGGTTCACCTTGGTCGCGTTATTGACCTATTTGATGTGGCTGAATTGGCAACTGACCTTGGTGGTTTTTACTGTGGCACCGGGCATGAATTGGATCATGAAAGTGCTCTCCCGGCGTCTCTACAAACTGACCAAATCCAGCCAAAGTGCCACCGATGACCTGGCCTATGTGGTGGAAGAAAATGTGCTGGCGCACCGGGTTGTGCGTTTGCAAGGGGGGCAAAAACACCAAATGGAGCGCTTTGGCAAATTGGCCCAAGTGCTGCGTCGTCTGGCCCTTAAAACCACGGTGTCTGCTGCAGCGATGACGCCCTTGACACAATTGATGGCGGCTTGCTCCTTGTCGATGGTGCTGGTGATTGCGCTTTACCAAAGCCAAAGTGGCAGTTCAGGGGCCACGGTGGGGGGCTTTGTGGCTTTCATCACCGCCATGTTGATGCTGATTGCCCCAATTAAACGTTTGACAGAAATTTCAAACCCCATCACCCGTGGTCTGGCCGCACTTGAAAGGGGCCTGGCTTTGCTCGAAGAAGCCAAAGAAGAGACGCAAGGCAGCTACGCAGTCCGCCGGGCACAAGGAGCGGTGGCATGGCGCGATGTGCACCTGAAGTTCTCACCGGACAGCCCCCCCGCCTTGGCTGGCGTCAGCCTGTCAGTCAAGCCAGGCGAAACCGTGGCCTTGGTGGGGACATCGGGGGCTGGAAAAACAACCCTGATCCAACTTTTGCCCCGCTTTGTCAAGGCCAACTCGGGCGAGGTGAGCATCGACGGTGTCCCGATTCAGGATTGGACTTTGGCGAGCTTGCGTGAACAAATCGCCATGGTCAGCCAAGATGTGATCATGCTCAATGACACCCTGGCGGCCAACGTTTGTTTGGGGCACGACTTCAACAAAGATCGCATTCAAGCTTGTCTTGAAGCCGCCAATCTCTGGGGCCATGTTTCGCAATTGCCTCAAGGCATGGACACCGCATTGGGTCACAACGCAAGCCAGCTTTCTGGCGGCCAGCGTCAGCGCTTGGCAATTGCCCGGGCGCTTTATAAAGATGCCCCCATCCTGATCCTGGATGAAGCGACCTCTGCGTTGGACAATGAGTCCGAGCGCCTGGTTCAAGAGGCGTTACAGCGTCTCATGCACGGCAGAACGACCTTGATCGTAGCCCACCGCCTGTCCACCATAGAACACGCCGACCGTGTCGTCGTCATGGAGCAAGGGCAGATTGTGGAAGAAGGCAGCCCTGGCGTGTTATTGGCCTCAGGGGGGGCTTATGCCCGCCTGCACCACAGGGGCGAGTGGCAGGCGGAATCTGCCTAAACAGCCCAACTTGTCAGAGCAAAACGATGTCGTATTGCTCTGGCCCCATGGCGGGCTCTACTTGCAAGGAAATGGGTTTCGCAATGAAGTCCGATAAACCGGCCAGATGCTGACTTTCCTCGTCCAGTAACAAATCAATGACCGGCGCAGCGGCCACCACCCGGAACTCACGGGGGTTGAACTGACGGGCTTCACGCAAAATTTCTCGAAGAATGTCATAGACCACTGAACGTGGCGTCTTGACGATGCCCTTGCCTTGGCAACTCGGGCATGGCTCGCAAAGCATGTGCGCCAAGGATTCGCGCGTTCGCTTTCGCGTCATCTCAAGCAAGCCCAAAGAGGAAAAGCCCCCAGCCATGGTCTTGACGCGGTCGCGCGCCAATTGCTTGCGAAACTCGGCCAGCACCGCCTCTTGATGGTCGGTGCGCGACATGTCGATGAAGTCGGCAATGACAATGCCGCCCAAATTGCGCAAACGCAATTGCCTTGCAATGGCTTGGGCGGCTTCCAGATTCGTCTTGAATATCGTGTCTTCAAAATTACGCGTGCCCACATAACCGCCCGTATTCACATCGACCGTGGTGAGGGCTTCGGTCTGGTCAATGATGAGGTAGCCACCGGATTTGAGGTCTACCCGGCGGCCAAGCGCCTTGGCCACCTCCTCGTCAATGGCGTACAAGTCAAAAATCGGACTTTCGCCCTTGTAATGCTGCAAGCGTTCGGCTGCCTTGGGCATGAACTCCCGGCCAAAGGCCATCAGCTGGGCAAATTGTTCCTGTGAGTCAATTCGGATACTTTGGGTCGCTTCGCCCACCAGATCGCGCAAAACTCTTTGCAGCAAAGTCAAATCCTGATGGAGCAAGGAGGCAGGTGGCAAGCGGTTGGCTGCTTCACGGATTCGGGCCCAGGTTTTGCGCAAATAAGCGATGTCCTCCTGAAGCTCTTCGTCGCTTGAATCTTCGGCATTGGTTCGCAAAATAAAGCCGCCCCCGGCCGAACCTACTAAAGACTGAACCCTCTGCCTTAGGGCATCGCGCTGATCGGGTGGGATTTTTTGCGAGACCCCAATGTGGTCGTCTTGCGGCAAAAAGACCAGATGTCGCCCCGCAATGCTGATTTGGGTGGACAAGCGGGCCCCCTTGGTCCCCATAGGATCCTTGATGACTTGCACCATGATGGCGCGGCCCTCAAACACTTGTTTTTCGATAGGGACCAGGGGTTGTCCCGTTCGGGCCGAAGCCGCATCACCTTCGGCGTGTTTTTGCCACACATCTGCGACATGCAAAAAAGCCGCTTTGTCGAGCCCAATGTCAATGAAAGCCGATTGCATACCGGGCAAAACCCGGGCCACCTTGCCCAGATAAACGTTGCCCACCAGCCCCCGCTCCAAGGTGCGTTCGACATGCAACTCTTGCACAGCACCGAATTCAACCACCGCGACCCGGGTTTCCTGGGGTGACCAATTCACCAAAATATCTTGTTGCATGACTGTGATCTGGTAAAGAACGGGGACTGCGCATGACCGCGCCCAAAATCCGCCTAGCAGTGAACCCCAAAAGTTCGCAGCAAACGGGCAGTCTCGAAAAGAGGCAGTCCCATGATGCCTGAATAACTGCCGCGTATCTGTTCAATATGGGCAGCAGCCCGTCCTTGTACGCCGTAAGCCCCCGCTTTGCCCATGGCCTCGCCAGTGGCCACATAAGCTTGGATCTGGGCCATGCTCATGGGGGCAAAACGAACCCAGGACTCGGACACCGCAGAGACTCTTTTGCGCCCTTTTTGCAAGGCAACCGCCGTTAAAACCCTATGCGTTTGACCTGCTAAGCGTTGCAAGATGTGACAAGCGTCTTGGGTATCCCGTGGTTTACCCAAAATGTCACGGCCCAAGCAAACCGTGGTGTCCGCACAGAGCACGGGGGCAGTCGGCAAGCCCAGGCGCTTGAGGCGATGCACCGCCGCATCAAGCTTCAGGCCAGTCACCCTGGCCACATAACGGGCGGGCGCTTCGGCTCCCCTAATAGCTTCCAAAGACTCCGCGTCTTCAGCAGGGTCTGGCAACAAAAGGGTGTGCGCTACGCCAATTTGGTCCAGCAATTGGCTTCGCCGTGGGCTCTGGGATGCGAGGTAAATGAAGTCGCTCATTCGCGGTGATAAGGGTGGTTGGCATTGATGGACCAGGCCCGGTAAAGCTGCTCAATCAACAGCACCCTGGCCATGGCGTGAGGCAAAGTCAAGTCTGACAAGCGGATGCGCTCATGCGCAGACTGCCTGAATTCGGGCTCCAATCCATCGGGTCCCCCAATCACCAGGGCCACATCATCCCCGCCTAACTGCCACTGGGTCAGGCGCGCGGCCAGTGCTTGGGTCGAGAGCGATGTGCCCCGCTCGTCGAGCACCACGATTCGGGTCCCCCGGGGGATGGCGGCCTCAATCCGCTGACGCTCGGCCGCATACAGGTTCGGCAGTGTTTTGGAGCCACGCGGTTCGGTTTTCACCGCCTTGAGCTCCACTTTGAGCTCGGGCGGGAAGCGTTTTGCGTAATCGTCCCAGGCTGTTTGAGCCCAGTCAGGCACTCTGAGGCCGACCGCAACGATCAGCAACTTCATGAAAAATCAATCGGGTTTGCGACGCGATGGGGCTTGCACAGCCTTGCGCACGGGGGCTTTTTTGGCTGGCGTTTTAGCGGGCGTTGGGGCCTTTGGCTTGCCCACCGTTTTAACTGTGGGTTTGCTGGCCGACTTGGCGGCGGTTTTGAAGGTCGTCTTGCTGGCCGATTTTGCTGGGGCCTTTGCGGCCGTTTTTACAGCTGTTTTGGCCGTTGTTTTGGCCGTTGTTTTCACTGCCTTAGCAGGGGCCTTCAGGGCGACCTTGGATTTTGCAGCGGGCTTGGCAGCCGACTTGGGGCTTAAGGCAGTTTTGCCCGTCGCTTTTTTGGCCACAGAGTTGCGGATATGGCCTTTCACTTCGGCGGTTGCAGCCGGTTTGGGCGCACCGAACTTCAGGCGCACGGGCGTACCGCCCCAAATTTCTTCTAAGTTGTAATAAGTGCGAATGGTCGGTTGCATGATGTGCACCACCGCTTGACCGCAGTCCACAATGATCCACTCGCCGTTGTCTTCACCCTCCATGCGAGGCTTACCAAATCCGGCGTCACGCACTTTATTTCGCACGCTCGAGGCCAGGGCTTTGGTCTGTCGGTTCGAGGTCCCCGAAGCAATGATGACCCGCTCAAACAAAGAGGACAGGTGCTCCGTGTCAAACACCTGGATCTCCTGGGCCTTGACGTCCTCGAGGGCGTCAACAATGGCACGCTGGAGTTTTTGAATGTCTTTTTTTGCAGCGGTTTCGGTCATCAATGAGGCCTGTAAAGGTGGTTTTCGAGAATATAGCGCTCAACAGCGGGGGGGACCAGGCCAGTGATGGCCTGCTCTGTGGCCACCAGCTCACGGATATCCGTGGCACTGTGAGGCATCAACGGCATGTCCAGAGTCAGAATGCGCGCTTGCAGCTTGTCATGAAGGGGGGAATCTGCCAGCAACGAACCAGAATCTTCATTCCAGGCACGCACTGACCTGTCACGGCCTGCGGCGCAGATTATAGCGATGCGGGCAATTTCATCGATCTGGCGCCAAGAGGGCAAAGACCGCCTTTGGTCATCGCCGAGCAACAAAACCAGTTCTGCTTGAGGAAACTGGGCTTGCAACTCATGCAAAGTGTCCACGGTGTAGCTGGGTCCGACTCGGTTGATCTCTCGTTCGTCGACCACCACCTGAGGCAAGTGATGGTAGGCCAAATGGGTCATTCGAATGCGGTGCTTCGCTTCGCTCAAATGCCGGCTTTTGTGCCAGGCCTGTCCGGTCGGTAAAACACGGACTTGGTCCAGCTTTAACTGGTGAATGGCCGTCTCCACCAAGGCCACATGCGCCTGGTGTGGCGGGTCAAAAGCGCCGCCAAAAACACCGAGTCGCAAAATAGGTTCTTCAGGGGTCAAATCCAGTCCTTGGGGACTAAAAAGTGGCTCAACAACCGCTCTTCCGGCGAGCCTGCTTCGTCTTTTCGTTGGTAGCTCCAGCGCACTTCAGGCGGCATTGACAACAAAATGGACTCGGTTCGGCCCCCAGATTGCAAGCCAAAGTGGGTGCCCCGATCCCAAACCAGGTTGAATTCGACGTAACGGCCCCTGCGATACAGCTGAAAATCACGTTCACGTTCGCCATAGGGCATGTCTTTGCGACGTAAAACGATGGGCAAATAGGCGTTCAACAAAGAATTGCCGACGCTTTTCAGCATGGCATAGCTCTGGTCCATGCCCAACTCGGAAAAATCATCAAAGAAAATCCCGCCCACCCCACGCTGCTCCTGGCGGTGTTTGTTGCAAAAGTAAGTGTCGCACCAGCTTTTGAAGCGCGGGTACAAGCCCTCCCCAAAGGGAGCCAGGGTGTCGCGACAGCTGCGGTGAAAGTGTGCTGCATCTTCGTCAAAACCATAATAAGGCGTGAGGTCCATACCGCCCCCAAACCAGGCCACGGGCGCTTTGCCTTCGGGTTTAGCCGCGATCATGCGGACATTCATGTGAACGGTGGGGACGTAGGGGTTACGCGGGTGAAACACCAATGAAAGCCCCATGGCTTCGAATGCAGAGCCCGCCAACTCGGGTCGATGCTGGGTGGCGGATGGGGGCAACTGCGGTCCGGTGACGTGTGAAAAACCACAGCCTGCGCGCTCAAAAACAGGCCCGCCCTCCAGAATCTGGGTAATCCCGGTGCCCTGCAGCTTTTCGCCGGGTTCTTTTTCCCAGGCGTCCACCAGAAACGGGGTGCCATCCATGTCGGTCAAGGCCTTGGTGATGCGCGCCTGCAAGTCGATCAGGTCACTTTTTACCTTGCCGATTTCAAAAGTAGTGCTCATGAGATTTTGGGTGCAATGATCGGTCAATTGGAACTGGGGCCAGAGACAGGGGGTGTGGGGCTCCAGGGCGTGATCGGCCCCATTTGAGCCACATGAAAGCCCTCTACGCCTTCAAATACCTGGGCCATGTGGGCGTAGTCTTCATCCACTTGGCCGGTCAAGTCATAAAAATCTACCACACTGAAACAGCGCTTGCCCCAATCGAGTTTGACCAACGCCAAAGGCACTTTGGCGGCCACGGCCAACTGGTAATACCCGCTGCGCCAACCCGGGGTGTGACTGCGCGTGCCCTCAGGGGCCAAACCCAGCCATAGCAACTGGTCATTTTGTTTGTGTTGGTCAAACAGATGCACCATTTGACCGACCACGCCCCTGGAGGAGCTGCGGTCTATGGGGATGCCTCCGACCCATCGCATCCAGGCCCCGATCAGGGGGAACTTGAACAAAGAGTCCTTGCCCCAAAAATGGGCAGGAATTCCCAAAGACCATTTGGCCAAAATACCGATCAAAAAATCCCAATTGCTGGTGTGCGGATAAACAATGGCCACGCCCTGAAGTTTGGGAAATCCGTCAAATTCGACACGCCAACCCAAGGCCCGCAATGCCCATCGCGCCAGACGTGAGCCCTTGAAGTTGATCGGGTGGCGTGCAGGCTTTGTCATGGATGCGGAGCCCTTCAGGCGGAAGATTTCATGGCCCGGAAGCCAATGTCAGTTCGCATTTGCATGCCAGCAAAACCGATGGTGCTGGCGGTTTGATAGGCTTTTTGCTGTGCTTGACGCACTGAATCGGCCAAGGCGGTGACACACAAAACTCGGCCTCCAGAGGTCAGCGTCTGCCCCTCCTGCTCGGTGGTGCCCGCGTGGAACACCATGGCATCGTCCTGGTCTTTTGGCAAACCCTGTATGAGATCTCCCTTGCGCGGATTCATGGGGTAACCGGCTGCTGCCATGACCACACCCAGGGCCACGCGTCGATCCCATTCAAGTTGCAGATGCTCAAGGCCTTCAGAGGTGGCCGCCAGAAGCACCTCGAACAAATCGGTTTTGAGGCGCATCAGGATGGGCTGGGTTTCAGGGTCGCCCATGCGGCAATTGAACTCAAGGGTTTTGACTCGGCCTTGCGGGTCAATCATCAAGCCTGCGTACAAAAAACCGGTGTACGCGATGCCGTCCTTTTCCATGCCCTTGACAGTCGGCAGGATCACCTCACGCATGGCTCGGGCATGCACCTCTGCAGTGACGATCGGCGCAGGCGAATAAGCCCCCATACCGCCGGTATTGGGCCCTTGGTCGGCATCCATCAGGCGTTTATGGTCTTGGCTTGTGGCCAGTGCGGTGACGTTTTTGCCATCGCACAAAACCATGAAACTGGCCTCCTCGCCTTGCAAAAACTCCTCAATCACCACCCGTGCACCGCCCTCGTTGTGGGCCACACCCAGGGCGTTGTCCAGCAGCATGAAGTCGACGGCATCGTGTGCCTCGGCCAAAGTCATGGCCACCACCACGCCTTTTCCGGCGGCCAAGCCATCGGCCTTCACCACAATGGGCGCGCCCTTGCGGTCCACATACGCATGTGCCAATGCGGCATCGGTGAAGGTTTCGAACTCGGCGGTGGGAATCCCGTGGCGTTGCATGAAAGCCTTGGAAAAGGCTTTGGAACTTTCTAACTGGGCAGCCGCCTGGGTGGGGCCAAAAATGCGCAAGCCATTCGCCCTGAAGTCATCCACGATGCCAGCGGCCAAGGGCGCCTCGGTCCCAACCAGCGTCAAGCCAATGTTGTTGTCCAAAGCCCACTGCCGCAAATGCGTCAAATCGGTGATGGGGATGTTGATGAGGTCAGGGTCTTTGGCTGTGCCCCCATTACCGGGAGCTACAAAAACTTGCTGAATTCGCTGCGATTGCGCCAACTTCCAAGCCATGGCGTGTTCACGTCCGCCACTTCCAACAACCAATACTTTCATCAAACTTCCTTAATCTTCCAACTCGGCGTTATGAAACACGTTTTGAACATCGTCCAAGTCTTCCAATATATCCAATAATTTTTGCATTTTTGACGATTCCTCACCTTTTAGTGAGACCGAATTTTCAGCGCGCCAGGTGACTTCGGCCAACTCGGGCACTAAACCTGCCGCTTGAAGGGCGTTTTTAATGGCCTCAAAATCCGCAGGTGACGTCAAAACCTCAATTGCCCCCTCCTCGTCTGTGATCACATCCTCGGCCCCTGCCTCAAGGGCGATGTCCATCACCCGATCTTCCGACGTACCGGGGGCAAATATCAACTGACCGCAATGTTTGAACTGAAACGCCACCGAACCCTCGGTGCCCAGGTTGCCTCCATGCTTGCTGAGCGCGTGCCGAACTTCGGCCACAGTGCGCACTCGGTTGTCGGTCATGGTGTCCAAAATGATCGCTGCCCCGCCAATGCCATAGCCTTCGTAACGTATTTCCTCATAACTAACGCCTTCAAGGTTGCCTGTGGCTTTGTCCACATTGCGTTTGATGGTGTCCGCTGGCATGTTGGCCGCCTTGGCTTTTTCAATGGCCAGTCGCAAACGGGGATTGGCGCTCACATCCCCCCCCCCTGTTCGGGCTGCGACCATGATTTCTCGCACCACGCGGGTCCAGATGCGCTGCCGTTTCTCGTCTTGCCGCCCCTTACGGTGCTGAATATTTGCCCATTTACTGTGGCCAGCCATCTGGAATTCCTTGAATGTTGATTTAACCTAGAGGCTGAATTTTACTTTTCGCGAGACGGAGATAACAAAATGACAGAACCCATGCTAATTGCAAAAAATTCACAAGCCTTGTGCCACTTGCTGCCAGGCTTGGCAAATCGCCACGGTCTGATCACCGGGGCGACTGGCACTGGTAAAACAGTGACCCTGCAGAGCCTGGCCGAAAGCTTCTCGCGCAGGGGAGTTCCCGTTTTCATGGCCGATGTGAAAGGCGACCTGAGCGGCATCAGTCAGGCCGGCAAAATCGGGGAAAAATTAGCAGCCACCCTGAAAGAGCGACAGATCGATTTGCCTGAACCCTTGGCTTGCCCCACCGCACTGTGGGACGTTTTCGGTGAACAAGGGCATCCGGTGCGTGCCACCATCTCGGACATGGGTCCCCTTTTGCTAACCCGCATGTTGGGCCTGAACGAAACCCAGGCGGGCGTTTTGAACCTGATTTTCAAAATTGCGGATGACCACGGCTTGCTGCTGCTGGACATGAAAGACCTCCGGGCGATGCTGCAGTATGTGGGAGACAACGCAAAAAACTTCACCACCGAATACGGCAACATCAGTGCCGCCAGCATTGGGGCCATTCAACGGGGTTTGATGCAAATCGAAAGCGAAGGGGGTGACAAGTTCTTTGGCGAACCCATGCTGAATATCGAAGATTTCATGCAAACCAATGGCCAAGGTCAGGGGGTGGTGAACATCCTGACGGCTGACAAATTGATGAATTCGCCTCGTTTGTATGCCACCTTCTTGTTGTGGATGCTGTCGGAATTGTTTGAAGTTTTGCCCGAAATTGGCGATCCGGAAAAGCCCAAATTGGTATTTTTCTTTGACGAAGCCCATTTGCTCTTCAAAGACGCCCCTGCGGCACTGGTCGAGCGCATTGAATTGGTGGTCCGCTTGGTCCGATCAAAAGGGGTCGGGGTTTATTTCGTCACCCAAAACCCCTTAGACATCCCGGACAGCGTTCTGGGCCAATTGGGCAACCGGGTGCAGCACGCTTTGCGCGCCTACACGCCCCGCGACCAAAAGGCCGTGGCTGCAACCGCCCAAACCATGCGTCCAAAGGCTGGGCTAGACATCAAAGCAGCCATCACCGAACTGGCTGTAGGCGAGGCTCTGGTGAGCTTCTTGGACACCAAAGGTCGCCCCTGCGAGACCGAGCGGGTGTATGTCATGCCCCCGGCCAGTCAGTTGGGGCCCATTACAGCGACTCAAAGACAAGCTTTGATTCAGGGGTCTTTGGTGGCCGGTGTTTATGAAACCACTCAAGACCGGGAATCGGCCTTTGAAAAAATCAAGGGCCAAAGCCCTCAAAATCCCGAAAACAACACTTCATTGCCCGGCCAAGACAGCGAGACTGCCGCTCAAAATGGCGGGCTGATGGGCAGCCTGTCCGATCTGTTCTTTGGTTCAACCGGTCCTCGCGGCGGTCAACGAGATGGGGTGGCCCAGATGGTCGTTAAGAGCGCGGTGCGCACCGTCGGGTCGGCCATTGGGCGTGAAATCGTGCGAGGTGTTCTAGGCGGATTGATGGGTTCGAGTCGCAGGCGTTGAATTCAAAGGTATTCGGCCTCCATGGATGAACTCCTTGGATGGCCCAATTGAAAGCCCACTGCGACGATTTTTGAAAAAAAGCCACGCCAGACGCAAGAGGCCAGATGCACCACGCCAGACAAAACACCCCCGCGCGCGACGCTCCTAAGCTTTTTGCTTTGCCAATGACGATTGCGTAATCGCGTTCAAGGTGCCTCGGGTGGTGATGACCTCGGGGTCCAAAAGCACTTCAATCACCGTGCCCTCAGTTCGCGCTAAAGCGGCCAGCAACTCAGCCTCAAATTGCTCGGTCTTGTGAATGCGGACGCCAACGTAACCATAGGCTTGTGCCAAAGCCCTGAAGTCCGGATTTTTCAGCTGCGATCCCGTCACATGGGTCGGATACTCGCGCTCCTGGTGCATCCGAATGGTGCCAAACATGCCGTTGTTCAACAGCAAAATGATACTTTTGGCCCCGTGCTGAACCGCAGTGGCCAGCTCTTGTCCGTTCATCAAGAAATCACCGTCTCCGGCAATGGTGAAGGCGGTGCGACCCGTCAATAGGTTGGCTGCAATGCCCGCTGGCACGCCGTAACCCATGGCCCCTACCGTGGGCGCCAATTGGGTTTTGTACCCTTTCGAGAGCCCATGGTGCTTGAAAAATCGATGCACCCAACTGGCGAAATTGCCCGCCCCGTTCGTCAGCACTGCATTGGCTGGCAAGTGCTTTTGCAGCATTGACACGATTTCAGGCATGTCCACATCGCCTGGAAGCGCTTGGGGTTTGAGGTTCTCCAAATAGCCTTCATGCACCGACCGAGTCCATTCAGTCCAGGCTAAATCAGGCGGCGCAGTTAAAACCTCTAGGCTGCGCGCGGCCGCATTCATGCTGGCATGGATGGCCAGATCGGCTTGGTAAACGCGGTTGAGCTCTTCTGCACTGCTGTGAATATGAACCAGTTTTTGAAGGGGTCGGGGGGCTTGCAGCAGGGTGTAACCCCCGGTTGTCATCTCGCCAAGTCGGGGGCCAATGGCCAAAATCAGGTCCGCATCACGAATGTGTTTGGCCAATAAGGGGTTGATGCCTATGCCAACATCGCCTGCATATTGAGGGTGGTGGTTGTCAAAGGTGTCCTGAAACCTGAAGGCGTTGGCCACGGGCAATTGCCAGTTTTCAGCAAAGCGCTGCAATGCCTGGGCTGCCTGGGGGGTCCAACCCCCACCGCCACCAATGACCAGCGGTCTTTGGGCTGCCAACAACAAGTCCCTTAGATTGCGCAGTGCCCCAGGGTCACTCCAAGCTTGGACCGCTTCAATGCGCGGCAAAACTTGGGCGGTTCGGATGGGCTGAGTCAGCATGTCTTCAGGCAAGACCAACACCACCGGCCCCGGACGCCCGTTCATGGCCGTGGCAAAAGCGCGGGCAATGTATTCAGGCAAACGCTCGGCATCGTCTACCCTCTCCACCCGTTTGGCCATGCCTTTGGTGGAGGGGCCGAAAAAATGGGTGTAATCCATTTCTTGGAAAGCTTCACGGTCCCGCGTGTCGCTGGCCACATCTCCCACAAAAAGAACCATGGGGGTTGAGTCTTGGAAAGCGGTGTGCACACCGATGGACGCATTGGTGGCGCCGGGGCCACGGGTCACAAAGCAGATGCCAGGACGGCCGGTCAGTTTGCCCTGCGCTTCGGCCATAAACGCCGCCCCGCCCTCTTGCCGGCAGATGACGAACTGAATGGCATCGCGGTGCAGATGAAAGCCGTCCAGCACGGCCAGATAGCTTTCACCCGGAACACCAAAGGCATGGGTGACGCCTTGGGCCAGAAGGCATTCAACAAGCAGATGGCCGGCAATTTTTGATTTCATAGCCGCATTTTGCCCAAGCCATGCAGATAAAGCTGTCACGACCGCAAGACATGAATCAAGCGGGTCGCGCCGTGCGCTGGCCGACCCCCAACGCGGCCACAACACTCAATAAAAGTACCAAGGCCGCGCCCAGCAAGGTGGCGCTGTACCAACCTTGGTCCATAAAAAACCCAAAAACCAGCGGAGACAAAGCAAAACCAACATCCAGACCCGAATACACCAAGCCATAAACCCGCCCGGTTGCGCCCTTGGGGGTGGCTTTTTTGATCATCAAATCCCGGCTAGGTCCGGCTATACCCACTGCAAAGCCGGTTGCGGCCAAAACCCACAAGGTTCCGGTCTGACCGAACACGCCACTGGCACACAGGGCCATCAAGACCGCCGCTGCACTCATGCAAATGGCCACGACACGGTCGCTCAAACCTGGAAACCGGGAAGCCACAAAACCCCCAAGCAGCATGCCCAATGCCCCAAACAGCATGTAGGCCGTCAAGGTTATGGAAGCTGTTTCCAAGCTCACGCCATGGAGTTCTTTCAAAATTGGTACCGAAAAGTTTTGCACCACAGCCAACGTGACCGTCGATAAAAGAAAAAATGCAAAACACCACCAAACTACCGGTAAACGCATGAAGGCGAGGTCGTTGGGGGGCGTCACCGAGATGGGGGACTTGTGATCTGCGGCCACGGTCAACAAGTAAGCCCGGTTCCAGACCAGAATCATCAAAATCACAACGTAGAGTCCCGCCGCAGCCATAAACGCATGCCGCCAACCCCACAGGGCCTGCGTCAAGGTAAAGAACGCGGGGGCCACAGCCCACCCCAAGTTACCTGTTAAACCGTGCACACTGAAGGCATAGCCCAAGCGGGGGGTGGAGACGCGTTGGTTCAGGATGGTGAAATCCACCGGATGGAATGGCGCGTTGCCTAGGCCAGCCAAAACGGCCACACACATCAAGGTGGCGTAACTCTCTGCGCTGAAGGCCAGCAGGCAAGCGGCGATGAAAAGTGTTTGCGATGCAAACAAAACAGGCCGTGCACCGATACGGTCGACCACAAACCCGGCAGATGCTTGGCCCACACCCGAAACAACAAAAAACAAGGTGCTCAGCAGGCCCAACTCCGAGAAGCTCCAGCCAAAGTCCCGCATGAAAACTGGAAACATCAAAGGCAGAAGCAAATGCGAAAAATGGGAGCTGGCATGCGCCATACCCACCAAACCCATCACTTTGGCATCTTCGCGCAAAGGGACTGCACTCAACTCCGAAGCTGCCAAAGTCATAAAAATCGCATCCATTCATGAAGCCAAGGCACGCGAGTTCCAGATAAGAACGCATTCGCCCGGTGGCACCGGGCGAAGTTTAGCCCCGAAATGCTGAAAACCCGGTCTTCAGCACACTGCCAACCCCTTAGCCCGCCGAATCGATGACGTTAAATTCAAACTGACCCGGGTGGCGCACGGGGTCTACCGACACTTCGATGTGGCATTTCGGCGGGAAACGCCCCTCCAGCAACAAGCGGGATAAGGGGTTTTCCAAGCGCTGCTGGATGGCTCTTTTG
>Ga0315903_10003406_pt1 | contig 22074 bp, 25 predicted proteins | sample LakEriMetagenome_7_FD_203524 | JGI IMG/M metagenome (GOLD analysis project Ga0315903, IMG submission 203524) | Freshwater fungal communities from buoy surface, Lake Erie, Ohio, United States - Buoy 2 MA119 | ecosystem: Environmental > Aquatic > Freshwater > Lake | place: USA: Lake Erie, Ohio... | reverse complement strand
AAATCTGCTTGTGAGAGCTTTGCCATTTTTCTATTTTCCTTTTCTATTCCGCTGGAGTTTCTGCTGCATCTGTTGCTTCTGCAGCAACTTCAGCGACAACTTCTGGTGTTTCTTCTGGTGTTGCTTCAGCAACTGGAGCTGCTTCTTCAACGACGGCTTCGGCAGCAGGAGCTGCTTCAGCTACAGGAGCAGCTGCCGGAGCACCCGCTTCCATCTTGATGCGAAGTGCATCGAAGACTCGCGCTGCCTTAGCAAGCGATCCCTTCATTGCACCAGCAAGCTTTGCCAAGAGAACCTCGCGAGATTCAAGATCTGCAAGCTTCATGATTTCAGCTGTTGTTACAAGCTTTCCTTCGTAGATTCCACCCTTGATAACAAGAAGTGGGTTCTCCTTCTGGAAGTTCTTGAGGTGACGAGCTGCATCAATTGGATCTCCCTTAACGAAAGCAAGAGCAGATGGACCGGTGAGAAGATCATCAGAGATCTCAACGCCAGCGCCCTTTGCTGCAATCTTTGTGAGGGTGTTTTTTACAACTGCGTACTTGGTGTCAGCACCAAGAGTGCGTCGCAATTGCTTCATCGAAGTCACGGTTAGACCGCGATATTCGGTGAGGTATGTCGCATTAGCTGTACGGAAGTCTTCCGTCAGTTCTGCAACTGATGCTTCTTTATCTGGGCGAGCCATTCGGTTCACCTTTCCTTTTACATTGTGACTTTGGGATATAAAAGAAAAAATCCGTGACGCGTAAGAGCGCACGGATTAACGTGAACACCTACGCGGGCTGAGATTCCTCAATTATCTGGTTCTTACGAACCAGACCTGCGGTCTTTGGTTATGGGGCAACTTTAAGGCCGGGCCGCCTAGAGGGTCAAATTGAGCGTGGAGCCCTTCGAACGAGAATGGTTGAGGCGGCGATAGAGAGGACTACGGCGAGAAGTAGGCCGGTGAATTGAGATTGGGAGATCGCAGCTTGCGTATACGCCAGGCTTCCCAAAACGAATGAGAATTCACCAATCTGACTCACACCGATTCCCATCAATGAAGACTTTGCCTTGAGTTTTCCTATCTTTGCCAAAAACATTGTGGGGAAAGTTTTGAGTGCAATCATCAATCCGAGAAGCAATAACGCAAATGGCGCTGCATCCAATACTTGATTTGGCTGGATCAGGGTTCCTACAACTACAAAGAAGAGGACAGCGAATAAATCACGGAATGGCAAGATAGATTTTCTGACCTCTTCAGTGTCATGGCTATGGTTGATGGCAAGACCAGCGACGAAGCCGGCCAACGCCATCGGAATATCAAAGACAACTGTTCCTAAAGCAGCCAAAACTAAGCCAAAGGAAACTGAGTAAATCAGGAAGAGATCTTTCTCCCAACGTACAGCTTGCAAGATGCGAGGCAATATTCTCGAAGCAACGAATGCAAGTGCAGTAAATGCAAACAATCCACCAATGGAAAAGATTAGTGATTTTTCGCTTGTTCCAAAGAAAGTCAACACGATTGCGGCTGCTGCAACTCCGATGAGATCTTGCATAAGTGACCAACCAAGTAGAGCTTCCTCTGTCTGTGCATCAGTTCTACGCCGAGGACTTCGCGTGATGTTCACTATTACAACGCTGGAGGACATTGCAACTGCAAGTGAAAGTAATAGGGAGGGAAAAATCTCTAATCCAAGTAAGAGAAATACCGGAGTACCAACGAGGACGCCGAAACCCATCTGTGCGGGAACACCCCAAAGCAATGCTTTCTGTTCGCGACTAATTTTCTTAAGATCTAACTCGATACCTACTTCAAAAAGGAGTAAAACAATGCCGATGTCGGCGAGAAGGGCTAACTGATTATTGTCCGCAACAAAGCCTGGGGTAAATGGTGAAACCAACAGACCGGTAAATAGGTAACCAATAACTGAAGGCAAACCAACTTTGCGTGCTGCAAAGCCCATGGTCGCGGCAGCGCTGAGTACTACTCCTACATTAAGGACTAGTGGCGCTGTCTCAACAATTGATGCCATGGGAAAAGGATAAGACTCTGGAGGTTTGCATGTTGGAAATTAAAACTGGCCCTCTGCGCAATGCAGAGGGCCAGACTTTAATTCTTCTCTTTATTAGTTTGCAGATGGCTCACGAACGAGGTTGGGATCAACTGCGATTCCAGGTCCCATCGATGTTGAGACAACAGCCTTCTGAACGTAGCGACCCTTTGAAGAGTTTGGCTTCGCACGAAGAACTTCATCCATTGCAGCTGCGTAGTTATCTGCAAGCTGCTCGGCAGTGAATGAAACTTTGCCAATGATGTAGTGAAGGTTTGAGTTCTTATCAACACGGAATTCGATTTTTCCACCCTTGATGTCCTTAACAGCCTTAGTGACATCTGTTGTCACTGTTCCTGTCTTTGGGTTTGGCATCAAGCCACGTGTTCCAAGAACCTTACCGAGACGACCAACCTTGGCCATCAAATCTGGTGTTGCAACGACTGCATCAAAGTCCAAGCGGCCCTTTGAAACTTCGTCGATCAATTCATCTCCACCGACGATATCTGCACCAGCTGCGCGAGCTTCTTCAGCACGCTCTCCGTTTGCAAAAACAAGAACGCGAGCAGTCTTACCAGTTCCGTGTGGAAGGTTTACTGTTCCGCGAATTGCCTGGTCGGCTTTCTTTGGATCAACACCGAGAACAAGTGCAACCTCAACTGTTGAGTCGTACTTTGTTACTGATGTTTCCTTGGCAAGTGTTACTGCCTCAAGCGGTGTGTAGAGGTGGTCTTGCTTTACCTTTTCAGCTGCCGCTGTATATTTCTTTGAGCGCTTCATTTCATCCTCTTTCGTCAACTCATGTGAGTTGATGTAGTGGTTGTGGTTAGCGAACCAGCGAGGTTCTCCCACATCTCAAGACCGATTTGGTCTCGAGAAACTTTTTAATTATGCAGAGACAGTGATTCCCATTGAGCGAGCTGTACCCGCGATGATCTTCGCTGCTGCCTCAATGTCATTTGCATTGAGATCTGCCATCTTTGTTGTTGCAATCTCCTTGACCTGAGCCATGGTGATATTTGCAACCTTCGTCTTGTGAGGAATCGCTGATCCCTTTTCGACGCCAGCTGCCTTCAAGATAAGACGTGATGCTGGAGGTGTCTTGGTGATGAAATCGAATGAACGATCTTCGTAGACAGTGATCTCTACCGGGATGATCTGACCCTTTTGGCTTTCAGTCGCAGCGTTATATGCCTTGACGAATTCCATGATGTTGACACCATGCTGACCAAGGGCAGGACCTACTGGAGGAGCTGGTGTTGCCGCTCCTGCTTGGATCTGCAACTTGATGAATCCAGTTACCTTCTTCTTTGGTGCCATTTTTTCTACCTTTTCCTTTTTCTTTTTTCGTTAAATCTTTTGGACTTGATGGAATGAAAGTTCTACAGGGGTTTCGCGTCCAAAGATGGATACGAGAACCTTGAGCTTTGCCTGCTCTGGCATGATCTCTGAGATCGATGCTGGAAGAGTCGCAAATGGACCATCCATCACAGTTACTGATTCGCCAACTTCGAAATCAACAACCTTGATATCTGGCTTATCTGACTTCTTCACTGGACGTGGAGCAAGAATCTTTTCAACTTCATCCATTCTTAATGGACTTGGGTGATGAGCGTTACCAACAAAACCTGTGACACCTGGCGTGTTACGAACTGCAGACCATGACTCATCTGTGAGCTCCATGCGAACGAGAACGTATCCAGGGTAAATATTGCGCTTGACCTGCTTGCGCTGCCCGTTCTTGATTTCCATGACTTCTTCTTCAGGAACTTCGATCTGGAAAATATAATCTTCCATATTCAGTGACTGAATACGGTTTACAAGGTTGCCCTTGACCTTCTTCTCATATCCAGCATAAGAGTGGACGACATACCAGTCACCGATTGCGGCACGAAGTGTGCGGCGGAATTCTGCGTTGGGATCGTTCTCATCTGATTCGATATCGCCATCTTCATCGCTTGCGAGCGCGAGATCATCCACAGATGAAGTCTCTGCAGCAACTGTCTCAACAACTTCTTCTACAGAAGTTTCGATTACAGGCTGGGCAAGCTCATCCGCGTTGGCAGCAAGGGCTGCTTCGAATGCGTCTGGCTTTACATCTTCGCTCATTGTGATCTCTTCCAACCTTTACCTAATTACCGCTACCCGAATACCCAGAAAACGATCTTGGTAAGTACCAAGTCGAGGAGGGATACGACTGCAATGATGAATAGAACGAATACAAGAACAACGGCTGTATATGTTGAAAGTTGCTTGCGTGTAGGCCATACAACTTTCTTTAGCTCTGAAAGTATTTGGCGATAGAAAAGTCCAACGCGCGCGAAGAGGCCAAGCTTCTGCTCGGTCGATTCAACTGACTCTGACATCGTTCTTCCTTTCTCTCTACTACTTCATTACAACTTCTTTAGTACAACACTTGCAGGGCAGGAGGGACTCGAACCCCCAACCGGCCGCTTTGGAGACGGCAACTCTAGCCAATTGAGCTACTGCCCTTCGCGACGAGTAGGCATGCCAAGGCAGACCTAATTTGTCGTGAGCGTCGAAGTGTAGGGGCAGAGATGGCCTCAGGTAAAACTGAGCGTGCGCACGGGCGCTAATACGGCAGACTTAGCCCCATGAGTAGAGTCGCAGCCCGAATAGCAGCAATCGCAGAATCGGCCACCCTTGCAGTAGATGCAAAGGCAAAGGCGTTGAAAGCTGCTGGTCGTCCCGTTATTGGTTTTGGTGCTGGCGAACCCGATTTTCCAACCCCTGCCTACGTTGTTGAAGCCGCTGCTGCAGCGACAAAGGTTGTTGCAAATCATCGCTACACACCGGCAGCAGGTTTACCGGAGATGCGTCAAGCAATTGTTGATAAAACTAAGCGCGATTCAAATTACGAAATCACAGTTGATCAGGTTCTTGTCACCAATGGTGGAAAGCAAGCGGTCTATCAAGCATTTGCCACAATTATCGATCCAGGTGATGAAGTACTTCTTCCATCTCCTTACTGGACTACTTATCCAGAATGTATTCAGCTTGCTGGCGGTGTTGCAGTTGAAATCTTCGCCGATGAGACTCAGAACTACTTGGTAACAGTGGAACAGCTTGAGGCAGCGCGCACACCAAAGACAAAGGCGCTTCTCTTCTGCTCACCATCCAACCCAACTGGTTCTGTCTATACGCCGGCACAAGCTAAGGCGATCGCTGAGTGGGCGGTAGCAAATAATATTTGGATTATATCGGACGAGATTTATGAGCACCTACTTTATGACGGTGCTACAGCGCCTTCACTTCCTGTACTTGTTCCAGCTTTAGCCGATACCTGCATCATCATCAATGGCGTTGCAAAGACTTATGCCATGACTGGTTGGCGCGTGGGTTGGATGATCGGGCCGAAAGATGTCATTAAGGCAGCAACAAATCTGCAATCTCACCTAACTTCAAATGTCTCAAACGTTTCACAGCGTGCAGCCATCGCTGCCCTTACTGGCGATCTCACTGCAGTTCACGAGATGGGCGTTGCCTTTAATCGTCGTCGCAAACTTATTGTTGATCTCATTAACGAGATTCCAGGGTTCATCTGTCCTGTTCCACAGGGTGCTTTCTATGTGTATCCATCAGTTAAGGGTGTACTCGGTAAGACCATTCGTGGAAAGACACCAAAGACTTCGGCAGAGTTAGCAACACTGATTCTCGAAGAAGTTGAAGTTGCCGCAGTTCCCGGAGAAGCATTTGGGCCATCTGGATATCTACGTTTTTCATATGCGACAAGCGATGAAGATATTGTCGAAGGTATCGGGCGCATCAAGAAGCTACTTACAGAAGGTTAAATCTCGACTCCAACTAGATTTACTTCAGTTTCAAGAGTTATTCCAAACTTCTCTTTTACATGGTCTCGCGCACGCTTTGCTAACTCTGCAATATCCGCCGCAGTCGCATCACCTGAATTAGTTAATGCCAGCACATGCTTAGTTGAAATTCTGGCACCTCCGACTTCATCACCTTTATGCATGCCAGCATTTTCAATCAGCCATGCAGCTGAGATCTTTACTCGGCCGTCAATGAGTGGCCACTTTGGCGCAGCATCTGGCAAGGCATCGGCTGCTTGCTGAGAAATAATTGGATTGGTAAAAAACGATCCAGCAGACCAAGAATCGTGATCTTCATTCGATAACAGCATTCCCTTGCTTGCGCGAAGTTCTAACACTGCTTCACGAGTAGCAACTACTGGCGCTCTATCACCTAATTGAACGCCCAACTTTCTGGCAAGTTCGAGATAAGTAATTGGATCACTTTCTTCTCCAATTCGTATCTGGAACTGGACTTCCAAGACTACATATCGACCAGGATGAGCTTTGAAGTGAGAGTTACGATATGAAAATTCGCATTCACTATTTGTAAAAGTTTTGAGCGCTTTTTCCTGGCGATCATAGGTGCGCACACGTGTGATGAATTCTGAAACTTCATGACCATAAGCACCAATATTTTGGATGGGTGCAGCACCGACGTTTCCAGGAATTCCACTCAAAGTTTCAAGACCGGCAAAACCTTTATTTATAGTCGTTTGGACAAATAGATCCCAATCTTGCCCAGCGCCAATTGTTAGGGTCGCACCGCTACATGCATCCACTTCGGATTGCACAGAATCGTTTGAGATTCGTATAACCGTTCCATCAAAGCCCTTGTCAGCAATGAGCACATTAGTTCCGCCACCCATAATCAGTATTGGCGTATCACCTGCTTCTTCAATAGCAGCGATAATTTGAGCCTCAGTTGATACTTGAACAATTTTTGTAGCCGGGCCACCCACACGAAGGCTGGTGTACTTGGATAACTCGGTCATGAAGAAAGATTACCTGCGCGGAGACAAAATTGCGCTTTTGCCTCTGTACTTATCCAAGATACGGTCGTAATTCTTCTTGGATTGCAGATCGCGGTATTCGGGATCAACATCGTGATAACCATGATGACGTTCTTGTGTCAGAGGCAGCTCCATCTGCAGCAACCGTCCCCCTGCTTGGCGAATCTTGAGTGAGTACTCGATATCAGCATTTCGATAATACAAAGCACGAGGATTAAATCCACCCACCTCGATCATCGCTACACGATTAAATGCCATGAAGTACGAGAAAAGAACATCAACTTCGCCAGGACCTCTGTCATCGACACTTCGCCATTCATCATCTGTGTTGATCAATCCCCCACGCCAGCCAACTGCGACGTACTCACCCTTTTCGAGTTCTGCAACCACGGGAGTTATCGCATCACCAGTAAATCGTGTTGAAGGATCCATAATTATTACGTACTTACTTGCTACTTTTTCTAGAAGAATACTTGCGCAATCTCCCCACGCAGCACCTGGATTAACTGAAACTAGATATGTGCGCTTATCTATCTCTTCTGACAATGAACCAGCATCGCCAATTGCAATAATGGCTACAGCACAATCGCTCTGTGCCTTGATTGCTTTGACAGTCTCGTGCGCATCCTCTGTGAATCCTTCGACAATTAATCCAACGGTGACATCATTCTTAAGATCGATGGTGCGAATTTCGCGTGGGTAGGCAAGAGTTATGTAAGGCTTCTTTTCCTTTAGTTCGTAGCTTCCGGCAACATCTACAACTTCAAATCCAGCGGCAGCAATTTGGTCTCGCAGTTGATCAGATAGAGCCCAATCTTTTGCCGCACGTGCTACTAAGCGCGCATCTGCAAGTGCTTTTACTGAATCAGGCACACTCACTTTTTTACAACCGCCTTAGCCATTCCTAATACTTTGACGCCTGCAGAGGTAGCGGTGAGATCGAGCGTAATTGAGTTTCCTTCTACTGCGCTGACGACCGCGCTAACTGTCAGGTCTACATCCATATCAGCGGGCACAATCACTGGCTTAACAAAGCGAGCGCCATAGTGAGTAACTTTGCTCGATCCTCCGACCCAGTCGGTCACATATTTTCCAACCAGTGCCATTGTTAACATTCCATGAGCGATGACATTGGGAAGTCCAACAGATAACGCGAATTCTTCGTTTTGGTGGATTGGGTTTTGATCTCCACTTGCATCTGCGTACGCCTTGAGCAATGCGCGGTTAACGTTGAATGTGTGCGTAGGAAGAGCTGCTCCAACCTCAATCATGCGCGCACAACCAAAGTTGACCACGAAGAGAGCGCAAGCTCTGATCCTGATTTCAGATCTGATCGCACGGTCACGATCTCGTTACCTGCCGCTACGCGATAGCTTTCAATCGTTGATGAGCAGGAATAAGTGTCTCCACCTTTAATCGGTGAAAAGATTTCAAATTTCTGATCACCGTGTACAACTCGCGTCCAATCAAGGCCAACGGTGGGATCTGACAAGATCGACTGGGATTGCTCGAGGCTGATCCGAATTGAAAAAGTTGGAGGTGCAACCGAAGTATCGGTTTCGCCAATGACGGCACAGAAAGCATCTATCTCAGCTTGTGTCACCGTTATTGAATCCGCACCTTCGAAGGTGCGCCCGACAGAATCGGGATTGAGCATTAGCGGGTTTCGCGGTGAAGAGTTGAAGCCTTGCAACGTGGACAGAACTTCTTAAGTTCCATGCGGTCTGGATCGTTGCGGCGGTTCTTCTTGGTGATGTAGTTGCGCTCTTTGCAATCAACGCATGCCATGGTGATCTTTGGACGTACGTCCGCGCTCTTACTTGCCATGGTGAATCTCCTTCTACATCGGTTTACATCGGTTCTTAAGGAGCATAGGTTACCCACAGCATCCCGTTTGGACGAAATTGGTGCTTAAAGATTGGTAGCGGAGGCGGGATTTGAACCCACGACACAGCGATTATGAGCCGCTTGCTCTACCAAGCTGAGCTACCCCGCCAAATCTATATATGTAGTTGTGTACTGCGAGCCCCCCACCGGAATCGAACCGGTGACCTTTTCCTTACCATGGAAACACTCTACCGACTGAGCTAGGGGGGCAGATGGTAGAGGTGTGAGTGTACGCGAAGGGCGCTCAGGGAGAAAATCGCCGCCGATTATCGCTGCGGATCAAGCGTGATTTTGCCAGTTGATCCGCGCGCTCTCATCTCTTGATGAGCCTCTACAGCTTGGCTCATACCGAATCGAGCACCAATGACGGGACGCAAAGTTCCAGCAGCGATTAACGTAAATAGTTCTGCAATGACATTGTGGAATAGCTCTGGTTTTGCAAAACAGTGCGAGAGCCAGAAACCACTCACAGTTTTTGTTCCTGCCATAAGTGCACCTGGCGCAATGGCAGTTGGTGCAACACGAGATGCCATTCCGTATGTGATTAACCGCCCGAAGTGGGCAAGGGATTCAAGACTTTTATCAAATGTTGGACCGCCCACCATTTCCAGAACGATATCTACTCGTTTACCACCGTTTGCAGCAATGATCGCAGATTTGAGATCTGGATCGTTTGCATCGATTGCAACATCGGCGCCAAGTGAGAGTGCGAGATCGCGTTTATCTTGTGAAGAAGCAACAGCGATTACTTTTGCACCCCACATCTTCGCAAGTTGAATTGCAATGACCCCGACACCGCCAGCTGCAGCGTGAATAACAACGCTCTCCCCCGGCTTTTGGTGTGCCATTGTCTTTAAAACATGCCACGCGGTTGAACCTTGAACGAGCATGCAGAGTGCATCTTCATCACTCACTGCATCTGGAATCGGGATCAATGCACCTTTGTGAGCTGTTGCCTTTTCTGCATATCCACCCGATGAAACTAAAGCTAAAACTCTCTTGCCATCCGGAGTTCTTCCTACAACTTCGATTCCAGGAATCAGCGGAAGTGTTTGCGCTGACAGATAGCTATTTTCGACTTGATGGGTATCTGCATAATTAATTCCGATTTTCAATACATCAAGGAGGACTTCGCCATCGCCAGGAACTGGATCGGCGATATCGATCAAGGACATCTTCTCAGGGCCACCAAATTCAGTTATCTGTATTGCTTTCATAATGGTCTTTGGCTCCTGACATCTCCCTCGTGCACTTGAGGGGCTAGGCTTATCTGATGAGCAAAGTTATCACTAGCGATAGCCAATTGGCGGAGCTTCTCTCTAAGACAAAACGTGTAGCTGTTGTTGGTATCTCAGATAAAGAAGATCGCCCAAGTAATGGGGTGAGTCGCTGGCTTCAGAAGAATTCTCACTTTGAGCTCTACTTTGTTAATCCGGCCCTCACCACAGTCCTAGGCAATCCTTGTTATGCCAGCCTTGCAGATATTCCAGTCAAGATTGATATGGTCGATATCTTCCGCAAAGTCAGTGACATTCCTGAAGTAGTCGACGAAGCAATTGAAATTGGTGCCAAATCAATCTGGATTCAACTAGGGCTGCGTGATGAAGTAAGTGCCGAGCGTGCGATTGCCGCTGGTCTAGATGTAGCAATGGATCTTTGTATCAAAGTTGAATACGAAAGACTTGCGGGATCTATTTCTCCTCAAGAATAAGTGCCACTGAATTAATGCACCATCTTTGATCTGTAGGAACTTCATAGCCTTCGCCCTCAAAAACATGGCCAAGGTGTGAGTCGCAATTTGCGCAACGTACTTCTGTGCGAATTCGTGGAGCTAAAGAGCGATCCTCAATGAGAACTACTGCATCGTCAGCTGTTGGAGCATAAAACGATGGCCATCCACATCCTGAGTGAAACTTGGTTTCGCTCTTAAACAACTCGGCACTACATGCTTTACAGCGATAGCTTCCGACTTTATCTGAATCTGTGTATTCACCCGTGAATGGACGCTCGGTGGCACCATTTCGTAGAACCTCATAAGACAACGGATCTAGCCGTGCCTTAAGTTCGTCTTCGTTGATTGCGCTCATGTGAGAAATCTTATCCAATCTTTAAATAAATTAGAGACGACCTGCCTCGTGCACTCGCTTGAGGAATTCTTTAGTCTTCTGATGACTTGGGGCTTTAAGGACTTGTTCGGGAGTTCCACGTTCAAGAATCAAACCTGATTCCAGGAAACAGACTTGATCGGCAACTTGGGTGGCAAAGCCCATCTCATGTGTGGCCAGAACCATTGTCATTCCATCTGATTTTAGATCACGAACAATGCTCAAGACCTCATTAACTAGTACAGGATCAAGGGCTGAGGTCACTTCATCAAGTAATAAAAGCCGTGGATTAACTGCAATCGAGCGAATAATCGCTGCGCGTTGTTGCTGTCCGCCGCTTAAACGATCTGGATACTCATCAGCTTTTTCCATCAGATCAAAGCGCTTGAGCAAGCCATCGGCCAATTCGTTTGCTTCATCACGACTCTTGCCTTGAACTTTAATCGGTGCCAATGTGATGTTTTCGCGAATCGTCATATGCGGAAACAAGTTAAAAGATTGAAAAACGATACCTAATTTGCGGCGGATTACATCAACATTAATCGCCGGATCACTGATCTCTTGGCCATCGAGCAAGATCAAGCCATCATCAATTGGTTCAAGAAGATTGATGCAGCGTAGAAGGGTTGATTTTCCAGATCCCGATGCACCAATAAGCACTGTTGCTGTGTGCTCTTGAACAGTCAGATTTACATCATGAAGGACCAGGGTCTCTCCAAATGATTTACGGAGATCGATAATCTCAAGGACAGGAGTACTCATGCCAACCCATCCGAATTCTGCTTCTCAGATCGCAGACGAATATGGCGATCGATATAGCGAGTTAAAGGGATTGTGATCAGCAAGAACAAGATCGCCGCCACAACATATGGCGTGTAATTAAAGGTTCGGCTGGCGTTAATCTGCGCCGCTCGCACAGCATCGGTAACTCCCAAAATAGAGACTAGACCCGTGTCTTTAAGCAGGGAGACAAAGTCGTTCAGCAAAGGTGGAATAACTCGGCGAATAGCTTGTGGCAAAATCACATAACGCATCGCTTGATTTGATGTAAGCCCAAGTGAACGAGCAGCAGCACGCTGACTCTGATGAACCGAAAGAATTCCACTTCGAATCACTTCTGCGACATAGGCTGAATATGTGAGCACCACAGCAATAGTTCCAAGAACAATCACATTACTTGTGAGCCCTTGAATGCGAAGAGCAGGTACTCCAAATCCAACAAGGAGAATAATCAAGATAAGAGGAGCGCCACGGAAAATATCAACGTAGGCAGTAGCTATAAATCTAAATGGAGTTAGTGCCGGAGATTTAGTCGTACGCAAGAGTGCAAGCGCTAAGGCGATAATGCCAATCGCGATGCCACCAATGAGCGTGAGCTGAAGGTTTACTACTAAGCCACGAATAACGGTGGGAAAAACTTCTTTCCCGTATTCAATATCGAAGAAGGTTGTCTTTACAGATTGCCAACCGGGAGATGTTACGAGGACTACTGCCAGGGTTCCAAGAACCAGAACTGTTGAGACTAGAGCAATCATCCTTTGGCGATTGCGGAGCGCTCTGCGAAAAAACTCTCTTTCGCGTTCACGCGGGCTTGGTGACCATGGCGTTGAATTACTCACCACGGTCACCAAACACGAATGAACTCACTACTTGATTGTAACGATTATGGCTTCAGTACTGGCGAACCAGTATTGGTTGCAAGCCACTTATCTGTAATCGTGGCAAGTGATCCATCTGCTGTGATGGCATCTACTGCACCAGATACACATGATGTCAAAGCGCTTCCCTTTGTAAGAAGAAGTCCGAATTGATCACCTGAACCAGTTGATGGAAGCTGTCCAACAATGATTCCATTTTCAATCTCAACGCCTGAAAGGTAGAAGGCAGTTGGAAGATCTACGACGAGACCATCAATCTGCTTGTTCTTCAGCGCTGATACTCCAGCTGCATTGTCATTGAAGACACTTGCCTTGAGACCGAGTTGTGACTCGATTGCATCAAGTGATGTTGTTCCAACAGCTGCGCCAAGCTTTGCGCCAGCAAGGTCTGCGATCGATGTCTTTCCATCGATCTTGCTTCCCTTGAACGAAACGATTGCTTGAGGGGCTGTATAATAAGGTGATGAGAAATCAACTGCAGCCTTGCGCTCTTCTGTAATTGAGAATTGCTGCAAGTTAAAGTCAAAGTTCTTCTCACCTGGAGTTACGGCGCCATCGAATGTTGTGCGAATCCACTTGACCTCATCCTTTGAGAATCCAAGTTGTGTTGCAACAGCATAAGCAACAGCTGCTTCAAATCCTTCCCCAGACTCTGGAGCATCATCGATCACCCATGGGTAGTAGGCAGGCTCTCCAGTTGCGATGGTAAGAACGCCATCTGTAACAGTTGCAAGATCTGCTTTTTCACATGATCCTGACGCGCTCTCCGTTGAGTCGCTACTTGAACACGCTGAAATTCCGAATGCAAGCGCAACGGTCAACGCGATTACTAATCCTTTACGGTTTTTCATGAATTGCCTTTCATAGGGGTTCGGTACTCGGCAAAGGCTAATAACGAGGCTGAGTCCTGTCTACTTGCAAGGCTCTTGCAATCAGTTCACCGCACTTACTCTGATCTCACGCGTATAATCATCACTCCCAGTCCATTTCCATACTAGCGATCAGGATTTAGCTACTCGCAATGGCAATCAAAACTCATCAACACATCGCAGACCCGACACTGCCAGCCCTAGTCCTGGTCCACGGTCTGGGCTCGGCTGGCACAATTTGGAAAAGTTTGATTCCACAACTCAGCGAACACTTCACCGTCTACCCGATTGATCTCCCAGGGCATGGTGTTGCTCCTCTTGATGAAGGCGAGGAATACGATCCACGCTCGTTAGCACGCGCCATTGTTGAAGAGATGAATGCGACCCACGGTGTAACAGAGATGCACGTTGCAGGAAATTCACTTGGCGGATGGATTGCACTTGAAATGGGATCCGTCGCACCAGACCAGATCAAGAGTATTACCGCACTCGCACCTGCTGGGTTATGGCACGAGCCACCCAAACAAAGTTACCCACCGAGTATTGATGCTCGCATCCTTGCCAAAATCTCTCGCCACTTTATGAGACTGGCTTATCGTTTACCACCGCTGAAAGCAATCGGCTACAAAAAGATCACACATTTATGGCGCGAACTTAGTTTCGAGTCATGTCGCGACTCTGTTCTAGCGATGGCACATTCCAAGGGATATATGCCGTTATGGCATGGAGCGCGCGGAAGAAAATTTGATTCGCACATCCCTGATCACGTTAAAACTTCCATAATTTTTGGAGATTACGATCGTATGTTGCCTGAAGAAGTCGCACAGGAGAAAAGCGTCGCACCAGCACACTCCAACTGGGTCTATGTAGAAAATTGTGCTCATGTAATCATGTGGAACTACCCAGATCTCACCGTAGATTTCATCAGACGCACCGCAGCAGCCGGTTAGTCCCGCGTAAGCACTCTTATCTATTGCATACTCTCGAGCTGGAACTTACCCTTAGTTATTGCGGAAAAGGGAGATGCCATGAAGTACAGATCAGTCAAGGGTTTGCTTACAGGCGATGAGTCTCTCATCCCGACCACCTTTATCGATAAGCTCGAAGATATTTTACACGGCTTCCTAGGCATCGTCTTATTCATCATTTCAATTCTGGCTGCTGGTTACACCTTGCAGCGCCTCATCGAAACTCGACCATTCTTCCCAGCAGGAATGATTCAAGGTATCAATGACATCCTCTTTGTTGTCATCATCCTAGAAATCATGCGCACTGTAATCGTGCGATTCACAGACGGCATCTTCCAACTAGATAGCTTCCTGATTATTGGTGTAATCGCAGCCGTTCGACATATTCTTACTGTCGGTGCTTCACTTACGATGGAGAAAGAGAAGACAACTGAGTACTTCAACCGTGCTCTTTTTGAAATGGGCGTTAATACCGGCATCGTTTTGGCTTTGGTCTTCGCACTGTTTTTATCTCGAGCAGCTCGCAAAAAAAGCCCAAGTAAGTAGAACTTCTGGTGGCGGGTGAAGGATTTGAACCTTCGAAGGCAGAGCCGGGGGATTTACAGTCCTCTTCTCTCCCACCAATAAGCCCAAGCCTACCCCGATTTCACGCCTGAATCGGATGGTATGAACCGTCCAAATTCTTGGATGGTATGAGAATGGTATGAGTTCCTATTTGGTCATGTATTCCAGGTAGGGCTACTAACAAAAGTGGTTACTCCTGAAAACAGCAAAAATATTTAATAGAGGGGTATTTCCACCCTTCCTTAAACTAAGGAGTAATACATGAGTATCAAGACACGTAAATCAAACGGTCAGGGCCATACCTTCAAGGTGGGCAATTCTTGGAAGACCGTCATAACCTCTCAAGGTCGTACAGTCACTGCAACTGCTAAGACTCAACAAGAATCAAGGCGTCGTGCAAAAGAAAAGGTTCACCAGTTACCTGCAGCCAACAATGGAAAGGTTCTGGGTGCCAGCAAGGTAACACTTGGCGAGTACCTGCTCCCATGGCTTGATTTCCAACATAAGAATGCAATCGCATCTACAACCTACCGACGCTACCGTGGGCTTGCAGTGCGCAACATCGTTCCCGCTCTTGGGAATATGCAATTGAATAAGATTTCAAAGCGTGAGATTGCGACGCTGATGTCATCTATGGCTGCAAATAAAATTGGAGCACGCTCACAGAATCAGGCACTTGCACTTATTTCAAAATGTATGAAGTCTGCTGTTGATTCCGGGCTCATCCTTTCTAATCCTGCACAAGGGTTGGCTAAGTCGCCAGAACAGAAAGCACAAATCACTCCCCTTAATGAAAACCAAGTTCTTGCACTTCTAGATAAACACAAGGGAACGTTCATGGGCGCTCGCCTACACATCGCATTCTGTGGATTGCGCCAAGGTGAAGCGTTGGGACTTCAATGGAATGACATCGACTTTGAAGAAGGAACCATGCAGGTCCACCAGCAATCCCAGGAAGTTGATGGGGTTCGCAAGTTTGTTAAGTTGAAAACAGAATCATCGGTCCGAACAGTCATTCTAAGTGACACTGCAATTGAAGCACTTAAGCATCACAAGCCATTGATTGCTCGTATGCGTCTTACAGCAGGCGCTAAATGGATTGATAAAGATTTGGTTTTCCCAAATCGTGAAGGCTCTTTCCAGCAACCTAAGTTGGATTATCAACGTTGGCAAGAAGCATTGGACTCTTGTGGCATTCCTCGTCGCAGTTTGCACAATGCCCGCCACACTGCAGGAACTTTGCTTTACGCCAATGACGTTGGAATTGAAACTATTCGCCGTGTACTTGGACATTCATCGGTAGGGCTAACTTCTAGAACCTATGTTCACAATGCCGAGAAGCCTCTTCGTCGGGCTGCGGAGAGCATGGACAGTATCTATAAAAAGAACGGGGGGAATGCTGCATAAGTTTGGATGGCGGGAGATGTGTGTCTCCCGCCAACTGCACTCACTAATTTATACTGAACACTTTCAAGACTTCATCTCCATAATGATTGATGACTTTGATGGCCACTTTTGGATTTTTTGGAAGCGGCGATGGGTATGAAATATGAACTTGGGCGGCGGCCAGAAACAACCTCATTAGTAATGCCAGCGTCTCCAAATTTGAACTGGCTAGAAGGTTCTTTGAAGGGTGAGTTGATGATGGGGTTCTCGATGAGAACATCGCCCTGCTCAGACATTAATCCCCCTAATTACTCGGCGGATTGTCTCCACCATGGGACTAATTCTGTACTAAGGCACCGACAAAGAGTTCTATTTTCTGGTCATTAACTGAGGTAGTTGGCCAAAAGATGTCGTTTTAGGCCTCTCGGTTCATTTTTGCGGCCTTGGCATTATTAATTCGTGCCTTTGACTCCATCAAGTCCCGTTCCTCTCGCGTAGGCACAGGTTTCGGGTACTTGTACGAACCACCGTTTTTAACTTTAGGTGGCTTTGGGCCGCTATTTTTTGGTTTCTTAAAATTACCGAATTGGATTGAACTTAACATCTTGGCAACTGCCTTTCTTTTTTGGAGGCTGTCCGTGTGACAGACCTGGTTTCCATGGGGTTTTTACCAATTGATGTTTAACAATCTTCAATAGGGACCGAGTGATGTATGTGGGGCTTGCGAATCTTGCACATTGCAAGATGATTTTCCGCTTTTGGGCCCTCTGTTTCAATCTTGCTATCTACTAATAGGTGATGATTACTTCTTGTGGGTGACGTGCGAGATATTCCTTAACGTGCTCTGCTGTGAATCGTCTATTACGTCCTACTTTTACTGAATCAATCTGCCGACGACTTAAAAGTGAATAAATGGTTCCACGTGAGACGTGAAGGTAATCAGCAATCTGCGCTGGTGTATAAAGTGTTGGAAGGTCCATATCTTCTCCTTTTTGATTTGTTTGTATAAGGATGACATTTAATCTTCATTGCGTCTGGGTAAAGTCAAAGTATTACAACTTGTACAACCTGCACACCTTGTTGGGAGTGGTGGGCGAGCGCATTGATATCTTTCTATCTTGCACTGCGCCCACCACATCTCGTTACAAGGGTGTAGAAGGTGTAGAGGTTGCTATGCAGCCTTTGCCTCAATCTCCTTCAAGTAGTACTTCCGCACACTCTGAGTAACTTGCACGGTCGTTGAACCGATATCAAATACACGGTCCTTCAGGTGAGCCATCCAGCGACCCACCTTTGTAACCTGTCCTTGTCGATTGGGAGCATCCCAATTTCCCGTTACCTCCATCGCTGAGAAATCAGTAAGGATGTCTGTCGGAGATTTTGGTGCGCCTTCATACTCTTCCCACCATGCCTGGATGAACTCACGAATAACCTGAGTCTCGTTATCCATAGCCGCTTTCTTGAGGTCTACATTCTCAAGGAATCCAGGCACCTCTACGAACTCAAGAATGCCTCCCATGACAGATGACCAACTGACATAACTTGCTAGTGGTTTACCGTGGAATTCAGGCATGCCTTCATTAAGCCATGCCATCACAATCGTCAGAATCTTTTCTACATACTCTTTACGGTGTGTAGAAATCCAGTGCAGCAAATCCGCATGACGCCAATTAGTACGCTGGCTTGGGTCCTCCATTAAAGAGACAAGACGGATACTGGCTATACGGCGCAGAATCTGTGCATGAAACTCTGGATTATTTCCTGTTGCAAGCCAGGTGGAGTTAATTGGAAACTCTGCCTGCTTGCTCGTACTCAAAATACGGTCAGACCAATTCTGACTTGTTAGAGCACTGGCAAGTACATCTGAGTTTACATATCCACTCATGTTGTCATAGAAGATAGGTCCACCACCTGATGCAAGGTGCGCAGTAATTTGTTTACGACGCTCCTCCTCGTTAGAAGTCCATGTAGTTACAGGAATTTCCTTACCGATGAATGGATAGCAAAGTGCAAGTCCTAAGGTTGTTGCACCAGTTCCTGCAGCAGGCTTCTCCAATAGATATAACGGAGTTTGGCCGTGAATGAGTTGGCGAACAAACGGTAGAATCGCAATTGAAATGGCAGCAGCCTTTGATGCTTCATCTGCAAAGGGAAAGTCCACTAGGACTTCATCCTCAATCCATTTCAACGCATCTAGTGCGTCTTGCTTGGTAGCAGCAGAGTTGATTTGCGGTAAACATGCCGACTCTGCTGCATAGAAGACTCCCGACTCTGCGTCATACCCAGGTCTGGTAATCAATCGCCCTTCAGATGTCACGATAGGAATTGAGACCACCTGTGTTAATACAGGAAGTGGTGGCTTATGTGTTGAGAGTGCGTCGCCAATAACATTGAGAGATGGGTCAACATGTGTTCCCCACTCATTCTTACTCTCTTGCATCCAATTGACTAAGCGAGCGAACTCATACTTAGCGGTGTTCACATCCAAAAGTTCAACCTTGGCGTCATCTTCTTTGATTCGTGCAATCTGACGATTAAATGAGAAGAGACGTCGTGGATGGTTATTGGTGTGGACTCCTGCCCATAACGCTGCTGCTTTAGTGCGCAACTGTGCGTTATTGGTAATGACCGTGCGGATTCCTGGGATTCCAAGTTCAACAGGTGACTTGATACCTTCACGGAATACGCACTTTGTGCATTGCTTATTGACTCCATCTACCAATGCCCCAGCAACTGGACTCGTTGGATACTGGGATAACCCCGCACAGGTACGGCGAGATTTATTGGCATCCACTTGATGAAACTGAACCTCTGTAACCTCAAGGTCATAGTCAGGATGCCCCTTGGACCAATCTTGATAAATCTCAAGACCATCATCGACATTAGAAAGCAGGGATGCCATACCCCACCATGTTTCGTAGGTAGCGATATCCCCATGTGCAAGTGCATCACGCACCCAGCCACACCCTGCTGCCATTAATTCCAAGTCAACATCTAGGTTCACATCATCAACATCTACGTTTGCAATCTTGACCGCACGCTCTTTCGCTGCGACAGAAACACTTGCGTCGATGATTTCATCATGTGAGTAAATCCGCTCGCTATGCAACTCACGAACAGAAACGATTTTGGGATTTGCCGGGTCCTTTAAGTTAGTCGAGCCTGGCATCCGAAAAGAACGAGCAAGGTCCTGGGTGTGGTCGAAGTTGAACTCAGGAAAGTTTGATGCCACTCCCCTGTAAAAGTTTGCAACGAATTCACGTGCCTGTTTCAGGTCACTCTCATCAGTCACAAGTAAATCCTCATCAAGAACCCAATACGCATGAAGCCCACTACCCGAATTCACATAAATTGAAGGTGGGAGTTGTAGCGTTTCTAATGCCGCAACTGCAGCATCAATGTTTGCAGGTAGTGACTTGTTTGGCTTATTGGGGTCTGCGATATCAATGTCCATTCCAATGACACTAAATGCATGAGTATCGGTAATCTTTCCACGACCAGAAGTCGGCTTCTTTGCAAGACGAGCAAAGTTAAAGACAATCTGAGCACCAGTTGGTAGAGATGCCAGGTGCTTCTCTACTGCATTGTTATCAGATGCATTAATGAAATCACTTCGCAGTGATTTAAGGTGAGCGTCCATCGTGTAAGAAATAGATAGATATCCGTTCCCTTGCCCGCAAATAGCCTGAAGGAACTTTGCATCATCCGGAGTTAAGTTAGTCATTGATAACCTCGGTATCCGTCTTGAGCCAGACAGGTAATTCACCGGGACGTCCAGTCAATTCCTCGAGATACCAAACTGGAATGCGAACCTGACCTGCAACGCTGACAGATGGGATTAACCCTTTCTGTGCTTTGCGATAGATGGTTGTGGCGCTGACTCCTGTACAACAGGCAAACTGGGCCACGCTTAAGAGTTGAGTTTCCACTACAACTCCTTTCCTATATGTAGCAACTTAAGTACCGTTTGCACCAAGTTGGGCGGTCAAAAAAGACCTCCTAATATCTATTTGACCGTTTTTTGGAAATGAAGATTTCTATTGGAGGTAGTACTGGTAATGAGTGGAGTGAATCCCGCACACATAAGAGGTTCAGTGGTTAATTCCATTGCTCACCAAAGCCTCCGATATTTGAGACAAAAAGCCGTAGATGAATACTGGGCTGAGCAGGCTCGAGAACTAGCCGAAAGCCGTGAGGCTGATTCCAGAAAACCTGGCAAGGCGAGAGTTGGTTCCAAAAAGAAGAAATTTGTAAGTAAGAGTCAAATTGAAAATGCTCTGTTTACTCTTGTGACTGAATTTAAATCGCTTGGAAAGATTGAAACCGATTGGTCTCCCAATGAACAAATGCCTCTCCCGCATCCGACAGGTTCAAAAAAACAGTTTGCGGAACGTGCTGGAATAGAAATTGGTCACTTTGAGATGTTGGAGGAAGGCAAGGTTGATTTCACCTTAGATGATGCAATAAAAATTGCTCGGGTTTCAGATATTGATTTAGCAACATTCCTTACTCCCTCGATGGAGAATCTAGAGACCGACATGTACCTCGATTTGCAACCGGAAAATTCACAACATGGACCTGTTTTGATGTTCGAGTGGGTTCTATGGATACATGGATATCGACATTTACCAGGGCAAAATCCCAAGAAATTTAGGGAGACGAATGCTTTGCCTAGAAACTTCATCAACAACCCTGTGGATGCACGAAGAGATAGAGATATCGAAGAACGTGAGAGGGAATTAAATAGGGCAATGGTTTCAACTCTGAATGCTTTAGATGCCCTAGAAGATGGAGTGCCAAAGCGAAGTTCTGATGTTCCATTGACACCTTATGAAAAAGTCACACCACGTTACGTTTTAGCGCCAAAGACAAGCAGGTTCATAATCAGAGAAACTCTGCGCTTTGCAGCAAGACTCAAAGTGCTTTTCAGGACAGACAACGGGTCTACGGGGTTGAAGAAACTCAAGAAGAGGTTTACGGATAGCCTGGCATTCATGAGGAGTAAAGCGGTTCTGATTGTTAAATTGCTAGTTGGGCTCGGAAAGTAGATTGTCAGTGGTGGCAAGTACCATCAACTCCATGAAAAAGAATTGCCCTAAATGTCTTTCGCCCGAAGGCATTCGGACCATACTTTGGGGAATGCCGTCTGAAGAGCCCGACCCAAATCTTTACTACATAGGTGGGTGCACCTCCGAAGGCGAATGGCATAAGTACAAATGCATTAAGTGTGGATGGGAAGGTTCATAACTCGAATGCGAAGTTGTTATTAAAGAAGTGTCGCCCTATAAGCCAGAGATGACATAGTTATGCGTGAAGCTATGCTCAAAAAACGATTTGCCCCCACTATTGCCCCCAAAAGATTGAGAAGTTCCGTGGAGAGGTGCTACCTAAGGTAATTTCTGTTGGTCCTTAATGGAGTCGTATTTGTACTTCCAAACACTTTCTGCACCCGAATGGCCAACTACATAGGTCATTCCAATCGCACTAACCGCCAGAAAAGCCATTAGAACTCCTAGACTTGATGACGCTATCTTGCTTTTCTTATAAAAAGAAAAATATGAAAAAAGTACAAATGAGGAAACAAGTGCAATGGCAAGTAAGACTAGGTAATTGCCCCACTGTGCATGCGACCTTGGAAGACCTACTACGGCCGATAGCGAGTATCCAGACGACTTGGCAGCAAGAACGCCTACTACAGAAAGTGCAAGCATTCCAATAAGCGGAAGGTGTAACTTCTTAAGTAGATTCTTCCAAAAAAGTC
>Ga0315903_10003405_pt1 | contig 22075 bp, 20 predicted proteins | sample LakEriMetagenome_7_FD_203524 | JGI IMG/M metagenome (GOLD analysis project Ga0315903, IMG submission 203524) | Freshwater fungal communities from buoy surface, Lake Erie, Ohio, United States - Buoy 2 MA119 | ecosystem: Environmental > Aquatic > Freshwater > Lake | place: USA: Lake Erie, Ohio... | reverse complement strand
GACGTTTTTCGTTCGGCTTCGCGCACTTCACGCGCGTAGCCAATGGCGACGTAGAGCGAGCCCCATGCGATCAGGAAAAAATAATGCGTCACCGAAATATCGGCAATTTCCTGCCAAAATGACAGGCCCAGTTGCGCCTTCAGATTTTCAACCGAGCGGCCAAGGCTTGGGTCTTTAAAAAGGCTGATGGGTTCATATAGGTTGAAGATATAGAAATTGGCGGATGCCAATATCATCGCGCAGGGAATGGCCCCAACGAAAGCCAGGCTGACGCGAAAGCCAAGCGCGCGGCGGTCCGCCATGCGCAAACCGACATAGAGCAACCACGTCACCAACACGCCGACCAACGCCACCATCAAGCGCCGTTCGAACAAGATCGCTTGCGCAGGAAAGTCCAGTAATGCAGCGCGCAGCGACAGGATCAGCGCATAAAAAGCCCAAAAGCCAGTTATCGTGAGCAATGCCATCTGATGGCCAATCAGCGGATGTGGGGACGAGGCTCTCTCCATATCCTTTCATAGCGCATTTTTCGCAGCTTGCACCACGTGCATCGTTTCTCGTCGAATGCTTCGCCAAGTTTGTCGAATGTTTAACTTGGTCGTGGTCCTGAGCCTAAGCTTCTTTGCGCCGATAGCGGAAATACCAGACTTCATGGCCAAGGCGACGTGCTTTGGCCTCATAACGGGTTTCCGGCCAACCACCCGGGCGGTTCTGGAAATCCGAAGCGCCGTTGTTTAGCCAGTCAAATTGCCGACGGTGGCGCTGCATAATCATCAGCGCGTGGCGGACATAAATGGGATGGTCGGTGCCAAAACGGAATTCACCGCCGGGCTTGAGTTTTGCCGCGATTAAATCGACTGGCCCGTCATTCATCATTCGGCGCTTTACATGCCGGGCCTTTGGCCAAGGGTCGGGATGCAGCAGATAGACGAAGGACAAGGACCCGTCGGGCACACGGCGCAACATTTCCAGCGCGTCGCCCATATGCAGGCGGACATTGTGCAAGCCACCTTCGCGGATATGCGACAGCGCTTGCGCGACGCCGTTCAGAAATGGCTCGCAGCCAATAAAGCCGTGATCGGGCAAAAGGTCCGCGCGGAATGCCAAATGCTCGCCGCCGCCAAAACCAATTTCGAAATGCATCGCGCGATCGTCGCCGAATAGCTCTCTACTACCCAGCGCGCCTTCCTCGGGCACCGAAATCTGTGGCAGAAGATTTTCGACCAAGTCATTCTGCTCGGAACGCAGCTTTTTGCCCTTTGAACGGCCATAAAGGCGGTTCAGCGTCGTTGGATCACCGATTTTGTTCGCAGTCATGCGGGAGGCGGCTAAACTTTCAGCCGCCACCCTGCAAGTTGAATTAAGCCAAAGCGGCTTTGAGGTCCTCGACCAAGTCGGTGCGTTCCCATGGGAAGAAGTCACCTTCGGGCTTACGACCGAAATGGCCATATGCGGCGGTCTTACGGTAAATCGGCTTGTTTAGGCCCAGATGCGTGCGAATAGCGCGCGGTGTGAGGCCACCCAATTTTGCAATGCCCATGATAGCCGCTTCAATCTGATCATCGCCGACCGTGCCGGTGCGGTGCGTGTCCACATAAAGCGATAAAGGCTTCGACACGCCAATCGCATAAGCGAGCTGAATGGTGCAGCGCGTGGCAAGGCCAGCGGCAACAATATTCTTCGCCAAATAGCGCGTGATATACGCCGCCGAACGGTCAACCTTCGTTGGGTCCTTGCCCGAAAACGCACCGCCGCCGTGCGGAGCTGCGCCGCCATAAGTGTCAACAATGATCTTGCGGCCCGTCAGACCCGCGTCGCCATCCGGTCCACCGATTTCGAAACTGCCCGTTGGGTTGATGTGATATTCGGTGTTGGTCAGCAGGCTTGCTGGCAACAGGTCGGCGATAACGCCCTTCACATAATTATGCAGATCGGCTTCCTTCGCACCTTGGTCGTAACCCGGCGCGTGCTGTGTAGATACGACGATAGCGGTCGCGGCCTCTGGCTTGCCTTCATTGTTATAGCGCAAGGTAACTTGGCTTTTGGCATCGGGTTCCAGAAATGGCGCAGCGCCCGAATGGCGGTCTGCGGCCATGCGCTCAAGGATCTTGTGGCTGTAATCCAGCGTAGCTGGCATCAGGTCAGGGGTTTCAGTCGAGGCATAGCCGAACATGATGCCTTGGTCGCCAGCGCCTTCATCCTTGTCGCCTGCGGCGTCTACGCCCTGCGCGATGTGGGCAGATTGGCCATGGAGATTATTTTCGAAGCGCAGGGTTTCCCAGTGGAAGCCCGTTTGCGCATAACCGATTTCCTTAACGGTGCGGCGGACGGTGGCTTCAATCTCTGCTTTCGCGCCTTCGGCCCATTGACCATTTTCATATACGCCTTTGCAGCGGATTTCGCCCGCGAGCACAACCAATTGCGTGGTGGTCAAGGTTTCGCACGCAATGCGCGCTTCGGGGTCTTTGGATAAAAAGAGGTCGACGATGGCGTCGGAAATCTGATCCGAAACCTTATCAGGATGTCCTTCGGACACGGATTCGGACGTGAAGAGGTAATTTGAGCGCATGGTTTTTCCAGTCTATTGCTGTGTCTGCGTATAAAGAATTCTTTATATCGTGATGCGCCCTTAGCGAGAAGCGCGACGCTGGGCAAGCGGTAACAATGCCAACCCGATCAGCAGTCCAGCAAAAGCCAATGGAATGACGTTGCCAAATTGCGCGAAGAATGTCGGCGCTTTGGCGCGCGGCAAAAACCCATCAATGCGGCCATCCGCGCCCAAGGGCAGGCTTTGCAGGATCCGGCCATCAGCGTCGATTATCGCGCTGATCCCCGTTGGCGTGGAGCGGATAACGGGCAAGCCTTCCTCAATCGCGCGCAGCCTGGCCTGTGCCAGATGTTGCGGCGGGCCGATGGGACCAAACCACGCGTCGTTGGATGGGTTGAAGATGAAATCGGGCCGGTTTTTGCGGTCCACCGTCTGGCCAGAGAAAATCATTTCATAACAAATTTGCATGCCAATTTTTACAGGCTTGCCGTCTAGGGTCACGGTCAGTGTCCGCGCACCTGGCCCGGGCCAGAAATCGAGGCTGCCCGGCACCAATCGCGCCAAACCAAGCGGTTTCAGCAACCATGGCATGGGCAAATATTCGCCATAAGGCACCAGATGCGCTTTGTCATAATGGCCAAGGATACGGCCAAAAGCGTCCATGGCAGATACGCTGTTGCGCGCGGCCACCAATTGACGCTTTTCAAAAATAAGGCGGTTTGCCCCTGTTACCAGCACATCATTATCGGCCATAAGCGTGGCCAGCCGCGCGCGCGCACCGGCGGCGCTTTCGCCCGCTTGCCCCTGATAATATGGATAGGGATATCCATCCTCCAGATAATCCGGAATCGCGGCCTCCGGCCAAAGGATCAGGCGCGGTGCTTGGCCGGGCAGGGGGCGGCTGTGCATCGCCAACTTGGCAAAGTTCAGCGCGTCATAGCCGGGTGCATATTTGTCAGCTTGGGAGATATTGGGTTGCACGACGGTGACGGCGACTATTGGCTGGTTTTCGATGCCGCTGCTGAAAAATCCGCCCCAGAGTGATGTGCGGGCGACAATGCCGGTCGCCGCCAAGGCAAAGAGCAAAAATCCCCCGAGGACATAGCCCGTCCATCCGCCGCTGTTGCGTTCGGCGCTCGATGCGCGAGTCCACAATGAAGCGAATGTGTAAATGCCGCCGACCACCAGAATGATCACACCCGATAAGCCGTAGGTACCAATCGCGCTCGCGGGCTGCGCCGCATAAGGCATGGAGAGGGTGATGACGCTCAACGGGTTCCAGACATAGCCAGTGAACACCCAACTGCGTAGCCATTCGGTGAGGATCCATAAGCCCGCAAAAGCGAGAATGAGTGGCGCTGTGGCGGCGGCGTGCCTTACATCGTCGTGGGCGGGCCGAGGGCTTTTCGCCGCGAAGTGGCCTATCCAAACGGCCCCCGCCGCAGCCAAAGCTTGGTAAACCGCCAAATACAGCGCTAGCGCAACCACCGCGATATAGCCCAGCCAGATCGGCATTGCCGCCTGAAAGGTGAAGGCGACGGCAATCCATTGATTGCCAAAGGTGAAATGCCCGACCCCGAACAACCAGCCAAGAATGAACGCGCGCTTTGTATTTGGGGCATGCGCGATCAGGTGGATCAGTAACGCAAAACATACCAAAGTCAGAGGCCAAAGCCCCCAAGGTTCAAAACCGTAAGCTGACAATGCGCCAGCGCCAATAGCGGCCCAGCGCGGAAAACGGTGAAGCAAAGCGGAGATTTTCTGCACATCCCGCCTTTGCCGTTCCTATGTGACAAATGCAATCGGGCAAACAGCGTCTGCTTGCGGTTTACAATGGGCCTGCTAATTCAGCGGCCAAGCAATTTAGCGCGGATCAACAGTTGCGCCGTGCAAATGGCACAGGAGCTTGCTAGTGCTGACAGCATTGACAAACCCCTGCCTAAACCGGTGACATCAAAATGCGCTTACGTCCGTTCCATCTGGCCTTTCCCGTCCACGACCTTGCTGAGGCACGGCATTTTTATGGCGCCATCATGGGGTGCGCCGAAGGGCGGTCATCGGACCAATGGATTGATTTCAACTTTTTCGGCCACCAAATTGTTGCGCATCTGGATGCGGCTGCGCGTAGCGTATCGACGCATAATCCCGTCGATGGGCATGACGTGCCCGTCCCGCATTTCGGCGTTGTTTTGGACATGGACCAATGGGAGGCATTGGCCGAACGCGTAAAGGCGGCGGGCGTCCGTTTCGGCATCGAACCGCATATCCGGTTCAAGGGCCAAGTGGGCGAGCAAGCCACGATGTTCTTTTATGACCCCAGCGGCAATGCGTTGGAGTTCAAAGCCTTTGCCGACGACGCGAATTTGTTTGCGCGCTGACGCTTGCATTTTGCGGCTTTAGGCCACAGCGCAAAGCCATGGACCTTCAAAATTTCGACATCGACTTATTCCTGCGCGATTATTGGCAGAAAAAACCTCTGCTGATCCGCAATGCGTTTCGCGACTGGCACAACCCGCTTGCGCCGGATGAGCTGGCGGGGCTGGCGTGCGAAGAGGAAATTGAATCGCGGTTGATTTGTCTGACCGATGCGGGTTGGGAGATGGAGCAAGGGCCATTGGCCGAAGAGCGGCTTTCTGGCCTGAATGAAAGCCATTGGACATTGCTGGTGCAAGCGGTCGACCAGCATGTGCCCGCCGTTGCCGACCTGATCGCGCCGTTTCGTTTCATCCCCAATTGGCGCATTGACGATGTGATGGTCAGCCTTGCCGCCGACCAAGGCGGGGTTGGGCCGCATTTCGACCAATATGATGTTTTCCTGATCCAAGGGCTTGGCCGCCGCCGCTGGCAGATCGGGCCGCATTGCGATGCTGATACGCCTTTGCTGCCGCATGATGATTTGAAGTTGCTCAGCCAGTTTCAGGCGACCGAGGAATGGGTGTTGGAGCCCGGCGATATGCTTTATGTCCCGCCTGGCATCGCGCATAATGGCGTGGCGGTGGGTTCGGATTGCATGACCTATTCGGTTGGTTTCCGCGCCCCATCGCGCGCCGACCTTTTGGGGCATTATGTTGACGATGTTCTGGACGGCATAACCGACGATGAACTTTATCGCGACCCGGATTTGACGGCGCAAGCCAATGCGGGGGAGATTTTGCCCGAGGCGCTGGACCGCTTGCAGCAGATGGTGCTGGAATCGCTGTCCGACCCTGCCCATTTCGCCCGCTGGTTCGGCACCTTCAACAGCACGCCCAAATATCCCGACATCGACTGGCGGCCTGAAATACCCGTGACGGCGGAGGAACTGCGCGCGGCGATCACCGCGCAACTGCCGCTGTCGCGTAATCCGGCGAGCCGTTTGGCCTTTATCGCCACAGGCGCGGAGGCGCTCATGCTGTTTGCCGACGGTGTCTGTTTCGACTGTCATGGTGAGACGGCGGCGTTGGCGAAAGCTCTCTGCGCGGAAGACAGCCTATGTCTCGACGTTGAGGTGGCGGGCAACGCGGCGGCCATCGATCTCCTCATACAGCTTTGCAATAATGGCTGCATCGCCTTTGACAGCGAGGATTGATCTGCGCACGCGGCTCAGCATCTGCGCGAAGAAAGCGCGTTATGCGACCGCGGCGGACGCATTAGCGGCGATTGCAAAGGCGACCATCACGCTGCGGCATTATGCTTGCGATCGTTGTGGGCAATTTCATTTGACCAGCCGGACGAAGGGCAAGCGCATTCCCCGGCCGGTAAAGCCTTAACCTTCGATTTCGCGCCAACTGCCCGGCGCAAGGCCATCCATCGTCCATTCCCCAATCGCGCGCCGGACGAGGCGCAGGGTCGGATACCCAACCGCGGCGGTCATGCGCCGGACCTGACGGTTGCGACCTTCGCGAATGGTGAGCATGATCCAGCTATCGGGCACCGACAGCCGCACGCGGATGGGCGGATCGCGCGGCCAGAGCATGGGGTCGGCAATCCGTTCGGCTTCGCAAGGCAGGGTCAGGCCATCCTTCAAAGAAACGCCGCGCCGCAATTGCGCCAGCGCATCGTCGGTCACATCGCCTTCGACTTGCACCAGATAGCATTTGGCCATTTTATATTTCGGGTCCGATATCCGCGCCTGCAACCGGCCATCATCGGTCAGCAGCATCAACCCCTCACTATCCATATCGAGCCGCCCCGCCGGATAGACGCCGGGCACATCGACAAATTGCGACAATGTCGGCCGCGGCGAACCCTCGGTCCCCTTGTCCGTAAATTGCGGCAAAACGCCATAAGGTTTGTTGAACAGAATGATGCGGGACATCGAGGTGCTGTAGCGAAAGCGGGAATTTTGATCTACACTGGAAACGCCGCTCGCGGCTTGATCTGGGATGGGTGGATGGCGTTGACCAAGCCCAAGCCGAGGATCAGGAAAGCTATCGCGTCGGGTTGTACATGGATGACCAGATGCTACGCGAATGGACTGTGACCGAAAATTATCTGCGCATTTCGGCAACCGAAATGGCCGGCACAGGTGCACTGTCCAAAAGCTTGGTTGTTTTCAAGATACAGCACATCGGGCGTTTTGCGTTGTCCGGCCCGCTTACATTTGGTCTCATTTGATCTTTAATTGCATATTATGAGGAGGATATATGGCTGCGTTAGAAACGGGTCGCCATCGACTGCCGCTTTTGGCGGTTTCGCAGGCGCAGAAAGAAATTACCCACAATGAAGCGCTCGTTATGATTGACGCGCTATTGCACATGGCGGTGGAAGCTGCCTTGTCGGCGGTGCCTACCGTAACCGACAGTGATATTGGTAAATCTTGGATCATTAATGGGGCGACAGCGGGGGCGTGGGCGAACAAAACCGGTCAGATCGCTTACTGGATTGGCGGCAGTTGGCGCTTTGTCGCTCCCCATGAAGGTATGCGGGTTTGGAATAAGTCCACTCGGCGGCATAGCCTGTTCATATCAGGCCAATGGACCGCCGCGCCTTCGATACCCAATCCAACCGGTGGCACTGCCGTCGACAGCGAGGCGCGCGTGGCACTTGTGGCAATTTTGCAATATTTCCGGCTATTGGGCATATTAGCAACATGAGCTTAGCAGCATGGGCCGAGAACGCCTAAAAACGCAGCAAATATTATGATAAATAGCCAAAAATGGCGACATTTTAGCAACAGTATAGGGACATAGCGACTTGCATGGACGGAACAGAATTGGTAGACAAGCGTTCTCGAATTTCCGTTCGTAAGATAGATAAGGGGAAAGTTGATGCGTAAGTTAGCCATAAGTTTGGCACTCGCTTCTACTGCTCTGGCGTCACCGGCTTTGGCCCGCGATAACCAGTGGTATGTGGGAGTTGATGGCGGTGCCATGATAGTAGAAGACCTTGCCATGGATATTGGTGCCCAGACAAATGCGGCCTCAGTAGACACAGACAAGGGTTATGATTTCGGCGGCGTAGTCGGATATGATTTTGGCGGTTTCCGTCTTGAATCAGAAGTCTCATATCGTAAAGCGAATGCGACTGGCTTCACCAGCCAAACACCTCAGATCACGCGTGGCACGGCCACGACTTTGGTAGCTGGCGGTAACTACGCTGTAGCCGGTGACGCAAATGCACTGAGCTTCATGGTCAATGCATTGTTTGATTTCGGTGATGACGACGGCCTTCAGGGCTTTGTTGGTGGCGGCGTTGGTGTTGCTCGTGTAGACGCGCAGACCACTTTAGCAGCACCTTCATTCCTCGATGACTCCGATACGGGTCTTGCATGGCAGGCACTTGCTGGCGTTCGCGCGCCATTGAGCGACAACTGGGATGTGGGCCTGAAGTATCGTTTCTTCAACGCGGATAAGGTCGGTCTTGTTGATCGTCTTGGCCGTGCCGTAGAGACACGCTTCCGTTCGCACAGCTTGATGGGTAGCTTGGTTTATAACTTCGGCGGTGCACCTGCGCCTGTTGAAGTGGCACCACCGCCACCACCGCCACCTTATGTGGCACCACCCCCACCACCGCCACCACCGCCACCTGCGCCGGTGTGCAACACGGGTCCTTATATCGTGTTCTTCGATTGGGATAAATCGAACCTGCGTCCAGACGCGGCTTCGGTTCTCGATAATGCCGTTGCGCAATATTCGAACTGTGGCAGTGCAAAGGTTATGCTTGCAGGTCACGCCGATAAGTCGGGTGCTGCAAAGTACAATGTTGGCCTCTCACAGCGTCGTAACGACACCGTTCGTACGTATCTTGAGTCCAAGGGCGTATCAGCTGGCGCGATTGCCAGTGAAGCATTCGGTGAAACTGCACCATTGGTACAAACTGCAGATGGTGAGCGTGAACCGCAAAACCGTCGCGTGGAAGTCACCTATGGTCCAGGTTCGGGAATGTAATTCCCAATCTGATTTCAGGTTAAAAGAAAGGCTGGTCGAAAGACTGGCCTTTTTTTTGCCATCTGTGCGCGATCTCACAGATGGGGTTTGAATTTTAGGCCGAGGCCTTTGGCTTTGCACGCGCCTTCACTGCGGCTGATTCCAAAAGCCTGGCTTCAAGTGCCTTTAACTTGTTTTTATTTTCGATTTTGCCGCCGAATAAATCCGTCACATAAAATGTGTCGACGGCGCGTTCCCCGTATGTGGCGATATGCGCACTGTGCAATGTAACTTTGGATTCAAACAACGCGAGCGCCAAATTGTTAAGCAAGGCGGGACGATCCAGCGCATTCACTTCAATCACTGTAAATCGGTTAGATGCTTGATTATCAATCAACACAGATGGCGCGATTTTAAAGGCGTCGGCCCGGCGCAGCGCTTTGGGCTTTGCGTCCAGTTGAGTCATCAAACGTGCGCGGTTGGTGAGCGCCTCTTCAATGTTGCGCTTGAGGCGGTTTAACTGGCTTTGCTCCTGGAAAGGGCGACCCAGCGGGTCCTGAATAAGGAAATTGTCGACCGCCATGCCGTCACTGCTGGTGTGAATCCGCGCATCGATAATATTGCCGCCCGCCAGATGAATAGCGCCCGCTATGCGGTAAAATAATCCTGGATGGTCGGCCGCAAAAACCGTGACAAGCGTCGCACCACGATCATTATAGAAACAGGCATCAATGGCAAGTTCTGTGCCGGAATTGGAAAGAAGATGCTGGGCGTTGCGTTCAATGATGTCGTCTGGTTCGGCGATCCAGTAAGCGTCGGGAAGCGTTTTTGCAAAAGCCGCGAAGCTATCGGGCGGAAGTTGCAACGCGGACTCCAGCTGCGCCTTTTTCGAGGTAATCCTCTCATCCCGGCCACGTTGTTTGTGTCCCAAGCGCAGAACTTCTTCAGTAGCTTCAAACAGGTCCGACAAAAGCTGTCGTTTCCAACTGTTCCAAACGCCTGGTCCAACAGCGCGGATGTCAACGACGGTCAAGACCAATAAAAGCTTCAACCGCTCGGGCGACTGGACAGCCTGGGAAAAATCCAGGATGGTCTTGAAATCCGCTAAGTCCCGCTTGAACGCAGTGGCTGACATTAACAAATGATAACGGACAAGCCAGGCAACGGTTTCCGTCTCAGCTGGTGAAAGACCGAGCCGCGGGCATAAGGTTTCGGCAATCTCCGCGCCCAATACACTATGGTCGCCGCCACGACCCTTCGCAATATCGTGGAGCAAGGTTGCCACAAACAATACCCGCTTGCTGACAATCTGCTGCACCATCGCCGTAGACAATGGGTGATCTTTTTTGAGTTTGCCGCGGTTGATATCAGCCAGCAAGCCAATGGCGCGGATCGAATGCTCATCAACGGTGTAATGGTGGTACATGTCGAACTGCATCTGCGCTACGATGCGGCGGAAATCGGGAATAAATCGGCCAAAAACGGTAGATTCATTCATCCAGCGCAACACCGTTTCCGGGTCGCGCGGCGACGTCAATATATCCAGGAACAGCGCGTTGGCTCTAGGGTCGCGCCGCACCACTTTGTCGATCAGCCGTGCATCTCGTTGGGCGGCACGCATCGCCAGCGGGTGAATTTCCAATTCATGCAGGTCCGCCAAATGAAATATCTCGAGCAAGCGCACGGGGTCTTGCGCAAAAAAACCATCATCGGGTAGCGCGAGGCGACCACGATCCAGTTGAAAGCCGTTGAGCTTTCTTGGCTTCCGGCCAAAGCTGGGCAAATACCGACGGCCTTTTTTGGCCATAGCTTCATCCAAGTGCGCCAGGAATAGTCCCGTTACATCGCCAACCGTTTTTGCGTTCAAAAAGTAAAAATGCATGAACCTCTCAACCGCTGAGCGGCCGGGGCGATCTGCAAAGTGCATAAGCTCCGCTACTTCGCGTTGCAGATCAAATGTCAGACGGTCTTCCCCGCGTCCGGTGATATTGTGCATATGACAACGCACCGCCCACAAGAAGTTCTCGGCTTTTCTAAAACGATTATATTCATCGATTGTTAGCAGGCCAACATCGACAAGTTCCGACACGGCTGACACTTTGTGGATATATTTTCCAATCCAGTAGAGCGTGTGGAGGTCGCGCAGCCCGCCTTTGCCATCTTTGATATTGGGTTCGACCACATATCGGCTGTCACCCATGCGCCGGTGCCGATCATCGCGTTCAATCATTTTTAGGCGGACAAAGTCTGATGCCGTGTTTGCGACAACTTCATTCCAAAAACGTAATGAAACCTCTTCGTAAACGCCGCGATCGCCCCACACAAACCTGCTTTCCAGCAAAGCGGTGCGAATGGTCAAATCCTCTTGCGCCATCTTTACCGTTTCATCGAGGGATCTGCTTGATTGACCAACCTTCAACCCAAGATCCCAGAGCAAATACAGAATCGCTTCGACGACCTGCTCGGTCCAGGAGCTGCGCTTGAAAGGCGTTACAAAGCCGATATCCACGTCGCTATGCGGGGCCATTTCCCCGCGACCATATCCACCGACAGCCAGAACCGCGATCCTTTCGGAAGCCGAGCGGTTGGCAGCGGGATAGGCATGAACAGTGACATAATCGTAGATGAGCCGGACGATTTGATCGACAAGAAATGCTTGTTCCGCCGACGCACGATAGCCTTGCGACGGCGCTGCATTGAGGCGTCGTTGAATTTCGGTCCGACCATTGGCTAGGGCCGTTTGCAATATCTCTACGACATGTGGACGGCGTGCTTCTGCTCCACATGCGTGAACAATGCCTTCAATCTGTTCGGCAAGCACGCTCCGATCGATAATGTCGCGCTGCTTGAATATCCGTTCTACTGTTGATGCCATCACGCGACCTTAGTCGCGATCCGGCATCATGTCAGTATCAAGCAGGTATCTTGGCATTATATTCGCGTCGCAGCGTCACCCGGTCAATTTTCTGCGTCCCTAGGCGAGGAAGTGGTTCGGCCACTTGCCAGAAATGCACAGGAATTTTGAATGGTGCAAGGCGAGGGGCCAAAAACGCTTTCAATTCATCCGCGGTCAGCGTGACGCCATCTTTTGTGTAATAGACAATGCCTGGAACCTCACCATATTTGTCATCTGCGATACCAAAAACCGACAATTCGACAATCGAGTCATGCTCATAGGCCGCGGCTTCGACCTCTGGGCAACTGATATTCTCGCCGCCCCGGATGATGATATCTTTCTTGCGGTCGACGATGAACAAATAGCCGTCTTCGTCGAGATAACCAATGTCGCCAGTCCGGAAAAATCCATCGGTGGTAAAGGCTTCGCGTGTGGCCTCTTCATTATTCCAATAGCCATTGAAATTGGCAATCGTTCGAATGCCCACTTCGCCACGTTCACCCTGCGGCAAGACATTTCCGTCATCATCCAGCATTTGTACCTCGACAAGTGGCTTGGTCGCAGGACCAGTGCTGGTTGGCTTTTCCAGATAATTGTCCGTGAAGTTACCGCAGCCAACGCCGTTGGTTTCAGTAAGGCCGTAGCCCAATAATGGATAACCCCAGCTCATTTCTTTACGGATTTTTTTGACATGCTCGACAGGGCGCGGCGCGCCGCCGGCGGCAAATGCGGTGCAGCTTGTTAAATCATATTTGTGCCGGGCTGGGTGCGTTGCAAGCTCAATGCTCATCAACGGAACGCCCACAAAATAAGTGATGCGTTCTTTCTCGATAATCCGCATCGCATCTTCTGCGTCCCATTTGGGCATCAAAACGAGCTTGCGGCCGATGGCGAAGCTTTGCAGTACCAAAGGTATCGACGCGGTAACGTGGAACAAGGGCACATTGACGAGCGCCGAAGGTTGCGCCGGCATCGACTGGCCACTGGCGGACATAAGTTCAAAGAAAACAAGCGTTTGGCCCACATAGCTCATTGCGCCTTGGACGACAGCACGATGGTCCGACACCGCACCTTTTGACTGTCCGGTTGAACCAGAGGTGTACAATATCGTCGCGTTATCCAGCGGATCTAGCGTTGGCAATGCTGTTGCTGCGCCGCCACCTTTAGTGGTCAAAACTGACAGACCATCCAAGGGCAGGGAATCATGGTTGATGATAAGGAGTTCGCAACCGCCAAGATCTTGTCCGGCCATCCGTGCAGCACGCTGTTCATCGGCAAGAACAAAGCGGCAGCCAACCATACGAATGCCTTCGGACAGTTCCCCGCCTTGCCACCAGCCATTAAGCAACGTTGCAACGCCGCCCGCCATCACAATTGCCATATAGGCAACAATCCAATTGGCCGAATTGCGCGCCGCAATCCCAACGCGCTCACCCTTTTGCAGCTTGTGGCCTTCGACAAGGCCGCCTGCCAAGGCGCGCGCCGCTCCATAGGTTTCTGCGAAACTTAACCGGATATCGCCATCGACCAAAAATTCCTTGTCCGCATGGGTCGCGCAGAAAAATGCAAAATAGTCGGCCATGTTTCCCGGTGCTTTGGCGAACACGGGCATTTGAACACCGTTTTTCGCGGCATAGGTAACGGCCAAGGGACCATCATTAGCCATGAGCCGGTTAATGGTGGCATCGATTGCAAGGTCCAACTGCGACGGCATGTGATTCTCTCCTAAACTCTTTGTGTGACTTCTATTTGGCTCTATAGGAATGTCAAAAGATCCTGAGGAAATATTGTGCCATTCGAGATTATTTCAACTGCCGCCGGATATATTCAGTTTACGGACCTCGGCGTAGGTCCTGTTGCGCTTGATTTGGGCTTCTTCCAAATCCGATGGTATTCGCTTGGATATTTGGTCGGCATCTTGCTCGGCTATTGGATGTTGATGAAATTGCTCGCACGTCCCGGTGCGCCCATGTCACGTGAGCAAGCCGATGACATAATCTTATATACCACCTTGGGTATTATCTTGGGCGGACGGATAGGGTATATTTTATTCTACCAACCCTCCATTTTGCAGAATCCTATGGACATCTTCAAACTGTGGGAAGGCGGGATGTCATTCCATGGCGGCGCAATTGGAATCATTTTTTCGATCTGGCTGTTGGCACGCAAGCATAAGCTCTCTTTCTTACGGGTATGTGATTATGTTGCCTGCGTTGTGCCCTTTGGATTATTCCTCGTGCGCCTGGCGAACTTCGTGAATGATGAACTTTGGGGCCGCGTTACCGACGTGCCGTGGGCCATTGTGTTTCCCAATGGCGGTGATTTGCCGCGCCATCCAAGCCAGCTTTATGAAGCTGTGTTTGAAGGGCTGTTGATGGCCGCAATATTGTGGCCATTATTCTGGAAAACCAGTGCGCGGTATCGGCCAGGGTTCCTGACGGGTATGGCGGCAATCATTTACGGCACAGCCCGATTTTCTATCGAGTTTGTCAGGGAACCAGACCAGCAGTTGCAGTGGCTGGTGGAAGCAAGCGGCCTGAGTATGGGGCAGTGGCTCACCATTCCTATGATATTGGTTGGACTGTTCTTGGTATTCACCGCAGGTGCCCGCAAGCAGCGGGCCGAGGCCATGTCCGGCAGTAATAGTGTCACCTGACAGCGCGCAAGTATCAGTCCGCCTAGCGCAAGAGATAGAGGCTTCAGGACCCATCAGCGTTGCCGACTATATGCGTGTGGCCAACACCGCATATTATGGCCGCGCTGACCCTCTGGGCGCCGAAGGTGATTTCATCACTGCGCCAGAAATCAGCCAGATGTTTGGCGAAATGGTGGGCATTTGGCTGAGCGATATCTGGTTACGCCATCGTCCGGCCACCTGCCATTATGTGGAGCTTGGCCCTGGCCGGGGAACTTTGGCGGCAGATGCGCTGCGCACAATGCAGCGTTTTGGCTGGGAACCATCGGTCCATTTCTTAGAAAATAGCCCTGCATTGCGCGCCAAGCAGTTGCAGGCAGTGCCGGACGCGATATTCCATGACAATCTGGATAGTCTTCCGACCGATGCGCCTTTGTGCATTGTGGCAAATGAGTTTTTTGACGCTTTGCCAGTGCAGCAATTTATCCTGACGCAAGCCGGCTGGCGGGAGCGAGTCGTTGTTCGGGGCGACGGGGCATGCTTTGCCGCATTGCCCGGCGTTTGTGCGACCGATGACCTCATCCCCGAACAATTTCGTGACGCCGCTTTGGGCAGTATTTATGAAATCTGTCCTGATGCATCTTCGATCATGCAGCAGCTTTCGGCCCGACTGGCAAAGCAGGGTGGGGTGATGTTGGTCATTGATTATGGCTATACACAGCCTGCTTTGGGCGACACTTTACAAGCGGTTCAACACCACACATATGCGGACCCCTTCACCGATCCAGGCCAGCTTGATTTGACGGCGCATGTCGACTTTTTTGAATTGGCGAACTGCGCAAAAAATAGTGGTCTTTTGGTGGCCGGACCAAGTGACCAAGGCGCATGGCTTTCTGGTGTGGGCATTGATCAGCGTGCGCAAATTTTAACGGCGTCGAATCCCACAAGAGCGGCAGATATAACTGCTGCGCGCAATAGGCTGGTCACGCCAGGCGGCATGGGGACATTGTTTAAGATATTGGCAGCTTATGACCAAGGTTGGCCGCAGCCGGCGGGGTTCGGTCTTTAGCCCACCCAGTCAGCGATCTGACCCGCAACGTCGTTTGCGGCGGCATTCAACGCCACGCCTACCGGTGCAGGTGCAATCGCGGATATGGGACGGCGGGCCTCAAATCGACGCTTTTCGGTAGCGCTGCCACGGATGATTTTGACCACGTCATAGACGACTACAGCTTCGTTCGTTTCCGCATCAATACCAAAATCTATTAGGCTTCCCGATAGATAGCGCACAGCCTTTCCGCCCGCATCGGCTTCGTTTAATACTAAGTTCCCGCTCTTTGCCGAAACGGTTTCGACGAGCAAACTCTGCATCAAGCGGGCGGGTTTATCGGCCCAAAATGCGTCTTTGAGATAGGCAATACTGCTGGCGTCAATCTGAACTGGCACCCGATTATTATCCAGCTTGCGCGGGACTTGTGGCATCTGGATAACCAAGGCGTCTGCCGCTGTCGCTGTCCGCGCAACACCGGAAGCCACGACATTGTCGGCTGTCAGGACGAGCATGGAGACTGGTGCCTTAACACCGAAGCTTACGCACGCGCCAAGGGCCATTATGAGAGGTAACGCACATAGGCGCGATCCGGAGGTTTTGCTGAACATCATTTTTGGTTCCTGCTGCCGGGTTTATAATCGGGTAAGGCGGGTGCGCCGACGACACTGCTTATGCCGCCTTGGTCCACTTTCTCGGTCACCGACTTTAACGATGTCGACAAGTCTCTCAAGTCGCGCGCCAGTTGCGCCACTTCGGGCAAAGTTTGCGTATTCAATGTTTCAATAGCCGGGTTCGCATTGTTCAAGGTTGTTTCCAAGGCAGCCAGGCTACCATTTGCGGCGCGCAGGGTTTTGCGCAATTCATCCAGCATCGGGCGACCGTCGCTGTCGAGTATCTTATTGGTCGCCCCTGCCATTTTGGTAATCTCATCCGCAGCCAGACCTGCCTTTTGTAAAGCAATCCGCGATTCCTGAATGGCTGCACGCAAGTCGGGTCCTTGCGTTGCCAATGATCCCGAAAGACTTTCCACATTGTCCAAAATCTGTTCGATGGACTGTTGATTCTTGTCGGACAATATGTTGGTCAACCGCTCGGTCAAAGTCGACAACCGCTCCAAAAGCAAAGGCGCGTTGTTGAGCAGTTCGCCCAAAGCACCGGGTTTTGTGGGAATGACGGGTACGCCGGTTGGACAGGCCGTTTGCGGATTATCCTCAGGACAATCCAGCGCAGGCGCGCCTTTGACCGCTCCATCCAGCTGAATTTCCGACACGCCTGTGAAACCAACACCATTAATCGTCGCGGTCGTACCCAAAAGTATGGGCACCGTATCCTTGATACTGATGCGCACCCGAACGAATTCTGGATCGGGCTCCCATAATTCGATGCTTTCAATTTGGCCTACTGGAACGCCAGAAAAGGATACGCCCGAGCCCTTGGCTAAGCCATTGACCGATTGCTGAAAGAATATGTCATATTCTTTCTTGTCGCCGTCACTTGTCCGCGAAAGCCAAACGGTAAAGGCCGCCAGCAGCGCGAGAAGGAGAAGCGTGACAGCACCCACCATCACATAATTGGATTTAGTTTCCATCTTAGCGCCTTATGACCTTCCTAGCTGCTGCGTCTTTGCACGGGCGGAATCATCTTGGTCGCTGTGACCGCGACGTGCCGCGCGACCGCGTGGGCCACTGAAATATTCGTTGATCCACGGGTGATCGATGGCCAATAATTCTTCAATTGCGCCAATGGCTATAACTTTCCGATCGGCCAAAACGGCCACTCGGTCACAAATGGAATAGAGCGTATCCAAATCATGCGTAATCAAAAAGACGGTTAGTCCAAGAGTCTCTTTCAAATCGCGTGTTAAATTGTCGAATTTTGCGGCTCCGATGGGATCAAGTCCGGCGGTCGGTTCATCCAGAAACAACAATTCCGGATCCATCGCCAATGCCCGCGCCACACCAGCGCGCTTGCGCATACCACCCGATAGCTCGGATGGATATTTATGCGCCGCTTCTGGCGGAAGGCCGCTTAAGAATATTTTGTAGCGGGCGATTTCGTCGAGCAGCTCTTTGCTGAAATCCGGATAAAATTCGCGCAAGGGCACCTGCACATTTTCCGCGACGGTTAAGGTCGAAAACAATGCGCCACCCTGAAACAAAACGCCCCAGCGCCGCCGGACGTCGGTGGCTTGGTCTTCTTCCTTGCCAATCATACCTTCGTCAAAAACCCGGATTTCGCCTGAATCGGGTTCTTGCAGGCCGATGATTGACCGCATGAGTACGGATTTACCTGTTCCCGACCCGCCAACGACGCCCAATATCTCGCCACGGCGCACTTCGATGTTGAGATCCTGATGGATGACTTGGTCGCCAAAGCTGTTGCACAGGCCAGTCACGGAAATGATGTTGGGTGCATTCATCGCTTAATCCCAACCAATTTCGCTGAAGAACACTGCAAAAAATGCGTCAAGGACGATAACGAGAAAAATGGCCTGCACCACCGCTGCGGTTGTTCTTAACCCGACTTGTTCGGCATTGCCTTTCACCTGCATCCCCTGAAAGCAGCCCGCCATGGCGATGATTGCACCAAAGACCGGGGCCTTGATCATGCCAACCCAAAAGTCGGTTATAGGCGTTACTTCGCGCAGTCGCTGCACAAAGGTCGCTGGCGGGATATCCAGGACGATCCAGCATAATAATCCGCCGCCAATGATAGACATTAACGAAGCAAAAATGCCCAGCAATGGCATCATGACCACCGCAGCGATTACGCGCGGCACGACCAATGCTTCTACAGGGACAACGCCGATCGTGCGCATGGCGTCAATTTCTTCGGTGATCTTCATCGTCCCGATCTGTGCGGCGAAGGCAGATCCGGATCGACCCGCGACCATGATCGCAGTCATTAAAATGCCAAGTTCACGCAGTGTAAGTCGACCGATGAGGTTGATGGTAAAAACCTCCGCACCAAATTGGCGCAGCTGCACCGCACCTTGTTGCGCAATGACGATGCCGATGAGGAAGCTCATCAGACCGACAATGCCCAATGCACGGACGCCCACCATGTCAAAATGCTGAACCACCGCGTGCCAGCGAAAGCGGCTCGGGTTCATCAGTAAATTGAAGAACGCTTTGACCACTTGCCCGACAAAGCCCAGAAATTGCAAAAAAGTCGTTATGCCGACGACAACACCGCTGCCTATTTCGGCCAAAAAATGATACAGCGACGAAATAGGTGGTTTGGCGACAATTTCGGCTTGATCGACACCGCGCACAGCATCAATCAAGCGGCTGGCGTCATTTGCGCCTCCGGTGATTTGTGCATTATGTTCCTTAGCGGTCCGATGGACAAGCCATGCGCCAACAGTGTCCATATGGGTGATGCCGGAAATGTCGATTTCGGAAACGGGGCCGCTAATGTCGCGCAAACTGCGGTCTAGTTCACCAATTGATGCAATGACGAATTCGCCGGACAGCCGGAGAAGTTGCCCGCTGGGCAAATCTTCAACAGTGAAATCGGCAGTGTTAGCCATAGCTATATAATTGGCCTATTATGGGGACTATAACAAGCCTGTAGACTTCTTCGTTAAAGTTATGCCTTTAAGATCATGATGACTAAATCCAAAACGACCCTGCTCGCCATATATGATATGGATAAGACCATCACGCGGCGCGCAACCTATAATGGGTTTCTTCTGCATATGGCGTTAAACAAGTCACCGTGGCGATTATTGCTTGCACCGTTTTTGCCGGTTGGTTTGGTTCTATATGCGCTGAAGATTTGGGACCGCTCGCGGCTTAAGCAGTTTTCACAAATTCTGCTGATTGGCAGGCGCGTGCCAAAGGCGCATTTTGCAAAATATCTTGAAAGCCATGCGGATCTGGTCGTTGGCAAAAACGTCTATCCGCAATTGTTGGCGCGCGTGGCGGAGGAGAAGGCGGCTGGCTATCGCCATATCATGGCGACTGCCTCTTATCGTTTATATGTAGAGGCGATCGCCAAACGGCTTGGCTTTGATGATGTCATTGCAACAGAGTTATCGACCGACAGCAGCGGCCATGTGCTGGCGCGAATTGACGGACATAATTGTTATGACGCGGCAAAGCTGGAGCTGGTGAAGCGGTGGATGGACCGACACAGCCTTGAGCGCGCCAATTGTCATATCCGTGCGTATTCCGACCATGTCTCTGACGCGCCATTGCTGAATTTTGCCGACGAACCTTTCGCTACCAATCCGCATGGCCCGCTGGCGCAGTTGGCGGAGACAAAGGGCTGGCCCATCCTTGATTGGCGCTTGGCAGAAAATTGATCCTAAATTTATAGTACCCAAAGCGTGCCAACGAACCAGACCGTTCCTACAATGAGGGGAATGCCCGCGAGGTCGAGATAAAATCCTGCCTTCACCATTTTGGGCAGGGCAATATGTCCGCTGGCCCATGCAATGGCATTTGGCCCCGTGCCGGATGGCATCATGAAACCCCAGCTTGCCGCCATGGAGGCAGCCATCGCCATCAACCATGGATCCGCGCCCGTTGCCGCCACGAGGCCAGCGACCACAGGCAGCACACCGCTTGCGGTTGCGACATTGCTCGCAAATTCGGTGATTAAAATGACTAAAGCGGTCAGTGCCAGCGCGATGATGATGGGATGCACGACCGACAAAGGCTCTAATGCCTCTCCAAGCCACCCAGCGAGTCCTGACTGGGTGATGCCAGCCGCGAGTGCCAAGCCGCCACCAAACATCATGATGACGCCCCAAGGCGCTCTGTCCGCTTCCTGCCAGGTCAGCAATGGACGACCTGTGCCGTCTGGTATCAGGAATAATAACAGTGAACCCGCAATCGCAATGCTGCCGTCGGTAATCCCGCCCTTGGGCAAAAGCGGCTCCAGCAAAGGTTGGCCAATCCACATGCCGATGACCAACAGAAATATTGGAACGAGCCGTTTTTCCGCAACGGACATAGGCCGCGCCTTGCCAATAGCTGCGCGCGCGGCATCAACGTCAAAACTGCCCGCAGTTACGTTCTGAACCCGCATAAGAATGAACGCGCATAACGGCACACCGATAATCACGACGGGGAGGCCGTAGAGCATCCATGTCAGAAAGTTGACCTCTATGCCCAATTGCTTTTCCACAAGTGCGGCTGCAATCGCGTTGGTAGGCGACCCAACAAGCGTCCCAAGTCCGCCAATCGACGCGGCAAAGGCTACGCCCATGATTAGGGCACCGGCCAGCCCGTCGGTTTCTCCAGGTTTCGTTCCGCCTGCGGCAAGCACCGCGACTGCTATCGGCACCATGATGAGCGCAATGGACGTGTTAGACATCATCATGCTGAGCAATGCGGTTGAACCCATGAACGCGATCATGAGGCCCGTGACACTATGTCCCGATTTTCCCAATATGGCGAGTGCGACGCGGCGGTGCATGCCCGTACGCTCAATGGTGAGCGCCAGAAACGCGCCACCAAGAATGAGAAACAGGATTGGCGAATAATATTCCTTCGCGACATCCTGCGCGGTCATGATATTCATCAGCGGTAGCGCCAGAAACGGCAGCAATGCAGTCACCGTTAACGGCAAGGCTTGCGTCATCCAATAGGTTGCCATCAAGACAGTAAGCGCGGCGACGTGCCACGCAGATGGTTCCATACCTGTTGGCGCTGGCAAAAACAGCATCACGGTAAAGACGATAAGTCCGCCCCAAAAACCAATTCTTTCCACCTTCATGGGTGCAGTCCAATCAGGGAAAGTTGGCGGCCATATCCGGGCTCACCTAAATGGCAGCTGCGCCGGTAACTGAAAAAGCGGTCGGGCTGGCTATAGGTGTCTTCGCCTAGGCATTCGACCGTCCGGATACCTGCCGCCGCCAATCGCGCTGCCACATAGCCCTCAATATCGAATTGATAATGGTCCGCTTTGCCGTCGGCAAAAAATCGTTCGTTTTGCGCGGCCTGTGCGACGAAGTTGCGGAAAAATCCTTCATCCACTTCATAGCTTTTCTGCGCAATACAGGGGCCAATCGCGCAACTTATGCGACTTGCCTGCGCGCCCAGTTTCTCCATAAAGGCAATGGTATTTTCAAGCACGCCATGTATCGCGCCTTTCCAGCCTGCGTGCGCTGCGCCAATGACTCCGGCCTCGGTGTCTGCAAATAAGACGGGGACACAATCGGCGGTCACTATACCCAATAAGATGTTGGGCTGGTCGGTCACCATGGCGTCGCCGCGCGGCGGATCATCTTGCGAAATGGCATTGTCTACCTGCACAACATCGGCAGAATGAAACTGATGGACGCGGGCAAGCATCGCGCCGGGCAGAACCGATTGCACGCCAAGTAGCCGATTTTCAATGACGGATTCCCGCGCATCTTCAGAACCCAGCCCTACGTTTAGGCCCGCATAGATTCCCGTCGACACCCCGCCCTTTCGTCCAAGAAAACCATGGGCGACTGTGCGCAGCACGCCTGATTGGATTACCTCAACTGCCATGCTTTGCGTTTCCTCCCACCGCCTCTATTCGCAACTGCCGCGCTTGACGGCAAGCCATTAGATTGCGAACCAGAATATATGCAGCGACACATGCTTATATTTGGAATGGG
>Ga0315903_10003399_pt1 | contig 22081 bp, 18 predicted proteins | sample LakEriMetagenome_7_FD_203524 | JGI IMG/M metagenome (GOLD analysis project Ga0315903, IMG submission 203524) | Freshwater fungal communities from buoy surface, Lake Erie, Ohio, United States - Buoy 2 MA119 | ecosystem: Environmental > Aquatic > Freshwater > Lake | place: USA: Lake Erie, Ohio... | reverse complement strand
TAGAGGTAAGAGTTTTGCGGCTCCGAATATGTATAGTTTTAGCCAAAAACTATACATATCAACAAAACCTGTATAGTCCCTATCTTTTCTTAGCGAAGAACTCTTTCAACTGTGAGCTAGCTTCTGCCTCCAAAACCCCAGAGATAACTTCAATCTCAGAACCCAGCCTTTTATCCCTAACCAAGTCATACAAAGATCCAGAAGCTCCAACCAAGTCATCCCAGGCACCAAAGACAACCCTGGATAACCTAGCTGCCTGAATAGCCCCAGCACACATCACACAAGGCTCTAATGTAACCACAAGAGTAAACCCAGTTAATCTCCAGTCGCCTAGAAGCTTTGCTGCTTCCTGAATAGCCATAACCTCAGCATGAGCAGTTGGATCAGCCAACTGCTCTTTCTGATTTCTGCCCCGAGCAACAATCTCCCCTGATTCAGAGACAATAACAGCACCAACCGGTACGTCTCCAGTTGTGTCCATAGCAATCTGAGCCTCAGCTAAAGCTGCCCTCATGTATGGTTCCCATACCTTATTCATAGACCAGTTTCCTAAAGTGTTGTTAGATTAAGCCTATGCGAATACACGTTGCAGACCATCCTCTGATAACTCACAAGTTAACAGTGCTTAGAGACAAGAACACTCCCTCTCCAGTATTTAGACAACTAGTTGAAGAACTAGTTACCCTTCTTGCCTATGAAGCAACTAGAGAAGTAAAAACCGAGAAGATCAACATTGAAACACCGGTAGGTCCTACCCACGGATTAAAACTTTCTAGACCAAGACCAATCATTGTCCCAATCCTCCGAGCAGGATTGGGAATGCTAGAAGGCATAGTAAAACTTCTGCCTACGGCAGAAGTTGGTTTCTTAGGTATCAAGCGGGATGAAGTAACACTGCAGCCATCTTCGCAATTCGTATGGTCCTAATGACGCGCTTGAACTCCAATAGCAAATCAGGATAATCACATTTATGGCTGGTGAGCTGTAAGGCATCTCCAGGCTCGGGGAAGGAGCCTTTTACTCTCCTTGGTAGTCGGGGAAGTATTTCGGCGTATTTTCACACATGTCAATCACCAAATCTGTAAATGAGGTTCGTGGCGTCCACCCCAATTCCTTTGCAGCTTTGCTAGCATCGCCCAAAAGTGTATCTACTTCTGCGTGACGGAAGAATTTAGGATTAATTTTAACAACCTGCTTGCCGGTGTTTGAATCTATTCCTACCTCATCAGTTCCTTTACCTTGCCAAGTTATTTTCATTCCAAATTGAAGACCCGCCAACTCCACGAACTCTCTGACAGAATGTTGCTCCCCCGTTGCAATCACATAATCTTCGGGTTTATCTCGCTGAAGCATCAACCACATTGCGTAGACGAAATCTTTAGCATGGCCCCAGTCTCTAAGTGCATCAAGGTTTCCCAGCTCCAATACGTCTTGTCTCCTATTAGAGATGTTGAACAAACCAAGAACAATTTTGCTAGTCACAAAGTTAGCACCGCGCCTGGGCGATTCGTGATTGAAGAGGATGCCACTTGTTGCGAACATTCCATACGATTCACGATAGTTTTTTGTTATCCAATGCCCAAACAGTTTGGCCACGCCGTAAGGAGAGCGAGGATGAAAAGGGGTGTCCTCATTCTGGGGGAATTCTTGAACTTTTCCAAACATCTCTGAAGTTGACGCCTGATAGAACCGTGTATGGTGTGTGAGCCCAGCGTTTCGGATTGCTTCTAGGATTCGAAGCGGCCCGATAGCAGCGGTATCAGCCGTGAACTCGGGGGTGCTAAATGAAACGTGAACATGAGACTGTGCTCCAAGATTGTAAACTTCGTCAGGCTGAATAGTTTTTACCAGATAATTTATTGATGTCGAGTCTGTAAGGTCACCGTAATGAATGAAGAAACTATCGTGCTCAAGTATGTTTCTTATTCTGCCTAAGTTATCCGTCGACGATCTCCGAATAAGCCCATGCACCTCGTAGCCCGAGTCGAGCAGAAGTTCTGCTAAATAAGAGCCATCTTGACCAGTCACACCGGTGATAAGCGCTTTTTTCATAGCGATTGTTCCTTCTCTGTTATGTTCCCAGATTACATCAATGTAGGGATTGATTTTTCCAAGAGCACGGTCGTGAAACTGCTAAATCGAATCCGAAAAACTTTCTGTTGCAACTAATGAAACCTTCTGCTTCCAAATCAAATAACACTCTGTTTGGAGCTCACTGCTTCTAGAGCAAAATAATAGCATCACAAATTATCACGTGTGGATGTGATGTTGGAAAATGAGCCCATGGTGGGCTTTCGTCCACGGCACATTTTGGAGGTTGGGCCTTTGGCTACTTGTAAATTTCAACCTTGGTTTAGCTGGGCTATCGCTCAACTGGTCAACCAGTGCTTTGCTCAGGTGAGTCCACACCCGTTTAAGGACGACTGGCCGTAGCTTCACTGAGTCACACCAACTGTTAGATTTAATCCATGCGCATACATGTTGCCGACCATCCTCTAATCACCCATAAGCTAACTGTCCTTAGAGATAAGAACACTCCATCTCCAGTATTTAGACAGTTAGTTGAAGAGTTAGTTACCCTACTTGCCTACGAGGCAACAAGAGAAGTAAAAACCGAGAAGATCAACATTGAAACACCGGTAGGTCCTACCCATGGACTAAAACTATCTAGACCAAGACCAATCATTGTCCCAATCCTGCGAGCAGGATTGGGAATGCTCGAAGGCATAGTGAAGCTTCTGCCTACGGCAGAAGTTGGTTTCTTAGGTATCAAGCGTGATGAGGTAACACTGCAGCCATATACATATGCAAACCGTCTACCAGATGATCTAACCGGTAGACAGGTCTACATCATTGATCCGATGTTAGCTACCGGTGGAACACTAATCGACTCAATTGATTATGTGTTTGAAAAAGGTGCAACGGATGTCACCTGCATTTGTCTAATTGGATCTCCAGAAGGTGTAGCAGCAGTTGAACAACACGTTGGAGATAAAGACGTAAAGATAGTTCTAGGTGCCCTAGATGAAAAGCTCAACGATAAAGGCTACATAGTTCCAGGTCTAGGTGATGCTGGGGATAGATTGTATGGGTTGGCGGACTAACAGCTGCACTGGATTTTGGGGACTAAGGCTGGTCTTTTGATACCAACCTCGCGGCAGCCAGAATTCAATGGTCTTCCTACTGGTCGATCAAAGATTATTGTTCTTCACCCAGAAATCTCGAGAGTGAATCTTCCCAATTCGGCATCGAAATTCCCAAAGATTCTAGTTTGGCTAGGCTCAAAACACTAAATTTTGGTCTTGGAGAAACGCTGGGCTTTCCTTCAAGGTATTCAGGTGTGCTTACAGGATTTACCAGACCGGAATCTCTTCCCTGATTCTCATAGATTCTTTTTGCAATTTGATACCAGGAAGTTGCTACTCCAGAGTTAGACACGTTTGCCACTCCAATAAAATCAAGTTGAAGGAGATCCTTGATGGCGTTCGCTAAATCATCAGCGAAAGTTAACCGACCTATTTGATCATCTACAACGCTCACTGATTTATTTTCAGATGCAAGTCTTTTCATGGTGGACACGAAGTTCTTTCCTTCTCCGACCACCCAACTCGTTCTGATTATTTGGTGTCTATCTAGAGTTGCAACTAGCACTTCTCCAGCTGCTTTTGTCTGGCCGTAAACACCTAGAGGGCAAAGCTTGTCTTCTTCCAGATAGGCAGTGTTTGATTCGCCATCAAACACGTAATCGCTAGATACATGAACCAAACCCACATCTTCTCTTTTACATGCCGCAACCAGGCTAGCCAATCCATGAACGTTGGTCGACCATGCCGATTTGCGGCCAATGGCGCTTTCAGCCCCATCCACATCAGTAAACGCTGCAGCATTAATTACCCATTTGTAAGATCCAAAATCGGATGGAAGATCAAAAGCGATATCTGACAAATCATAGTCACGTCTTGAAAGAAAAGTTGCCTGAGGTATCGACTTTCTCAAAGACTTAGCCAGTTGGCCGGAGGATCCAATCACCAGATACTTCTCGGATTTTACTGGTTCAACTTCTTTGAGGAGTGGGTGCTTCTTGTCCTTATCTGATATTCCTGAATCTTCTAGGCTGATAGGCCAATTGATGCCAAGTGACGCATCTGCCAAATTAATAAAACTATATTTCGCGTCAGCAGACCAATGCTTAGAAACCAGGTACGTGTAAGTCGTGTTTTTCTCCAACGCCTGAAAAGCATTCGCGACACCACTTGGAACAAAGACTGCAATTGAAGGATCGATTTCAATTGAAAAAACCTGCCCGAAATTTTTTCCTTCTCTCAGATCCACCCAGGCTGCAAAAACCTTTCCGGTTGCTACTGAAACATACTTCTCCCAGGGCTCTGCGTGAAACCCCCGGATGGTTCCGACCTCCCCATTGAATGAGATGTTGTTTTGCACTGGACGGAAATGAGGCAGCCCCGCTGCGGCAAGTTTCTCAGCTTGGTAATTCTCTTTGAACCAACCTCTGCTGTCAGCATGAACTGGTAGATCAATAACAAACAGCCCAGGAATGGGGGACTCTGTGACTTTCAAATCTTTAGAGAACACAATTTCACTTCTCGGTCTCAGAGTAGTTTTGCTCCGTTTTTGCTTTAGATGCCGCCCACCACTCTGGGTTGTTTCTATACCATTCAATAGTCTGAGCGAGTCCCAAGCTAAAGTCTGTAAGCAATGGGCGCCAACCAATTTCGTCTCTAATCTTTTTAGAGTCGATGGCATAACGCAAATCATGACCAGCTCTGTCACGAACATGTTCGAAGTCATCGATTTCTTTGCCCATGCCAGAAAGGATGAACCTCAAAACTTCAATGTTAGATTTCTCCCCGTCTGCTCCAATGAGATAAGTTTCCCCGATTCGGCCATTCATGAGGATCTGAAAGACAGCTGATGAGTGATCATCAACATGAATCCAATCCCTAACATTCTTGCCATCGCCATATAGTTTTGCCGGTAATCCCCAAAGAATGTTTGTTATCTGCCTAGGGATAAATTTCTCAACGTGCTGCCTTGGGCCGTAATTGTTGGAACAGTTAGAAATCGTTGCCTTCAATCCGAATGATCTCACCCAAGCACGCACTAGTAGATCACTGCTGGCTTTAGTGGCAGAGTATGGGCTGGAAGGATTGTAGGGCGTTTTTTCATTGAATTTTGTTGGATCGTCCAGTTCTAAATCTCCGAACACTTCATCAGTTGAAATATGGTGGTAGCGAAGGTCAAGAGCTCGAGCCGCCTCAATGAGGTTAAATGTTCCAATAATGTTCGTATCAAGGAAGGTAGCAGGGCCAACGAGTGAATTGTCATTGTGGGACTCGGCTGCAAAGTGGACGATGGCATCAACACCTTCCACAGCGAGTTTCACATCTTCCAAGCTAGAAATGTCTCCCTTGATGAATTTGTGACGATCACTTGGAAGTCCTTTAAGCGAAAGCAAATTCCCCGCATACGTCATTTTGTCTAAAACTACAACGTTGACGTCAGAATTCTCAATTACATAGTGAACGAAATTTGAGCCGATAAATCCGGCTCCTCCTGTAACCAAAATATTCTTCAACGTATCAGCTCTCTTTTCCCTGTGAAACTAATAATCGCAAGTACTTTCCATATCCGGATTTCTCTAAGGCATCAGCCCTCTCCAATAAATCATTATCGGTGAGCCAACCCATGCGCCAAGCGACTTCTTCAGGCACACCAATTTTTTGACCTTGCCTTCTCTCGATAGTCCTAACGAAATCAGAAGCGTCCAGAAGATCATCAACAGTGCCTGTATCGAGCCAAGCCGTTCCTCGGGGAAGAGTGTGAACCCGCAATTCTCCTGATTCAAGGTACAGCTTGTTCAAATCAGTAATCTCTATTTCTCCACGCCTAGAAGGCTTTAGGCTTTTAGCTTTTTCAATGACAGTATTGTCGTAAAAGTACAGCCCTGGAATAGCAAATTTGCTTTTTGGCACCATTGGCTTTTCTTCTATGGAACTTGCTTTACCTTCTGAATCAAATGCCACAACTCCGTATCGAGAAGGGTCTGAAACTTGATAGGCGAATATTAGAGCTCCGGAAGTTTTTGGAAGCTGGGCTAGCGCTGTCCCAACACCTGAGCCATAGAAAATGTTGTCACCCAACACCAAAGCAACTGATTCATTTCCGATAAATTCTTCACCCAGGATAAATGCTTCAGCCAACCCATTCGGTTGCTCTTGTACTAGGAATTCGAGCTTAATTCCATATTGTGTTCCATCTCCAAGAAGTCGAACAAACTGCTCGTGATCATGCGGAGTGGTAATAATCAGGATTTCTCGAATGCCGGCAAACATCAAAGTTGTAAGAGGGTAATAGATCATAGGTTTATCAAAAACTGGAACGAGTTGCTTTGAAGTAGCCAGAGTTATTGGCCATAAGCGACTACCCGTCCCCCCTGCTAGAACTATTCCCTTCATAACCTGCCCATCTCAAAGTGCACTAAGTAAGAGCCTAAGCAGGCTCTATCTTGTTCGATTCTATCTGCCCGTCAGAAAATGACTCATCAGTTAGTGGGCTGGGCCGCTCCTCACAAGGATGCGCCTAGGGGCGGGCCATTGCAAGAGTCTGCAACTACTGTTTTTTGATCAATACACCTTTAGACATCTCATAAATCTGATCACACTTAGCAAGAAGCCTGTCGTCGTGAGTCACCAAAACTATGGTTTTAGTTTTCGATACCAGTTCGACCGCTTCAAAGAAATCTAACTCGGTCTGCTGGTCAAGTGCACTAGTCCCCTCATCCAAAACCAAGATCGGTGACCCCTTATATAGTGCTCTTGCAATCGCAATACGTTGCTTTTGCCCACCAGACAAATTAGATCCGGAGTCACCGATTGGCCCTAAGACAGATCCATGCAAGTTGCCGATTTGAGCAATTTCAATTACTTGGTTTAGCAAGTCCCTATCTACTTGGCTACTTGGCAGACCAAAAGTAATGTTCTCCTCGAGAGTCCTGTCTAGCATGTAGGGGGATTGATTCACGTAAGCAAAGAGGTCGGTGTGGGTTTTCGTTCCAAACGAGCTGCCCACTCCATCAACTACAAGGTTTCCGTTTTCGGGGTGTATCAAACCAGTCAAGGTGTCTATGAATGTTGTTTTCCCTGAACCACTTGGGCCGGAGATTCCTATTATTTCTCCAGCGAAAATCTCAAAATGTGGCACTTCAATGGAATTGACCCTATCGCCCGAATAGCTAAACTTTAGGTTCGAAACAGAAAGATTTTGAAATGATTTTTTTACATCGGCTCCTGCGTTTGCATTTGGAAGAGTCTCAAGCGAGCTCGGAAGTTCATCAACTATCTGACTGAAGGAAGAAAACCCAAACTTTATAGATTGCACACTTGTTACAAGACGATTGGCGGACGGGAGTAACCTAAATGCGGCAACCGCGAACAACCCGAGAGAAGCCATTATGGAACTCACTGGCATCTCTTGAATTACAAACACGCAAAGAGCAGCGCACAACGCAACAACTGCCGAGGTCTCCATCCAAAGCCTCGGGATTTGAGACACGAAAGCAAATTTCCGGGTTGTAGCGAGAGACTTCAGAGTCATGTCTTCAAATTCTGCGGTAAAAACTTTCTCTCTGCCCAAAGATTTAATTTCAACAAGAGCCTCGAGCGCTTCCTTTGCGATTCTTAAGCGGACTTGATCGCTAGCTAGCCTCTCGGAACTCCATTTCGTTACTCTTTTCCTTGTGAGCAGGGTAAAGGAGCCCATTGAAATGATGAACACTATTGAAATGGTGAATGCTGCAAGGGGTTGAAAAACAAGCAATAGAGAAACTACTGTTATCATCACAAACGCTTCAGCAATCAATACGAGTACCGGCCCCAAAACAAAATCGATAAAAATACTTAGCTCGACACCAAGGTTTCTCAAGAAATCTGATGAGCTCTTTTTCCTTCTCTGCAATACCGTCAGGCTAATGTACTTCCTAAATAACCTTCTTGAGAAATTAAGTTTTATGGATTGCACGTAACCCGATTGAGCCCATGCGAATAGGACTAAGAAAGCTGCCCTAAAGAGGTAGGTGAAGACGATTGCGATGACAGCGATTAATGTAAAAGTCGGACGATCCGGAGATCCTGCACTTAGCCACACGTCTCTCAGAAACCCATCGGAATTATAAGCTGAATCATCCATCAAAATTGCCGCGACTGGAATTATAATTCCAAGCCCGATTAGTTCAACAGCCGAAACAACAAACATAAGAGAAATTATTCCCAAGGATTGAATGCGCTGAGCCTTATCTAGGTGACCCAGAAAACGTCGGGTATTTCCAAGAAACTTCTTCAAAATGTAAATCCCAGTTCCAATCTCGCTACTTCAGGCAATATGTGAACTCGTCTTGGCAAGATTATATCTTGTATGTCGGTTGAATAAGGTTTTCTGCTGGCGATAGCTGAGAAAGCCACAGACGCACTTTTATCCTCGGGTTGATAACCAGAAGTAGCAATCAGAACAAGATTTCCTGGAGATGTGTGTGAGATGGTTGGTTTCCAATAACAAGGTAGGTCGGTTATTAACACCACTTCTCAGGAACCTTTCAGGGGCAAATGAAGATGCCTAAACAGGATTTTCTGCAAAGTTTTTCGGACAACTCTATTTACTAGATTAGATCGACTTTCAGCTTCCCACAGTTGGCGAATGTACATGGCTGACACAAGTGCACTGCGCTCGAAAATAAAATCTTGATCTTCATTAGACGCCAATTCGAGATGTCTTGCAATTTGCTTGGCGACTGAACTGAGGCTGTGATTTTCTCTAATAATGCCAGCAAGATTAGCTAACTCTTCAGGAGTGGGCAAGTTTATCAAAGTATGCAGGAGCTTCTCATAAGAAAAATTCCTATATTTGTGGAATGAGCCACTAAATCCCACCGACTCAAAATCTCGATATGTGTCTGGTTTCATCCATCCATCCAGTCCCAAATAATCTAACAAGAGAGTTGGTTTTCCAAGCGCTGCAGCTTGTAAGGCAGTTCTCCCCAGCGAAACTACGGCATCGAATTTCAAAATAAGTTCATTGGATACAGACTTTACCTTGTGCCCCGCACCCAAGAATGTCAAGGTGAAGCCAATTTCATGTGCCGCGCGCCTAATCAAGTTTGTATGGGAATCTGGAAAGTGATTGGAAACCACAAGCACTTTTCTCAGTTTCACCGGGGTGGCCAAAATGTCATTTTGCGCCTGTTCGTGAGAATCAGAAGTTCCCCACTTGGCTATGCGGGCCCCGGAACTGCTGTCCCATAAAGCCTCTTCCGAAACGCTTCTAAAAGTCTTGTCTGAAACAGCGAGCCAGCGAGGTGCTAGCCCTGAGATGTGGGGTGGGGATTCCAAGGGGGCCCATACTCCATGAAAATGAAAAAGACGCGGAGTTCGAATTCCCATTTCTTCCAGAAGTACGTGATTTGGCCAATGTTGCAGGTGCACCACTTCTGGGTTGAATTTCCGAATCTCGGTTCCGTCCCCTAAAGAGAACAATGGTATTCGGTTTTTCAGTGCTTCTTTGAAAGCAAAGTTTCCAAGAAACGGAGAAAATACCCCCACTTCATGGCCGAGCTCCCTCAGAGCTAGCGCTAATTCAAAAGTCGCAAGTTCAGTTCCTGCCCGATCCCTCAACCCGTGATTCGTTATAAGTATTCGCAATTGCTAGTCCAGTTTCGATAGTCTTGCCAAGTGCCTAAAAACATAGTCTTTTGTCAAGTATATACAGGTGTGAAAGCGTACGTGGATAATCTCCTGTATTTTCTCTATATTTCAGACTTGCCAAACCCAAACACTGAATTGGTAGTCGTTGAAGTAGGCGAGCCTCTCGGCTCAATCAAGCTATTGTTTCCCGAAGTCATCTTTGTGAGCGCAGCTAACAAAAACCTGGATTTCGGCGCTTACTCCCAAGTGATTGAGGCCATAGACACATCCGGCTACTCCATGTTCATGTTTATTAATTGCACAGTACGTGGACCCTTTATGGGATTGGACTCGACGAAGAACTGGTTTGACGTCTTCACTTCAGAGTTAGGCGGCTCTGTGCAACTTGTAGGTCCGACAATAAATATGCTGCCGTTAGATTCAGAATTCGGATTGGCCGCGGAAAAGAAATTCGGGGCAAAGGATTTTTACCCTCACGTTCAATCCATGGCATTTGCTCTCGGACGCGAAGGAATGGATTTGCTTTTAGAAAAAGGATTTTGGAGTTTAGGCAAGCGAAAATCAAAAGTAGATGTGATTGTGGACTACGAAATCGGACTGTCTCAAATTCTTTTAGAGCATGGGTACGCTATAAAATCGCTTCTCCCTAAGCCCGGGGAAATCCGATCTGACTCGACATTACACCCTCTTGCGAATTCCAGAAGTGGGGACGTCAATTTCCGAGGTGCATACGAGGGTAGAACGCTTTCACCTTACGAACTGATTTTTGTAAAAACTAACAGAAACATGATTTCTAGAAGGAAACTAAGAAAAATCAGTCGCGATGAGATTAGATCTAAACAGCCTGGAAAATCTGGTCACAATCAACTTATGGAGGACCTTTTGTCCAATAGAAAAGTTATTTAACGTCCCGAATGCAAGGTTGAAGTCTCAACCGAGGTGCAACTAATTGCGTAAGCATTTCGAGTCCCTCATTCGATCTCTTAGGGCACGAACTGAACCTGCTAAAAACCCAGCCACAGAAAAGTAGACATAGTACTTACGCAAAGGTTCTTTGATCGGTAACAGAATGCTTCTAAGCGTGGCAATTATTGTTGTGGGCTTTAGCCAGCCAGAAAGTCCAAAATGTTTAGAGAAAACTACTATCCTGTTCATGTTTGTATTGAAGTAATAACTGCTGCTCTTTGAGGACTTAGTCGTATTGCTTCCGCCCTCTTTGTGCCAAACCACGATTGAAGGATCCAAAAAAAATTCAAAGCCAGCTCTTGAGGCCCTAATTGAAAAATCTAAGTCTTCGAAATAGAGAAATATCGAAGAATCAAATCCTCCTACTTCAAGAAAGTGGCTTCTCTTGATAAAGAATGATGCACCACTCAGGAAGGAAAAACTATTTTTGTTCTGTTCGAGAATGCCTGGATGGGAGCCATAGCCTTTATGCTCAACTTGGCGTGACTTTAGGTTTATGTCACCCCCAGCAAACCAGACAAACCTTTGATTTTGTCCTGAAACTATGAGAGGACAGATAAGTGTCTTGCTCATAGTGTTGTTTTTCCAATTCTCGATATCCGAAAAATCTGCACTTAGGACTAAGCAGTCGGGATTCAGTACCCAATATACTTTCGCTGCGTCTTTGTCGTGAGCGACCAGTTCGTTTATCGCGGACCCAAATCCAATATTTTTATCAGAAAAGAAAATCTCTATTCTCGGATTTTGAGTTTTTAACTGCTGAAGCAATAAAGTTCCAGCATTGCTGTCCCCATTACTCCATATAGAAACGCATGTGAAGCCGACTTCCTCTAGGGACTTTATGGCCTGAACCGTAAACTCTGCTGAATAAAAATTAACCATTAGGACTTTCGTTTCAGCTGCAAACTCTTTACTCATCTTCCCCCATAACTTCAGACTTCGGATTTCCTACTTTGGCAAAGTACCTGGAATCCGCAAGTTCAACCATCGCCTCAGCTGAATAAGCCTTGGCTATAATCAAAGACTGTTCGCTGGCAGAATATCGCATTGACGGATTATCTATGAGCGCACGAAGCCGCTGCTCAGCTTCGTCCAATGTATTAAAAAGGTATCCATTACACCCGTGTAAAACGATTTCTCTATGACTTTCTATGTCTCTTGCAAGAATCGGCAACCCCGCTGAGACAGCATAAAGCAGTGATATCGACATCCCTTCCCACAATGCTGCAGTTACATAGATATCAGAAGATGCGATTTGCTCTATAACTTGAGATTCTGCTATCCAACCAGTGGCTCTCAAATTATTGAGATTGCCGCGAGAGAATTTGTCTGTGTCTAAATCTCCTATCCAAACAAACTCATGAGCTGGAAATCTAAGGGCCAATTCCATGAATGTTTCAGGATCTTTCTGTTTTGAATCTCGACCAGCAAAACAAATTCTTAAAGATGTATCAGCTGTTTGATTGAATGTTCTCCGATTTACCCCAGAATTCAATTTCAATTCAACTCCGTTGCGGATTAGAAAAACTGCCGGAGATTTGAGAACATCTCTTGCTATTTGATACTCAGACTCGGAGGTTGCCCAAATCTCTGCCGAAGACTTCGCTAAAAGTTTCTCTATTAGCAAAAACATTTTATTCAAAGGAGTGTTGAAGGCGTTAGATGAGAAGGAAAAAGCATGGGGGCTGTAACAAACCTTTTGAGAATCCCCAAGAACTAAGGCTGCAACTCTAACTGCACTTCCTGCCACTGATGAATGGGCGTGCACGATGTCTATGTTTTTATCCCGAAGGGCTTTGAAGGAGGCTCGGAAGGTGCACCAAAACCTAGATAACAACCTAGAAGATTGCCCTATTTTGCTTAATTCCACTCCAGAATCAATGATGTTCCTCAGTTCACTGTGAGCTAGGGTGCCGGGTTTTGCTACGTATACAATCGAATGATTGGTAATACGACTAGACGGCCCCGTAATAACCTTTACAACTTGAAGGATACCCGCGGTAAGGCTATCGGTTATGTGAGTCACTCTCACTGATTTAGTCATGACCCGCGACTAACTTCTGATAAATGGATTGGTACGACATAAGAGTATGGTCAGGGGAAAAATTTGTTTGGAAAAGCGAAAGAGATTTCCCACGATAATCTTCGTATTCGTCTTGGGTCATGTTTGCGCATGTCAAAAGTGCAATCGCTAATTGACTCGCATCCCCAGGATTAACCAAAAAAGTAGGATCTACCACTAAATCTTTACAGTCTCCAACATCAGTCGTTATTACCGGGACTCCCCTCGCAAGAGCTTCCAAACCGGCCATTGGAAGCGCTTCACCCCATCGACTACTAATCACCAAGAATTTAGTTTTTGAAAGAAGGCTTTGGACATCTTTTCTAGGACCTAGCAAGCTGACTCTCGAATGCAGCCCCAATTCGTCCATCAGCATGCAAAGTTCTTTGTTATTTTCAGTTACCCCTGACCCTGCCAAAACAAGATGTGCAGTCTCGTTCTTGGAACACAGCTCTTTCCAAGCAAGCAACAAATTTCTGTGATCTTTCATAGGATGAAATCTGGATAAACACAGAAATCTATCTGAATGCTCCTTTTGTTCTACCAATCTAACTGCAAACGTTGAGTTTAAGACTATTGAGGTTTTTTCCTTCGAATAACCTGCTTTTAGCATGTATTTCAAAGCGCTCTTAGAGCATGCAACATTTATGCCTTGGGCTTTCGAGAGAAACGGCATGACTCGCGAAAGAAGTCTAGATTGCATCGAGTCCTGACTCGTGAAACCTGTCGTGTGAACAGTGCTTACATTTACTATTCCGGTCAGCTTTGAAACGAGGACTGAAAGGATATCACTCTGCAGAAGATGGCTATGAATAAGATCTGGTTTCTCTTTTTGTACCAGTTTGAAAAGGCGCCAGCTACCCAGAAAAAAACTCAAGAAATTTTTCGTAAGGTTAAGGTACGTAACATTCGTCAGAGCCTCAACTCTTTCAGACATGGCATCTTTTCCAAGAAGAACTGCGACCAAATGCTGGTTTCTTTGGTCGCTGGAAGCTAAAAACTCAATTAAAGTTTGTGCTCCTCCTGTGTCAAGTGAGTTGACTACTTGAAGAATTTTCAAGTTCTGCCTCCACTTCTCGAGATTTTCGGCGGTCTGCAAAACCCCAGAAAAGAGCACCAAAACCCCAGACCCACGCAGCGCTATCATAAGTTATTACCACAGTAGCCACTGTCACCCAGGTTGTCAGAATTGCGAATGAAATGTTCTTAGAGATCTCGAGATTCAAGGCCTGCCAAGTCGGGACAATCAAAACTAAAATCAGCAGTAAGAGTCCTATTGTGCCTGCACTCATCAGAAACCTGCCAAAAACCGAGTATATGTCTGGAGCCGCATTGAATGCCTCGCTTCCAACGTCCACCTTATTCGAAGAGTACAAGAGAGGGGTGTTGCCGATTCCAACCCCAGATATAAATGATAAAGGGTTTGAGAATGTGTATTCCAGCCCGTTAGTAATTGCGGATAAACGATCTACCCAAGACCAATTGGAATCAATTAATCTCCTGTTTGCTAAATCAGATGCCACAAACACTACAGCGATAGGTGTGCATATTTTTGCGAAGAGTTTGATGGAAGAGTTTTTCTCCGCAAAAATCCAAAAGACCAAAATTACCCCAACGGCAACAAAAACCACACCTGATTGACTAAGGTAAAGGGTCATTATGGATAAAACCAAGGCGATTCTGTCAATCCAATTAAAATTAAATAGCCTTGCCGAGAGGAATAGCATAGCGACAGTGGCCAGCGCTAATGTTCCTGCCAGGAACGAAGGTTCAGGAAACTGGGCAAAAGGCCTTTTCATGTAGAGAAGAATCACCTTAGCGTTTGATATCACATCAGCATATCCAGGAGCAACATAAAAATCTAAGAAGGGAATTATTCCTCTTTCGAAAAACAAATACTTTTGCAAAATCGCAAAGGTACACGTCAGGGTTATCATGGCTCGTATGCAGAATAAGGTCACCGCAGGCTCATGTTTTGCGGCAAGGTAAAAGCCAAATATTGGTGCAAGTGAAAAAGAGAAAGAGACGAGTCCTCTGAGATTCGGCGCAAGACCAATTGTTAGGACTGTCACTAAGCTTATGATGAGTGCCGCGGTCAATAGGAAATAAATTTTTGACAAGGGAACCTGAGGAAACCCGAATCTAAGTGCCAGTATAAGAGCCACTATTGTTGAAACTGGTATGTTCGTGTTGCCTCCCGCAGGTAGACAAACATAGGGAAAAAAAGTTAGCACCACGAAACAAACTGTAAAAATCCGATCTTGAAGACTTGAGCCACTGCGTTTCATAGGCTTAGGCCCGTTCCTCTAAGGATTTCAGAGGTTACCTGAGACCATTGGTATGAAAATGGTCTACAAATCTGCTTCGAGGTATCAAATTCCTTCATAACCTTGGCAAGGGATGAGGCGTTTCCTCTTTCAAAGAACATAGTGCATTTATTGTTGTCCGCCTGTTCTCTGAGACTGGGAAGGTCACTAACAATAACTGGTGTCCCAAATGCCAGTGCCTTTGCTAAAACGTGGCTTTGCGCCTGGAAATCACCGTAAGGCAGAATCAGACAATATGCGGTGGACAGTTCTAGCTCGAACTCTGTTGGTGAAAGGAATTTTTCCTGAACCTTACAAAAATCACTACGTGCGGCTAAGCTTTCCAAATCCTCAAAGTATCTGGAATCCGTCTTACGCCCGATGATTTTTATTGGCAACTGAGCTAAGTCCGCGGCATCTACTAATAGTTCCAAATTTTTATTTTTTCTAATTTCTCCAAGGCAAAGGTACTTTCTTTCACTTGACCTAGAAATGTTCGATAGCCCCTCTTCTGCCCAAGTGTCCACGCCTGGAAGAGGGACCTGAATGACACTTCTTGGTGTGAGGTGCCTTCGGAGCGAAACTTCTTGGGCTTTTCCGTGCACAACAACAAAGTCCGCGTTCTTGGCTGTTGACAGGGATAGATTGACCTCCAATTTCTGGCTAGCTCCCCTGACTTTATCTGCTGGGATGTTGTGCAAAAATAAAGCAACCCGTGGATGAATTAGGTTCACCAGAAATCCATACCTTGGCTCTTGGAGAATGACCAGCGTCGCTTTGTTAGATCGACAAAAAAGTGAAATCTGCAAAATTTCTTTCAAAAGCCTTAGAGCTTTCTGAAAGTGCTTAACAACATTAGGGTAGGAATTTTTAATTAGGGGAGGTAGCGATTCAATAACCTCTACATTAGAGTTCAATAATCCAGACGTGTGACGTTTTGCACCTGCTCTCGAGAGGATGTAAATCTTGCCTAGCCACATTTCTGAAAATGAATTGGCTAAATTCGCTGAATATTCAATATGTCCTCCCAAGGATGTCGGACACACGATTACGATTGGCTTTCTCTTTTCCATAATGCTTGTTTTTTCCAATTTAAGGTATTTGTCTCTAGGCATAATGTCCAGTCGCTGAAGACAGATTTGAAAGGGGGCAAACACTTTTGGAATTAAAACTTGACACTTTTTAGTAACCCCCGTTTCTGGACGTAACTAGATAAGCAACAGTTCTGGCAACCAAAATCAAATCCTGGAATGGAGACCATTTTTCAATGTAATCCAAATCTAGGGCGAGACTCTCCTCCCAGGTCAGATCTGACCGCCCTCCAATCTGCCAAGGACCAGTTATTCCAGGCTTGACAAGCAATCGACGCGCTGCCGTACCATCGTATGATGCAACTTCTTTGTAAACATGTGGACGTGGGCCAACCACGCTCATTTCACCTTTTAGAACGTTCATGAATTGTGGCAGTTCGTCGATGGATGTCTTCCTGATGAACCTCCCAATTGATGTAACTCTCGGGTCATCCTTTAATTTAAATTGAACAGCGTTCACTTCATACCCCGCTATCTGAGAAATTTTTTCAAAATCATGTTCAGCTCCGACTCTCATGCTGCGGAACTTCAGGATTTGGAATTCTTGACCTCTCACTCCAATTCTGGTCTGCTTGAAAAATACGGGACCTCCGTCGTGAACCTTGATAGCGAGAGCCGTAAGAAGAATTATTGGGATGGAGGCAATCAACGCAACCGAGCTGAAAACTATATCAAAAACGGTCTTGACTGCATACTGCGGGCCAGTGAACTTGATAGAGGTGATCTCCATCAGTGGGGATCCGGCAATAACCCTGGTGGTTAGTTTGCTGCTGGAGACACCTGTTATGGCCGGTGAAACCACGAAGCTTATGTCCCAGCCATCTAGAGCCCAATAGAGCTTTCTGTGCATTTGGGCTGAGCTAGGACCGGTACCAACTACCTGAAGTATTTCTATGCCATCAGCATTTAGAACTTCAGGTAGGTGATCCAGATCTACTTCTTTAGTTTTAGAACCATCTAAATACTTCAGTACTAGTACTTTGTTATCTTCGATAGTCAGTACTGGTTCAAACTCTGCTTCTTTGTATGATTTGTATTTATCTAGTTCTAGTTTGATTTCATCTATTGGTCCATATATGGCAACTCTTCTTCGAAGATTGCCAATTCTTCTTTGCTTTCTAAGCCAGGTCCTACCTAGCCTTCTAGCTATTAGTAGTACTAATAGACCAATAGCAATTACTTCTGTTACATATACTCTCGATACGTCAACTTTGAAAAACAAGGCTAGGAATGCAAGTATTCCTAGAACAGTAAGGGATGCATTAAATACTCTGCGGTATTCAGAAAAATCAGAGCCAACTATTTTCACGTCTCTGGTCTTGAAGACAACCAGCATGATTAGCCAGCCTAGGTATAGACCGAGACCAATAAACTGCGGTGAAATGTCGACACGTAAAATTCCATCAGAGTTGATGTTGTCAACATTCTGGAATGATCCGTAGTTGATCAAATACGTCAGAAGCGACACTGCGGCGAGCAGGATGGTATCCACCACCAGGAATCCCCTGGCGTAATCACGCATAGTTAGACGCTTACTCATCTTGAGAAAAACTCCACTACTACTTTTAGCATTTCATCGATCTGCTCGGCAACCTCGGTATAAACCTTGATGCTCTCACCATATGGATCCATGACGTCTTTTGGTTCTTCACCGGTAGGAACCATGCCTCTGAGCAATATGGCTTCTTTGATAGCTCTATCTAGATACTGATCTCTAGTTTCTTTAGTTTTCTTTTTGAACTCTTCAGAAAACTCAGGGTCAGCCATTAAAAATGCTGCCAGCCTGGCAAACTCATCCAATGTAAAGGAGTATCTGCTTGCTTTAGGTAGAGTCCTTGCAATATCGGACCGGTGATCCAAAGTCATAGTTATGACAAGATCAGATGCTGTTAGCAGCTCTGGGGTTAGATCTCTGGCTTTATGAGCTCCTGACTTATAGCCTCTTTGCGCCATGGCATCAGCTGATTCTTTTGTCATCGGCTCACCGGTCATGGCAGCTACCCCGGCTGATGAAACATTTATTGGCAGGTTATGCTTTTTGGCTAACTGTTCCAGAATCTGATCAGCCATCGGCGAGCGGCATATATTGCCTGTGCAGACAAACAAGATGTTCAGGTTCGCCCTGGCGCTGGACATGGTTAGGCCTTTTTAGGGGTTTTACGCGGCGTCTTTGCAGCTGGCTTTGGTTCTGCTTTACTGGCTTCTTCGCCGTAGGCCTCTGTATAGGCCCCGTATGCTCCATAAGCACCGTATTTGCCATAGCCATACTTGCCGTAGGCACCATAGGCACCATATGAACCGTATTTATAGCTGTATCGGTAACGGTAGGCATCGACACCCTTGGTTGGGATCTTGTTCATCACAAAGCCGAGCACTCTGCCACCGATTGCATCAATGTGGCCAAGCGCTGCTGAAAGCTGCGGCTTAGTGGTCTTACCAACGGCAACAACAATCGCGACACCACCGGTGATTTTAGAAAGAATAGCCGCGTCGGTAACCGGTAGTAGTGGTGCGGAGTCCATCAAAACTACGTCGTAGTCTTTTTCGGCTTTAGCTAAGAATTTCTTCATAGCATCGCTACCTAGAAGTTCTGATGGGTTAGGCGGAACCTGACCGGCCGGGAGAAGATCAAGGTGCTTTCGGCCCCAGCGCTGAATAACATCTGAGGGCTTCACCTGACCGATCAGGAGATTAGTTAGACCAACTGCACCTTCTACTGAGAAGTACTTGTGCATTTTTGGTTTACGAAGGTCACAGTCAACTAGCAAAACCTTGGCACCGGTATCTGCCATAGCGATGGCTAGGTTAGCAATCGTTGATGACTTACCTTCAGAAGGAATAGAAGAGGTAACAACGATTGATTTTCTACCCTCAGCAACTTCAACGAACTGAATGTTGGTTCTCAGTTGTCTAAAGGCTTCAGCTCTGCTGCTCTTCGGGCTAGTGTGAACAATCAGCGGGTTTGAGTCCGCGGTTTGGTCAAAAACAATTCCGCCTAGAACGCTGACATCGCTTTCTTCTTTTTCCGGAATGTCCTCAACGCTTCTAATTCGAAGATCAAGGCTTTCTCTAAGTAGCGATGCTCCAAAACCTAAAGCCAAACCGATAAGGGCACCGAGGGCAAGATTTAGTAGTGGCCTAGGCGACGCTGGAGCCTTAGCGGATTGTCCGGGCTGAATAACGCTTAGCTTCACTGGAGAGGCCAAGGTTGGATCAACCGTTTCGAGGTTGGTAACCACAGACTCCAGGGAGTTAGCTACCGAGTTGGCAATGCTGGCTGCTTTGTATGGAGAAGGATCTGAAACGGTGATTTCAAGAATCACCGTGTTTAGCGGAACACTGGTGGTGATTCGATTTGCGAGCTTGTCGGCCTCATCTTGCAGGCTTAGCTCGGCTACCACGGCATCTAGAACGGCAGGGCTGGTAACGATATCTGCATAGGATTTGACTCTTTGCTGAGTGAAGGAGTTACCGGTCAAAAGATCAGCTGCTGATTCATTGCTACTGGTAGACACAAAGAGCCTGGTGGTGGACTCATAGGTAGGGGTGGTTAGTGAGGTAACCGCAAAAGCAGCCATGATGGCGGCTATAAATATGGTTATAAACAGGACAAATCGCTTGCGGACGACAAGCAGGTACTCACTGAGCCTCAAAAGCTACCCCTAAATAATGGTTATGTTTCTAAACTAGCCGAAAACAGGGTTTTCTGGGCATTAAATATTCGCTATAACCCCTAATTTACAGCCTCGTAACAATAGATAAACTTTCTGTACATCCCTCCCAAATAGCCCTATTTCTGATATAAACTAACAAAATCCATTGGATTTATTCGAGGAAATATGAAAACAAAGCTAATAGCTCTTTCGGCAATTGCTCTCCTATCAGCATCGGCCGCCGTCCCTGCTCTCGGTTACCCTGCAGGTCAGGCTCCGGTTCTAGGTCTATCTTCAGCAAGCCGCATCATTCCTGGCGATAACATCACTGTTCAGGTTTCTCGTGTCAAGGCTGGTTGTTCAGTAACCGTCTTCTGGGTTGGCGAGGGAATCTCTTCTGGCGCTAAGACTGTAAAGGCAAACGGTAAGACTGGTGCATTTAGCTTGGCTACCCCAGGAACAGCTGGTACCTACACTCTTTCTACAAACTCGATCAGCACCACTTGCTCTGGTGGCGATGCCGTTACTCTTACCAAGTCAGTAACCGTTGGAAGACTTGCCAGCATCGTAACCAAGGTTTCTTCAACTAGTGCATTCTCTTCAAAGAACCCGACTTTCTCTGCTTCAGGAACCGTTAAGTCAGGTTCAGTTGCAGTTGCAAGCCAGACTGTTACTCTTTCGCTAAGAAAAGATGGCACTGAAGTTAAGTCAACTACTGCAACCACAAACGGTTCAGGTCAATTCAGCAAGTCATTCACCGGCACCACCTATGCCGCTGGTGACTACACAGTTGTTGTAACACTTGAATCTGGTGCTGTTTATGCAAGTTCGACTAAGACTTCAGCGAAGCTCAAACTGCGCTAAAGGTTGGATTTGCAACTAGCAAAAAATAAACGAAATGCCATCGCTGTTGTAGTGATGGCATTAGTTTTAACAATTCTTTATTTAGTCATCCGCGTTATTTTGATGGTGGTATCCCTTCAGAGCACCGTCAATGAAGTTGACCAACTACAAAAAATAGCTTCAACTAAAGATCTTGCTCAAATAAGCGCCGGCTTAGGTAAAGCAGCCGATGCCATAGCAATGGCCGATGCATCGGCTAAAGACCCGCTTGTTCAATTAGCTGGCTACCTGCCGGTTATCGGGGCGGATATCAAAGCTGCCAGCATCGTCGCTTCCGATGGCCGTTTAGTTTTGCAAGGTGCCCAGGATGTTAGCAACATCGCTAACCAGCTAATCAAAGCCGGTATTGGCAGTAAGCCACTTACCGATAGCACGCTGGTTTCCTCGATGCGCGAGAGCATGAGTGCGATGAATGAAGCGGTGCAAAAACTAAATCGTGATCTAGCCGGAGTTGATGCAGGTTCACTGCATTTTGGTTTAGATCAGCGAATTGGCTCAGCAAAACAAATAGTAAGTGCTTTAGCTAATGCCAGCGCCAGAATAACTCCAATTGTTCAGGTTGGCACGGTAGTGCTAGAGCAACCTGCTACTAAAAGGTGGTTTGTAGCTATTCAAAACCTTTCTGAACTTCGCGGCACCGGAGGAATTACCGGAGCGTATGCAATCCTCACCGCCAAAAACGGCAAGGTGAAACTTGACGAGTACGGTTCGGATAAGACGCTTCTAAAAATGGGTGGCATCAACTACAAGAACTACCCTGAAGAACTTAGAGATATCTGGGGAGTAGATCTTGCAGACTGGCGAGATATCAACGCTTCCGCCCATGCCCCGTATGCGGCCAGGCTAATGGCCGATGGTTGGCAGCAAAAGCGTGGTCAGAAAATTGACGGTGTGCTCTTTGTTGGTCAAGGTGTAGTTAGTGAACTATCCGGTGCGGTAGGGGCGATCACAGTGCGTGGGGTAAGTGTTGAACCGAGCAATGTAATTGATTTTCTCTCTAAAGATATCTATGCCAAATTCACCAATGTCCAGGTCAAAGATGCTGTGGTTGGTGAACTTGCCAAAGAGATGTTTAGCCGCTTGGTTTCCGGCAAGGTTAGTGCCAGTGGCTTCCTGAAATCAGCTGCTGAAGACACAACCGGTGATCGGATGATGGCTTGGGCTGAGGATAAAAACATTCAAAAGCTTTTCTCTAACTACCGAGTAAGCGGTGAGGTGAGTGAAAAGTTTGGTCCCAATGTTTTGGTAACTGTAAATAATGCCGGTGGCAACAAACTAGATGCCTATACCTTTGTCAAGCTGGATTATGTGCTGGGCATCTGTAATGTTGATACCTTCACCGGTTACCAGGGTAGAAAATCACGTGTCACAGTTGAAATTGAAAATA
>Ga0315903_10003398_pt1 | contig 22084 bp, 7 predicted proteins | sample LakEriMetagenome_7_FD_203524 | JGI IMG/M metagenome (GOLD analysis project Ga0315903, IMG submission 203524) | Freshwater fungal communities from buoy surface, Lake Erie, Ohio, United States - Buoy 2 MA119 | ecosystem: Environmental > Aquatic > Freshwater > Lake | place: USA: Lake Erie, Ohio... | reverse complement strand
ATTTGTGCAAGTGTTAGTAATGCAATTCAAGATAGTCTTGATTTAAAGCTTATATATGAGTTTAATGGATTTTATTTTGATAGACAAAACCCTAGTATAATAAATTCTACAGAATTTATCCCAGATATTGGAAACAATAATAATGCAACTCTTGAAAATGGTGAAATAAGTCTTAAAACAAACTCAAGATATAGACACTTAAATGTTAGTAGTAGTTTATTTTTTATAACTGATAATTATGCAGAACAAAAATTTATAACAAAAGGACATTTTGTTATATCACAAGGAGGGCCTCGAAGAGGATTTCAGATGTTTGGTCCTCATTTAAATAGAGCTATACCAATTTTAGTTAGTGCTAATTCAGGAACTACTTTACCGCCTAATACAAATCTTTCTGATACTTATCAAAGATTTGGAATTGTTTTTTGTAGAGTAGTTAATGAGTTATTTGCCCAATATGGTACATTAGAAAATGCAGAATATACACCTTCTGTAGTAGAGATGGATGACAATGGTTTATCTTCAACTGTTGAACTTGAGGGGGATACATATATTAGTAAGTACTTTCATCATTTGTATGATACTGCATATGGACATACTGGTTCTGATACTACTAATTTTACAGGTACTGTAACAATGGGAATATATGCAGAATCTAAAACTAATTATTCTCTTAGACATTATGATTCTGGAACTGTTCCTTTTTATCCAAAATATAAAAACTTCATTAATAGTAACCAAACAGATTTTGGTTTATATAATCATAATTGGTGGATGCATTATATAGGAATAAATAAACAATATGCAGCAGTTCCTAATCTTAGAAAAAGTTTTTCTAAACCATTATTCTTTAATGAGATAGTTTCATATACTAATAGAAGTGTATACTCTAATAAAGTTTCTGAAAGTGAAATATCTGATTCTTATAGATATTTCCCCTCATTACAATTTCATGATATACCAAAAGATAGAGGAGAAATTAAGGATACATTTGTATTTAATAATACTTTCTACCATCATACAGAATATGCATTATGGCAATCTTTCTTCAATCCTAATACTACACAAACTACTTCTACTGGACAAGTAATACTTGGTAACCCAGGTATATTTACTCTTCCTTCAAGAATAGTATTAGATATTAAAGGAGGTTATATGGGAACTATGGATAAGAGTGGTACTAATACTCCATTTGGTAGAGTATTCCTTGATCATAAACAAGGAAAGATATTTCTCTTAACTGGTGAATCTCCAGTAGAAATATCTGATTTAGGATTGTTCTCATATTTTAGAGATTTTATTAATGAGAATGATAAGTATTGTATGGGATATGATTGGGCTAATAAGAGACTCTTAATTAATAATATAACTAGGGAAAGAGCCATCTCATTTTATCCTAAGACACAAACATGGACTTCTTTTCATAGCTTCTCACCTACTGCATACTTTACTACAAATGGTTCCTCATTTGCTTTTAAAGAGTCACAGGTATTTAAAGGTAGTGGAGGATATGCATATTTTTATAATATGAATAACTCAAAAGATATAAGAAAATCTTCTTATATAACATTTGTAACTAATACTTCACCAGATGCATTTAAGAGATTTGATAGAATAGAGATGAATACTATGTCTGGAGGACTTACTGGTATATCTTCTCCAGGTAGTATTCCTGAACCACAAGCTTATTCTTTTGATGATCAGTCCTTTACTCATATTCATGCATGGACAGATAGACAGAATACTACAAATTTACCTTTATTCTATCCTCCTTCTCATGATTTTAATACTACTTTTCTTGCTAACTATGATAGTAGTAAAGTACCTGTTAATTATTATAGAAGTTCTTTTCATGCAGAGTTACCACTAGATGCTGTAATAGATCCTTATAAAAATATCTTTGATCCTAATAATGTAGATATAAATGCAGACTTTAAATCACACTTAAAAGGTAAATTTTTGTACACTAAGCTAGCGTATAATAAGGATACTCCTTTAGTAGTTAATTATGTCAAAACATTATTTAAACCTACTGTAGCATAATGAAAAGAAGAAAAAAATATAAATTTCAATCAGGCATTCAGTATGTAACTAATGACACTCCTGATTACAGTGAAGCATATAATATTAGAGATGAGGAAAATGCTAAAAATAAAACTATTGGTAATGTTGCACAACAATTCTCAGGAGCATATGCACCTATTGGACAAGTAGGTTCAATGGCTGGTGATGTAATTAGAAATAGAGTTGGTGATAAAAAGAAAGGAGCTGTAATAGGAGGAGCAGTAGAGATGGGTGCACAAGGTGCTGCATTAGGAGCAATGCTTGGAGGACCTGTAGGAGCAGCTATAGGTGGAATTGGTGGTGCACTTTGGGGAGGAATTAGTGGTAGTAGAAATCAAGCAGAAGTTGAGAGAAAAGCTAAAGAAGCAGAAGAGAAAGCTAGAATTGAGAATATTAAAAAAAGTTATAGAAAAGGTTCTGTAACTGATGCTCAAGCAGCTTTAGCTAAGTATGGTAAATATAAAGTTAAAACTAAAGAACCTCGCTTAATTGAGACTGAGGGCAGAGAACCTATCTTTTCTCCTAAGAAAGCAGATGGTACTAGAGATCTTCTATACTATAATCCTAATGACCCTACTCATGAAGAAGGTGGAGTTAAGGCTATGGTTATGCCTAGAAAACAACAAGGTACAACTAAACTTGAAGCAGGTCCTGTATTAAAAAATGCTATTAAAAAATATTCTAAACCAATGTCTTCTCCTAAAAAACAATATATTAAAGATAAAGATTCTTTAACTGAAGATCTTATTGAGTTAGGAGATCCTACTGGTATAAGTTCTTATGATGATGTTTATAGAAGTTATAAAAATACTGGTTTAAGTCCTGAGACAGGAATAGAAGTATTAGGAGCATTACCAGCTTTTGGTAAATTTGGAAAAACCATTAAAGGTTTAAAACTTGGTTCAGATTTATTTAGAGAATCTAAGTTATCTAAAGTTTTAAGATTTGCTGATAAAGTTTCTAAATTAGATCAAGGAAAAGATATTGCTGAAAAAGAATATAATAATGGTACTAGTAACTTAATGCCTAAGAGAAGTAAAGTATCTCTCTTAGGTTCTGGTAATATGGCAGTAGGAGCTAAGCAACTTAAAGTTAATACTCTTAATGATGCTGCATTTTCTAGTAACCTTACTGGTATGCCTGCTGTAAATGCTGCTAATAAGTTTGTACAACCTTTAGCAGGTATTCAACAAGTAGCTAGAAATATTCCAGAAGATAGAAGACAGGAAAAGATTAGGACTCCTAGATCTCATAAGAAAGTTAATCCTGATACCAATAGAATTATAGATCCTCCAATGTTGTATGAGATGAAGCCACCTCCACCAAGAAGCACCTTTAATACTAAGAATGATTTTAATAAGGGCTCTAAAAAAGTTAAAGTATACAGATGAAGATTGTAAATAAAACAGGATATTTAAAAGGAGCTAAGACTGCTAAGAATCCAGTCAATATTATTCCTTCTAACCTTATTACTACACAAGGTATGGCATTTCCTATTAAGGCTAATGGTAAAACTTTATATCCTAATACTGGTCAATATAAGTTTCCTACATCTCCTGTAGTTGAGACTCCTCTTAAACAAAAAGGTACTAAGAGTGCTAAAACTTTTGGACAAGCATTTGCAGAAGCAAGTAAAGCAGGTAAAAGTACTTTTACCTTTAATGGTAAATCTTTTACAACAGAAAAAAAAGATGTCTCCACTAAAGATAATAAAGTAACATCTTGGATTAAGAATAGAATTTTAGAAAGAGTTACACCTACAACTTATGAAATTATACCTAGAGTATCAGAGTTTATAGCTGGAGAAAAATACAACCCCTCTGAAAAAATATTTATTGATGGGTTAAATACTTCTTTAAAAGGTGATTATGATGCTCTTGCTCTTTCTCTTGGAAGAAAAGCTAAGTATAATACTGTTGTTCCACAAACAAAATATAAACCTATTTCTGATAAAAGTTTAGATAAAAAATACTACTCAATTAATGATTTAGATAAGAAGAGACTTGTTGAAAAGTATTATGAGGGAAAAAAAGAAATGGAGAAATTAAATAAAAAATATCCTGGAAAAATAGATTATGGTTTTCTTGATAAAACAATAGATTTTTTACCCGATTATCTTAATAAAAATTTTATTTCTAGAAAAGCTCTTAGAGAAAATGCTGAGAAAAAACTTCTTAAAGATTATAGAGAAAAAGGAGTAGTATATCAGAAAGATGAGGGGATGTATAAGGATAACTCTTCTTATGGCCCAATGAGTAATTTTGGAACTTGGGAAGGAAAAGATAAGAAAGGAAAATATATATCCTATAAAGATAAGATAGACTATGAAGGTAGTTTTCTTGGTAAAATAGCAAAACCTATACTTGATCAAAAAGATGTAGAGATCTATGATAGAGTATATTTAGATAAAGAAGGAAACCCTATTAAAAAGAATGGTGCTAAACTTATTAAATATAAGAATGGCTCTAAGAGTGTATCTCTAGCTTTTAGTAGAGGAGAGAAAGATCCTAAGGGAGGACTTACTCAGAAAGGTGTGGATAAGTATAATAGAGCTACTGGTGGTAACTTAAAGATGGCTGTTACTACACCTCCATCTAAACTTAAGCCAGGCTCTAAAGCAGCTAATAGAAGAAAATCTTTTTGTGCTAGAATGTCTGGTGTAAAAGGTCCTATGGTAAAAAATGGTAAGCCTACAAGAAAGGCTCTTGCCCTTAGAAAGTGGAACTGTTAAACGTAAAATAATATTATGAAATTTAAAAAAGGAAATTCTGGTATATACATTAAACCAGAGAACAGAGGTAAATTTACAGCTACTAAGAAAGCTACAGGTAAGACTACTGAGGAACTAACTCATAGTAAGAATCCAATTACTAAAAAGAGAGCTATCTTTGCTCAGAATGCAGCTAAGTGGAAACATGAAGATGGTTCTAAGGGTGTTAAATCTTTTCCTGACTTAAATAAAGATGGTAAGGTAACCAAGGCTGATGTACTTGTAGGTAGAGGTGTAATTCCTGCTAAAAAAATGCAAGCAGGTACTAAAAGCACCAAAACAAAATATACAGAAGAAGAAAATAAAAAAACTCTTCAACACATAGGCTCTGTGCATTCTCCAGAATATTTTAAAAAAAGAGGTATTCCAGAAGTTGGTCCTCCAATAAGAAAGGGAGCTTCTGCTGATAGTACACATTATTTTGCTAAAAAATATGATGATTTAGAAAAAATGGAAAAAGGGGTTATTCGTGAAATGAATGATAGAAAAGCACCTGCAACAAAAATTCCTAAAGAAGTAAAGAATAGAAAATTAACTAAATCAGATGAATTTGCTCATAAATATCTTACTTCTCAACCTAAAATTTTATCAAAAATAAGAGGTGCTCAAGATGAAGCAAAAGATAATTATTTCCGTCAACAAGATAAAGGAGATAAAGGTGTAATTTTTAATTATGATAAAGATGGTCATTTTATAGGACCTAAATCTTCTGATAAAAAAATGTGTGGTTCTAAAGGTATGAAATATGCTGAAGGGACTAAGAGCATCAAATTCAAAAAGCCTATGATGAAGAGAGCTGATGGTAGTTATTCTCAGAGAGGTCTTTATGATAACATTAGAGCTAATAAAGGTTCTGGTAAGAAACCTACTCCTGAGATGCTTAAGCAGGAAAAAAAGATTAAAGCTAAAACTGGTAAATAATTATGTACAAACTTCTATCTGGAGCCAAAAGCGTAAAACAATATAGGGGAGATGAGAATCTTCCAGAAGCTAAGAAAGGTATGAAGAATTGTGGATGCAAACACTCTAGAAGTAAGTATAAATACCAAGAGGGAAATAGAGATGTTGCTGCTGATTTAATGGAATTTGGTAAAGTTATGACTCCTGTTAAAAAGGGAGAAGAGAATGAAAACTTAGATTATTATATTGATTATAATCTTCCAAAAAATCTAAAACCTTCTACAACTAAAACCTTTAAAAAAGATACTTCTATTACTAAAAGAAAAACTTCTCCTGAGGTAGGAGGTAGTAAAAAAATATTTATTGAGAGAAAACCAGTAAATGTTATTCCTGCACAAAAACCTATTACTAATAGAGCTAAGGAATACTATAACAATTATGCTGGATATGGAGAAGATAACTTATTTCCAGAAAATAAAAAGGTTAGTATAACTGATTCTAAATTTTCCTCAGTTAAAAATCAAAGATGGGGAAAAGGAAAATTAAATTATGATTGGGAAGATCTTTCTAATAAAGAAAGAAATGATGTTTTACATCTTTATAAATCAGATAGAAAGAAAGCTTTAGAAAAAGAAATTAATATTATAAATTCTTCTTCTAAATATCGTAAACCTATTATAGAAGAATCTGATGGAGCTTTTATAAATAGAATTAAAAATAAAGAGAAAAATGAGATTCTTGCCAATACTAAAAACTTTATGGAATCTATGAAAAATAAATATAAGTATAAATATGGTACTGGAGCATTAATGATTCCAGAAGGTTCTGCTATTGTTACTGCTAATGGTGGTAAGAATAAACAGGCTATTGCTGCTTATAAGAAAGGTAACTATAAACTCTTGAATAAGATTATAGAAGATATGCCTGAGGATAAAGTTTCTAAGAAACAAGCTGGAGATAAAGATCTTGTAGCTAGATATAAATATTTAGGAGAACTTACAGGCCCTCTTTCTGAGGAACAAGCTAAAGAGTTTGCAGAACTTAAAAATAAACTTTCTGAGACTACATATGATTTATATGATGATAAAAGAATAGCTGAGAAGTTTGGTCAAAAGTATGATGTAGATAAAGCTAAATGGAAATCTTCTTTAAAGGGAGGTAAACTTACTCTTAAGGAAGATCCTACTAATATTAAACATAGAAATAGACTTAGAACAGATCCTAAGTTTTTCCAAGAACAACTTAAAAAAGGTAATGTTACTATTGATAAAGATGGTAATATTGCTTATAAAAGTATAGGTGGTGCAGCTCCTGGTAAAATGGAGTTTCTTGGAACTACTAAAACAGGAACTCTTCCTACTTTAGATACATCTCTTAAATCTTCTACTACTCCTCTTGAAGAAACAACTACTGGTACAGAAGATAAAACTAAAGGAGATATTTTTGCCTCAAATAAGAGAAAAGGTAATTTTTTACAAAATATCCCATCTCTTGCTGAGATAGCTGCCAGAACATCTATCCTTGGGCAAGGTATAGAAGGTGTTCCTGAGAATTACTTAAAGTTAGGTAGGTATGATTATGCTTCTCAACTTCCTAAAACTTTAAGAGAAATTCAGCTTGCTGAACAAACAGGTAGAGAAACTGCTAGAGATATGCTTGCTGGAGATGCCGGTAGATATCTTGAAAGAGCAGGTTCATTATCTGCTGCTAGTATGAAGGCTGCTAATGAAGCTGTTATTCAAGATACTCTTGCTAGACAAGATATTCTGAATAAAAATGTAGATTTAGGTAATGTTGAGTTTCAAACTAATAGAGCTTTGAAAGATCAGTATGCTGCACTTAGAGCACAAGCTAGAGCTAATTATAATGAACAGCTTATAGGATTAGGTCAAAGAATTGATAGTGCTTTTGAGACTGGTAGAGAAATGGCTAATCAAAGAGAAATGGATGAGAGAAGATTGAATCTTCTTAAAACAGGAAACTATAAAATGGATCCTCAAGGAAATGTTATCTTTGTTGGTAAAAATGGTGCTAAAAAGCTAAAAACGTATAAAAGGAAATAAGACATGGGAATTAACGCATACTCAAGGAATATACCTATAAGAGAAAGTAGAAATACTTATGTTCCTCTCCCTTTCCAGGAGATGTATGCTACTTTGCAAGAAAGGCAGAAAAGGTATGATATTGCTGATGCCATGGAAAGAGAAGCTAAGAAAAGTGTTTCTGCTTTCTCTAGTCCTATTAAAGGACATAGTACATATCTAGAAGCTAAAAAACAAGAATACTTAAATCAAGCAATGATCTTGCATAAGAGTGTTCCTGATAAAGGTACACCAGAATTTACAAGAAAATTAACAGATTTAGTTGATGGTTTTGTAGCAGATCCTAATATACAATTAATTAAGAGTTCTGCAGATGAGTGGGTTAAGGGTAGAGAAACTGCTGCTAAACTTATGGCGGATGGTAAATACTCTACTTACCAAGATAGACATAACTTAAACTTTACTGGTATTGATCCTCAGACAGGAGCTCTTCAGAGATATACTTTTGCAGGTATTAAACCTAAGGTAGATTATATAAAGGGGTTTGAGGATGTTGTTAAAAATACTCCTAAACAAAGTTTTGATGTTAAAGTAGCTAGACCTGATGGAACTGAGACTAGAAGAAAACAAGTTGTAAAATCTAAGAGTGCTATTGAGGGGGGGCTTAATACCTACTTAGCTATGAATCCAGATGCTATTGGAGAAATGGCTGCAGAATTAAATTTAGATAGTAAAGGGATTAAGAAATATATCTCAGTATTTGCTGCTAATGGGCAGGAAATAGAAACAGTTTCTGAGGATGGATTTAATGCTGCTACTGCTAAATACTTTGATGAGAAAAGAAAAGAACAGGAACAAGCTGCAGCTTTAGCTGTACCACTTAGTACTATTCCTAATACTACCTTTAGAGAAACTCAAGAACAACTTAAGCAGTATGTTGATGCCAATGGTAATATTAAAGAAAGTGATGAAAAACTAGGATTTTTTGATTATATTGAGAAATTTAATACTGCTGGTTTTAATCCTATTTATGCATCAAAAGAAGGAAGAATTAAAAACTCTATTACTCAAGTAGAAAGATTAGTTAGAGAAAAACATAAAGATGTTTATGAGAATTTCTTGCATTCTAGAAGAGGTAATAAAGAGTTAGCTCTTAAGGATACTATCTCATACATTCAAGAACAAAAAGAAGGTGCTCCAATATATGGTACCACTATAGATGATGATGATCAGAGAGCAAACATTAAAGAAGCTTTCTTTGGTAATCCAGCTAGTGTAATGTTGTATAGTTTAAATGCAAAAACTGAAAAAGATAAAGAACCAAAAATGTTAGTTGATGTTCTTGGTACAGATGCTAAAGTTGCAGATATGCATATTGGTGCTAAACTTACAGCATCTCCATATGGTAGAGATAAGAATACAGGATTACCTTTACAGACATATTCTGTAAGTATTGGTAACCAACCTTATGTTGCTACATTTGGTACCTTAAATCCAAGAGATGAGCAAGCTCAAGCACTATATGAAGTTGAAACTCTTGGAAAGAGTGCAATTATTCATAACTTTGAACCTGATCCTGAGAATTATCCAGAGTTAGGTAATAGAAGGGTTAAGAAAATGAGAGTTTACTTAAATAGACTTTCCAATGGACAGTATGCTGTCTGTGGAGATGATATAAGTGGACAGTAAAAAGAATAAATATTTATGGCAAAAAAAATATCACCTACTTTTAGCTCTGGAGGATTTCCAGTAGTACCCCATACCCCAACAGGAATTGATACTGGTTTTCAAGGATCTAAGTATGAAAGACCAATAGCTCCTGGAGAATCTGTTGAGAATGTTCTTGCTGCAGAGCAAGGAATGTTAGATGCTACTGGTAATATACTTGGTAGATTTCTTGGTAGAGCAACTCTATCTGCAGCAGAAACTGTTGGAATGCTTGGGTATGGTAGTATTGCAGCTATTAGAGATGGTAAGTTTTCTAGCTTTTATGATAATGAACTTTCTAAAGAATTTAAGAAAGCTAATGATGCCCTAGTTAATAATACTCCATTTTATGATAGTGAGGCAGAAAGAAAAGCAAAGTTCTTTTCTTCTGATATTGGTACAGTATTAAGTAGTGCAGGATTTTGGGGTAATGCCTTAGGTGAAGGAGGAGGATTTGTTGCAGGAGCCATGCTTGGTGGTATGGGAACTGGGGTTATATTAAAAGGTTTGGGTGCTGCTGTTAAAGGACTTACTACCTTAACCAGAACTTCTAGAGCAGTTGCTGCTGCTACTAAAGCAGAACAAGTTGCTACTCTTGCTGCAGAAACTAAAAACCCTATAAACTTTGCTAATAAGGTTAAAGATTTTATTACCTCTAATAAGTTTAGAAATGCTGCTGAATTTCAAGTTCAGAGAGCAGTTAGCAACATGTATGAAGCTGGTGTAGAAGCCAAGCAGATAAAAGAAGAGTATGTTGCTAATATGGAGAAAGATTACAAACTCCAGTATGGTGAGGAAGCAATACCTGATGAAACTATTAAAACTCAATGGGAAGCAGAAGCTAATAAGTATGCTAATGTTGCTTTTGGTATTAATATGGGTCTCCTGAATATTGATGGTATTGGATATAGTAGATATTTTAGAGGATATAAGGAAACTAGGAAAGCTATTGATGCTACTAGAGATGTTGCTACAGGAATGTATAAACCTCTTACAGGAATTAAGAGAGGTATCTCTACAGTTAAAAACTATGGAGGTAATGCATTTGCAGAATCATTACAAGAAGCTGGACAGTTTCTTACTGAGAAAACTCTAACAGATAGAGAACTACAATCTTCTGAGAGAGGATTTGGAGATTATATTAAAGCTACCATTAAAGGTCTTGAGGAAACTTTTGGTAGTAAGGAAGGACAAGAGAGTATGGTTATTGGAGCTATGTTAGGAGCTCCATCTGGAATTGCTGAAGGTATTGCACAGGGTAAACTTAATAAGATGGGTATAGACCTTCTTAATAAGTATATGGCTAAGGAATCTATTGCTCCCATCATTCAACATACTAATGAAGCTATCCTTACTAATAAAGGAGACTTAAGTGAGAGGGTAGCAGAATCTTCTTCCAAGTATCTCTTTAGAAGTGCACAGGATGAGGCTTTCTATAACTTTGTTAATAGCCGCATTCAATCTGGAAGATTTGGAGATCTAATGGATGATCTTAATGATTTTAAAGGAATGAATGAAGGTACCTTTAATGAGTTATTTGCAACTTCCTATGATAAAGTTAAGAAAGACCAAGTAGTAAATGAGCTTATAAACTCTGCTAAAAGAATTCAAGATATTACTGATAAGACAGATGCTGTATATGGTAAGAATAAATTTAGAGCAGAGATTATTAAAACTGTAGCTGATGTCTCTACTTATGATAAGAGAATTAGAGAACTACAGACTAAACTTGCTTCTGAGAATAATCCCCTTGAGAGGGAACTTCTAATGAGTGACTTGGGATTTCTTACAAAAGATAGGGAACAAGCTAATCAGAAACTTAGAATGTTTACTTCTCTTGCAGCTACAGAAGAAAGTCTATCTGATAAGAAGAAGAATGAGGAGACTAAGAAAGAGATAAATAAAGCTGAGGAAAATAAACCTGTTGTTGAGGCAACACCCAATGCTACTAATGATGTTACTAAGAAAGGTAGTGAGGTTATTGTTGATGGAAAAAAAGTAGTAGTAGAAGGAGTACTTGAGGATGGTACTATAAGAGGAGCTACTCCTCAGGGCCCAATAGTCTTTGATCCTGATGAAAGAGATGCCGGTGCTACAGGAATTGAGAAGAGTGAACATTATGATGAGGAACCTCAAGAACTAGATACTGAGAAAGCTTCTCTTGGTAGAGATGCATTAGATAGACCTTCTTCAGGAGAATTTAGAGGACAATCTTTTGTATATGATCTTAATGATCCTAACTCTGAGTTTGGTAACTGGAATGATTTTCAACCTAAGTTGAATAGTGAGTTCTATGATTATAAAGTTGAGAAAGGTAAGAAAGTTGAACCTTCTGATAAAGATAATGCTGATAAATCTAGAGAAGTAACTGATTGGCTTATTGATAACCAAAAGAAAATTGGGGAAACTCATAGATTTGAGGTTAGAGATGAGAATGGTGATAAAAATCTTTATGCTATTGATAGGGCTACTGATAAAGCAACCTTGATAGGATATTTCCTAAATGGAAATATTAAACCTGGTAATAGTAGTAAACAATCTAAGGTTAAACATGGAACTCTTGATAACTTTATAAATTCATATTCTCAAACACCACAAGGACAAAGAAAACAAGTACCTAATAAAGAAGGTAGAAATGTTTTCATGGATGTTATTAATGGTTGGAGAAAGCTTATTAGTAATAAAGTAACTGATATTACTAAGTATCTTAGAATGCGCTCAGAGATTATTAATGGTACTGAGGCTGTATCTCTTGGAGAAATCCTGAACTCTAAATATGCTGAGAGGTGGAAAGTTAATGGAGAATATGTTATTGTTCAGAATGATAATGGTAACTATAATCTAATTGATACCTTTAGTAAAAATGCTACTCCTGAGGATAGAAAAAAACTAATTGATTTAACTAGTACTATTCTAAATAGAGAAGGTGTAGCTAGATCTCTTGGTACACAATATGCTATCCTTGTTAAGAGACCTGATAGTGATAATTATCAGTTTATTGGTTTAAAAGGTGCAGACTTACCCTCTTCTGAGAAACAACAATACATTGAGCAGGTAACTAAAATTAATGCTAGTCCACAATCATTTGAGAGGACACAAGTAGCAGAGTTAGTTAATAACTTGAATAAGAATATATTCCTAGCTACTAATAAAACTGTTAAAGTTAATGGTGAAGATATTCCTATTCATATTAGATTCTATCATACTAAGACTAATAAGATTGCTGTAATTGCAGCTCCAAAGCTTGGTTTAGATGGTAAACCAGTTGGAGTAAAGTTTGATTTGAAGACTGCCTTTGGAACCTTCACTTCACCAGAGAATGCTATCTCTACACTTGCTAAAAGGAAAGTTTATAAGACTTCTGAGGAAGCACAAGATTTAGATTTCTTGAAGGATTATCTTCAAACTAAAGTTAGTCCTCAAATTTGGAAAACATATCTTAGGTTTGAACATAGAAACTTTCTAGATGAGAATACCAATCAAGTTTCTGAGAAGTATACTGCTGGAGATCAAGAATTCCCAGCTAACTCTGAGAATACTTATAATGTAGGAGATGCTGTTATTTGGAATGGTGCTCCACATACTATTGCTAAAATAGTTCCTGGAGGAGTTCCATTTTATACACTAGCTGATGCTAATGGTAATATTGTTAAAACTTCTACAAAACAAGAAAGATTATTTCCTGCTAATAACTTAACTCCTGCTAAGAAAACTACTATACAACCTACATCTCCTGTTGCTACAGATGCTAAAGCTGAAATATCAAAATATGGAGTTGATTTATATAATGCTCGCTTATTAGGTAAAAATGATTTAGGAAGACATGGACAAACACTTGAGAAAGGAAAACAATATATTAGAATTAAAATTGGAGGTAATTTTGAAGCATATGGTGCAGAAATAGTAACTGGTACAGGAGAAACTTATAACTATACTGAAAGAAGTGGTTATACAGGTGCTGGCAATACAGCTTCTCAAGTAATTCAGTTACCATCATTTTATGATAGTAAAGGAGAACTTTTTGAAAATTGGAATCCTCACACATTAGGTAAGATTTTTGAAATACCTAATATAGATATTAATGATAAAAAAACTTTAGCTGAAATTTTAATTTCAAATAATTATCTTACTAAACAAGCTGTACTTTCTAAAGTAGGATTTAAAGACAATAAGGATGGAACAACAACATTAAAATATTATGATTTAAATTTTAATGTAAAAGAGAAAAAAATAGAAACTCCTGTTAGCAATTCCGAAAAAGAAAGAATTGCTAAAAAAGTTTTAGAAAAAGAATATAATACAGAATTAGCTGCTTTAGAAAGTAAACCTACTGCTCCTGTATCTAATTTTAGTTCTCTATCTAATACTCAAAAAGAAACTTATATTGTTAATAAGATAAACTCTTCTAAAGGACATCCATTAGATACCTCATATAATTTTACTGAAGAAGAAAGAAAATATTATAATGAGAATAAAGGAGCTATAGATGAATTAGTAATGACCTCAATGCTTGGTGCTAGTTTTGAGGATGTTGGTTATACTGGAACTAATGAAGATGTAGATCCTGCATTAGGTGATTTTATTATTCCTGAGGGAAAAGATGTTGCTCCTACACAAAAAGATAAATTTAAACCTACTACCATTGGTGGAGTTGCTGTTGAGGAAATCTCTGATGAGGTAGCTAAGGAAATTGAGGCTTTTACAGGACTTAAGGTAGAGTTTTATAAGGAAGGTAATACACAAAACTTTGGTGAGTTTAAAGATGGTATTATCTACTTAAATAGATTTATGCCTAAGGGAACTCAATGGCATGAAGCTTTCCATGGTATCTTCTCATTACTTCCAGAAGCTGAGCAAGATAGATTGCTTAGAATTGCTGGTAATAAGTGGGGAGTAACTAATGAGGAGTTTATGGAACTCATTAATATTTATGAGGAAAGAGGTCATGCTAATTTCTTAAAGAGTGTAGGTAAAGATTGGATTGTTAAGACAATCCTTGAGGAGAAGATTGCTGACCATTTCCAAGAGTTTATGGTAGAAGGTAAAAAGCCTGAGATTCTTGGTAGCTTCTTTACTAAGGCTAAGAGTTTTGTAAACTTAATGCTTGGTGTAGTAGAAGAACCTTCTTTCCAAACATTCTTCAATGAGGTTACTAAAGGTAACTTTAAGAAAGATACTCTAGTAGGTTCTCAAGCTAGAGTAGTAACATCTAAGTATAAAGTTATTCCTGGTAGTTCTACTGCCTCAGAATCTGCACAACTTGTTAGAGAACTTGTACACATGTACTCTGATAGACATAATCCAGAGTTACTTGAGAATTTCCCAGAGTTGCAAGATGCTAGTAATACTCTACAAGGATTTGTAAGGTACTACATTAATATTCTTAGGAAGTATGCTAATGATGGGGTTATCCTTCAAGCTAAGGGTTTACAACAAAAACTTAATGATCCTCTTCTCTCAGATGATGAGAGGGAGGTTGCACAACTTCAGTATAACTCCTTCAGAGATACTATACAAAGAACCTTTGTTAAGGAGAATGGATTAGTATTTCCTGCAATATTTGCATCTCCTAACTTTAAGATGATTACTGAGGAAGTAATTAGAGTAGGTAACTTTAAGGAAGTTTATGAGGAAACAGATCCTGAGAATGAGAAGGATATTATGCACAATGAGACTGTGCAATCTAGAAATCCTCTTACTGAGACTGCAAATAAAGATCTATTAAAGATGCTCTCAGGTCTATACTACTTTGATATGGGAAGACCTAAGTTCTTAGATGAGAAAGGAATTATTAATAACCTTCTCTTTAACTTAAGTGAGGTAGACCCCTCAGGTTATGAAGGGGTCCTTAGTAAACTTGCAAGAACAGGAGATAATAGTGTATATAAATCTGATTTTGCTCGTTCTATGGAACAAGTATTAAATATGTACACTACTAATGAAACATTTAGAAATATCTTTAATACTGCATTTGATAAGAGGTTTACATTCTCTTACCAAGTAGTTGATACTATTAATACTAGAAATAAGGGAGCTAAGGTTATTACTGTTAATAAGAAAGACCATATCTCCAATCAGATGAATTTGTGGAAAAACCAAGGTTTTAATAAGCAAATTGATCAGAGTATTGATAAGTATACAGATATAGGTAGGTCTCTTGGTATTAATATTGAGGAGGATGTATATAATGATCCTGCAGCACAACCTGTACTTGAGAAACTTTATAATATTGTTAAAGGTAGATTAGAAAATAAAGACTTTAATAAAGTATTTTCATCTGAGAAGAATAAAGCAGTTCTTGAGGAACTGGCTACTATTAACTTACAGAAGAGATTAGATATTGGGGAATTAACTTATAAGAATGCTGATGATAAAACACAATACTCCATCATCAGTAACTCCTTCTTACTTGAGAAGATCTCTAAGATTTATCTTCCAGAGTTAGATAAGAGGAGTGATAAGAAGAAAGCTGATGAGGGTATTAAACCTAACATTAAATATGGTACCTTCTCAGGTTCAAGTTTTGGAGATAACTCTTATACATACAAAGACTTAGATCCCTTGACTTATCTTTACACTACCTTCAATCTCTATAATAACTATTATATGGGAGCTAATGAAGTTAAAGAATTTACTCCATTTTTCTTCATACAACAGTTTGAGAGTAAGAGTACTAACTTTATTTTCCAAGGTTATAACCATGCAGTTAATCCTATCTCAGAAACTCTTAAGTATCTTAATGAGGAAGTTGATAGGCAAGCTATTAGAATTAATGAGACTCTTGAGGCTCTCAATAATTATCAAGATTTTGAGCTTATTGATGGATATCATACTATCAAAGATCCTGATAAACTTTTATCTCCAAGAGATTATACTAAAGCTCTTGTAGAGAGATTTATGAATGGAACTAAGGAAGATAATATTACAAGAGATATGCTTCCAAGAGGTTTTCAATATACCAATCTTCCTTATGCTAATGAGAAGACAGTAAGTGAGAACCCTGTAACAGAGAGTGATTTTGAGAGAATGCTTTTACAGCAAACTCAAAATATGAATGAGTACTTCAGAGAATTTAATGTTGATAAGATGAAGTTCTTAAGTGAGATTACTAATAATGCTAAACTTACTGAGAATGAAGCTAATAAGTTTCTTAGAGACTTCCTCATCAATCAGTATATGAATAGAAGTAGGATACTCTCTCAGATTAGTCCTAACCTTGCTCAATTTAAAGGGTATGTAGATATTACTAAGAGGGGTGCAGGTATTCTAGCTTCTGGTCCTAATCATGGAGAAGGAAGCTTTAAGTTTGGAGTAATTAAGGATATTGAGATTAATGGTGCTAACTCTACAGATGCTGCAGGATATGAGAGTATCTCTGAGAGGATTAATAGATATATAAGACAAGGAGTAATCTCTACTACTGATATGTCTAATGGTGGAGTTAGTGATAAGAAGTATGAGAACTATCTTATGCTTAAAGCATATCTTGAGGATGATAGAGATTATATAGATGCTCATGAGGATGATGATGCTCTTCTTAAGATTGATAAGACAGTAGGATATGGAGAAGAGTACTACATTAAGACTGCAGTAGCTACTCTTACAAGATATGCTACTTCACAAGTTGCTGAAAAAGGAGAAACCGTTACCTTTACTAATGAGGATGGAAATAAAGTTACTTATAAAGCTGTACAAGATACTGTTAATGATAAGTATTACTTACCTCTACCATCTACTGTAGAAAGCTGGAAGATGCTTAATGAGATGCAGAAGAATAATATTCAAGCACTCTTTGCAGAATCAGCAATTAAGAAGAATGTTAGTAATAAGGTAGATGTTAGGGCTGAGGAGTTTGCAGGTAAGGCACTTGATTTTAATTATAAGGATTATCGTCTTCAGCAAGAAAACCCATCTGGTAAAGAGAAGATTAAAGATGGTACTCAGCTTCTACAACTAATTGATGCTTACTTTTCTAAAGACTTTAACAAGGATATTACCAAGACAATGGATAACCTTGTATCTGAGATTAAGGAATATAACTATCAATTCTTTGGTAAAGAACTTGTTGCTGATATTAATGGAATGACTTATGATGCTTTCATAGAATATGTCAAAGTAGCTATGCAAGGCTCAGCACTTAGTGATAGAGTTACAGAATTCTTTGAGGTAGATCCAGTTACTGGAACTATGAAGTTTTCTTCTAATTTGCCTATGATTAAGAATAAGTTTGAGCAGTATGTAATGTCTTATTATAACAATAATATTGCATCTCATAAAGTTCCTGGTAATAAGTGTACTCTCTTAACTTCTCTTACTAAAGGTGTTATAACTTATAACAATGAGACTATTAGTACTTATGAGTACAATAAATTATCTAAGCAAGAAAAAGAAAAGTGTTCTACTAGAAGACTTGCTTGGCCTACAGAATCTAAACCTTATGCTGAGGTTATTGTCTCTGAGGAATATATCAATCAGATGGGATTCTCACTTGAGGAATGGCATGATTTAAAGAAAAATGATCCTGCTTTATTTGAGAAGGTATCTACAGCAGTAGCATACAGAATTCCTACACAGGCTCAACACTCTATGATTGCTATTAAAATTGTAGATGTGCTTCCTGCTAGTTATGGTAGTACAATTATTGCTCCAGCAGAGATTACAAGTATCTCTGGTGCTGACTATGATGTGGATAGTTTGTATATCCATAAGCCTAGTGTTTATCACACTATGGATAATGGTAAGAAAACCTTCAAATTATTTGGTGATGATGCATACTCTTATGAGAAATCTATTACTACTAATAAGATAGTTAAGGAGATTGCTTCTAAATTAAATATAGAAGAGAAAGAAAGAATCTCTGCTGAGATTGTAAATCTTAGGAAGAGTAAGTATAAACTTAGTACTCGTCTTTCTGAAATGAGGGGTATGGAAGCAGAGATAAAGAATGCTTCTCCTGCAGAGAGAGATAAGTACTATGCTGAGAAAGCTTCTAATATTACAGAAATTAAGGCAATTAATAATACTTTGGAATATCAGAAAGATTTACTGCAAGAAGTAAATCAAAGATCTGGACATCAAGCTATTGCACTTATAAGAGATAAGGATGAACCTGGAAAAAGAGTTATCCTTGCTGGGTATATACAAAATCTACAGAATCCTGATGGTACTAAGAGTGTTAATAGTATTATTCCTGAGAGTAACTATAATAAACTTTTAGATATAAGGATGCAAGTTCTTACTTCTCCAGAGGGTGTAAGACTCATTAATACTCCTGCCAAAGATTTTATGAAGGAGATTTATAGTGATAAGGAGGGTGGTAAAGGTTTCTTCTTAGAAGCTGGATATCCAGATCCTAATAAGGAAGCTAAGAAATATGCAGTTTACTCTGGACAAGATACTATGCTTAATGAGTATAGGAAGATCTCTACAGGTAGTAAGGCTATTGGTGGTGCAGCTAATATAAATAAGGTAGCTGCATTCCTACAAAAGAATGGGGTTACCTTGGATAGTGGTTTAGTACAGAAATTAAAAGAGTTGTATGCAAATCTAAGTTATGATACTTCCTCAGAATTTGAGAGTGACTTTGATTTTGTAATGGAAGATGGTAAAATTGGTTTTAGAACTAAGACTGAAAATCTTCTCAAGTTTAATACCCTCTCTAACATGGTATCCATTACTGTGGATAATGCTAAAGATCAAACTCTAGTTCTCTTTAATATTACTGATAAGAATATCTCTGAGATATCTACAATGGCAATGTTGGGTATGGGATTAAATAGAATCTCAGCAATTCTGCAAACACCAGTTGCTAGAAAGATATCTTCACTTTTAAGTATTTCTGAGAAGGGGGTTTATGAGTATCAGGAGTTTAAAGATAATCCTAAAGTTATCCAATCTTTAATTGAGGATATGGAGAAGAAAGGTGCTCAGCAAGTAACTGTTACTGATGAGATGCTTGTAGATAGTATCTCTACATGGAATGAGAATAAGAGAATTGAGGATTTACTTTACTCTAAAGATTATAACTCTCTATCTGAAGGGGATAAGAATAAAATTGATGTACAATACTCAATTGCAAAACTTTATCTTGAGGTTAGTAAAATTACTAAAGATGCCTATCAGGTAAATACTCTTCTTAACTTTAATAAAGCTATTGGTAAAGATGGGTATGATATCTCTAGAATGCTTACAGCAAGTGAGAATATGCAGTTGGATACTTTCTCCTTCAACTCACATAATATCTCTAGTAATCGTTTTATAGATACTGTAGTTAATATCTCTGGAAAACTAAATGATAAGATTGGTAATAAGATTATTGCTTACAATAAAAATACAGATTCCTTAACTAGCTCTATTCTTAGAAGTACTGATAAGGAAGGTAATGATTTCTTAAGTAAAAGATTCCAAACTTCTTTGAATAAATCATTCATAGAGTTTCTTGCTATTAATATGTTCTTTAGTAAACATAGAGAAAGAAATATTCTTGGTGGTTTAGATCTTTATGATCCAAATATTGTAAATGGTACTGCTATTACTGAGGCTTATAATAAAGTTAAGAATAAACTTGATGCCTTTGCAATAGGTAAGATGTTTGAGGAGAAAAAAATTACTCGCAAATATCCTTTCCAAAGAGTTGGTATAGACACCTTTAATAATCTATCTGCTGCTGAGGAACAAAGTATTGTAGATAGCTTTGATATGATGGTAATGTCTACTGATGCTGATATTAAAAACTTTGCCTATCAAGTTCTTGCTCATGTAGCTACACATGATAATTATAGATATCTACAAGGTTCAGTAGTAAGTAAGCTTAGAGCCCAGTACTTTGGAACATATAATGAGATGTACACTCAGTATCTAGAACCTATTATTAGAGAAGTTACTGATTCTGAACTTACTAAACAGGAAAAGAATGATTTACAATATCTTGTAAGAGTAGGAGCTATTGCTTCTGAGCCTAAGACAGTTAGACAGAAACTTGTATATCATACTAAGTATCCTAACTATACTGCTCTTATAGGAAACTTTGCTAAGTATTTCTTTAGTGATAATAGAAATGCTAGACACTTAAAGTCTTTAAAAGATACTAACTTTATCTTTAAACCTCAAGAAGGAGAAGCTGTAGAGATTATTCCTCAGAAAATTGTTATTGAGGGGAAAGATTACTATATGGTAGAAACAGATCCATCCATTAATTCTTATGATGTAATGTCACCATTAGCCTTTAGTGATGGTAAAGGTATATACATTAAGGAAAGATATGAGAATAATGTTCCCTCATCTTTCAAAGAAGGTGTTACTGTTAATAGAGTTGTATATAAGAAACTTGAGGTTATTAATAAAGGATATCTTCCAAGTGTTTTAATGATGCAATATCCTTATGAGCAGTATAAAGAAATTGTTGAGGAAGCCATTAAGAAAGCAACTGCTAGAGAAAGTTTTGGAGGAGCTTCTTATGGAGCAATTGATAATGAAGAACCTGAGTGGTTTAAAGATACTTTTGATTCTGAACCTATACCATATGATCCTTACCCAAATGATGATCCTTTTGCTACTAATGAGGTAAAAAAAGAAGAAAACTCTCTCTCTAATCCAACAGTACAACAGAATACTCCTCCAGTAGTACCTGCTGAAGAAGTATTTAGTAATCCTGATAATACTGCAGATGCCTTACTTAAAGCTAATGAGGATAAACAGAAAGCTGAAGAAGATGAGGAGTTAAGGAAATTTAAAGAATCTATGAATAAAAATGCTGGAAAATATAAACCTATACCACAAAATACTTTAACTGATGAGGTTATTGATGAAATTTCTAATAACTTTGAGCAGTATAGAGGTGTCTTAGAAAATATAGGCATCAATTCCGTAGAACAACTTATGGAGCTTCCAGATGAGAGAAAAGAAACATTAATTCAAGATATTTGTAAAGGATAAAATTATGAAATTAAATAAGAAAATTATTGATGCTTTAAATTATAGAATTCAACAAGAAGAAGCATCTTCTAGAATATATGAGCAATTTGCTCTATGGCTAGATGATAAAGGATTTAAGAACTTTGCAGCATTATATTATAAGTATGCACATGAAGAATTAACTCATGCTAAGTTTGCTAAAGACCATCTTCTTGCTTTTGGTGTACAACCAGAGTTAACTAAGTTACCTGCTCCTGATTATGAATTTAATTCTTTAAAAGATATTCTAGAATTGACTCTTGAACATGAGCAAGAGATTACTAGGCAATGTAATGAGCTTACTAAGCTTGCTGCTGGTCTAGATGATTTTCCAACTATGACTCTAGGACTAAAGTATTGTGCTGAGCAAGTAGAAGAACTTGATAAGGCTCAAACTTTTGTAGATCAAATTAATACATTTGGTGATTCTAAGGAAGTTATGATTACTCTTGAGCATAATGTAAAAGACATGCTATGATAATTTGCCCTAATAAGAGAAGTAAAAGTTGGAAAAATCTAGTAGCTGCAAGAGGAGAATCTGTAGCTTATAACTTATTCTTTAAGTATCAGGGAGAAGTTCCTGAGAGTGAGTATGAAATTACTAAAATTACTCCAAATGATAAAATTATTTGGGGACATCCAACTATTG
>Ga0315903_10003397_pt1 | contig 22098 bp, 19 predicted proteins | sample LakEriMetagenome_7_FD_203524 | JGI IMG/M metagenome (GOLD analysis project Ga0315903, IMG submission 203524) | Freshwater fungal communities from buoy surface, Lake Erie, Ohio, United States - Buoy 2 MA119 | ecosystem: Environmental > Aquatic > Freshwater > Lake | place: USA: Lake Erie, Ohio... | reverse complement strand
CGAACGATCACGCCCGCCTCTTCCGGAATTAAGTTCTTCAAAATTGCCTTTAGTCGCGTGCGCTCTGATTCAGGAAGGCGCTTTGAAATTCCACTCATTCCGCCACCAGGAACATAAACAACATAGCGACCAGGAAGTGAAATCTGGCTAGTTAAACGTGCACCTTTTTGCCCAATTGGATCTTTCGTTACTTGAACAAGAACAGGCTGACCAGTCTTTAAAACCATTTCAATTTTACGTGGTTGTGATTCAGAGATACCAGCAGCATCCCAATTAACTTCACCTGCGTAGAGAACTGCATTGCGACCCTTGCCGATATCAACGAATGCCGCTTCCATTGAAGGAAGTACGTTTTGTACGCGGCCTAGATATACGTTTCCGACATAAGAGACGTTGGCATTTCGGTTTACGTAATGCTCAACCATTACTTTATCTTCGATTACCGCGATTTGAATGCGGTCACCTATTTGGCGAACCAACATTTCGCGATCCACGTTTTCACGACGAGCTAAGAATTCTCCATCTGTAATTATCGTTCCGCGACGACGGTATGGCTCACGATATTCACCACGATTATCTGAACGATCAGGTCGCCCTCCACGTTCGCGGCGATTTCGGGTGCCACGTTCGCTGCGTTCAGCGCGCGCTGGACGTTCGGTGCGTTCACGAGCTTCGCGCACCTTAACAACTGTGATTACTCCATCTTCATCAACTATTTCTCCTGGAGTTACACCTTCACCGGTTGCGCGGCGGCGACGGCGGCGGCGATGCGTTGCACCATCTGAACCTTCTTCCGTTGAATCAGAGTTCGACTCTTCTCCATCTTCTGAATTTTCTTGAGTATCTAAGCCATCAGCGTTTGGTTTGCGACGTCCTCGTCCCCCACGACGGCGGCGACGGTTACGACCGCCACGTGAATCTTCATCTTCAGAAGTTCCCGCACTTTCCGGAGCTGCGGAGCTTTCGGGAACGCTCTTAACAACGCTCTCCTTACTCTCCTTGACCGGGCTCTTACGGGCAGCCTTAGGGGCTTTTTCAGTCGTTGCCGCTTGGAAAATTGGAACCGGAATTGCCGGTGCCTTCTTTTTAGTTTTACTTTCAACCGCTTCAGCAGCAGGGGCATCAATAACTTCCGTTGACTTCTCTGCAGCAAGTGATTTTTTCTTACTTACTTTTTTCACCGCACGCTTGCGCGGTGACTTTGGCTCAATAGCCATGGCACCAAATCCTCTATGCGTTAAACAACGCGCTCTGGCTTGTAGTCACTTATCTGGCTGGCAACCCTCGGGTTGGCCTGAGTAAATCCTTCAAGCAAATCTTTGTAAGTCCGCCGCTGGCTTTATTCGCGAATTGGTTCGCGAGCCGCGCTGAACTGTTGGGTAAGTATGGCACACCGCCGCGCCAAAGCGCGAAATGAGCGTCGCTTTGAGGCTAATTCACCCGCGGTGACGAGCGTGGACGTTCTGAAGCAAGCCGAAGCCGATCATTGTCGCGAACATACTGGAACCGCCGTATGAGACAAATGGAAGAGGAACTCCGGTCATCGGCATCATTCCAAGTGTCATTCCAATATTTTCAAATACTTGAAAAGCAAACCAGGCAATAACTCCTGTGCACACTAGCCTTCCGTAAGGATCGTTGGATCTTCGCGCAATCCCAAATGCGCGCATTAACACCGTCAGATAGAGAATTATTAGGAATCCAGAACCTAAAAATCCCAGTTGCTCGCCGGCAACTGTGAAAATAAAGTCAGTCTGTTGTTCAGGTACAAATCTGCCATTAGTTTGTGGACCATCAAATAAGCCAGTTCCGATTAATCCACCAGATCCTACGGTGATCCGCGCTTGTCTGAGTTGATAACCGCTGCCCTGCGAATCAACATTTGGATCGACAAATGCTTGCAAGCGTTTAACTTGGTAATCATTTATAACGCCAACTTTCACCGCAGCAAAACTTCCGATTACTGCCACCAAAATCAACCCGACCACCCAACGCATTGGAGCTCCAGAAACAGCGATGATGGTAACGACTGCGATTCCGATAATAAAGATGGTTCCCATATCAGGTTGTGCAGCAATTAATAGCACCGGGATAGCAGCGATAATTAGGGCTTGCAAGACATCTCTGTGTTGCGCGGCATCTGTATCGTGCGTTCGCTCAGATAAAATCATTGACATGCCTACGATGATGGAAATCTTGGCAAGTTCCGCTGGTTGTAATTGGAATCCAAAAGGCAGACCGATCCAAGCATTTGCCCCGTTCACTTCCACACCGATTCCTGGAATCAACACCGCGGTCAAGCCGACAACACCGAGTATCCAAAGAAGTGGTGTGTAAGCGCGGATCAAGCGGTAATCAATAACTGTAGTTCCCCAAGCAAGTAAAGATCCAATTACAATATTAAGAACGTGGCGCTTTAAGTAATACTCTGGATCTAAACCATTTGCGGCGTACCAATTACGGGTAGCGGCATATACCAAGAGAGTGCCTATAACTAAGAGAAGCGCGACAGCGATGGTCAGAATCGGATCAAAACCCGCAAAAACAGAAGGGCGAGAGCTCTTTCGATAATTTATACGCTGCGAAGCTAAACTCATTTTGTCCCCTTCACTTTCGTTGCTGGAGAAATCTTTGGCAATGTTACTGGTGGAACCCCCGTTGGGAAGATAATTTCTGCTGACTCAACCTTCGAGCCTCTTACGCCAAAGAGCGTTTCATAAATCTTTTTTACTCCTACGCCAGATGTGGATGCACCAAAACCACCTTGGCTAACCATCATCACAACTGCAAATCGTGGTTTTTTACTTGGTCCGTAAGCCGCGAACCAAGAAGTATCTGCTTTCTCGCCCCCATTTGGATTTCTACCAAAAACTTGTGCAGTTCCGGTCTTTCCGCTGATTTCTATTGGGAAACCGCTAAAAACTCCAGCACCAGTTCCACTAATTACGACCTCGCGTAGCGAGGCTTTTAAGAAGCTGATTGTCTTTTTATCGGCAGGAATTGATCCAAGTTTCTCCTTTTCGATTTTCTTAACCACTGTGCCATCAGTCTTAACAATCGCCTTGGCAATAGTTGGCTTCCAAATTGTTCCGCCATTTGCTATCGCTGCATACATTTGCGCCAATTTCACTGGGGTGATTACGGTGTCACCTTGCCCAATTGAGAAGTTGACCGCATCGCCGGCACGAATCTTGTCGCCATCTAGACAATTTTCATAGGCAAGCTGAATGAGAAATGGAGTCTGCTGACTCTTTGTTGCGCGAGTCTTATAGTTGCAATAAAAATCTTTATTTTGCGCATACCAGGCTTTGCGCCATTCACGATCAGCCAACCGTCCAGATGATTCGGAAGGTAAATCTATGCCGGTCTTGATACCTACTTGAAATCCCTTAGCTGCGTTATAGAAGTAATCATTTGCATCTGATTTTGGCTTGAGACCACCATCGCGTAACCATTCATCAAATGCGATTTGATACCAAATAGTGTCACAAGAGACGGCAATAGCTTTCTTTAGCGAGATCCGACCTTGAGCTTTACTTTCAAAGTTCTGAAAGGCGCGAGTTCCGACTTCTACTTGAGAGGGGCAGTCATACGAAGCATTTAAGTTATACCCCGCATTTGCCGCAGCAACTACTGAGACTGCTTTAAATGTTGATGCCGGAGCAAATACACCTTGCAGCGCGCGTGAGAGAGCGGGTACTCCGGCTTGCGCGCTATACAAGTTCTTTGCTTCAGCAACAGTGAGTCCGCGCTCATAAGAATTTGGATCAAAAGTTGGGTAGGAAGCAAGTGCCAATATTTGACCATTTGTTACATCCATTACAACGGCAGCAGCACCATCCGATGGATAACCTGATGCACGCGCTCTTTTAACAGCATCTTCTAGGGCACTCTCGGCTGATGCTTGCACACGTGCATCGATGCTAGTAACTAGGTGATCACCACCGATTGGTTTTGAGTTTTGACTAGTGCGAGTGACCGCTTCTTTACGGTCGACAATTACAGTTTTTATACCAGGTGTTCCGCGCAAAAATTCATCATATTGAATTTCTAATCCAGCTTTTCCAATCGATTCTGAACGATAATAACTTCTACCATTTCCTCCCGCCAGATCGTTCTCGGTCAATGGCCCGATATACCCAAGCAGGTGTGCAGCGTTAACACCAGCATTTCCGGGATAGTTTCGGATCGAGACTGGAGTAGCTGATACACCTGGATATTCATCTGAGCGTTCAACAATCTTAAGCGCTATTTCAGGGTCAGCTTCTTTTGTGATGGGAATCGGTTGAAAACGAGAACCTGTCCAACAGCCTGCTTTAGCGCCTTTGGGAAGTTCGCCGCATAAGCGTGTGCGTTGATAAACATCTGCGTACTCCAGCTTTAAAAGTTTTGCTAGCGCTTTTAAGACTGCAACACCTTTATCCGGCTGGAGGTCGATTTTGGTGCGATCCACAGTTACGGCAATTCCTACTCGGTTTAGCGCCAATGGCACACCGGATGAATCAACAATTAGCCCGCGCGTTGCTGGAGTTACTACATCGCGGCTTTGAATCGAAAGTGCAGCATCGCGATATTTTGAACCAGAAGCTACCTGTAAATAAAAGAGGCGTCCCAATAGACCGATCAAGAGAGAGCAGATAAGTACTTGGATCACTAACAAACTAAGTCTTGCGCGCTGATTCATCCCCGGCTCTTCTCCTCGAAGAGCGTGCTGTGAATGCGCGTAACGAAGGGCATCAATAGTGGGACAACTGCAACCGTCCAGAGTGCAGAGGAAAGCAATGAGATAAAGATTTGAAACGTGCTTCCTAAGTCGCCACCAAACATCAGCCCAAGAATGAAGTACGCCAACCTGGTAATCGGAACGGCCATAGCAATTATTACAACGAGTGAAATTGGATTGCCACGATAGTTATCATCACCGTGGCCCAAATATGAGATTGCAAATCCCGCCAAGATCATAATTAGGGTCCACTGGCCCATTGGCCCCGATGAAGTTTGTGATAGATCCATAAGTAGACCAGCACCAAATCCTGTGAGTGCTCCTAATTCGGGAGTGCCTAGAGCTGACCATAGGAGCGTAAAGATAAGAAAGAGCGAGACTCCCCCGCCGAGAATCTTGAACTGACTGACTACCGATTCTTCAATCAAATAAACAATTACAAAAATTGGAAAGGAGATAAAAAATCTGCGAGCGAACATTTATGGCTTTGGCGATTCAGAAGGGGTGGCGTAAACCGTCACAGTTGGGACTGGAATTGGAATTGGCCCTTTTGGTACAAGAGCATCGCGTGGATCTGATTTCGGTGAACCGACAACAACTGCAACCACACTTAGCGTTGAAAATTTGACAAACAGCTTTACCTCCGCCGTCTGCGTAACAGCACCTGCGGCATTATCAACTGAAGTAACTTCACCAATTGGAACTCCAGGAACGAATGGGCGGTTGTTTTGGCTGCCACGTGCCAAGATAACATCACCAACTTTGAGAGTTGTTTGATTATCAAGTAATTGCAGCACACCTGTGCTGGTGCCTTGCCCGCTTAAAATGCCGATCTGCTGGCTGCCCGCTACACGAGTTCCGACTCGAAATGCTGAATCTGAAGCCAATTGCACAAGAGCGGTATTTGCATATGACTTCTTAACTACGCCGACCAAACCAAGTCCCGTGATTACAGTCATATTCTCCTTAACGCCATCATCCGCGCCAGCATCTATTGAAATGGTTTGCGCAAATGATGATGTTGAGCCGAGAGAAATCACTTTTGCGCTGACTACTTTATACTTTGCTGTACCCGCTAAATCTAGGACTGATTTAAGCTCAGAAAGCTCAGCGTCAGCATTTTTGCGATTGATCAAATCTTGTCGCAACTTTTCATTTTCGGCTTTGAGCTGTGCAATTTCGCCGCGTGTGCGTCCAAGGCGTGTTACATCTGAAAAGAAATTACCAACCGGTCTAAATACTTTAGCACCTATAGATTGAAGTGGCGATACTGCCGTTTGAGTTCCACTGCGCAGCCCGTCAATTAATTGAACTCCACGTAGATCCAGAGTGATCAAAAACAGAGATGTAACGATTAGTGAGATAAGCAGCAGACGACCGCGGTTATCGCCGCCGTTTCGCATCTTTAAAACCTATCGACGTGGCTCAGAGATTAAAACCTTTTCAAGGGCTTCAAACTCTTCAATACACTTACCGGATCCTTCAACTACTGCATCCAATGGACGATCAGCAATGTGAATTGGCATGCCTGTTTCTTTACGAAGTCTTTCATCGAGTCCCTTAAGCAAGGCTCCTCCACCAGTGAGAACAATTCCACGATCCATAAGATCTGATGAAAGTTCTGGTGGGCATTTATCAAGGGTGCTCTTTACTGCATTTATAATTGCATTAACGGGTTCTTCTAGCGCTTTACGAATTTCTGCAGCTGAAACAACAATTGTCTTTGGAAGACCTGTTGCTAGATCGCGGCCACGAATTTCGGCATCGTTTTCGCCTTGCAATGGGTAAGCAGATCCAATAGCCATCTTTATTTCTTCAGCGGTACGTTCGCCGAGAAGTAGCGAGAATTCGCGCTTAACCCAGTTAATAATCGATTGATCTAACTCGTCTCCACCTACGCGGATTGAGAGTGAAGTAACTATTCCACCAAGAGAAATAACCGCTACTTCTGTTGTTCCGCCACCAATATCGACAACCATATTTCCTGTTGGTTCGTGAATTGGTAAGCCGGCTCCGATTGCTGCAGCCATTGGTTCTTCAATGATGTAAACCTTACGAGCACCGGCTGCGTAACCCGCATCTTTAACTGCGCGCTGTTCAACGCCAGTGATTCCAGAAGGAACACAAACCACGATACGTGGCTTAGCTAGATAACGGCGGCGATGCACTTTCTGAATGAAGTAACGGAGCATGCGCTCTGTTGTGTCGAAGTCTGCGATAACGCCATCCTTAAGCGGACGTATCGCCACAATATTTCCAGGTGTGCGACCAATCATTTTTTTAGCTTCCAGACCAACTGCGAGGATTCCGCCAGTATCTTGATTGACGGCAACAACTGAAGGCTCATTAAGTACGATGCCACGACCACGTACGTAGACCAAGGTGTTTGCAGTACCTAAGTCAACGGCCATATCTCGGCCGATGAATGACATTCTGTTGCTCATTTTTTACCCTTCAGTTATTTTCTTGAACTTACTTACCGAAAAAAATTTCAATTTCTCGTGCAGCCGATTCTGGTGAATCAGAACCGTGAACAATATTCTGCACAACCTTTGTTCCTTGATCACGTGCTAAATCGCCACGAATAGTTCCGGGAGCAGCAACTGTTGGATCGGTTACGCCAGCGAGTGATCTGAAGCCCTCAATCACGCGATTGCCTTCAGCAACCATTGCAACGATTGGACCGGACATCATAAATTCAACGAGTGGCTCGAAAAACGGCTTACCTTTATGTTCTTCATAGTGGCGCTCTAGCAATGTGCGATCAGCTTGCATCATTCGAAGAGCGGTAATTACATATCCCTTATTTTCAACTCTAGCGATAACTTCGCCGATTAATTGGCGACGAACGCCATCTGGCTTAACCAGGATTAGGGTCTTTTCAGTGCTCACTAGCTCAGTCTATTAGGCATCTGGCGAAGTTGGTGCCACGGGATTTTCCCCCGGACCGCCCTTAGCCAATAGCGCCGCTCGTGCTGCCTCACCCTTGCGGCCCACAATTATCGCCGCAACCCATAACCCCATGAAGATCAGATTGATAATGGCCATAGACGGCACGACCGTGCAATAGGCGGCCATCGCAAATTGCAGAATTGAACCGAGAATCCAACCTGTACGTTTCTTGAGCAAGCGAATTGCATAGATCATCAAGAAGATAACAGCAAAACCATAAAAGATTGTCGAAGGCTCTTGGGTATCTTTTGCCAAGAGCATTGCAAAGCCCATTATTAAGACTTCCATCGCGAGAACTGCAGAACCAAGTACGCGCATTACTTTTCTCCTTCTTCCGGCAACTTTGCATATTTTTTACGGACAGCCGTACGCGCTTGCCCAACTGTAACAACTGATCCAGTTATTAAGATTGCCAGCGACTCATCACTAAGTGGACGGATCGCATCCTTAACAGCACGATCGATTGCAGATTGTAATGTTTCTTCTGCGAAAACTCGATCTGCTCCGAATACCTGGGTTGCTAATTTACTTAGCTCAGCCATACTCATAGAACGTTCAGAAGAATTAGATGTCACTATCACTTGATTCATAACTGGCTCAAGAGCCTGCAGAATCCCAAGTGCATCCTTATCGGCCATCAGCGCCACAATGCCAGTGACCTCATCGAAGGTAAATTCGCTCTGCATAGTTTCGGCTATTGCTTTAGCTCCGTGTGGATTGTGGGCAGCGTCTAAAATTATGGTGGGGTCGCGATGGATGACTTCACATCTACCGGGCGAAGTTACATTGGCAAATCCAGCACGGACTGCATCAATATCTAAATCTTGCTCTCCAAAGAATGCCTCAACTGCAATGAGAGCTGCAGCTGCATTCGAAGCCTGGTGCTTGCCGTGAAGTGGCAGGAAAATGTCATCGTAATGACCCCGCAGGCCAGTAATTGAAATCAACTGGCCGCCAACTGCGATGGCGCGAGAATCTATTGAGTACTCCAAACCCTCGCGGGCAACATCGGCGCCAACTTCTGCAGCACGACGTAAGAGTTCCACGGCTGCCTCAGGGGTTTGCTGAGCAAGGACTATAAATCCGTGCTCTTTAATGATTCCAGCTTTAGTGGCCGCGATTTCTGTAATCGTGCTGCCTAAGTACTCCATATGGTCTAAACCAATTGGGGTAATAACAGAAACATCGGCGTCAACCACATTTGTGGCATCCCATTGCCCACCCATTCCAACTTCAATTACACCAACATCAATTGGATGCTCAGCGAAAGCGGCAAATGCCAGCGCGGTCATTGCTTCGAAGAATGAGATTGGATTCTCGAATTTGCTATCCATTAAATCCAAATATGGACTGATGTCGTTAAAGGAGAAGATCAATTCTTTAGCGTCAATGGGTTGCCCATTGATACTTATACGTTCGAGGTAACTCTCCAAATGTGGGCTAGTAAATCGCCCGGTGCGTAGACCCATTTCGAATAAGAGCGAATCAATCATTCGCGATGTGGTGGTCTTGCCGTTTGTTCCACCGACGTGAATTGTCGGGTAACTCAGTTGTGGAGAACCCAAAATGTCTACCAGCGCGCTGATTCGATCTAAGGTGGGAGCAATGCGCGTCTCGGGCCAACGCGCTAAGAGCGCTTTTTCTATCGCATCAATGCGTGCTTGATCGTCTGGGTTTATATTGTTCATTTGGTTACTTCAACGCAGCAAGTGCGGCAGTAATACGCTCGATATCTGAAGAAGTTTTTGCAAGTCTTTCTTTGATTTCAACAACGACATCTGCAGGAGCTTTAGCCATAAATCCAGCATTACCTAATTTGACTTCTGCTGTCTGTAAATCTTTCTTTGCGGCTGCTAAGTCTTTCTCTAAACGGGCACGCTCTGCCACCACGTCGATTGATCCCGTTAAGTCTAATTCAATCTTTACGCCAGCAATTTCTAACGTTGCAGACGGAGTGAAATCTTTTTCTTCAAGTTTAAGTAAGAATCTCAACGCGCTGGAATATTCCACAATTTCGGCTGAACCAATGAAGCGACCAGGAACTTTCTGGGATGGTTTTAAGCCTTGGTCATTGCGGAAGCGACGAACTTCAGTCACAACCTCTTGCAGCGCAGATACTAGTGATTCAGATTTCTTATCGATATGAGCTGGTTTAAATTCAGGCCAAGTTGCAACTACTAGCGATTGGCCACCGGTAAGTGTGCACCAAAGTTCTTCGGTGATAAAAGGCATTACTGGGTGCAGCACGCGCAACAACTGGTCAAGAACATGGCCCAATACCCGTTGAGATGCTGCTCTTTTTTCTGAAGCAAAAGTCTCTTTAGAAAGTTCGAGGTACCAGTCGCATAGGTCATCCCAAGCAAAGTGGTAAAGAATTTCGCAAGCTCGGGCAAATTCATATCCTTCGAGCAAAGCATCAACATCGCGTAGGGTTTCGCTGAGGCGCGAAAGTATCCATCTATCAATCGCATTCAGGGACGCGACTTCAGGTAATGGTCCAGCAACTGTCGCACCGTTCATCATGGCAAAGCGAGTTGCATTCCATAATTTGGTAGCAAAGTTACGAGATCCGCCGATCCAATCTTCAGCCAGCGCTTGGTCTGTGCCGGGATTAGCTCCGCGTGCAAGAGTGAAGCGGAGCGCATCTGCGCCGTACTTATCCATAAATTCAATTGGGTCGATTACGTTTCCGCGGCTCTTTGACATCTTTTTTCCAAATTGATCGCGCACAAGACCGTGCAACATAATTGTTTTAAATGGAGCAACACCATCCATCGCAAAGGTAGACATCATCATCATTCGCACAACCCAGAAGAACAAGATGTCGTACCCGGTTACGAGAACGCTTGTTGGGTAGAACTTTGCTAAATCTGCAGTTTTCTCGGGCCAACCAAATGTGGAGAAAGCCCACTGTCCAGATGAGAACCAAGTATCTAAAACATCTGGGTCCTGAGTCCAACCATCTGGTGCAATTTCATCAGGGCCGACAACTTTTACTTCTCCATTTGGTCCATACCAAACTGGAATGCGATGTCCCCACCACAGTTGGCGAGAGATACACCAGTCGTGCATGTTGTCTACCCATTCAAAGTAACGCGGTGAGAGTGATTCAGGTTCAATTTTTACTTCACCACTGCGAACAGCGTCAGCAGATGCTTTAGCAAGTGGTGCAACCTTCACAAACCATTGCTTGGACAGTCGTGGTTCAACAGTTGTATCGCAGCGAGAACAATGGCCAACTGCGTGAATATAAGGACGCTTTTCTGCAACAACGCGCCCCATCTCTTTCAACTTTGCGACAACTGCAACGCGGGCATCAAAGCGATCCATTCCATCGAATTCGGTTCCTGTGCCGGCCATTACGCCGTGTTCGTTCATGATCACTACGAAAGGCACGTTATGGCGCATCGCCATTTCAAAGTCATTTGGGTCATGCGCGGCGGTAACTTTTACTGCACCTGTACCGAAATCTTGTTCTACAAGTTCATCAGCAATGATCGGGATCATGCGATTGACTAATGGAAGGAGTACTTCTGTACCGATCATATGTTTGTAGCGAGGATCATCCGGGTGAACAGCGACCGCACCGTCGCCGAGCATCGTTTCGGCGCGAGTGGTTGCGACAACAATTGATTGTTCGCCTTCGCCATATCGAATCTGCACGAATTCGCCCGCATCATCTTGATGATCAACTTCGATATCTGAGAGAGCAGTCAAACAACGTGGGCACCAATTGATAATCCGTTCAGCACGGTAGATCAACCCGGCATCGTGCATCTTCTTAAATATTGAAACAACAGCCTTGGACATTCCTTCATCCATTGTGAACCGTTCACGCGTCCAGTCGACACTAACACCTAAACGTTTCATCTGATCTAGGATTGCGCCTCCTGATTCAGCTTTCCATTCCCAAACTTTTTTAACAAATGCTTCTCGCCCTAAATCGTGACGCGATATTCCTTTTGACCCGATCTGCTTTTCAACAACGTTCTGTGTTGCGATACCAGCGTGATCCATTCCGGGTAACCATAAAACTTCATAACCCTTCATACGCTTCATTCGCGACAAACAATCTTGCAAGGTCTGATCAAGTGCGTGGCCGATATGCAAAACGCCTGTGACGTTCGGCGGTGGCAGAACGATTGTGAACGCTTCTTTTTTGGAAGCTGCATCGGCAGTGAAGTAATTTGCGCTTAGCCATTTTTCATACAGGCGAGATTCGATATCGACCGGTGAAAAGGTCGAAGCGAGTTCAGCGCCGGTTGGCGATGCGGAAGACATAGAACGCAGTCTAGATTATGCGCTCTTCTCCTCTGTACCTTTTTCGCGTCGTGATGCCCGCTTAGGAATATCTCCTGTGCGCTCAACCAAGGTTGGAGCCGCATTCTCATTAATACACTCTTTTGTAATTATGACTTTGGCAATATCTGTGCGACTTGGTACGTCGTACATCACTGTCAGAAGTACCGATTCCATAATGGCGCGTAAACCACGCGCTCCCGTGCCGCGTCCCAACGCAAGTTCGGCGATGGCATCGAGAGAATCAGGTGTGAATTCAAGTTCGACATCGTCCAAGTTAAAGAGGCGCTGATACTGCTTTACAAGAGCATTCTTTGGCTCGGTCAGAATTTCCATTAGCGCTGGCTTATCAAGACTTTCAACGCTTGTTAAAACAGGAAGGCGACCGATGAATTCAGGGATCATTCCGAATTTCAGTAGATCTTCTGGCATTACATCGGCAAAAATATCTTTTCGGTTCTTATCAGCCGCTTCTTGAAGAGTCGCATTAAAACCAACTCCCGCTTTTCCGCTCCGCGCTTCAATAATTTTGTCGAGTCCAGCAAAGGCGCCACCCACAATAAAGAGCACATTAGTTGTATCAATCTGGATAAATTCTTGATGTGGGTGTTTGCGTCCACCTTGTGGCGGAACTGAGGCAACAGTTCCTTCTAGGATTTTCAGAAGTGCTTGCTGAACACCTTCACCTGAAACATCGCGAGTAATTGATGGGTTTTCAGATTTACGCGCAACTTTATCGATTTCATCGATATAAATAATTCCGGTTTCTGCTTTCTTAACATCGTAATCTGCTGCCTGTAAAAGTTTAAGAAGGATATTTTCAACATCTTCTCCGACATAACCAGCCTCGGTCAGAGCTGTGGCATCTGCAATCGCAAATGGAACGTTAAGCATACGTGCCAAAGTTTGGGCCATTAAAGTTTTACCGCAACCAGTTGGGCCTAGCAGTAAAATATTTGACTTGGCGAGTTCGACTCCGTCTTCACCTTTTGCTTGACCAGATTGAACTCTCTTGTAATGGTTGTAAACCGCAACAGCTAAAGATTTCTTGGCGCGATCTTGACCAATTACATATTGATCTAAGAATTCAAAGATCGCTTGTGGCTTAGGAAGTTCTGTAAGACCAAGTGTCGTCGCCTCGGCAAGTTCTTCAACAATGATCTCGTTGCAGAGTTCAATACATTCATCACAGATGTATACGCCAGGACCTGCGATCAGTTTTTTTACCTGCTTCTGGGTTTTGCCGCAGAAGGAACATTTGAGCAGGTCGCTAGTTTCTCCGATACGAGTCATAGGTAAAGAATAGTTTTTAACCCGATTTTATGTATCCCGAATTAAGCCTAATTCTGTTCGCTTATAGTGGAATCGCCTTGTGATTTGCGAGGATCTCGTAACTCTTTCACGCCAGGAACGAGGAGAACTAGATAGCAGAAAAGAATGTGGAATCCGATTGCAAAGAGGAGAAAGTCTCGCTCGCCAGTTAGCGCAATAACCGGACCGACGAGCGCCATTCCGAGCGGCATCAATCCACTTGTTCCAACCATGTCAATACTGAATACGCGACCTTGCAACTCTTGAGGTACCTCACGTTGTACGGCGGTGACCCAATACGCTTCCCAACCGCCAATTGAAAGTCCTGCAATGAAGTAGCCGACAATCACAAAAGTTGGTGAGATTGGAAAAGCCAATACAAGTGGAGCAAATGCAAAGAGCGACCACATTGAAATTGCGACTAGGCCGGGACTTTTAGTTTTGAATTTAACAGCGGCAATCGCGCTGATCGCTCCACCTAAGCTAAACGCGGCAGCAGAGATTGCAAATACATTATTAGTTTCGAATTCACGTCGAGTGATTACTGGGAGAAGAACAGTCTCTGCCGCAACGATAACCATCAACTGAAAAGAGGCCATAAAGATTGATGCCGCTAGCCATTTGATCTCCCAAACTAGTTTTAACCCTTCACGCAATTCAGTAATGAAAGATGGCTTGTTCTCAACGACTCCTTGAAGCGGTGCTTCAGTGATTCCGAGTAGAAGAGAAGTGCCGATAAAGAATGCGACAGCGGTAACCGCGAATGTGAGATCTGCGCCTACGACGGCAACAGAAATTCCACCAACACCTGGACCAACAATTGTTCCTATCTTCGCAACGATTCCACGTGCAACGTTGCCCGCTGGCAGAAGATGATCAGGGAGCAAGCTCGGAACGATTGCTGCACCGGCCGGTGCTCCGAAAGCATCGCCAAGACCCATCAGAAAAACTAAAAGTCCGATTGCCCAAAGTGGCATATTTGCTGCAGAGATAATTACCAGAACTAATGCAATCAAACCGCGGAATGCATCTGCGCTAATCATTACCCATTTGCGCGGAAGACGATCTGACCAAACGCCACCGGCGAGAGTGAAGATCGTTCCCGAAAGAACACGTGATGCCAAGATGAGGCCAAGGTCTGTTGCGGTGCCGCCGTTATCGAGAACGCTGATTGCGAGAGCAATAGGAAATGCAGATGAACCGACTACGAAAATTAAGCCAGAAATGAAGAAGTTGCGATAATCCTTATAAGAAAAAAGAGCGCCAGGTTTGAAATATTTCTGCAACATTTCTAAACCGACGCCCCTTTTAATAAATTATGCGGAAGGCTTCGCCTTACGTGAAGACATAACCTTATCTATAATTCCATACTCGACTGCTTCAGCAGCGGTAAGAATCTTGTCGCGCTCGATATCTTTTTCAATCTCTTCGATCGTCTTATTTGAGTGCTTTGCCAACATCGTCTCAAGTAATCCGCGCATACGCATAATTTCACGAGCTTGGATCTCGATATCAGATGCCTGTCCCCCACCTTCAGATGAAGGTTGGTGGATCAGAATTCGTGAGTGCTCGAGACCGTAACGCTTACCTTTTGTGCCGCCAGCAAGGATGATCGCCGCAGCAGATGCTGCTTGGCCGAGACAAATTGTTGTGATGTCTGGGCGAACAAATTGCATAGTGTCATAAATTGCAGTTAGCGCTGTGAATGATCCACCTGGTGAGTTGATGTAGATGGAAATATCGCGATCTGGATCCATTGATTCAAGGGTCAGCAATTGAGCCATTACATCGTTGGCAACGGTGTCATCAATTGGTTGGCCCAAGAAAATGATGCGCTCTTCGAATAACTTTGTGTAAGGATCTAGGCGCTTGTATCCGTAGGCGGTCTTCTCTTCAATTGTTGGAAGTACGTAGCGGTTTGTAATCTCTTGAATGTGTTTCATTACTTCTTACCCCCCGCGATTTGTCCATCGTTTGTGGCGATGTGATCGATAAAGCCATATGCAAGTGCATCCTTGGCGTTAAACCAATTGTCGCGATCAGAATCAGCGATGATTTTCTCTAGTGGCTGGCCAGTGTGCTTTGCATTCAACTCGGACATGGTCTGCTTTGTAATTGCCATCTGTTCTGCCTGAATACGAATATCCGTTGCGGTACCACCGATTCCACCGAGTGGCTGGTGCATCAAAATTCTGGCATTTGGAGTCGCATAACGTTTTCCTGGCGCACCAGCTGTGAGAATGAATTGACCCATTGATGCAGCCATACCCATCGCCACTGTTGCGACATCGTTCTTGATGTAATGCATAGTGTCGTAGATAGCCATACCTGCGGTGACAGATCCACCAGGTGAATTTATGTAAAGGTAAATATCTTTTTCAGGATCTTCAGCGGCTAGCAGCAACATCTGTGCACAGATTGCGTTGGCCATCTCGTCGCGAAATTCGCCGGCAAGAAAGATAATGCGTTCGCGCAACAAACGGTTATAGACATTGTCATCTAGCCAGTTACCGCCGTTTGCAGCAACGCGTGCGTTCTGCCCGGCCGACTGTGGGTCTTGATAATCCACGTGATCCTCCTGATTGATTACTTCTTTATATGTAGTGACCTTAACAATCCTTAAGGATAAATGCTTCCCAAATATGGAAAAAGGGGCGCAAATCGGCCTTTGTTCGCTCAGGGCAGAGCAAGATCTTTATAAGACGGTCAGTTTTAGGAAGTAAGTCTTTTTTCCATCGGTGAAGGACATAGTGGTTTTTCCCTTTTTAAGCGGGACTATCGAAGGATAAGTTTCATATGCAGAGATCGGTCCCCCGGCAACAAACTTCGCAATTTTTGGATCGACTACTTTGCCTTTCCAAATTTCAGGATTTTTCACCTTTAATACGATTGCGCTCTTTAGCTTGACCATAATTATTTTAGTCTTCAGCGGGTTAACTATTTTTGGCGGAAGAACCGATGCCTTGGCCATTTTTGGTTGGTCTATAGCAGTGTTCGAATCCGAAGCGTTTGCGCCAATCGCTGCATTAAATGAAAGTGCAAGCGCCAGGACCGCGGCAACAGTGGAACGAATCGCGTACTGGTGCATGTGCAACCTCAAATCAAAGTTGGAAAGACCAACCTACTCGGATAGTTATGCCTCTGGAAGAGATTGAGCTGGCTCAGCAGCAGGTGAACTTTGTGGGCGAAGCGCTTCTAAGTCAATCTTGTTTCCAGATTTATCGACAACGTTAACACGACCGAGCACGCCAGCAAGAGCCTTAGTGCGAGATACCTCTGCTACGAGTTGCGTAATCTGGCCGGCATCCTGGAGCTGCTTTGCAAACTGCTCTGGAGGCATTCCATAACGCTGTGAAGTACGAATTAAATATTCAGTCAATTCAATTTCATTTACCTGTACTTCTTCAGCCTTAACGATTGCATCTAACAAGAAATCAGATTTGATTGATACGCGAACTTCACCATCAACTTCAGCGCGATGTGCCGCATCTTCAAGTCGGCCCTCTCCTTCAAGATGTTGGTGGACTTCATCTGCAACTAATTTATCTGGAACTGGAATATCTAAATCATCAATCATCTTCTTCAGGAGAAGATCGCGTGCTTGAGCACCTTGTTCAAGCGCCTTGACGCGTTTTAGGCGTTCAGCAAAATCAGCTTTTAATTCTGCAATTGTGTCGAACTCGGATGCCAACTTAGCAAAGGCATCATCAACTGGTGGAAGTTCGCGTTCCTTAACGGCCTTCAGCTTGATTTCAACATCGCCCTTTTCATCATCCTTTTGACCAACGAGCTGTGTTTCGAAGTTCTTTACATCTCCGGCCTTCATGCCAACTAACGCAGCATCTAAACCATCGATCATTCGGTTTGATCCAACTTCATAAGAAATATCGTTTGCTTTACCGCCATCAACTTCAGCGCCGTCAATCTTTGCGGTCAAATCAACAGTTACGAAGTCACCATCTTTGGTCTCGCGCTCAACAGTGTTCAGCGTTCCGAAGCGAGCGCGAAGCTCGTCTACTTGCTCATCGATATCTTTATCGGTGACAGCTACATCATCAACTTCGATCGTTATCTTTGAAAAGTCAGGAAGGGTAACTTCTGGGCGAACATCGACTTCAACTGCAAATACCAACTTCTCGTTATCTACATATTCTTTGATTTCAACTTCTGGGCGACCGACTACGAGAACTGAGTGCTCGCGAGCTGCCATTCCGTAAAATTCAGGGAGTGCATTATTGATCGCTTCATCAATTACTGAACCGCGACCCACGCGTTGATCAATCATTGCAGCTGGAACTTTGCCTTTGCGGAAACCAGGGATATTTACCTTTTTAGACACTGCTGTGTATGCATCGGCAACGTAGCTTGTTAAATCCGCATAAGGCACTTCGATATCAAGGCGGACTCGAGTTGGGGAAAGTGTTTCGACCGTGCTCTTCACAAAGTGCTCCTTGATTAGAAATTAATTTGAAGTGCAATAAACATTTCATTGAACTTCTGGTCGGGGCGGGGAGATTCGAACTCCCGGTCTCCTGCTCCCAAAGCAGGCGCGCTAGCCACTACGCTACGCCCCGTGGCGCAAGACGTGAGTCTAGAGTAATTTTTTACTCTCGGTTACCGAGGCAGTACTCTTACCCGTATCGCGAAGCCAGTTATCTGGCTAAATCCACTCGCGGGTGTAGCTCAATGGTAGAGCCCCAGCCTTCCAAGCTGGCCATGCCGGTTCGATCCCGGTCACCCGCTCCATAGTTTTAAAGTGTGCCAACTGACCCGACCAGGGTTGAAAATACGACACCACTAAATGCCATTGCGTTTGATGCACCAGTAACTGCAGAGTCATCTATGACTCGAATCGCGACTCCCACATCTCCACCGACCGGAGAAATTACGCCCGTAATTGTAAATGTATAACGAGTTGATTTTGCCTCTCCGGTGAAATTGAGGTTCTCCGCAACAGAATACCCAAACGTTGAAGAAGACCCGTCAGAGTGAATCATTTCAATTGCGAAAACTCCTCCTGAGGCATTTGATAGACCTACAAGATAAATCGTATATATGTAGTTTTTGCTGGCCTTGAAGTTTAGGAAAAATGAAGATGTCGAATAGCCATTCGGTGTTGACGTTGATAAATTCCAAGTCGGAATGGAATTGGTGTAAACATTTGATGGACCTGTTGCACCAACAGTTCCCGTTTCTCCTTTAACTCCAACACTTCCTGCTGTTCCTGTTTCGCCCTTGCCTCCGCTTGCACCTGTATTTCCAATGGGGCCTTGCGCACCAGTTGCACCCGGAGTTCCGCCGCCGCCTCCCGAAGCGCCTGTAGCACCAGTCGCACCGGTTTCACCTTTCGCTCCAATTGATCCTGCCGATCCGGGAGAACCGCTTGCGCCTGCTAAACCAGCTTCGCCCTTTTCCCCTTTGTCACCTTTTTCTCCCTGAGTCCCCACTGGTCCTGCAACTGTGGATGCGCTGGAAATTGTTTTACCCTCACTACCATTTTTTCCATCAGCACCTGCAGCGCCAATTGGTCCTTGCAAGTTTTGTGGCAGTGGCCATTTATTACTTTTCTTTGGTCCGTAAATTAAGAGACTTCTCGTATCAATGTAGAAATCGCCATTAATTCCTACCGAACTCAGTGGCGCACCCTTGCCATTTAATATTGTGTTGGGAATTGTGTTGGAAGTTCTACCGGCGGCTTTAGGTTTGTTTGCCGCTTCAGAAATCGGTATCGCTGAAGCGCTGAATAGTGTTGTCAGCAGAAGGGTTGCTACTGCTTCTATAAGCTTTCGATTTCGTTTCATGGGACCTCCGGGACCACTGTTACGGGTAATTACAGAAAATTGTGAAGGGGTGAACCCGCCCGACCAAGGGGGCTTCCCTGAGCCAATCCTTAGAACCTGTATGAGTACCCCCTCTGCTACGCGGGACTGAGCGGCAAAAACTCGCAAGCGTCTCTCAGGATTAAAGGGTAGTTTTCTGAGCATCAAGTAGTTATCTACGGGTAGTCGATAACAAGGGTTTCGGCAAAGTGCTCCACAGGAAGAAAGGACGACATACAAATGTCATCAAAGAAAACGGTGATTGCAGTAGCGATCACAACTGTTGCGCTAACAATCGGATCAGTTGGAATCAGCCAAGCATCATCAAAGACGAAGGTTGTCTCAACAAAGACAACTCGCACTTCCTCAAATGGAATTGCTAATCCGATGGCTAAGGGTGGCGGACATGCTGCAGATTTAGCAGCAGTTCTTTCAGCACTAGTTGCTAAAGGAACCATCACACAAGCACAAGCAGATGCAATTACTGCTGCTGCAAGCGCAGCTGAAACAGCAAAGCGAGCAGCGCACGATGCTGATCACGCAGCAAGAGATGCAGAACGAGTTGCGCTCGAGGCGCTAATTTCGAAAACCATCGGTTTAGACAGTGCAACTGTTCGTACCCGTCTTGCAGCAGGTGAATCACTTGGTGCAATAGCAGGTGCAAAGAAGGCAGAACTTATTTCTGTTCTTGTTGCTGAGCACACTAAGCGTATCGACGCTGCTGTGACTGCCGGAAAGTTAACCGCTGCACAAGCAACAACTCTTAAGGCTGGACTTACTGCACACGTAACCGCTGAAGTAGATCAAGTTGGCGGAAAGCGTGGACTAGGAATGGGCGCTCCAGGTAAAGATCATAAAGGCGGTAAAAATGGTCGTGGTCACGGTGGTCCAGGAAAGGGTGGCTTCGGTGCTGCTCCAAAGATTCCCGCACCGGCAGGATCAACGTCATAAGTAATCGTGCTTAACGGCATGTAGCTCCTCTATGGGTAGAAAAACCCGTCGCGAATTCTCCTTCGCGGCGGGTTTTTCGTTGTTGCGATCAGAGAAAGATAAATAGCAGCGTGAGAGACTTCAGGCATGCGTTTACATATTGGTAGCGATCATGCAGGACTTGAACTTAAAACTGAGTTAATTACTCACTTGGTAAATAACGGACACGACGTTACCGATCACGGTCCTTATGAATATGACGCTCTAGATGACTATCCCGTCTTCTGTATTCCCGCTGCCGTTGCCGTTGCCAAAGATCCAACATCGCTCGGAATAGTTCTCGGTGGATCAGGTAATGGTGAACAAATGGCGGCAAATAAAGTAAAAGGTGTTCGCGCAGCACTTGCTTGGAGCATTGAAACTGCAAAGCTTGGCAAAGAACATAATAATGCAAATGTCGTTGCTATTGGCGGGCGCATGCATTCAATCGCAGATTGCAAGGCGATTATCGACGCCTTTATCGAAACGCCATTTAGTAATGATGAACGCCATATCCGGCGAATCAATCTGATCTCAAGTTATGAAGAGACTGGAAATATCTAACTTAAATCTTTAAGAATCTAAAGTCATTTACTGCGTGATCCTTAGAAATTCCTTGTCCTTCAAACCTAGTTAGCGGTCGCCAATCTGGTCGGGCAATGACTCCCCCCGCAAATAGAATTGTTTTTGAGAATACTTCGGTGATCCATTCGGCATAAGGCACCCAATCAGTTGCAATGTGCAGGTAACCACCAGGTTTTAACTTTGCCGCAACCTCGCTCAAGAATCTTTCTTGAATAATGCGGCGCTTAAAGTGGCGCTTCTTCGGCCACGGATCTGGAAAGAATAAATGAACTCCATCAAGGCTGGCGTCTTTTAATATGTAATGAAAGACTTCAAAGACATCGCGCTCGATCAATCGCACATTTGTGACTTCATTTTCTGCCAACTTTGCCATTAACTTGCCTGCACCAGGCATGTGCACTTCTACACCTAAGTAATTAATATCTGGATTGGCTTTCGCAATCTGCCAAGTGGCCTCTCCCATGCCATAGCCAATTTCCATAACGATCGGTTGTTTCTTGGAAAATAATGAATCTAAATCTATTTGGGAATCAGTGGAGGCAACACCGTACTTAGCCCACAAATTATCGCGGGCGGCTTGTTGTGATGGGGTGATCCGCACCCCGCGCAGGCGATAACTTCGGTTTGTCATGGGTTCCACAGCACAACTCTTTCACGATTAGACTACGAGAAGCAAAAAACATCAGCCTAAAAGGAGCCGTCGTGCCAGGTACGAATATCACGCAAATCGAAGCAGCCCAACGTTCAGAAATCATCAAAGTCGAAAGTTACAAAATTGACTTAGACGTCACCACTGGTGCTGAAACTTTCCTGGTTAAGACGACGATTAAATTTGCTGGGTTAAAGCCAGGTTCAGCGACGTTTATTGACTGTGTTGGTAAGCGTGTTATCAGCGCAAAGCTAAATGGTGCCGATTTTAATCCTAAATTTGATGGTGAATCGATCTTCTTGCCTGAAATCGCGGCGGATAACATTCTAGAAATAGAACACGAAGGCATTTACTCAAACTCTGGCGAAGGACTCCATCGCTTTGTAGATCCAGCCGATAATGAAGTCTATTTATATACACAGTTTGAAACCGGCGATGCTCGCCGCATGTATGCCTGCTTTGATCAACCTGATCAAAAGGCAACTTTCACAATTAGCACCATTACCCCAAAGCACTGGGCGGTAATCTCAAATTACGGCATCGAATCAACTAAAGATCTTGATGGCGAACGCAAACACACTCAATTTGCAACCTCTCAGATTATTTCAACTTATGTCACCGCCATCGTCGCTGGTGCTTACACATCAGTTCATGATGAATATAAAGGTGAAAAGACCATCCCTATGGGAATTTATGCCCGAAAGTCTTTCTTCCAATACGTTGATGCTGAAAACATCTTTGAAGTTACTAAACAAGGCTTTGCTTACTTCGAAAAGACCTTTGGGTTGGCT
>Ga0315903_10003390_pt1 | contig 22145 bp, 17 predicted proteins | sample LakEriMetagenome_7_FD_203524 | JGI IMG/M metagenome (GOLD analysis project Ga0315903, IMG submission 203524) | Freshwater fungal communities from buoy surface, Lake Erie, Ohio, United States - Buoy 2 MA119 | ecosystem: Environmental > Aquatic > Freshwater > Lake | place: USA: Lake Erie, Ohio... | reverse complement strand
ATTTCGGACGCATGCAGCAAGGCCTTGGACGGAATGCATCCGACATTCAGGCATGTGCCGCCCAATGTTTCGCGGCTTTCTACGCATGCGGTCTTCAGCCCCAATTGGGCAGCGCGGATTGCGGCAACATAGCCACCTGGACCCGCGCCAATAACGATCAGGTCGTAATCATGTTCTGCCATGGCTCGGGCTCCTTAAAGGTCGATCAACAACCGGGTCGGGTCTTCAATCGCCTCTTTGACGATCTTCAGGAAAGTAACAGCTTCGCGACCATCGATGAGGCGGTGGTCATAGCTTAGCGCCAAATACATCATCGGACGCACCACGACTTGTCCGTCGCGCACAACAGCGCGGTCTTCAATACGGTGAAGGCCAAGCACTGCCGATTGCGGGGGGTTGATGATCGGCGTCGACATCAGGCTGCCGAAAACGCCGCCATTTGAAATGGTGAATGTGCCGCCGGACATATCATCCATCGTCAACGTGCCGGCCTTCGCCTTTGCGCCAAAATCGCCAATGGTCTTTTCGATTTGCGCGAAGCTCATGGCATCCGCATTGCGTACTACAGGCACTACAAGGCCATTGGGTGCGCTGACTGCAACGGATACGTCGAGATAATTGTGATAGACGATTTCATCGCCTTCAATCTTCGCATTAACCGCCGGCACATCGCGCGCAGCTAAGGCCACGGCTTTGGTGAAGAAGCCCATGAAGCCCAAGCGGACACCATGCTTCTTTTCAAACAGATCTTTGTAGGTCGCACGCGCTTCTATAACCGCCGACATGTCGACATCGTTGAACGTTGTCAGCAACGCGGCTGTGTCCTGCGCGGACTTCAGACGCTTGGCGATGGTTTGGCGCAGACGTGTCATCTTTACGCGCTCTTCCTGACGCGCGCCTGTTGCTTGCGTTGTTGGCGTAGCCGCAACGGGTGCTTCGGCAGATGGCGTTGATGCACCCTTAGCGGCAGCAACAACATCTTCCTTCGTTAGGCGACCGTCCTTGCCGGTGCCTTTGATCTTGCTTGGGTCGATGCCAAGTTCCAGCACAAGGCGGCGCACGGCGGGCGAAAGCGGCAGGTCGCTATTTTCAGCCTCGGCGGCAGGTGCTGGCGCTGGGGTGGTTGCAACCACTGGCGCAACTGCTGCGGCCGCAGCAACGGAGGCTGCGGCTGGGCTAGACGCGCCGGTTCCGGCATCGATTGACCCGATGACTGCGCCAACATTGACGGTCGCGCCTTCTTCGACGGCATAGGCACCCATGATACCTGCAACGGGCGAAGGCACTTCCACCGCAACCTTATCAGTTTCAAGGCTGGCAATCGGTTCATCGATCGCCACCGCTTCGCCTGGTTTCTTCAACCATTGACCAAGGGTCGCTTCAGTGATGGACTCGCCCAATACGGGGACTTTAACTTCAGTGCTCATAATCTAATCCTCACGCGGATGGAGGGGTGATTGGTTTTTTGCCACCTGAACGCTGGCGGCGGATTTCTTCGCGGACATTATGACCTAACGCTTCAGCGACCAGGGCGGCTTGTTCGGCTTGATGGCGCTTTGCAAGGCCAGTCGCTGTCGCGGCTGCGGCCCTGCGTCCGGCGTAACGGGCGCGCGTGGGGCCAACATTTGCTTCGGCGAGACATTCTTCCAAATAAGGATCAACAAATGACCAGCTTCCGGCGTTGCGCGGTTCTTCCTGCGCCCAAACCAGTTCTTCCAAATTGGTCATACGTTTCAGGCGAACAATCAACGGTTCCGACGGGAATGGATATAGCTGCTCAATACGCACGATGCTGGTATTTTTATCGCCCGATGCGTCGCGGGCTTCCATCAGGTCATAGGCGACCTTTCCGGAGCATAATATCAGACGCTTCACATCCTTGTCAGCAGGTGCATTCATGTCGGACAATATTCGCATGAAGTGGCTTTCGCCTTGGAAGTCCTCAGCCTTGGAAACCGCGAGCTTATGACGCAAAAGCGACTTTGGTGTCATGACGATGAGCGGTTTGCGGAATGGTCGTGCCATTTGCCGGCGCAGCAAGTGGAAATAGTTAGCCGGCGTAGTACAATTGGCGACCTGGATATTGTCTTCCGCGCATAATTGTAGGAAGCGCTCCAGCCGTGCCGAGCTATGCTCCGGCCCCTGACCTTCATAGCCATGCGGCAACAGCATCACGAGGCCATTGGCGCGCAGCCATTTGGCTTCACCTGACGCAATAAACTGGTCAATCATGGTTTGCGCGCCGTTCACGAAATCGCCAAATTGCGCTTCCCAAAGGACCAATGTTTTTGGCTCCGCACCAGCATAGCCATATTCAAAGCCCAACACACCAAATTCGGACAAGGGGCTATCTAAGATTTCAAAACGCCCATGTGGCAAGGTGGACAGCGGCACATATTTTTCTTCTGTCGTTTGATCGACCCAGACGCCATGCCGTTGGCTAAAGGTACCGCGGCCTGAATCTTGGCCCGACAAACGCACGCCATAGCCTTCCGAAAGCAGCGAACCAAAGGCGAGCGCTTCGCCGGTGGCCCAATCGAAACTCTCTCCCGAACTAAACATCGTTTTCTTGGCATCAAGCACGCGGCTTAATGTTGGATGGATGTTGTGGCCTTCGGGTACTGTCGTCAGCGTGCGACCAAGGCTGTCGAACAATTTGCGCGTGATACCAGTTGGGACATTGCGCCGCGCTGTTTCTGGATCAGCGGGCTTCGACAGGCCTGACCAACGGCCACCAAACCAGTCGGCGGCGTTCGCCTTATAGTCTGCTGCACTGGCAAATTCCTGCTCAAGCGCTTGTACAAAGCGCATCGCATGTTCATTTGGCCAATTGGCGTCGATCACGCCTTCGGCTTGAAGGCGTTGTGCGTACAGAGAGCTTACGGCCGGATGATTCTTGATGACTTTGTACATCAATGGTTGCGTAAAGCCCGGCTCATCGCCTTCATTATGGCCAAAGCGGCGGTAGCACCACATGTCGATGACGATATCGCGGTGGAATGTCTGGCGGAATTCAATCGCAATTTTGCATGCAAATGTCACCGCTTCGGGATCATCGCCATTGACGTGGAAAATAGGCGCTTGAACACCCTTGGCTACGTCTGACGGATAAGGCGATGATCGCGCATATTGCGGGCTAGTGGTAAAACCGACCTGGTTGTTGACGATGAAGTGCAGGCAACCACCAGTATTATACCCTCTAATGCCGGAGAAGCCGAGGCATTCCCAGACAATGCCCTGGCCAGCAAAGGCGGCATCACCGTGGAGCAACACAGGCAACACTTGCTCATGCTTGCCCAAATCATCGCGCGCAGTCTGGTTGGCGCGCACCTTGCCCAAGACAACGGGGTTTACTGCCTCAAGGTGTGACGGGTTCGGTACAAGGCTCATATGCACCTTGATACCATCAAATTCGCGGTCGGTGCTGGTGCCGAGATGGTATTTCACATCGCCTGAGCCGCCGACATCATCAGGGTTGGCGCTACCACCCGAAAATTCGTGGAATATGATGCGATAGGGCTTAGCCATCACATTGGCGAGAACGTTCAAGCGGCCACGATGCGGCATACCATAGACGATTTCACGCACGCCGAGCTGGCCACCATATTTGATAACAGCTTCTAGCGCCGGGATCATGGACTCGCCGCCGTCAAGGCCGAAACGCTTTGTACCTACATACTTGCGGCCAAGGAATTTTTCATATTGCTCGGCTTCGATAACCTTGCCGAGTATGGCCTTCTTGCCCTCTGGCGTGAACTGGATGGCGGCATCCTTGCCTTCCATCCGTTCTTGCAGAAACCGGCGCTCTTCGACGTCGGAAATATGCATATATTCAAGACCGACCGGACCACAATAATTGGCGCGCAGCGTATCTACGAGTTCGCGCACTGTGGTCCACTCAAGACCAAGTGTGCCACCAACATATACGCGTTTGTCTAGGTCGGCGCCAGAAAAGCCATGATATTCAGGCGTCAGGTCAGCAGGAATTTCTTGTTTCGACAAGCCAAGCGGATCGAGATTGGCCGCCAGATGCCCGCGCACACGGTATGTGCGCACCAGCATCATGGCGCGAATAGAATCGCTTGCCGCAGCAACGGCATCGGCCTCTGCCATTGGTTTGCCGGCTGCCTTTGCCGCAGCCTTCACCTCGACCGCCATTTGCGTCGGGTCGAGCGATGCCGTCAAATCGTCGGTTGCTGACAATGGCCAGTTGGCACGTTCCCAGCTGGGGCCGCGCTCTACTTCGAAATCCTGGTTTTCTAAGCCCATTTTTCTTCTCCAAATCCTCCCCACATAGAGGAGGCCGCAGTCCGCAAGAATGACGGAAGGGCACGTGCGTTCAAGCTCTCGCTATTTGGCGGGTGCCCCACCATTCTGCTGCGCATGGCTTCCCTCCCCGTATCGGCGAAGGGTAGCCGCTTAACCCTTCAATACCTCAACCAATGTCTTGCCGAGCAAGGATGGCGATGGCGATACGCGGATGCCCGCGGCCTCCATTGCCGCAATCTTGCTTTCGGCGTCGCCTTTACCGCCCGATACGATTGCGCCTGCATGGCCCATCCGGCGGCCTGGAGGTGCGGTACGTCCGGCGATAAAACCTGCCATTGGCTTTTTGCGGCCCTTTTTGGCTTCGTCGATTAGGAACTGTGCAGCTTCTTCTTCTGCGCTGCCGCCGATTTCGCCGATCATGATGATCGACTTGGTGGCATCGTCTGCGAGAAACAGCTCAAGGCAATCGATGAAGTTTGTGCCGTTAACCGGATCGCCACCAATGCCGACCGCAGTCGTTTGGCCAAGGCCTTCGGCAGTGGTTTGGAACACTGCTTCATAGGTCAATGTGCCAGAACGCGATACAACGCCCACTGATCCTGCAGAAAAAATGCTGCCTGGCATAATGCCGATTTTGCATTCGTTCGGCGTCAGAACGCCGGGGCAGTTAGGACCGATAAGGCGCGATTTAGAGCCTGAAAGCGCGCGCTTTACCTTGACCATGTCGAGTACCGGAATGCCCTCGGTGATGCAGACGATCAACGGGATTTCCGCGTCAATGGCTTCAAGTATCGAGTCCGCAGCAAAGGGTGGTGGTACATACACAACGGACGCATCTGCGCCCGTGACTTCTTTCGCCTCAAGTACGGTATCGAACATCGGCAGGCCGATATGGGTCGTTCCGCCCTTGCCGGGTGTGACGCCGCCGACCATTTGCGATCCATAAGCAAGCGCTTGTTCGGTATGAAATGTACCCGTCGCGCCGGTCATGCCCTGCGTGATAATTTTGGTGTTTTTATTGACTAGGATGCTCACAAACGTCTCCTGAAATCTTTGGTTTTCGCTTAGTTCAGCGACGGGTCGATGGCTTTACATGCCACCAGCAACTCCTTCACCGCATCTACGCTGACGGCGAGGTTGGATTTGGCTTCGTCATCCAGAGCGATTTCGACGACTTTTTCAACGCCGCCTGCGCCAATTATCACCGGAACACCGACATACAGATTGTCGACGCCATATTGGCTGGTCAAATGGACCGCCGCAGGAAGGACACGCTTTTGGTCGTAGAGATAGGCCTCTGCCATCGCGATGCCGCTGGTGGCGGGCGCGTAATAAGCGGAGCCAGTTTTTAGCAAGGCAACAATTTCGCCGCCGCCGCTGCGCGTGCGTTGTACGATGGCGTCGATGCGCTCCTGCGTGGACATGCCCATTGCGATCAGATCAGGCACAGGAATGCCGGACACCGTTGAGTATTGAATGACAGGCACCATCGTGTCGCCATGGCCGCCCAGTACAAAGCTCGTCACGTCCTTGACCGACACGTTAAACTCATCAGCGAGGAAATGGCTGAAACGTGCCGAGTCCAGAACACCGGCCATACCAACCACCATATGATGCGGAAGGCCGGAAAATTCGCGCAATGCCCAAACCATCGCGTCGAGAGGGTTGGTGATGCAGATGACAAATGCATTTGGCGCGTTAGCTGCGATGCCTTCGCCAACGGCTTTCATAACCTTCAAATTAATACCCAACAAATCATCGCGGCTCATGCCGGGCTTACGCGCGACGCCAGCGGTGACGATGATGACATCTGCGCCAGCGATGTCTGCATAATCATTTGTGCCAGTGATTGTGGCGTCAAAACCTTCAACAGGACCGCATTGGGACAGATCCAGAGCTTTGCCTTGGGGAATGCCCTCAACAACGTCGAAAAGGACGATGTCGCCAAGACCCTTTAATGCTGCGAGATGGGCGAGAGTACCACCGATGTTACCGGCGCCGATGAGTGCAATTTTCTTGCGAGCCATGAAAAACTGTCCTTCCCTTAGGGCTTTATAGCGGAATTAAGGCGGCGTTACGCCGAATCGCCGTGGATAACAACCCAATAAAGACCTAAGACCAAGGGTTTTTGTGATAACAGTTCGCAATAGCATTAAGAGTAAAAATAATTTACAACATTCGCTATGCTAAACTCGATTCAGGATAACATAAGGCGTTCTTGCGTCATCCCATAACAAGTTCGATAAGATGAAATCCTAGTCGCCGGCTACCCTGCGCAACATCTCCATCCAAATGGGTATTTGGCCGTGAAAACCTTCCGCCCAAACGCGCTCATCTAAACCATGTGCGCCTTCCTGCTGACCGACTATGCCCCATAGGCCGCCAAAACCATAAACGGAAATACCAGCGGCGCGCAAAAACGCGCCATCGGTTGCGCTAGCGGACTGGAATGGCAGGACGGGCGCATCGGGGAAGCGTGTGCCAACCGCCGCCCGGTAGGCCTGCAGTATGTCGTCGCGCATGGGTGATGGTGCGGTTTCGGGGGTTTGTGATCCTTCTACCGCGGAAACGGTCACGTCTGGTCCCGATAGGGTCTGCAATTGCTGCCGGATGCCTTCAATCTTCGCACCGGGAAAAATACGGCAGTTGACATTGGCTTCGGCTTTTTGCGGTAAAGCGTTGGGCGCGTGCCCGCCGGACAGCATGGTCGCTACACAGCGTGTGCGCGTACTGCCGGGGTCCATAGCTTCTAACAGGTCCGCGGTTTCGCGGTCCTGCGGGTCGGCAAGGAAGCGGCGCAGTAACTCGCCATATTGGCCGCGGTCTCCCTTTGCGAGCACCTCAAAACTGGCGCGGGTGGCGTCGTTAATCATGGCGGGGAAGCGATGCCGCTCAACCGCCGTCAATGCATTGGCAAGCGTATAGATGGCGTTGTCGGGGCGCGGCACACTGCTGTGCCCGCCGCGATTGACCGCCGTCAGGCGAAAGTCGGCATAGGTTTTTTCGGCAATCTGAATACCGAAGCCTTCGACCCGCCCGTCGGGGAATACCGTGCCGCCACCTGCATCACCATTTAATGCATATTCGGCGTCAATCAGGTCGCGCCATTCATTTGCCGCCCGCCGCGCACCGTTACCAGTGGTTTCCTCGTCACCGGTAAACAGAACGACAATATCGCGCGTCGGAGTAAACTTTTCCGCACGCAAATATTGTAGTGCAAGGACAATCCCCGTCAGTGCGGCCTTATTATCATTCGAACCGCGACCTAGATAATAGCCACCTTCTTCGCGGAACTGGAACGGAGGATATTTCCAATCGCTTGCCTTGGCCGCAACGACGTCCATATGCGCCATCAGCAGGATGGGCTTTTTCCCCGAAGGCTTGGGAGAGGGCCAGCGCGCGATCAATGTCTGGGTATTATCGTGATCTTTGACGATGACATTAGTGATACCAGCTTTGCGGAATTCAGACTTTAACAGGCTAGTCAGTTTTTTGAATTCAGTGGTTTGCCCCTCAACCGTCGGAATTTCGACAATTTTTGCAAACAGATCACGTTCGGCGGCATACCTTGGATTCGATGCCTGTGCGTTTACAGCTCCTGTGAGAGCCAACAAGCCAGCAATTAAAAAAGTCATCCGTCGCATCATATCTCTCCCTTTTGGGGCATGCTAACGCGGGCCATGCCCTTCCGCCAGATAATCCTCAGACTGCATTTCCATCAGGCGGGATACGGTGCGATCAAACTCAAACCGCCCATCGCCTTGCGGGTATAAATGGTCTGGCTCCGCATCGGCGCTCGCTAAAAACTTCACACGATATTCGTACAACGCATCGATCAATGTCACAAAACGGGCGGCTTCATTTCGATTATGCGGTCCCAAAACAGGTATCCCGACCATGATGACGGTATGGAAACGCCGCGCAATGGCAAGATAATCCGCCGCACCACGTGCTTCTGCGCATAAACGCTTGAACGAAAAAACGGCCACGCCTTTTAGCGCCTTGGGCACATGCAACATGCGTCCGCCGCCAACGTCCATCTCCAAGGTTGGCACATTGCCGCGGTCTTCGGGTGGATAATCGGTCATCCGGAAAAAAGTTTCAGACAAGGCTGCTGTTGCCGCAGAGCCATTGGGTACAAGCCAGATCTTTGCGCTGCCCAATCGATCGCGTCGGTAATCGGTTGGGCCATCCAGCGCGATAACATCAAGGCTCTCCTTCACCAAATCGATGAAAGGCAGAAATAATTGCCGGTTCAAGCCATCCTTATACAAATCATCAGGGCGGCGGTTCGACGTGGTCACAACGGTAACCCCCGCGGCAATCAGGCCGGAAAAGAGCCGCGACATGATCGCTGCGTCCGCCATATTGTTCACAACCATTTCATCAAAGCACAGCAACCGTGCTTCGTCGGTCAGCGCTTCGACGATAGGAGGAATTGGGTCGCCTTTTTCCTTCATACGCTCGGCCTTTAGCCGCGCATGAATGTCGAGCATGAATTCGTGGAAATGCGCGCGGCGCTTATGCTGGATCTGCACACTGTCGAAAAATAAATCCATCAGCATAGATTTACCACGCCCGACACCACCCCAAAGATAGAGACCCCGGGCTGGTTCGGGCTTGCGTTTCAAGAACTGCCAAATCGTGTTTCCGCGCAGCGGTGCAGCCTCAAGCGCATACTGCACTTTCGCAAGGGCGCCAACCGCCCTGACCTGATCGGCATCTGGCCTGAGTTCACCGGCTTGGACAAGCGCAGCGTGACGATCCAGAACCGATGTCGACATCATTTTTTCGTTGGTTTTCGAATCGTTCCCGAAAATGCAGCAACGCGCGATTCGCCCTGCATCACAATGCCGCGCATGAACAACAGTCGGCCGGTTTCCTTGAGGAGCTCGACTTCTGCCTCAAGTGGTTCGCCGATGACGCCAGCGCCAATAAATTGCACCGAGAGATCTAAAGTGACCGCCGCGCCAGCCTCAATCAAGCCGAACATGCGGGACGCGCCGAACATCGCTACGTCGATAAAGCCAAGAGTTACTCCGCCATGCACTGCGTTGCGCAAATTGCTGTGCCGGTGTTCCGGATACATGCGCAAGCGCGCCTTGTTATCGCCCTCGCTGCGGACCAGCATTTTGCCCAGCACCGTGCCGTTGTAACGGCTGGCGTCGGTCATCTGCCAGTTGAGCCAGCCCGGATTATCGGGGTCAGGGCTGCTGTCAAAAGCGGGTGTATCCAACGGCAATCCTAACCGATCAGAGCCATATGGCGCATTAAAGCGCTTAAAGGTGGCGTTCAGCGACCATCTTTTTCGTTTCCGCAATGGCTTTTGCTGGGTTCAGACCCTTGGGGCAGGCGTTGGCACAATTCATGATGGTGTGGCAGCGATAGAGACGGAATGGATCTTCCAACTCGTCGAGGCGCTCACCTGTCATTTCATCGCGGCTGTCGGCCAGCCAGCGATAGGCTTGCAGCAAGATAGCTGGTCCTAAAAACTTGTCGCTGTTCCACCAATAAGAAGGGCAGCTCGTCGAGCAGCAGGCGCACAAAATGCACTCATACAGACCGTCAAGCTTGGCGCGATCTTCTGGCGATTGGAGGCGTTCCTTACCCGATGGCTCAGGCGTTACCGTCTGCAGCCATGGTTTTATTGACGCATATTGCGCATAAAAATGCGTGAAGTCGGGAACAAGGTCCTTGATGACTTCCATATGCGGGAGCGGGGTGATGGTGACTTCGCTTTTGCAATCTTCAATCGCAGTGGTGCAGGCAAGGCCGTTCTTGCCATCGATGTTCATGGAGCAAGATCCGCAAATGCCTTCGCGGCATGACCGACGGAAGGTCAGAGATGAATCCTGTTCGCCCTTCATCTTGATCAGCGCGTCAAGCACCATTGGACCGCAATTGTCGGTATCCACCTCAAACGTGTCGTAACGAGGGTTCTCCCCGCTATCGGGATCATAGCGGTAGACCTTGAACTTTTTGGTCTTACCGCTGGTTTTTGCGGCGTGAACAGCGCCCTTCTGGACTTTGCTGTTCTTGGGGAGAAAGAAATCGGCCATATCAATATCCTGTGGACTCTACCGAGTTAGTATTCCGTGTCAGCAAATGCCCTAACCAAGCGATTACGCAATCACAAGCCCTCAACTGCGTCTTCTCTGATTGCCTTTTCTGCAAGTCGTACGCGCAGCTTATCAATTTTGCGTCCGTCCATATCGACAACTTCAAAGCGCCAGCCTTGATCTGTGAACGCCTCACCTTCGGAGGGCAGGTGCCGCAATATATGCAAAACATGCCCCGCCGCCGTTGCGTAATCGCGGTCCTCAGGCAGGTCGATGGATAAGGCTTCTGCCATGGCATCGGCGGACATCGATCCTGAAACCAGCATCGATCCGTCATCCAGCGTCACGATATTGGGCGCACTGCCTTGCGCCTGGTCGGATGCAAATTCGCCGGCAATGGCGGCCAAAAGATCATTTGGCGTCACAATACCTTCAAAATGACCATATTCATCGTGTACCAAAAGCATAGGCACATCTGATGAGCGCAAAATTTCGAGCGCATCCATGGCATCGAGCTGATCCGGAATAATCTCGGCACGGCGCATCAGGCTACGAATGTCCAGCATTTCGCCACGAATTTGCGCCGCGACGATGTCCCTTGATTGGACGACGCCGATAATGTCGTCGCCGTCTTCGCCCGTCACAGGCAAGCGCGTATGGAGCGAATTTAAAAGCGAATCGCGCACGGCTTCTTCGGATGCATCGGCGGAAATGCGATCCACATCGGTGCGCGGCGTCATGACTTCTCGCACCGGACGGTCGGCAAGGCGGACAACGCCCGCAATGACCTTATGCTCATGCTCCTCAATGATGCCTGCATGCGTGGCTTCAGCAAATACCATGCGCAATTCTTCGGCGCTCAGCGCGTCGCGCATGTCACGGCGAAGCCCAAGCGCGCGAAAGATGGTCGCGCTTGATTTGTCGAGCGTCCACACGATGGGCGCAGTGAGTCGCGCCAGCAGCTCCATTGGCCCAGCCATGATAACTGCGATTCGCTCGGGCGCAATCAGTGCAAATTGTTTTGGAACCAGCTCGCCTACAACCAAAGACGCATAAGTGGTGAGGCTGATCACGATGCCGAAACCCATGGTTTCCGACCATTCACGATCGACGCCCCATAAGGCAATCCGATCGGCAACTGGTCCGCCGAGCGTCGATCCTGAATAGGCGCCGGCAATTATGCCGATGAGCGTTATGCCAATTTGCACAGTGGACAGGAATTTTCCGGGGTCGCGCCCAAGTCGTAAAGCTGCCGAAGCGCCGCGTTTGCCGTCCTCCGCCATCGCTTTCAACTTGGCTGTTCGCGCCGAAACAATGGCAAGCTCCGACATTGCGAACACGCCATTTAGGGCGATGAGCGCTAATATAGTTGCGGCATCAAACCACGGGAAAGGATCAAGAGGTTCCATAAGGACATTCCGTCTATAATGCTAAAAACGGGGGTTTGGCAACAAAATGCACAAAGATGCGTTATGGTGAAATGACGCAGCCAGTTGAAATAATCATCGTAGGTTCATCATGGGTGTCGTTTAAGCAATGCATCAGTTGAAAGGGAACTTTATGAAAAAAAGCCAAATTATAACGATAGGACTTGTTCTTGCGACGTTCCCGCTGTCGGCATGCGTGACGGATCCCGAAACGGGGAATCGTACAATCTCTAAAGCCGCTATCGGCGGCATTGGCGGGGCATTGGGCGGTTATCTGCTGGGCGACTTGGTGGGCGGCCGCCGGGATCGTACCGAAAAGATTTTGGGCGCCGGTATTGGTGCAGTGGCGGGTGCCGGCGTTGGCTATTATATGGACGAACAAGAACGAAAGCTGCGTCAGCAGACTGCGGGCACAGGCGTCAACGTCATTCGTGACGGTGACAATCTTGTCCTCGATATGCCATCGGAAATTACCTTTGGTGTTGATAGCGCAAATATTGACGCTGGCTTCCGCAACACGCTTGATCAGGTTGCGTCAACATTGACGCAATATGAGAAAACCTATGTTGACGTGCTGGGCCACACCGATTCCACTGGTTCGGATGCCTATAATCAGGGACTGTCCGAACGTCGTGCATCCGCGGTGGCAGATTATCTGTCGACACGCGGTGTACAATCGGCGCGCTTGGCCGCCCGTGGTTATGGCGAGAGCCAGCCAAAGGCGAGCAACCTAGACGCCGCAGGCCGTTCGGCCAACCGCCGTGTTGAAATCCGACTTGTTCCGGTAACCTGAGTGTGGTCGGTCTTTAGACCGCAACGCCCTGTAGCATTTTGGGCAACGCGCCGCTTTCGCCCCGTGCCTCGGCCATGAAAAAGGCCTTGGCCGGCGCAGCGCGTTGCACCATCGCCATCCCGAAACGCCGGACCGCTGATGCAGTTTTTCCAGGTATAGAAAACAAACGGTTTAGCCCGTCCGTTGAAACCGCAATCAGCAACGTGTCGATACTGCGCCACCGGCTATAACGATCCAGCAACTGCGCCTCGCCAAAGTCGAGCCCAAGACGCATGCCGTCCACCAGCACCTCCGTTAGCGCCGCGACATCGCGCAGGCCCAAATTCAGACCCTGACCCGCAATCGGGTGAATGCCGTGCGCACTATCCCCGATCAGCACCAAGCGCTCCGCCGTAATCGACGCTGCATGGTGGAAGCCCAATTTGTAAGACGACAAAGGCGCGGACAATTCGACCTTACCTAAAAGTCCGCCCATGCCTTTTTCAAGCTCAGCGGTATAGCCGCGCGGCGATAGTTTTAGGTAACCAGCCGCATCCTTCGATTCAACGGACCAGACAAGCGCCGAACGGTGGCGCCCGTGTTCGTCATCCAACATGGGTAGAACGGCAAAGGGCCCCGAGGGGTAAAAAATTTCATAAGCGATATTGTTGTGCGGTCGTTCATGATAAATCGCGCCAACAATCGCGTGATGGTCATATTGCCAATGGGCGATGTGGATCCCCGCCTCCTCGCGAGTCTCGCTCTTGCGGCCTTCGGCAACGACCATCAGATCTGCGGTCAAGACCTTTCCACCTTCAAGCGTTACCGTTGCCGCGCAGGCATCTCGCGATTTGTCGATGATGTTTGCGGGCATGTGCAGCTGGATTGCCGCATGTTCTTGTGCTGCTTTGTAAAGCACACCGCGCAGATAACGACTTTCAAACATCTGGCCTAAAAACCCATCATCTTCAGCTGGCACGAAATCGAGAGATCCCGGTTTCAACCCGTCGCTCACCCATATCTTCTCAATGGGGCAACCTTTGCCGGCCAAAGCATCGCCAAGACCCATCGTTTCAAATAATTTATAGCTTGAGCTTGAGATGGCAAAAGTGCGCCCATCAAAGCCCGCATCCAGCATGTCAGCCTGGTCTGCGCGGTCAATGACATGGCTCGTAATGCCTTGCGACGCCAGCGCCAGAGCTTGCGTGAGACCAATGAGGCCGCCACCAATGATGATTACATCTGCCTTGTTTTTCATATTGTCCTTATGCAGCAACAAAGTGCAGGATTCAAAGGCGGATTTTGACTATATATAATCGGCCAAACACCCTTTTGCCCTCTAATACTTGACGAGGAGTCCGCTGACGCCGAAAAGGGAGGTATTCGGTCCTTTGCGACTTCAATATTTATATCGGCATTCGTAACATGGCCTTGCGCATTTCAAAATTCAGCCCGAAATCTAACCTCGCCAATTGGCGGCAGGTGATGCGTGCGTCGTTGATCCGCAGTGGCGCATTGTTTGGCGCGGCGGCTTTAGGGCTTTTCGCCATGTTTTACGGGCTTGCGGTGCTCAGCTATTCCGCAGGCGACGCCGCATTTAACAGCGCAGCGGCCGATGTGCAGCACAACTGGATGGGTCAAAGCGGTGCCTATGTTGCAGATGCGGCCCTTTTCTTGTTCGGCGTACCAGCGATATTCTTGTTGCCGCTGATGCTGGTGTTTGCGCGGCGTTTGTGGCGCGATGTCCCGCAGCCGCAATGGAAACGACAATTATCATTATGCCTGATCGGTATGCTGTTAATCGGTTTTGGCATGGCTTATTGGCAACAGGGTAGCGACATAGGGCTTCCTGCTGGATGGGGCGGCTTGATTGCCCTTTTATTGGGTGATGCGGTCAGCGCGATCGTGAGTCAAGTTACTGGCATATTCGGAACATTGCTTCGGGTGTCCCTCATCCTCGGTGCTTTGGTGGGCGGGATAGCATTGGCCATTCGGTCGCTTCAGCTGGATCGGCCATTGTTGCGCATTCCGACATTGACCATACCTAAATTTGGAAGCGTAAATGTTGGCATGCCGGCTTTAGCGGGCGACGATCTGCTAGCGCCACAAACTGTTGAACCCAAGCCGCCACGCAAGGCCGTGGAACCAGATCAACGCAAGCCGCCGGTGATTGAGGACCGCACGCTCGCGCCCAAAAAGGCAGCTTTTTCTACCGGTGCGCGGCAAGGTGACTTCTTTGGCAGCTTTACCTTGCCATCGCTTGAGTTGCTTGATCCTCCATCCCCGATTTCAGTACCTAAGCTCGACAAGGCGGCGTTGGAGGCCAATGCACGGCTGTTAGAGTCGGTTCTCGATGACTTCCATGTGAAGGGACAGATTGTTGCAGTTCGCCCTGGCCCCGTCGTCACGATGTACGAACTTGAGCCAGCGGCGGGCATCAAATCAAGCCGCGTCATTCAATTGGCCGAAGACATTGCACGCAACATGTCCGCGCTGTCGGCGCGCGTCTCGACCATCCCCGGTCGGACTGTGATGGGCATCGAGCTTCCTAATGCGCACCGGGAGGCCGTTGTGTTTCAGGAGATGGTGGGCTCGGACGCTTTTGCGGAGCAAAAGGGCGCCTTGCCGATAATATTGGGCAAGAACATCTCCGGCGATCCTGTTATTGCTGACCTCGCGCCCATGCCACATCTGCTGGTCGCAGGGACAACCGGGTCGGGTAAATCGGTTGGCCTGAACTGTATGATTTTGTCGCTTCTCTATCGTCTGACACCTGACCAGTGTCGGATGATCATGATCGATCCCAAGATGCTTGAACTGAGCAGCTATGACGACATTCCGCATCTGCTATCGCCTGTCGTGACTGAGCCTGCAAAGGCCATCCGCGCCTTGAAATGGGCCGTTGAGCAGATGGAGGAGCGCTACCGTATGATGTCCTCGCTTGGCGTGCGTAACCTTGCGAACTTCAATGAAAAAGTGCGCAACGCAAAGGCGAAAGGTGCGCCATTAGGTCGCAAGGTGCAGATCGGTTATGACCCGATGACTGGCCAACCGCAATATGAGGAAGAAAGCCTCGCTTACGAACCCATGCCGCAGATTGTCATCATCGTTGATGAGCTAGCCGACCTGATGATGACCGCAGGAAAGGAAGTCGAATTCCTGATCCAGCGTCTCGCGCAAAAGGCCCGGGCGGCTGGGATTCACTTGATCATGGCAACGCAGCGCCCCTCGGTCGATGTTATCACGGGCGTCATCAAAGCCAACCTGCCCACCCGCATTTCCTTCCATGTGACGTCAAAAATAGACAGTCGGACCATTCTTGGGGAACAAGGCGCAGAGCAGCTTCTGGGCAAGGGCGACATGCTCTATATGGCAGGTGGTCGGGGATTGACGCGTATTCACGGACCCTTTGTCTCCGACGATGAAGTGCGCCGTGTTGCCGACCATTGGCGTGGCCAGGGGCAGCCTGAGTATATCCAAGCTGTGACTGAAGAACCCGAAGATGGCGGTTTCGATTTTGGCGGCATGGGCGGTGACGATAGCGAAGAAGATTCGCAATATCGTAAAGCGTGCCAGATCGTGTTCGAAAGCCAGAAGGCCTCAACAAGCTGGATTCAAAGGCAATTGCGCATCGGTTACAACAGCGCTGCGCGGTTGATTGACCGGATGGAGGAAGATGGCTTCATCAGCGCGCCGAACCATATTGGCCGCCGGGAAGTGCTGCGCGACCGCAACGGCGACCCAGTTTAGCCGTTAAGACGTGGTTCAACGCAGTCACGATAATGGCTGCAGCAATCCATTCCGAGGAAACAAAGATGACTTTTGCAAAATATGCCATGTTGTTTGTGCCGATCGCGCTCGTTGCAACGACCCCTAGCCCTGCGCAGTCATCGTCCGAGCAGATGGCGCGGGTGGTGCGGCATATGAAAGCCGTGGGCACGATGTCAGCCACTTTCACGCAGACAGACCGGAGCGGCGGAACGCTGACCGGCAAGTTGCTGTTGAAGCGGCCTGGGCAAGTGCGTTTTGAGTACCAAAAAGATGTGCCCTTGTTGATCGTCGCGGACGGTCGAGCGCTGACGATGGTGGATTATGAGGTCAAACAAGTGCAGCGTTGGCCGATCCGTAACAGTCCATTGGCCGCTCTTCTTGACCCCGGTCAGGATCTCGCGCGCTTCGGTAAGATACTTCCAACGTCTACTAATGATGTTGTTAGTGTCGAAGTCCGCGATCCAAAGCGTCCCGAATATGGAACTATCACGATGATATTCGTGGACAAGGCCGGCGCGCCCGGCGGATTGACTTTGAATGGATGGGTCGCGCTGGATTCCAAAAACAACCGCACCACCATTCGACTCAATAATATCACCTATAATGATACGATCGCGAAAAACGCCTTCACGTGGAAAGATCCGCGGCCAGTCAGGCGAAAATCATAAAATCGAGCGATGAACGGAAGCGCACCACCGACAAGTTGCGGCATGCGCTTAAGTTGTTCATCTAAAAGACAGGAAGGCCACAGTATAGTCGACCTATCAGTGGATGTCCGTCCGTGTGGATTTCCCCCTGTTGCCCGCGACTTTAAACATCGCTGATACCCGCGTGACGAACGCAAGCTTAGCCCTCATCCCAAATGCCCCCGGGATGAGGGCTTTGCTTTTTTGACGCAAATGCCTTCACCCGCTTGCCCCTGACGCTTCAGGCATCTAGGGCTTTTATCTTATGTCCCAGACCATTCGCATCGCTTCGTGGAATATAAACTCGGTCCGCGCCCGTATCGACATTGTCGAACGCTATTTGAAAGAAGAAGCGCCGGACGTTTTATGTCTGCAGGAAACCAAAGTCATCGACAGTTTATTTCCTGAAGGATTGTTCCGGCAATTGGGTTACCGTCATTTCGTCGTCAATGGCATGCCTATGCACCATGGCGTCGCAATCGTCAGCAAACTGCCGCTTATCAACCGCAGGGTGGAGGATTGGCAGGCCAACGGCGAGGCCCGCCATGTTGGTGCAGAGTTAAACATCGACGCAGCCAAGGGCGTGCGGATCGACAATGTCTATATTCCCGCCGGTGGCGAAGTCCCTGACAGCGTGGTTAACTCCAAATTCGGACAGAAACTGGCCTTCCTAAAACGCATGGCCGAATGGTCGCGTAACGTCACGCAACCGACAGTCCTCACGGGTGATTTTAACGTTGCCCCGCTGGAGCAAGATGTTTGGAGCCATAAACAATTGGTCAATGTCGTAAGCCATACCCGCATTGAAATTGAGCATCTGGCGGAAATTCAGGCAGCAGCAGACTGGGTGGACGTTGCGCGGCACTTTGTCGAACCGTCGAAGAAATTATATACATGGTGGAGCTATAGGGCGCAGGATTGGGAGACGTCTGACCGCGGACGTAGGCTGGACCATATGTGGATCACCCCTGATCTGAAAGAAAAGGCAAAGGCGCATATTGTGCACAAGCATGTGCGCGGCTGGGGTAAACCATCTGACCATGCACCGATAGTCACGGAATTCACCTTTTGATCGGGGCGAGCGCAGCGTTGGGAGACTCACGCCGCGCAGCAATGGCGATTGATGCGCTGCGTCGTGGTTGGCCAGTTGCCGTGCAGCATTTGGATAAAGCGCTGACGGTACTTGCGGTCGAAACGGCTCAGGATATTTCCGGGACGCATGGGATATTGCTCTCGGCAAGTCGTGCGGCGACGCTGAAATTAACCAACCAACGCGCGGCAGCCGATGGCGACCTTCCTGTACTCATTAAGGCGCCTGCTGATCTCGACCTGCGGCTCGCCTTGGCGGTAGCTGACCCTAGCCTTGACCTTGCCTATCCAATGAAGGGGCCTTTTGCTGCACTGGCGCTAGAGGATGGCCCGTCCGCGACGGCTGCTATCGAACTTGCGCGATTGGCAGGTTTGCTTCCTGCGTTTCTGGTGTTGGAGGATACGGACGAAAAAGTTGTGTGCGTTAGCCCACAAGATGTCGCCGCCTTTGATGACAGCGGCGCCTTGCGCATAGCTGCGCGGGCGAAGCTTCCTGTTGCCGCCAATGCCGATGCCGAAATTGTAGCTTTCCGGACAGCCGTAGATGCGTCGGACCATGTGGCGTTGGTGATGGGTGCGCGCGATTCTTCACCGCCAGTCGTTCGGTTGCACAGTGAATGCCTGACGGGCGATGTTCTCGGTAGCCTGAAATGCGATTGCGGCCCGCAATTGCACGAAGCGTTGCAACAAATTTCGGACGCAAATTGGGGAATATTGTTATATTTGCGACAAGAAGGGCGCGGCATTGGCTTGATCAATAAGCTGCGCGCTTACGCGCTTCAAGATCAGGGGTTTGATACCGTCGATGCCAATACCAGATTGGGCTTTGCCATTGATGCGCGTGACTTTTCAGTCGCTGCACGGATGCTGGAATTGCTTGGTGTGGAACGGGTACGCCTGTTGACCAACAATCCTGAAAAGGTGGACGGCTTACAAAAAGCGGGCATCACGGTCGCGGAACGGCTACCGCTTAAGATCGCCGCCAATCCACACAATGCCCATTATCTTGAAACCAAGAAAAGCCGCACCGGGCACGCATTGTAAGTTTTTACGGGACGAAACTGTGAGCGCGGATCACTGCGCCCTTCTTGTGACACTGCCCGCTAATCGCGCCGACCGTTCAAGGCTCTTTCGATAAATGCATCATCCAGCGGCTCTGGCCCTGGTTCCGCCGCTGGCCCAAGATTGGGGTCTGGCACTAGGGGGTCACCTTCAATCGGAAGGCCATTTTCATCAAACATCAGCATTTCGTCTGCCCCAAACAGTGCATCCTCCCCTTCAAGGGCTTCTGGGAACGTCACCTCCGTTGCGAATTTCTCCACGGGACGTCCAGCCACGGCGACGCGCATATAGGCTGCCCAAGCTTGCGCAGGTGCCCGTCCGCCTTCAAGGCCTCCAATCCGTCTGGCGTCGTCGCGACCCATCCACACGCCCGTTGTAAGGCCACTGGAGAAGCCCAAGAACCATCCATCCTTGTTGCTTGACGTTGTCCCCGTTTTGCCCGCGACGGGTCGGCCAATATTTGCAGCCCGCCCGGTGCCGGTGGTGACAGCGCTTTGCAGCAAATCGGTCATTGCGCCTGCAACCCAATCATCAACCAATTGCACGGAGCCTGATGGCTTCGCCGCATATAAAAGTTCACCATCAATCGTCGTGACCTTTGTAATGCCATATGGCGTGACAGTGCGCCCACCGGCCGCGACCGCCGCGAACGCCTGGGTCATATCGATAACCCGCGTATCCGATGTGCCGAGCACCATCGACGGTTGCGTGTTGACAGGGGTGGTGATCCCAAACCTGCGCGCCATATTGGCGATGCCGCTGGTGCCCACATCTTGTCCGATTTGGGCAGCGACGGTATTTTTGGAATATGCAAAAGCGGTCCGAAGAGAAATCTCGCCAGCAAATTTACCGCTGCTGTTTTTAGGCTGCCAGCCGTCGATTTCGATGGGTTTATCTTCCACCATGTCTTCAGGGCGGTAGCCTGCCTCCAACGCGGTGAGATATACGAATAACTTCCAAGCAGAACCCGGTTGGCGCACCGCGGTAACTGCGCGATTATAATTGCTTGAAACATAATCGGTGCCGCCTACCATCGCCTTTACTGCACCGTCGCGGTCAATTGAAACCAACGCGCCTTGGGCGCCGTTTGGCGCATTCGCCGAAATCGCTGCAGTTGCGGCGCGCTGCATGTTCAGGTCTAAAGTGGTCCAGACATCGATAGGCTTTTCAGCCTCATCAATCAGGCCGTCCAACTGCGGCAAAATCCAATCCGTGAAGTAACGCACGCTGTCTTGAGGCGTTTCAGCGGCCAAGCGCACTCCGGCCAGGTCGACGCTCGCGGCCTCAGCTGGGGTAATCATCCCCGCATCTTGCATGACTTCGACCACCACTTTAGCGCGGTCCAAGGCGGCCTGCGCATCTGCGGTTGGGGCATAGCGTGAGGGTGCCTTCACAAGACCTGCGATAATCGCGGCCTCAGCAAGGCTGATATCCTCAGCGCCATGGTCAAAGAAACGGCGACTTGCGGCATCGACCCCATAAGCGCCGCCACCGAAATATACTTTATTCAAATAGAGCTCGAGGATCTGTTCCTTGGAGAATTTGGTTTCCATAGCCAGCGCCAGGATGACCTCGCGAATTTTGCGGCCAAACTCCTTGTTACTATTCAGATAGATGTTGCGCGCCAATTGTTGCGTGATAGTCGAACCACCTTGCGTCCAGCGACCTTCAATGGTCCGCACATACACGGATCGCACAATGCCAATGGGGTCGACGCCAGGGTGCATATAATATCGGCGGTCTTCGACGGAGACCATCGCGTCCTTCATTTCGGATGGCAGTTGGTCGATGCTCAGCCAACGTCCGAAGCTCGGTCCAAGCGATTGAATGACAGTGCCATCTGCGGCACGTATGCGGATCATCTGGCCGTTCGGGGAAGCTTTTAGATCTTCAAAACTGTCAATTTCGCTGCGTGCAATCGCGACAAAAATGCCAAGGACCATGACGCCCAGCAACGCTGCCATGACGCCTGTTTTGACGATGCGGAGTATCCACGTTCCCATTGGACCACGTTCTTTCAAAATCTTGCGTGCGCGTGCCATAGCCTGACTGTTACCCAGTCCAAGAACCGCCTACAAGCACCTTATCGTTCAGGATCGAATGCAAGTGCGGCGCTGTTAATGCAGTAACGCAGACCCGTCGGTCCAGGCCCGTCGGGGAAGACATGGCCCAAATGTCCTTCACATGCGGCACAGCGCACTTCAATGCGGACCATGCCGTGCGATGTATCGCGGTGCTCTTCGACAGCATCATTGTCTGCGGGCGCAGTGAAGCTTGGCCAACCCGAGCCGCTGTCAAATTTCGTGTCTGACGCAAATAGGGTGGCCCCACAGCCGGCGCAGCGAAATTCGCCTTCGCGTTTTTCATCGGTCAGCGCACCCGCAAAGGCGCGTTCCGTGCCAGCCTCTCGCAGGACATGATATTGAATGGGATCCAATTCTGCCCGCCATTCTGCATCGGACTTGATAAGCTTTTCCATGAAAAGACACCTTTCGTGAGAATTATGTGGGGGCAAAAGCAATGCGGTTCAAGGCGCTGGCGCAAGAGTGATTCACTGAAATCTCCGCAAGTCGCGCACGGAGACTAGCCGCGGCGCGCCGCCGCACGGGCAATGCGAACAAGCTCTTCTTCCAATATGGTGACGGCCAACCCGTCGCGCACGTGCATCAACTTTGATTCCACCTCCAGCAAATGGCTGTTCAAACCCGCAAGCCGCACTGATGGCCAGCGCATAAGTTGCTGTGCGTAGCTGTCGGCATCTTTCCAGAATATGGAGCGCGTAGCTTTAACTACGGCGCCGGGATTGGCGCCACTGTCGACTTTTGTCCGCATAGCCGCGAGCATTGTAACGCGGCGTTGCATGGCGCGGATGATGCGAATGGCATCCACCCCCATGTCACGCGCGGCAGCCAGTTCGCGGCCTGTGCCGCGTAAGTCACCGCCCATCACAACATGGACGAGGCCGTTGATATTTTCCTCACCGGTTTCCGCCGATAAAGCTTCGAATACA
>Ga0315903_10003388_pt1 | contig 22164 bp, 10 predicted proteins | sample LakEriMetagenome_7_FD_203524 | JGI IMG/M metagenome (GOLD analysis project Ga0315903, IMG submission 203524) | Freshwater fungal communities from buoy surface, Lake Erie, Ohio, United States - Buoy 2 MA119 | ecosystem: Environmental > Aquatic > Freshwater > Lake | place: USA: Lake Erie, Ohio... | reverse complement strand
GAAACCATCATGGGTAGAGAATTATTTGATTATGCCTTTAAAACCTATTGTGAACGATGGAAATTCAAACATCCAAGCCCTGCCGATTTTTTCCGAAGCATGGAAGATGCCTCTGCGGTTGATTTAGATTGGTTTTGGAGGGGATGGTTCTATGGTACCGAACCCGTTGACATTGCCATTAAGGAAGTCAAATGGTTTCAATTAAACAGTCAAAATCCTACGCTTGAAAAAGGCTTCTTGAAGGAACAAAACGACAATAAAGATATTCACATTGGTATTACCAGAAATGAAAACGACATCAAAGAAACCATCAACGAACAGGATTCTTTAATCGATGATTATTATGCTAAACGTAATATTTATTTAGTTGATGCACTCGATAAAAAGGAATACGAAGAGTTTAAGCAGAAAACCAGCGAAAAGGATTTAGCCCTTCTCAATGTTGGAAAACACTTCTATGAAGTACATTTTGAAAATGTGGGTGGATTGGTAATGCCACTCATAATAAGGTTCACCTTTACGGATGACAGCACCGAGGTTATACGTATACCCGTAGAAATATGGCGCCAATACGAAGATAAGGTATCGAAGGTGTTTATTTTTGATAAAGAAGTGAAAGAGATTCGCTTGGATCCATTCCTTGAAACTGCAGATGTTGATCTGAATAACAATTCTTGGCCAGCAGAAATCCAACCCTCGAGGTATCAATTATTCAAGCAAAATCAACCAAAAGAAAACCCAATGCAGCGGCAAAAGCGTGTGGAGGCAATTAAAAATTAACTTGTAATTCACTGAAAGCCAACGAAATTGATTAAATTTCGTCTACCTAACCGATGCTTAAACTACTTCGATTTATCTGTTTTCTAGTTTTACCGTGGTCATTTTGGGCACAGGGAGACGATTGTGGTACCGCTACACCAATAAATAATGTGCAAAATTATTGCTCAGGGAATGGGGTTTTCACAAACGTAGGATCAACCCCTGGAACCTATGGATTACCAACGTGTTGGCCCGCGAATGCCACAGAGGACGTTTGGTTTTCATTTACCGCACTGGGGACGGATGTATTGATTTCGGCAAGTGGAATTGGCGGTGGTGGAACCATGTCACAACCTAGAATTGCATTCTATGATGGAATCTGCGGGGGCTTAATGAATGAATTGAATTGCGCAAACGGTACCCCAGGCTTTGGTACTACACAAATTTACGAAGGCGCCTTGGTGCCAGGAAACACCTATTACATTCGCGTTTCAACACCTCAAGCTAATGAAGGAAGCTTTGAGCTCTGCATCAATAGTTACACACCAACAGCTAATCCCGGTGCTGATTGCGGTGGCGCTGCCTTTTTATGCAACCAAAATCCTGTGAGTGTAGGAACCCTTGGTGGGGGCGGATTAAACAACGATGAACCCGAACCAGGTACCTGCCTTGACATGCCCGGACCCGATGAATCCAATTCTTCATGGTTTTATTGGACCTGTGGAACCGGAGGACCACTCACCTTTGACATCACCCCTGTAAATCCAATGGACGATATCGACTTTATTTTTTATCAACTGAACACAAGCAATCCGTGCGGAGCGAGAACCCCCGTTCGTTGTTGTTCGAGCTCTTGCCTCAATGCAACGGGATCCACTGGAATGAGTTTAACGGAATTGGATCAGAACGAATGGCCCGGGTGCCAAGCAGGATTTAATGCCTACATACAAAGCATTACCATGACACCGGGAACAAGTTACGCCCTACTCGTAAATAATTTCTCTGCAAACACAGGCTTTACCTTAACATTCAATAATAACAATCCAAATGGAGGAACCTTCGCTGGACCTGTACCACAAATCACATCGAGCAACTTAACTATTTGTACAGGAGATTCGGTAGTATTTAATGGGACAAGTTCACAAAATTGCGCAATATACAACTGGAATTTTACACCAAATGCTTCACCAAGTTCAGCTGTTGGTGTGGGATCACACACCATAACCTATCCCAATGCGGGCACTTATGTTGCCATCTTAAATGGTCTCGACAATACGGGTTGTCAATCCTTGGATTTTGTCAATGTAACCGTGAACCCACCGGTTCAAGTAATTATTGCTGCCGTTGACACGATTTGCAGCGGAGCTAATTTCATCCAAAACATTACCTCATCACCAGCGGGAGCTACCTTTAGCTACACCCCATCCGCAAACCCCAACCTGACAGGTGCGAACCCTGGTGCTGGCGGAAGCATCAATCAAATTATCAATAATGCGAGTAACAGTGCGCAAAATATTACCTACGTGGTGAATGCCAACTTAAATGGCTGTCAGGATTCTGACTCTTGCATTCTAACCGTTACGCCCTTGGTTGAGCCAAATTTCAATGCCATGGGGCCATACTGCTTAGGATTAATTCCAGCACCAATGCTTCCAGCGAGTTCAACGAATGCGATTCAAGGGGTATGGAACCCATTGGCCGTTAACACACAACAACTCGGAAGTTTTAATTATATATTCAATCCCACACCGGGACAATGTGCAGACTCAGCTTCGCTTACTGTGCAAATCTCAGATAACCCCGGGGTTTCCTTTAGTGCAGATAATTTACTGGGTTGTTCTCCATTACAAGGTACATTAACCACGCCTGCAGTGAATGGGGCTACCTACCTTTGGCAAATCAATGGTCAACAAGCAGGAAATACTGCGACTGTTTCATACAACTTACCGAATGTTGGATGTTATGATGTGGAATTACAAGTGGACATCAGCGGTTGCGCGGCCTCGGCTCTACTGAGTGATTATTTGTGTGTAGAAGGGACTCCTGTAGTTGGATTTTCGTTTGTCCCGGGAGAATTTACGTCACCATCAGAATTGGTTAGTTTTAACAATGGTACACAAGGAGCAAGCTCCTATGTATGGCTATACGGGGATGGAAACAGCGGCAATCAGCCGGAAGGAACGCATACTTACACCAATACCACAGGCGGTTATTTTGTAACGCTCATTGCAAGTTCCCCTTCAGGATGCATCGATTCACTAACCCAATTTATCGGGTATCAAGAACCGTTAATTTACTATGTACCGAATACCTTTACCCCAGATCAAGACCAATTCAACCAGCAATGGAAACCAATCTTTACCAGCGGATTTGATCCGTTTGATTACCACCTCAGTATTTTCAATCGATGGGGGGAATTAATTTGGGAATCATTCAATGAAGAAACTGGATGGGATGGCGTTTATGGAAAGGATTTCCATGCACAGGAAGGAATATATACTTGGGAAATCACCTTTGCCACCAAAACGAATACCGAAAAACAACAGATTACGGGAACCCTTAACTTACTTCGATAGTTACTTCATTTTTACGACCTTTTCCAACAAGGTTTTTTCATTATTCCGAATAACTAAGAAATACGTACCGGAGGCTAAACCTTCCATATCACAGAATATGGTGTGAAGCCCACTGGAGAAATTTTGATCGAAATACGTTTTAACAGTAGCTCCATTCGCATCGCGAAGTTCTCCCATCGTTCTCCCCTCCTCCAAATTCACCTTTACATGAACATTACTTGGTGTTGGATTTGGATAAACGAGCATGGAGCCATTAGCCAGTGCTTGTTCTTCCAAACTTACGTTACACGTTCCTGCCAAGGAATAGAACTGGACCTGGTGGGCGAACAACTGTTGTACCTCATTGGTTGGTACCTGAAACCAATCACGTAAAATCGATGCATACACATCCCTAAAATCAATTTGCATAGCAATACCCGCTTGATCAGGCAAGGAGCTAGCAATCGTTGGATTTGGTCCGATAATACCGGATTGAATGCATGTTCCAAACAAAAATAACGGTGCAGCATCTCCGTGATCCGTTCCTAAACTCGCATTGGCCTCAATTTGACGACCAAATTCTGAAAATGTCATTCCAACTACACGTTGCTCTAGTCCGAGTAATTGAAGATCGTCTTGAAATGCCGCGATGGCATCAGAAACCGTTTTCAGCAATCCGCGATGTGTTCCAGCTAACAAATTAGTTGCATCTGCCTGGTTATCATGAGTATCAAAACCTCCAAGTGATAACACATAAACTTTAGTTTTCAATCCCCCAGAAATCATTTGAGCTACATATTTCAACTGCGTCGCCAAATTATTTGATGGGTCGTACATGGCCGATAAGCTACTTCCCGCTTGAGCCGCTGCATGAATCACCTGCCCGAAGCTATTGGTTTGTTCGATGATTGTCCCAACAAACTCTACATGTTCACCATAATATGAGCCATCATTTACAAACCCTCCCTGATATAAATTCACGGCATTGTTTGGATTAGAAACTGCATGAGAAAAATTAGCAGCTATTCCCTGACATGTTGCGGTAACCTCCGACCCCATGCTGATTGCAAACGGATCCGGATACGTTACATTTGGATATCCTGCAGGATAATTTGGATTATAGGAATCAAAATAACGTCCCAACCAACCCCTCGTTTCACTCACATCAAGCGATCCTGAGGTCCAAATATCCATGGATCGAAAGTGAGATCTATTTTGTTCAGGGTAGCCCACATTTTGAACTACACTCAATTTTCCTTGATCAAAGAGTCCTTTCATTCCTTGCATTTGGGGATGAAATCCAACTTCGGGAGTTACCGACAAAATTTGATTCTGAGGAATGATGATTTCAGGTCGATGAATCATTAAGTTAGCATATTGATCCAACGGGATAACGGTATTCAATCCATCATTACCTCCATTTAAGCGTATCATTACCAATACCCGATCTTCAGCACCGGTAGAAAAATTAAAGAGCTTTTGACTCAAGGCCTGCATTCCAAAACCATTCGAAACGAAGGGTAAACTTGCAGATGTTAACGCTACATTTTTAATAAACTGTCTTCTTTTCATAGGATTCGCATTATATCATTTGATATTGAGGCATTTTAAAAACTCGATCGAGCACCAATTGTACGCGATATCTCACAGGGTCTACAAAGGTCGGGTTATTCGGATTGTTTAAATACTCGTTGTATTGCAACGTCCATTCAAACGTTGGAAGATTATTTGTTAATATATTAACCAAATCTGCATGGGTTGCTGGATCCACCGGTTTAGAAATAAACAACTCACAGATGTCATCAATAACCGAAATGGCACTCGAGGGTAAACTCAAATTATTTAGAAATGGAATGGTATCCACTTTCAAGGTATATCCGTTAATTGGGATCCCGAAAATAAAGAGCCCAGTGGCAATGTCAAAACGAAATTTAATGGTGGTGGAATTAATCCATAGCCTAGAAAATGCGGGAGCTAAATAGTATGCCTCCCATCCAGCCACACTTGTGGGATTTATGAAATCAAGGCCCATGTTCGCAGCAGCGTAATAGATGTTTAGGTAGATGTTATAATCTGTTGCTAAATTTACGTTGATTTGAGTTTCTGTAGAATTCAACATGCTAAAAACTGTCTCTAAGGGGCTCCGAATAATGCTTCCACGTAAAGCCACATCGTAAAAATGCTGACTGGTGAACAATTCTTGGAGTACTGGAAGAATTTCGTAGTTATTGGCAATCAGTGTTTGAGCTAATTCAGGAATCACATTGGTTTCCACATCATTGGTGATGTCATAATTCACAAAAAACCGGTACAACTCAGTACAAAGGAAGGTAGCAACTTGTGGTTGTTGAAAAATGATGTCTATGTAATTCGCATATTCTTGTGCCCCGGCATTGGATACCGTTGCATTCCCAAAATGGTACGACAAGGTCTTTGTACTTGTGTCGTGTAAGGGATTAAGGAATAAGGTTTGAGCGGCAGGTAAGGTAGAACTTCGAATCCCTTGCACCAGATATCCGCTTAGTATTTTGGCCCCGGAAGCAACATCTAACTCCGTATAATTAGAATAATCCCCCGCGGCAATTTGATCCCCTTTTCCTATTGTAAATAACTCTAGTAATTCACGGGCATAATTTTCATTGGGATGTTGTACGGAATTCGTATTTCCATTTAGAAAAAGCAACATGGCAGGGTCCACCGTAACATCCTTTACCAATTGTTTCACATTCCCTAAGCTACTTGTTCTCAACAATTCCAGGTAGGTGTATGTTGCACGAGCATCGGACGAAAATGCTGCACCAAAATGATTATGCCAAAAGAAAAACATTTTTTGACTAATATCCACACCTTGATAATTCATGTTTTGCATTAACCAACCGGTAAGTGATTTCACACGCGCCATTTCGCAAAGTTGATTACTCACCGGATTCGCCGGATATAAAGAATTCACCCAAGTTTGCCCTTGAGCAACTACGGTTTCACCCGCATCATACGCCAAGGGTGGGTTAAGGGATCCAACCGTTAACAATTGATTCACGGCATCCGTCATGGTCATGTTCGTAATCGCTGTGATTTGCTGATGGGTGGGACCAAACATAGTCCTGCGAAGCAGATGGGCCGCTTCACTTCGGGTCCATGGACCTGTAAAAGGAATTAAACTCATGTAGTATAATTAATGTAGTAAATTTAATAAAAATTTCACTTTTCAAAAGCCACTTAATCAAATAATTGACGTAGATTTAATACAATCTATTACGCTATGAAGTCATTATTACTTGCCTTTATTTTACTTGTATTTTCTTGTCCGTTTCTAAGCCAAACCACCCTGAATTTTAACTATACGGGAGCAGTTCAAACCTGGATTGTTCCGCCCTGTGTTTATAACATTAATACAGTGGTCGCAGGTGCTAAGGGTGGTGGAGCAAATGGTGGAAATGGTGCTCGAATCACCGCAAATATTGCGGTAACACCTGGTCAAACACTTTACATATATTGTGGTGGAATGGGAATTCAGGGAGCTAATTCTGGCGGTTGGAATGGTGGAGGAACTGGACATAATTCAACAGGATCTTCAACCTATCGCTCTTGGGGAGGCGGGGGCGCCTCGGACATACGGATTAATGGTCAGGCCTTAGCCAATCGTGTTATAGTAGCAGGTGGTGGTGGTGGACGAAGCGGTGGATCTTCACCTGTATGTGGCGGAAACGCTAACTGTAATAACGGGACTCAAGGATGTAATACTTACGGCGCTGGCGGTGGTGGTGGAACACAAGTTGCAGGAGGAAACGGAGGCGCTCCATGGGCAGGTACTCCACCGGGAGGATCTCCAGGTACTCTTGGGAATGGTGGCCAAGGAGGCTACTGGCAAACAGCATCAGGTGGCGGCGGCGGCGGCGGGTATTATGGTGGTGGTGGTGGTGGTAACGACGGTTGTTGTACCGGCGCAAATGGCGGCGGTGGCGGTGGCGGTGGCTCTTCCCTCGTTCCTGCGGGCGGAGGATGTCTTGCAGGTAATAACACGAATCACGGATATGTTACCATTACATACAGTGGCGGTGCTGCTCAAGTAACGGCTACAAGTAATAGTCCAGTTTGCTCAGGAACGACCATACAGTTGAATACTCCTGCGCAAGGCACTTATTCTTGGACGGGGCCAAATGGTTTCACATCCGCTCTTCAAAACCCAAGCATTCCAAATGCAACCGCTGCCAATGCAGGTACGTATACCGTTACCGTTGACTTGGGCGGATGTATTGGAACCGCTAGCACCAATGTCGTTGTGAATCCCTCACCAACGGTGAATGTCAGTACAGCCACCATTTGTTCCGGACAATCAGCAACCATCAATGCGACAGTGACCCCTGTACTTACGGGGACCTACTCATGGAATACGGGCGCCAATGGTGCATCGCTTACCGCATCTCCGAATTCAACAACCCTCTACACCGTGACCTTTACGGCGACGGGAGGATGCTCCGGAACCGCAACCGGCGTAATTACCGTCAATCCAACCCCTGTGTTAACGGTGAATAGCCCCACGATTTGTGACGGGCAAAGCGCAACACTTACAGCAACAAGTACTGTTCCGGGTGGTACATTTATTTGGAACCCAGGAGCAGCAACAACAAATTCCATAACAGTTAATCCTCTAACAACAACCTCATACACAGTGAATTATTCTACTCCATCGGGTTGCTCCGCAACTGCAGTCACCTCCACGGTAACTGTGAATCCAACTCCCAGTGTCACTGTAAATAACGCTACGATTTGTAACGGTCAGACTGCCACATTAACTGCCACACCTACTGTTCCCGGAGGAACGTATACCTGGAGTAATGGTAGTAGCACACAAAGCATCAATATAAATCCTGCCACAACTACAACCTACACTGTAAATTACAGCACCGGAGCTGGGTGTGCAGCACCTGTAGCATCAGGAACCGTAACAGTTAATCCAACGCCAACAATCACTGCAACGAGCGCAACCATTTGTGCTGGCCAATCCGCTATCCTAAATGCCTCAACCAATACCCAAGGAGGAACATTCACATGGAATCCAGGAGGGATCATTGGTAGTACCCTAAACGCGAGTCCTCAAAACACAACAACCTACACCTTAAGTTATGTAAGCGGTGCCGGCTGTGTTTCAAACAATGCAACTGGTACAATAACTGTTAACCCGGTAGCTTCAGTAACGGTAAATAGTGACACCATTTGCGACGGAAATTCAACGACACTTACAGCAACACCAAGCATTCCTGGCGGAACATTTTTATGGAATAATGGTGCTACCACCCAAACCATTACAGTATCCCCCAACACCACTACCACTTACACCGTAGACTATACAAGCGCTGCGGGATGTTCAAGTGCTCAAGCCATTGGTATTGTAACAGTAAATCCAAGCCCTGTACTTACGGTGAATAACGCCACCATTTGCAGTGGTCAAACCGCAAATTTAACCGCCGTTTCTAGCCTTCCGCTGGGAGTTTTTACGTGGAATCCAGGAGGCATGACCTCCCCATCCGTGCAGGTATCACCCGTTCAGACCACAAGTTACACCGTTACCTTTAATAGCAATCTAAATTGCCCAAGTGCGCCTGCCACAGCAATCGTTACAGTAAACCCAACCCCAACGGTCACCATCATTGACGATACCATCTGCAATGGTAGTGCAGGAACATTAAACACAACCGTTTCTGTTCCCGGAGGGACCTACTTATGGAACCCGGGAGGAAGTACTGCCCAGAATTTAACTGTAAGTCCAAATACAACCACAAGTTATTCTCTTGTATACAGCACCGGTGCAAATTGTAGCAGTGCCGCAGTCACGGGAATTATCACCGTAAATCCAATTCCAACCTTAATCACCACCTTAGCTTCACCAACGCTTTGTAGTGGGGATGCTGTTTCGATTGGTATGAATTCAAACGTTCAGGGCGCAATTATTTCATGGACCAATTCCCCGAATCAAGTACTTGGAAGTAACGCAGGTGTAGGTTCTTCGATAAACGAGGTATTAACCACCACAGCACAGGCAACAGGAACCACAACTTATACAATTATATCTACAGCTAATAATTGCAGTAGCACACCTCAAACGCTTACAGTTACAGTACATCCAATACCTAACCTTAGCGTTACTAATGATACTATTTGCCAAGGTCAATCTACTACCCTCTCGGCAATTCCCGATGTTCAAGGTGGAACCTTTTTATGGTCGAATGGCGCGCAAATCACCTCTTCGATTTCCGTTACACCCGCTACAACTACCACATATAATGTATTGTACGACTTTAATGGATGTATTACCACAGGAAGCGGAACAGTGGTAGTAAATCAGGTACCAAGTGTTACCTTGAATAGTGGGAGTATTTGTTTCGGAGACTCTATTGTACTAAGTGCCAATCCAAGTGCACCTGGTGGGATTTACACGTGGAGCCCCGGGGGAGTTGGGCCGCAAAGCATCACAGCGAATCCTGGGACAAACACCAGCATTTCTGTAGCTTACACCTTGAATAATTGCAGCAGTCAACAGGCTACTAGCAACATTACCGTAATCCAATTACCCACTTTAATCATGGACGACACCACCATTTGTCAAGGACAACTGGCAACAATGACAGCCATTCCAAGTCAAGGCGGAGGAACCTTTGTGTGGTCTCCCGGTGGACAAGGGCCACAAACGGCAAGTCTTTCTCCAAATGATACGATGCCAATTACGGTAACTTACTCGCTCAATGGGTGTTCTAGTATCCCAACAACTGCAATGATTTACGTAAACCCATTGCCTGTCTCCAACGTAATTACTCCGGCAATTACTGGATGTACACCCCTCAACTATCAATTCGAAGCAGACACTGCGCAAGCGAGCGATGGATATATTTGGAATGTAAACGGGAGTGTTCTGAATGGCAATAGTGTTAGTGGAATCGCAATGAGTGGCGGGTGCCAATCGATATCGCTCACAAACACGCTTAATGGGTGTAGCACAACTACGACCCTAGTTGATTATTTATGTCCTGAATTCCCACCTATCGCTTCATTTGATGCCAGTGTGTCGTATTTTTCAGAACCCAGTCAAACTGTTTCTTTTTTAAACACCAGTCAAGGAGCCAGCTCCTATGCTTGGGTATTTGATGATGGGGGCATAAGTACAGAAAATTCACCACAACATGTATTTACAAACACCACCTCAGGAAGTACGGTTTGGCTTTATGCCACTAGCCCACTTGGATGTGTTGATAGCACAAGCTTATTTATATCATATCAGGACGGTTTAATTTATTACATCCCAAATACCTTCACTCCTGATGGTGATTTATATAACAATAACTTTAAGCCAATATTTACTGCAGGTTTCGACCCTTACAACTATAACCTTCAGATTTTCAACCGTTGGGGTGAGTTGATTTTTGAGTCAAACAACCCCAGCATAGGTTGGGATGGCTCTTATGGAATGTATGGCAACCAAGTACAAAGTGCTACGTATTCGTATCGAATTCGTTTTAAAGTGCTTAAAAACGATGAGTATCAGGTGGTTGTGGGACATGTGAATTTGGTGAAATAATCGCCAATTCCATAAGGTAGGAGGATATTAAAAAATTGTTATTAAATTTGACTTACCTAAACAGATTATGAGAAGATTTTTACTCGCCATATTACCATTCCTTGTTTTATCTTTAGGATTTGGAAACTTACACGGACAAGCATCCACAATAACATTTAACTATACCGGCGCCATGCAAACATGGACAGTTCCCCCGTGTGTTTTTACAATTAACGTAATTGTTGCAGGAGCCAAAGGCGGTGGTGCGAATGGAGGAAGTGGCGCACGGATTTCTGCTCCGCTAAATGTAACACCGGGGCAAATCTTAAACATCTACTGTGGTGGAATGGGAACGCAAGGAGCGGCTTCTGGCGGATGGAACGGCGGCGGAACAGGTTTTGCTTCAACCAATGGTAATGTAGCCTATGGATCTTGGGGTGGCGGTGGCGCCAGTGATATACGAATTGGCGGTACAGCATTAGCAAATCGTGTTATAGTTGCCGGTGGTGGTGGCGGAAGAAGCGGTGGTTCTTCCCCTGTATGTGGAGGCGCTGCAAACTGTAATAACGGTGCTGCAGGATGTAACACGTATGGCCAAGGTGGACAAGGCGGAACACAAGTTGCAGGCGGAAATGGTGGAACTCCTTGGGCTGGAACACCTCCAGGAGGTTCTCCAGGAACATTAGGTAATGGAGGTCAAGCTGGACTTTGGCAAACTGCATCTGGAGGCGGCGGCGGCGGCGGATATTACGGTGGCGGTGGCGGCGGTAACGATGGTTGCTGTACAGGTGCCAACGGTGGCGGTGGCGGTGGAGCCGGTTCTTCATTCGTTCCTGCTGGTGGTACATGTTTAGCAGCCAATAACACCAATCACGGATACGTAACAATTAACTATCAAGCTGGAGGTATTAACGTAACGGCATCCAATGGTGGTCCATATTGTGCGGGTCAAACCATTACACTTACGGCTTCTAACGGAGCGACAACTTATTCTTGGACTGGACCAAATGGATTTACTTCAAACTTACAAAACCCAACCATTCCGAATTCAACACCATTGGATAGTGGGACGTATACGCTAAATTATACTACACCTAACTGTAACGGTACAGCTACTACGTTAGTCGTTGTTAACACGCCTATAAATCCTGCCTTTACTCAAATTGCTCCAATTTGTCACAACGGTGCGGTACCAGGCTTACCTGCTTCTTCAAATAATGTCCCTGCACTAACAGGAACTTGGTCTCCTTCAGTAATCTCATCTGCAGCGCCAGGAACCTATCCCTACATTTTTACACCAGCTCCGCAATTCTGTGCAGTTCCTGCAACCATGAACATTACGATTCTTCCAAATGAAACGCCATCGTTCAATCAAATTATGCCGATGTGTATTAATAGTGCACCTCCGGCCTTACCAAATCCTTCTACAAACCCTACTCCTTACACGGGAACATGGGCTCCGCCTACCATTACAACAGCTTCTGCGGGACTTTACACCTATACTTTTACTCCTACCGCAGGACAATGTGCAGTTGCTACAACAATGGACATTACCGTATTGAATTACACAGAGCCAACCTTCCAACAAATTGGACCATTGTGCCAATTTACTCAAGGAGTTACCCTTCAAGCCAGTTCAACGAATGCAGTTCCGATTTTAGGATCTTGGGCACCCGCAGTAATTAATACCAATATACCTGGAACTGTGTTTTACAATTTCACACCAAACCCATTCCAATGTGCTGATTCTGCCTCAATGTACATCACCATTGATCCGCTGAATATCCCACAATTCACGCAAATGCCGCTAGTATGTCAGGGAGATGTTCCACCAGTATTCCCATTGGTTTCAAACAATAACCCTGGTATCGTTGGGAGTTGGAATCCACCAACAATCGACAGTTCGACACCGGGAACATTCACATTCGATTTTACACCAAATCCCAACCAATGTGCTGATTCAATTTCAATGAATGTTATCGTTGTACCGTCAGTACCTCCTGTATTCGTAGCAGATACATTGACTGGCTGCAACCCATTAATGGTTAGTTTTAGCACAGTACCTGTACCTGGAGCAAGTTATGTTTACACTTGGAATGGAACCACCATCGGCACCACACCAAGTACAGACTACATGTTTACTTCGGCTGGATGTCATACGATTACCATACAATATAACCTGCAAGGGTGTTTAGAGACCACTACCTACACAGATTACATTTGTATGGAAAACTATCCGAATACCACGTTTACGGCAAATCCAAATGTGTTATCCTCTACCTCAGAAACAATCAATTTCACCAACACTACACTCGGGGCAATTAGCTACGTTTGGGAATATGGTGATGGTCAAACCTCGACGGTATTCGAAGAGCCACATTTCTACAATGGAATTACTGAAAATATGTTAGTTAGTCTGACTGCCAGTACAGCCCTGGGTTGTGCTACTACCTACGAACTTTCGTTACCTGTAATTAGTGATCCAATTTACTACGTTCCAAATACCTTTACCCCAGACCAGGATGAGCATAACCAAACGTGGTTCCCTGTATTTACTACTGGCTTTGACCCGTACAACTTCAACCTTAAGATTTTCAATCGTTGGGGTGAATTGATTTGGGAAAGCAACAGCGCAGAAGGGAGATGGGACGGAACCTACGGAACTGACGGTAGGAAAGTTCAAGCCGGTGGTTATTCATGGGTAATTAAGTATTCCAACAAGGAAACAGATGAAAAGAAAGTGGTTACCGGAACGGTCAACGTACTGAGATAAATTAAACTTCAAATAAAAAAAGCATCATTACTGATGCTTTTTTTTTGCCGAACAATTACAAGCTATTTTATCTTCTTCTAAAACAAAAGCTCAGTTTATTTCTTTCTAAAGAAAATCTTAATAGGAACACCAGTGAAATTAAACTGCTCTCGCAAACGGTTCTCAATGAATCGGCTATACGAATCACTCACATATTGAGGTAAATTACAGAAGAAAGCAAACGCAGGAGCGTGCGTTGGCAATTGCTGAACAAACTTAATTTTAACGTATTTTCCTTTTACAGCTGGAGGTGGATTATCTAGAATGATTTCTAACATGACCTCATTTAACTTAGAGGTAGGAATTTTCTTCGTTCGATTTGCAAACACCTCCATACACGTCTCAATGGCCTTATGGATTCGTTGTTTTGTAATCGTAGACGTGAAGATTATTGGAACATCATTAAACGGTGCCAACTGGTTACGTAAATTCTCTTCAAACGCCTTCATAGTCGTATGATCTTTTTCCACAAGATCCCATTTATTCACCAACACGACAACCCCTTTAGAGTTTTTCTCAATCATGTAAAAAATTGCCAAATCCTGTTTTTGAAGGCCTTCGGACGCGTCAATCATTAGCAGACATACATCTGAATTCTCTATGGTTCGTACGGAACGCAGCACCGAATAATACTCGATATCTTCGGTAACTTTCGCTTTTTTTCGAATACCAGCTGTATCAATTAAAAGGAAATCATGACCAAACGCGCGGTATCTTGTGTGAATTGAATCCCGTGTAGTACCTGAGATGTCCGTTACAATGTTTCGCTCAGAATTAGTTAAGGCGTTAATCATAGATGACTTCCCTACATTTGGACGGCCAACAATAGCGATTCTCGGAAGATCGTCTTGTTCCAAAATTGCATCATCTTCCTTATCTAAAAAAGTAACTACTTCATCGAGTAAATCACCTGTTCCACCACCATTCGCAGCACTCAAATCAAATACATCGCCCAATCCAAAGGAATAAAACTCTGCAGACATCCCAATGCGGTCGTTGGTATCTACTTTATTTGCAACAACAAGAATTTTCTTTTTACTCTTGCGAAGTAATTCAGCCACCAATAAGTCCATTTCTACAATCCCTGTCATAACATCGACCATGAACAGAATAACCTTTGCTTCATCGATAGCCAACTCTACCTGTTTCCTGATTTCTCCTTCAAAAATATCCTCTTTAGTCGCGGCATATCCACCGGTATCAATCACCGAAAATTTATACCCATTCCACTCCCCTTTACCGTAAATTCGGTCTCGAGTTACCCCACTCACCTCTTTCACAATCGCATCGCGCGATTCCGTTAAGCGATTAAACAAAGTTGATTTTCCGACATTAGGCCGGCCTACAATTGCAATAATGTTGCTCATTAATATCCGTATTTTTTCAATTTAGCTTCTGAGGACCTCCAATCTTTATCTACTTTCACAAAGGTCTCTAGAAACACTTTCTTATCTAAGAATTTTTGAATATCAATTCTCGCTTGACGTCCAATTTTCTTTAACATCTCCCCTCCTTTACCAATGATAATTCCCTTTTGAGAATCTCGTTCAACGATGATAATGGCTCGAATCCGAATGAGATGAACTGTATCTTCATACATTTCGATTTCGATTTGTGAACTGTAGGGAATCTCTTTTTGACAAAAGTTAAAAATCTTTTCACGAATTATTTCAGATACAAAAAACCGCATCGGTCGATCTGAAAGTTCATCCTTATCGTAATACGGAGGATTTTCAGGAATCAACGATAGTATACGATCCCAAACGATGTCGATGTTAAAGTTGTGCAATGCAGAAATGGGATAAACCTCTGCATTCGGAATTTCATTTTTCCAATATTCAATTCGTTCAGCCACCTTTTCTTGGTGAGACTTATCTACTTTATTTATTAAACAAAGAACCGGAACATTCAACTTTTTAATTCGTTCCAGCGTAGCTTCATGATTCATTTTTTGTTCTACGGTGTCCGTAACAAAAAGTAATACATCCGCATCTTGAAGTGAAACAGAAACGTATTCCATCATGTTCTCATGAAGTTTGTAGGATACATTCACTACACCTGGTGTATCAGAAAACACAATTTGATGGTCTTCGTCATTCACAATCCCTAGGATCCGATGACGCGTTGTTTGGGCCTTTGAAGTAACAATAGAAAGCTTTTCACCAACCAATTGATTCATTAGGGTTGATTTACCAACATTCGGACTTCCAACAATATTTACAAAACCTGATTTATGCGCCATGACTGCAAAAGTATGAAATTAAAGCGGGAGCACCTTAATGCTTGTAGCATATGTGTTTGCTTTGATTAACTTTGTGGGGTGACTGAAGACGAACAGTATATACAACGTTGCATAGATTTAGCTTATCAAGGTCAGGGAAAGGTGGCACCCAACCCAATGGTAGGATGCGTAATCGTAAAGGATGGCGTTATTATTGGCGAAGGCTATCATGAAATTTTTGGTGGGCCACACGCGGAGATCAATGCAATACGTAATGTGGGAGACGATTCCGCAATTCAAGGATCCACCGTTTATGTATCCTTGGAACCCTGTACACATTTTGGTAAAACCCCGCCTTGCACCTTGGCAATCCTCGCGTTAAAACCGAGGCGAGTTGTGATAGGAAGTCGAGATACAAATCCTTCCGTTGCAGGTAAAGGCATTGACCGATTAAAGCGCGAAGGCATTGAAGTGGTGGAAGGTGTCTTAGAAGATGAATGCAGGGCCTTAAATAAACGGTTTTTCACGTTCCACGAAAAGCGTCGACCGTATGTAATTCTTAAATGGGCACAAACTCAAGATGGATTTTTAGATCGGAACCGAGAGGAAGACGAAGTCGGAATTCATTGGATTTCTAGTCCTGAAACTAAAGTTTTAGTGCATAAATGGCGTTCAGAAGAGCAGGGCATCTTGGTGGGAAGAAACACCATACTCAATGACAATCCTTCGTTGACGGTTCGAGAATTTAGTGGGACTAATCCAACACGTATTGTCATTGACAGTAATCTAAAATTATCCAAGGATGTTGGGGTATTTTCAAATGAAGCACCTACCCTTGTTTTTAATCGCGTAAAAAATGCAGTTGAAGGTCAAACAGAATGGATTAAAATTGCAGAAACATCAACTAAATTTATTCTAGAGGAATTATACAAGCGCAATATTCTAAGCGTTTTGGTGGAAGGTGGAAGCCGCACCTTACAATATTTTATTATTGATAATGTGTGGGATGAGGCCAGGGTTATTGTAAGCTCAACGCAATTTAAAGAAGGTATGCGTGCGCCTGTTCTTACAAAAACTCCAATTCGTTCGCACCCCTTCGGACCAACAGATACCATTTACTATTACCAAAGAAAATAATGGAGTTATTCCTAAGTGTTTTAGCCTCAAGTCTGATTTTTGTTCTTTTTAGATCCTTCACGGCCTGGAAAATAGATACCCTACAAGCTGTTATCGCAAATTACTTCGTAGCCTTTGCATGTGGAATTTTTCTTTTTCATGACCACATTCCTGCAAGCACTGCCTTAGAAATCGGAATGCCCTACGCACTGTTGTGTGGTGTATTATTCATTTCACTTTTCATTCTCATGGGCCTGAGCTCGCAGAAGAATGGAGTTTCGACCACTTCGATTTCTGTAAAAATGTCAATGGCCCTTTCTGTTATCTTAGTGCTTCTTATTAATCACACCCCTTTAGCATGGACAAATGTTATTCCCTTAGTTGCAGCCATAATAGGGGTATTTCTTGTTTCATTTTCGAAAAAAGTTAACAACCAATCGAAGGGCAACCTCTGGATGCTTTTAGTTTTATTTTTTGGGAGTGCTGGCCTTGATTTAGTATTATATTTTACTAATTCTAGATGGCTACCTAATGGTTTTCACGACGGCGTTTTCGCTGCACTTGGATTTTTAATGGCCGGTATCATGGGACTGGGGTACTTCATCATTAAGCGCATCCAAGGAAAGGTAAGCTTCGATCGAAGAAGTTGGTTTGGAGGGATTATCCTAGGAATTCCAAATTATTTCTCCATCTATTTATTAGTCAAGTCATACAATACACTTAATTTACAACCACATCAAATCCTTTCCCTTGCCAATGTTGGCGTTGTGATTTTTGCAGCCATTCTTGGTGTAACACTCTTTAAAGAAAAATTTACAGTTCAAAAAACCATCGGATTAATCCTATGCCTGGCCGCGTTAGCATTCTCCCTTTGGTTTGGACAAAAATTTTAAGGATTAATTCCTTAACTTTGAGGTAATGAAAAAACTTTTACTCCTATTCCTTACCGCAGCAATTTGTTTTACAACAAATGCGCAAGTCTTTATTAACGAGGCAAGTAATGCCAATGGCACGAACTATGTTTTAGCAAATGGAACTTCACCTGATTGGATAGAAATCTACAATGCAAGCGCTACTTCACAAGCACTGCAAGGACTTTATTTATCGGACAACAGAACTACCTTGAATAAGTGGGCATTTCCTCCCATTGCCATACCTGCGAACGGATTCGCCACTATTCTCGCTAATGAACAAGGAACGACGTATTTAGTTAATCATTTTGAAAGCCCAATCGATCATCAATCGCTATGGTCATATACCATACCGAATGCAGCAATTCCAGATTGGTATACAACAGCGTTTGATGCGTCCAGTTGGAGTCAAGGAAAAACAAGCATCGGCTACGGTGATGGTGACGATAGCACCGATATTATAGGTCCTGCAACTACCGTCTATGCACGAATCAACTTCAATGTTACAAATTTTAATGACATCGCCAAAGCATTTTTAGACATCGATTACGACGATGGATTTGTCGCTTATTTAAACGGTATTGAAATTGTGCGTGAGGGATTATCAGGAAATCCACCAAACTTTGACGAATTAGCTACCGATCACGAATCTCAATTGTATCAAGGAGGAAACCTCAGCAGTTATGACCTTGACATGAGCGTTATTTCGAATTTGTTGCAAAATGGAACGAATGTCCTTGCAGTTGAAATTCATAACGCAAACCCAGCAAGTTCGGATTTAACTTGTAGGCCTTTCCTAACCTTCGGATTAGCTTCACAACAACAGCAATTTAACGGATATGTGCATCCCTTTTTTAATACGCCGCAGGCAGGAACCATAGAAACGAATTTTGCGATTGCAACCGGCGGTGAAACACTCTATTTAAGTAATTCAAATGGAATCATTTTAGATAGCCTTGTAGTGCCCGACTTAGAACCCAATATGTCTGTAGGAAAGAAAACTGATGGCACCAATACTTGGTTTATCTTCCCAACACCAACTCCTAATTCCTCAAATGATTTTGCAGCATCTTTTATTGGGTATGAAGAGCAACCAACCCTCGATGTAATTGGTGGGATTTTCCCAGATACCATAACAGTAAATGCAATAAATCAATCTACACAAAACGGAATTCTTCGCTACACTTTGAATGGACAAGATCCAGATACTACCTCTACCCTGGTCAGTGGTCCGATCTCTGTTAATTCTAGCGCTGTGCTAAAGGTTAGTTGTTTCCCCAATGGCACCAATCGACTTGTAAGCCCAATTGAGGCCGAAACGTATTTAATCAATGAGAATTCAACCATTCCGATTGTTTCATTAACCATCGATAATGATGATTTATATGGGCCGAATGGAATTTTCGATAATTGGTGGACGGATTGGAAACGACCTTGTGTGATTGAGTTCTTTAATCCAGACGGCACAAAACAATTTGAAAGCAAAGCTTCGGTAAAACCTGACGGTGGAGCTGGAGGAAGTCGCTCAAATCCACAACACAGTGTCACCGTTGAACCTGCCAACTCAACCTTTGGTACGGGTGAGAACATTCATTATCCCCTATTTCCAGAAAAACCGTATGTAAATGACATTCAGGCGATTTATATTCGTAATGGAAGTAATTTCTGGAATCAATACCACCAACGAGATGCCACATTCATGAGAGTCATGCGTAAATCATACGCGAACTCACAAGCCTATCGTCCAGCCAATGTATTTTTAAATGGACAATTCTTCGGAGTTTATGAGCTTCGAGAAAAAGCGAATGAGACGTATTTCAATGAGAATTACGGAAATCACGTAGACAGCCTCGACTTACTCTCAGTTAGTTATTGGTATGGTGGCGCCTTGCGAACGGTAAAAGGATCCGATAGTTCGTATTATAATATGGTCAATTTTATCACCACTGCAGATAAAAGCAATCCAACCTATCTAAGTCAATGCGACAAACGACTAGATCTGAAAAACTATACCGATTATATCGCCGCTGAATTGTGGTACGGAAATACTGATTGGATTTATAACAACGTGAAAATTGCACGAACTCGTACAACAGACAATAAATGGCGTTTTTTCTTGCAAGATGTGGAATGGGGTCTTGGGGGTTGGACAGATTATAATTCAAATATGTTTGATTGGTTTCAATATGCTATCCAACCAAACACGTATTACGACATTCATAGCAACTTAATGCAGGATAGCACCTATAGGAATTACTTCATCAATCGGTATGCGGATTTAATGAATACAACGCTTCATCAAAATACATACACCCCGATAATCAATCAAATGTATGAAGAGCTACTCCCTGAAATGCCGCGTCATTTTGCACTTTGGACAGGCGATGTACCCGGAGGTATGAATAATTATACCTATAATAGAGATGTTATTTTAGGACAATTTAATAACAGGAACACCGCGGTTCGGAATCAAATGTTGACTTATTACAACTTACCAAATAAGGTCAATGTTACATTGAATACAATTCCTGCCGATGCGGGCTACATCAAAATCAGCACCATCGTTCCAGATTCCTTACCCTGGACAGGAGTTTACTTCAATGGGAATCCCGTTAAAATTACAGCGGTAGCAAATCCAGGATACGCTTTTGACCATTGGGAATACAACATTAACTTACCAGCCAATCTATTAAACCAAGAATCCGTGGCGGTTAACATCGCTACAGATGATTATTTTACGGCCGTTTTCACGGGGAATTCCGCCAACAACTCGCTCACGATTTCAGAAATTAATTATCGTCCAGATGCTAGCTTGGATGGAGGAAACTGGATTGAATTGCATAATAATGGAAATACCGAAGTAAACCTTACGGGATGGTCTTTGAAAAGTGATGACTTCTACAACAGTTATTCATTCAATGATGGGTTAAAAATACCTGCAGGAGGCTATTTGGTGGTAGCGCAGGACACGCAACTATTCCATTCAGTTTATCCCACAGTTAATAACGTGGTTGGTAACCTCCGTTTCGGTTTTGAAAACAGTATGGATTCCATTTATATCTTTCGTCCGAACAACGATACATTACTTGCTATGCAATACACGAATGATTCTCCATTTCCTCGATGCGCGGATGGATTTGGAAGAACCTTAGAGAATAAGTATCCAAACGCCATTAGCATTGACTCACTTTCATGGTTTTGCGGGTGTATTGCAGGATCACCAGGTGAAGCGTATTTCCCGTGCGATGAACCTGTTATTTTTAGTGAATTCAACCTTGGCAAACAAACGATAGCGCATAATGCTGAAGATTGGATTGAATTGAAAAACAATACTGATAACGTCATTAACTTTTCAGGATATACGCTTAAAGACGAGAAACAAAATAATAGCTTTTCACTTACAGGTTTACAACTAAATCCCGGTGAATATGCCGTTGTTGTTAAAGATTCCTCCCTATTTACTGAGCGCCACCCTAATTTTGAGGGCAAAGCCTTGTATCAACTACCTTATGGTATTTCGAATAATGATGCATTAAGATTATACGACATCAACGGAACCTTACTTCAAAGTGTTGTTTTTGACACTACAATCGCCTGGCCACAGGCTCCGTTTAACAGTGATTTTACCTTTGAATATTTAGAAGCAAATGCCAATCAAGCCCTTGCTTCGAATTGGTTCCAAGGCTGTGAAGGCGGATCTCCAGGTCGTGCATTTGGCCCTTGTCCTGTGTTGCCAGACGGCGCTTTTGCTTGGCTTTATCCAAATCCTTCCAATGGGGAAATTACAATTGCTGTAGACAATATGTTAACGGGTAATGCCGGAACTCAAATCGAAGTGTTCGACCTCAGTGGAAAGCTTGTTTACGAACAAGGATTCCCGTTAGTTGTAGATTCTGTAGAACCTATTCAACTGGATTTGAGTTTTCTACGTGCGAGTATGTATTTGATCCGAGTAAATAAAGCGGGTCAATCAGTGACACTGCGCCTAATCAAAGATTAAGCCTGTGAAGCCCGATTCAATAGGGTAATCATAGCAGCAGTAACAATGAACAATTGCGTTGCTGTTTCGTCATCCATAGAGGTTCCGTCTTCATCGTCGGTGGATACTTCCATAGCCATGAAACGAGTTAACTCGGGTTGATCACAAAAGTCTTCCAACATTTGCTCAGACTCTTCATCATCTTGCTCAAAATATGCGTCAAGCATGGTAGAGAATTCCGGTTGAAATGCTTCAATCATTT
>Ga0315903_10003382_pt1 | contig 22208 bp, 26 predicted proteins | sample LakEriMetagenome_7_FD_203524 | JGI IMG/M metagenome (GOLD analysis project Ga0315903, IMG submission 203524) | Freshwater fungal communities from buoy surface, Lake Erie, Ohio, United States - Buoy 2 MA119 | ecosystem: Environmental > Aquatic > Freshwater > Lake | place: USA: Lake Erie, Ohio... | reverse complement strand
GGCAGCCTGCCAGCTGTCCCCGCGGCCAGCATGCTGGCCATCCCACGCTGAGCTCAGACGATGGTTGACCTGTTTCTTCGCCAGCGCTGTCTCGGCCCGGTGCGGGCGGTGTTGTTCGACAAGGACGGCACCCTTTCCAACAGCGAATCCATGCTGACGCTGCTCGCCGAAGCCAGAATCGCCGCCGCCCTGGAGCTGCACGACCCAGGCCAACGCGTTGAGTCTCAATCCGCCGATCAGCTGGGCATTTTGCTACGCCAAGCCTACGGACTAACCCCGGGAGGACTCGATCCCAGCGGCGCGATTGCTGTGGCGGCCCGCGATCACAACCTGATCGCTACCGCCACGGTTCTCGCTCAGGTGGGACATGGCTGGCCGGAAGCCTTGGCGCTGAGTGAGGAGATCTTCCGCCGCACAGACCATCTGCATGGCAGAGGGAGTCAGCGGGCCCCTCAACCCACCCACGGCTTGGCAACGTTGCTGCAGGCACTCCATTCGGCCGGCATCGCCTGCGCGGTGATCAGCAACGATGATGCCAAGGGCATCCGGGCCTTTCTGATCGACCACGATCTGGCCGCTCCCTTCTCAGGGCTCTGGAGCGCCGATCACCAGCCGCGCAAACCAGATCCAGCCGCCGTGCATCAGCTCTGCCAAACCATGGACGTGCGGCCTGCGGATTGCGCCCTGATCGGCGACGCCAACAGCGACCTGCGCATGGCTGACGCGGCAGGGGTGGCCGTGGTGCTGGGCTATTGCGGCGCCTGGTCCCTGCCGGTGCCTCTCGATCCCCGCTTCCCGCAGCTGAGGCACTGGCAAGAGCTGGGGGTGGGTCAGGCCGCACATGGCGATCCCGCCGCGCTGCCGTGACGCGCTTCTCAAGCCTGGATTAACAGCAACGCGGCGCGGCGCATCATCGGAGCGCCTTAACCGCCGGAGGCCCTTGAGGATGGGATGTCGTCGGCCGGCACGCCATTCGAGACGCTGCTCCCCGACGGAATCGCGATGGGCTCCTGGCTGACCCCGCACACCCTGGCCCAAGGCGCCTGGGAGTAGGGCGGAAGCGCCGTGGCCCAGGGTCGCAAAGTGGTCCCAGTGACACATGCCGGCGGGGATCGGCGGATAAAGTCTGTCGGACCTTCACCACTCCCCTCAGGCATGAGCCGGTACGTCTTCACCTCGGAATCGGTCACGGAAGGCCACCCCGACAAGATCTGCGACCAGGTGAGCGATGCCGTGCTGGATGCCGTTCTCGCCCAGGACCCGGCCAGCCGCGTGGCCTGCGAGACGGTGGTGAACACAGGCCTGTGCCTGATTACCGGCGAAATCACCACCACAGCCCGGGTTGATTTCAACCAACTCGTGCGCGGCGTGATCGAGGGGATTGGTTACAGCGGCGCCCGTGCCGGCGGCTTCGATGCCCGCAGCGCTGCCGTGCTGATCGCCCTCGACCAGCAGTCTCCCGATATCGCCCAAGGTGTGGATGAAGCCGACGACCACGAAGGCGACCCCCTCGACAAGGTGGGCGCCGGCGATCAGGGCATCATGTTCGGCTTCGCTTGCGATGAAACGCCGGAGCTGATGCCGTTGCCGATCAGCTTGGCCCACCGCCTGGCTCGCCGCCTGGCCGAAGTGCGCCACGAGGGGCTGCTTGGTTACCTTCTTCCTGACGGCAAAACCCAGGTGAGCGTCGTCTACGAAGACGAGCGGCCAGTGGCGATCGACACGATCCTGATCTCCACCCAGCACACCGCCGAGATTGATGGCATCTCGGATGAGAAGGCGATTCGCGAGCGCATCAGTCGCGATCTCTGGACCCACGTGGTTGAACCAGCCACCGCCGATCTAGCCCTGCGCCCCCAGGAGGGCAGCACCCGCTTCCTGGTGAATCCCACCGGCAAGTTCGTGGTTGGCGGCCCTCAGGGTGATGCCGGCCTCACCGGCCGCAAGATCATTGTGGACACCTACGGCGGCTACGCCCGCCATGGTGGCGGCGCCTTCTCGGGTAAAGATCCCACCAAGGTGGATCGTTCCGCCGCCTATGCCGCCCGCTACGTGGCCAAGGCCCTTGTGGCCTCTGGCCTGGCGCGCCGCATTGAAGTGCAGCTCAGCTACGCCATCGGCGTTGCCAAGCCGGTAAGCATTTTGGTGGAAAGCTTCGGCACCGGGGCGATCAGCAATGCTGACCTCACCGCCTTGGTGCAAGAACACTTCGACCTACGGCCTGGCGCCATTATCCAAACCTTCAACCTGCGCCAGTTGCCCCAGCAGCGCGGCGGCCGGTTCTACCAGGATGTGGCTGCCTACGGTCACTTTGGCCGCAGTGATCTGAACCTGCCTTGGGAGGATGTGTCGGCCATCGCCGCCGCGCTCAAGCAGGCCACCGCAGGCCGTGTCGAGACTGGCGCTCGGGCTTGATCTCGGCAGCAGCGGCCTGCGTCTGGCGATCTACGCGCCAGACGGGGCTGGGGGGGGAACCCTGCTCGAAGAGCACTCCTCCCCGTACCCGGGTCCGTTCGAGGAACCCCAGTCCTGGCTGCATGGCCTGATCCAACTGCTGGCTGGCCTCCAGCCGTCAGTACGCCAGAGAATCGCTGCCATCGCCATCGATGGCACCTCAGGAACCCTGCTGATCTGCGGGCCCGATGGCAGCTTGCCCACAGCTTGCCCGGGCTGGGTCTTGCCTTATTTCCAGGCCTGCCCGGAGCAGGCGGAGGCGGTGTTGGGCCTCGCAGGCTCCGGCCCAGCGGCCAGCCCCTCCGGCAGCCTGGCCCGAGCCCTGAGGCTTCTGGCCCGAGCGGCGGCGGAGCAGCCAGGCCGAGGCTGGCTGCTCCGCCATCAGGCCGATTGGCTGATGGGTTGGCTGCTCGGCGATTGGCGCTGGGGAGAGGAAGGCAACAATCTGCGCTTGGGCTGGGACCCCCAGCGGCAGCGATGGTCTGGGGTGATCGACCAGCAGTCCTGGAGCCAGGCCTTGCCCCTGATCTGCCCCAGCGGTCAGCTCCTCGGCGTGATCGCCGATCCAGCAGCCACGCTGTTGAACCTTCCCGGCGACTGCCGCGTGGTGGCTGGCAGCACGGATGCCAATGCCGCCGTGCTGGCGGCCGATCCCGGCCCGGGGGATGGCATCACCGTTCTCGGCACAACGCTGGTGCTGAAACGATTCCTGCCCAATCCGCTCGAGGGTCCCGGGCTGAGCAACCATCGTCTGGACGGACGCTGGCTGGTGGGCGGCGCCTCCAACAGCGGCGCTGGGGTGCTGCGCCAGTTCTTCAGTGATGGCCAGCTAGCCGAGCTCAGCCGCCAGATCGACCCCGACCGTCGTTCTGGTCTCCAACTGCGCCCCCTGCCACGGCGCGGTGAGCGCTTCCCGGACGATGATCCTGAGCTGGAACCGATCCTGGGGCCGAGGCCCTGCAGCGATGTCCTGTTTCTGCAAGGGCTCCTCGAAGGGCTCAGCGACATCGAGGCGCGCGGTTGGCAACGCCTCCAGCCCGTCGACGCCCCGCCGTTGCGGCGCGTGATCAGCCTGGGAGGCGGGGCGGTGAATTCCCAGTGGCGACTCCTGCGGCAACGCCGTCTCGGCCTGCCGGTGCTCAACCGCCCCCATCTCTCCGCCGCGCTCGGGATGGCGCGACTGGCGGCCCGAAGGATGGGAAACTGCTCGTAACCACGGCATTGCGGATTCGTGATGAGCAACGGACTCGATCGCCTGCGCACCGTCCTGGCCATGGCGCTGTTCGTGGTGCTGGCTGGCTATGTGAGCTTCAGTGCCATCCGGCTCGGCCTGGTGCTGTGGCAGCGCTTCGCAGCAGGCTGAGCCCCAGCGCCAGGATCCCTGTCCCCCCGCTTCTTCATCCCATGGCCGCCGACCCCCTGACCCCTGCTGTCAGCGACCGCATCTGCCGCCACATGAACCAGGATCACACCGAGGCGGTGCTGGCCTATGCCCGTCACTATGGCGGCCTGGCCAGCGCCCGCCAGGCCCGGCTGCTCGCGGTGGGACCGGAGGCGATGCGGCTGGAGGTGGATGGCACCCCGGTGGAGATTCCGTTCGATCACAGCCTGCGCGACAGTGAGGATGCCCACCGCACCCTGGTGGCGATGTTGCGGGCCCTGCCGGAACCCAATTAAGCCCTGCGCCAGCCGAGGGCGTCTCGTGCCGATCAGGGGATACATGGTTCAGCGGGTTGCCCTTTGGCCAAGGATCGAGCGGGCTGCCAGGTGCCTGCCGCCGGCCTGAGCCGATCTCGCACGCTGCCCAGATGCCTGTCCCCTGAGCCGCTGCCCCAACGGCTGACCGGCCCGGGGAACGCTGGGCACAGTCCCACCGGACCCGATGCCCCAGCCCTGGCGGCCACGGACGCCGCCGATGTCCGCACAGCCGCGAGGCCACGCCCCGGTGGGGTCCAGAGGACCTTCGAAGCCATGACCAGCCCCTCCACCCGCCCCATCCCGCAACCTGGCGCCGCTGGGGCAGGCGCCCTGAAGCCCTGGCTGCTGCGCCAGCTTCCCCTGGGTTGGCTGCTGCAGCTGAACTGCCCCCTGTGCCGCAGGTCCCTGTCGCCTGCGCAGGCGGGCGAGGGACTCTGTGAACCCTGCCGCCAGCGGCTGGCGCTGCCGCCACAGGGGCTCCAGGGCGCGGTTCCCCTGCCCTGGTGGAGCAGCGGGGCCTATGCGGATCAGCTGCGCCGCACCCTGCTGTCGCTGCGGCGCCAGCCGCGGCTGGATGCCCTCCGACCGCTGAGCCAACCGTTGCGGGCGATGCTGAGTGGCTTGCCCGGCCAACCCTGGCTGGTTCCTATCCCGAGCTGGAAGCTCCGAGCCAACCCTCTGCCTGAGCTGCTGGTCGCCAGCCTCTGCCAGGGGGGAAACGCCAAGCGGGCGGCGCTGCTGGAGCGCACCCGCCCGGTGCTCGGCCAGCACCATCTGCGTCGTCAGTTGCGGCTCAGCAATCAGGCCGATTCGTTTCGCTGCCTTCGCCCGCCCCTGCCTGGAGAGGCCCGCCTCCATCCCCTCCTGATCGTGGATGACATCCTCACCACCGGCGCCACCGCCTGCAGCGCTGCCGCCTGCCTGGAGGCCGCCGGCTGGCGTGTGATGGGGGTGCTCTGCCTGGGCAGGACACCCCTGCCGGCAGGCCGTGATCTAAGATCAACCAACCGAAGCGCCCGGGCGGCGCTGCCGGGCCGGGATAGCTCAGTTGGTAGAGCAGGCGACTGAAAATCGCCGTGTCCCCAGTTCAAATCTGGGTCCTGGCATTTCCTTCCCAGCTCTTCACGCTTGTGAGGACTAAAGAGGACTAAAACGAAGATCAATCACCTGTTCTCATTGTCCGTGGCGCCTGCGTCAAGCGCGTGGCGCCAGGGTTGCTTCCCCACCTGCGTTGGCAGCCCCCATCGATGGCCTCGCTCACTGGGGCACAACCGGAGGCGCGAGCCGCGCCAGGCAGGCGAGGAGATTTGAGGAGATCAAGTTGAGGAGATCAAGGGCTTACAGAGTCTTGGTCGTTGCGCTCCGATTCACCGCGCTCCCGTCGCCACACGTCCTGGGCGGTGCTGAACAGACAATCCTGCAGGCGGCCGATCAGCGCCTCCACGTCCTGATGGGTGCGGGCGTCGCCCCCAAGCTCGTCGGACACCGCCCCAGCATGGATGAGATCCAAGAGCAGAGCCACCTCCTCGGAGGACAGCAGCAACAGGTGATGGTCGGCGAGATGGGCGACCCGCATGGGTGGGTGGCGAGTGGGTGGCTAGGGCAGATCTTGCTTGTCTATACATACGCCGAACCCCGGCAGCCGGCAAGCCAGAAAACCGCCGGGGTGCCAGCATGGCCAAGCGGCACACGGCTCCGGCCGGAACGCGAAATTCCCAGCAGCTGGCGGCACTCTTGATCCGTTTGCCCGAGGAAGGCCCCAAGGTCTTCAACAACGCCGATAGCTTCAGCCAGGCCTTCGATGCGGCCTGGAAGCGGCAAAGCAGCCTCCCGGCTGCCGCGGCGGTCAACCGCCAGGAGCTGTTGGCCCAGGTGATGGAGTCGCTGGCCGATCATCCCTTTGTTCAATCCGCCCCGGAACGGGCCCAGCAGGTGGCCGTCTTCCGGATTCGCCTGCTCGGCCTCTGACAACCGCGTCCATGCGCAGCCCAATCGCCAACCTGATCCGTCAACTCAGTGGCGGCTTCAGCAATCAAGACCAGGCCTTCGAAAACCCACCGCTCTACGCCCATATCCTGGTGAGATTCAGGCCTCTGCCGCAGCTGGCGCCCGGTTCGCTGCTGCTGGAGCAGTCCTATGCGATCAATCCCGCCGCGCCCTATCGGATCCGGGTCCTTCGGGCCGAACAGCGCGATGGACAATTGATCATCATCAACCAGTCGCTTCACGACGCCGAGCGCTTCTGGGGGGCCGTTGACAACCCGGAGCGCCGACAGGCGATCGCCGAGACCGATCTGCAGCTCCTCGAAGGCTGCACCTATCTGGTGCGCGAGCGGGGGGAGGGATTCGTGGGGGAGGTGGAACCGGGCTGCCGCTGCCTGGTGGAACGCAAAGGGATGACCGCCTACCTGGTGAGCAGCTTCGAAATCGATGCAGCCGGCATGCGCACGATCGATCGGGGCCACGATCCGGAAACCCACGAGCAGCTATGGGGCTCCCTGGCCGGACCGTTCGAGTTCCAGCGCACCCACGACTTCAGCGATGAAATTCCGGCCGGGTGGGACGGCGCGCTGGGGGGCTGATCGCAAAGCGCTCGCCAACACCTGGCAGCTCCGTCCTGCACCAGGGGCCCGCAGCTGGTGCTGGGCTGCGACCCAAGCCCCTCACGGCCCGATCGCATGGCCGCCATCGGCGGCGCACCCGGGCAGCGCCTATCACCGCCAAGGCTTGTTCAGGGAGGCAGGCGCTCAAGCCAACAGGGCGCTCTACAGCGCTGTGGTGGCAGTGGCACCACACCAGGGAACGAAGCCGGGGGATGAAGCCCGGAGATGGAGCCGAGGGAGGCAACCAGCCGTCAACTGTTGGCCATCAGGGGCCAGGCCGGCCTGGATCCACCCGAACAGCTGCGGCGGCCTGGGCGCGCTCCGGGTTGGGAGTGCGCAACCAAGGTGCCGTGGCCGGCGCGAGAGCTGCCAGGGTCAGGGTCGCCGCGAGCTTTCGACCTGCCCCGCCAGAAGGCTCGCAGGCGCGCTTCCGTAAAGGATCTTGTGGATGCTGTCCTAGCAGCCTTGGAAGACCGCCACCCCCCTTACCCTGCTTGGCGCTTTCCCTCCTTGAGCCGCGCCCTCCCGTCCCATGCCACTCCCTCTGCTCAGCGTTGCCCCGATCAGCAGTAACGCCCGCGTCCAGTCCTTCGCGGTCGGCAACGACGAAACCCCCCGCCAGCTGAGCGGCAACCGTGGCCAAGGATCCGCCAGCATGACGGCCACCATCGAGCAGGCCTACCGGCAGATCTACTTCCATGCCTTCCAGGTAGATCGTGATTCCGTGCTGGAATCGCAGCTACGCAGCAACCAGATCACAGTGCGCGATTTCGTGCGTAGCCTGCTGCTCTCACGCAAATTCCGGGACGATTTCTATCGCACCAATAGCAATTATCAAATGGTCGAGCAACTGGTGGGCCGCGTCTTAGGCCGGCCTGTGCACGGCGATCGCGAGCGAATCGCCCTTTCGATCCTGATCGCCCAGCGGGGTCTGCCCGCCCTGGTGGACAAACTCTTGGACTCCGAGGAGTACCTCGACAACTTCGGTTACGACCAGGTGCCGTTCCAACGGTCCCGCGTGTTGGCTGGCCGAGCCCAGGGGGTGCTGCCCTTCAACCAGCAGGCCCCTCGCTACGGCCGTTATTGGCGTGAGACCAGCGCCAAGCGGGCCCCGGTGGGTTCGGGCAGCGGCTGGCAGCCCAGCGGTGGTTTCTCGATGCCGCGGCCGGCCTGGCTGGCGGATGCCCCCTCACCCTTGGCGCGCAGCATTTGGCAGGGCGTGGTCGCCACCGCCGGCTTTGGGATCACCGGTCTGGTGCTCTACACGGCGGCCGTGATGCTGAGCACGGCCTCAGCGGGCTAAGGCCCATTGGGGAGAGTCGAACTCAGGCGATCAATTCGTCCATGAACGGCTGCTCCCCCTCTTCGGGGAAGATCTCCACTTCTGTCTTGTCAACCTGCCCCGGCCGCTGTGGGGGGAGCCCACCTGGGCGGGGCACCTCTTGCAGATGGCGGGCCGGGGCTGGGGGCTCCAGGTCGTGCAGCAGCGCCTCAATGCGCAACAATCGCTGGTCGGTATCATCGAGACGCAGCTCCAACTCCTGCTGCGACTCCAGATCCCCCCCGGATTGCGTGCGCTGTTCCTGGGCCAGCAGGCGTTCCTCCAGCTCCAGCAGGCGGATGGTGAGCGATTCCGCCAGAACGGAGAGCGCCTGCAGCTGATCCGCCAAGCGTTGGCTGCCAATCGGATGGGGCTGTGACAGGGTCATCGCATTCGTCGCACAGAACAAGCTGGGCGGATGGTATCGGCATTGCCGCGCCCTGCCAGGGGGGATCGGCTGGCTGCGTCCCATCAGGCCTGCCCTGGATCGCGGCGCGATCGGCAGGCCTGATCAGCGCGATTCCGACCCCTTGGGGTTGTAACGATTGTGAAGCGCTTGTTCTGATTCCCTGGCTCGCCCATAGGATCCGGCATGCTGCCACTGCGGTGATCCACCGTCAGCGCTCACTCCAGCGCCACCGGCCAGCCCCACCTTCGAGGCGGTCCGCCCATCCAGCAGCGGTCCCCTCTGCCGACGCCTCTTTGGACGTCGACCGCCCGTACACCCGGCCTCCCCCGCCCATGACACTCGCCAACGCTGCCTATCTGGGCATCGAGCGCTTCGCCACCCAACGCAACAAGGAAAACTGGACGAACGCTTCTGAAAACGACAAGACCGTCCTGATCAGGGCCGTCTACCGTCAGGTTCTCGGCAATCAGTACGTGATGGCCAGCGAACGGCTGGAAGGGCCAGAGTCGCTGTTCAAGCGTGGGTATCTGAGCGTCAGGGAGTTTGTGCGCCAAGTCGCCAAGAGCGGTCTCTACAAGTCGAAGTTCTTTGAGAGCACCAATCCCTACCGCTTTATCGAGCTCAACTTCAAGCACCTGCTCGGCCGAGCTCCCCAGAACAAAGCGGAGATGCTTGAGCATTTCACGATCCTGCAAGAACAGGGCTACGACGCCGAGATCGATTCCTACGTCGATAGCGCTGAGTATCAAACCCGCTTTGGCGAGGAAGTGGTGCCCTACATCCACGGCTGGGATTATTCCGTTGGCCAACAAGGACTGCAGTTTTCCTACATCCTGCAACTCGCCCGCGGCGTGGGCGCCTCGGTGCGCGGAGATGCCCTGAAAACCCAATCACGGCTCAATCCAGCTGTGCACAGCGAATCGCCGCTGCCCGTGGTGAGCCCTAACGCCAAGGGCGCAACCTTCCGCCGCATCAGCTCCGATGGCGTCACCCGTCAAGGAGTGGGCGCAGGTCAAGAAGGCCGCACGTTCCGTGTGGAGATCGCCGGCTTCAACAATTACCGCCTGCACAAGCGCAGCAATCGCGTGCGCTTCATTCCTTTCAATAAGCTGCTCGAATATCAGCAGCAAATCCTGCGTGAAGGCGGCCGCATCGCCAGCATCACGCCGATCAACTGAATCCCGATTTATCCTCTACCCGTTGCCTTTTCCGCCATGAAGGTCTCCGCAGGCACCCGCGGCACGAACACCGTCAATGGTCGCCAGGTCAGCATCACCGTCACCGGCCTCGCCCAGAACGACTATGTGCGTAGCGCCGACACCGTGATGCAGGTTCCCTACACCCGCATGAACGAAACGCTTCGCCTCGTGCACCGCCTCGGCGGCCGCATCACCGACGTGAGCGTTTCCGGAGGCGATCTCCCCGGTCAACCGGCTCGCAACGACTGAGCTCACTGGCCGCTGACGCTTGGAGAACGAGGGGCCTGAGGGCCCCTTTTTGTTGGGGCGCCGGGGCGGCGCCGAGCCCAAGCTGCAAGGGGGTTGCCGGAGCCTGGCTGCCAGCGCGTCCATGGCGGCATAGCCGCTCAGCAATCGCACCGCCATCCCCCCGCACCAACCCTGCCGCGCTAGCGAAGCCTCCGCACCCGGATCGGGCAAGGCACACGGCCTCAGGCCACCCCGGTGCGGGCCAACGGGCCGAGGAACCGCTGGGCTGAACCAGCGCCCCAGTCCCCACACGCACCCCAGACCGCAAGCTCCCCGGCCACCAGCCGCCGCTGAAGGTCTTGATGATCACTGGTTGGCCCCCAGAAGCCAGGGGGGACTGGCGCAAGGGGGGCCATCGGGTGAGCCAGACGGCAAACCCAAGGCGCAGGTCGGTGTGATGGCAGCGACCCCCGGGGACCGATGGGGTGTGCCAGCCAGCACAGGCAGCAGCGGTGACCGTTTGTTAAGGGTGCTCGTGATCAGCGGTGGTCGCCGATCACAATGATGCAGTCGCCATTCAGCTGCCAACACGCCCTGAACTCCTTGAGCGGGAATCCGCCACAACGATTCCAGTTGTGTCAAGAGATTCAGGTCGGGCCTGTCGCTGAAGTCGACCGGTGAACCAAGCCATGCCCACCGGCTCCGCCGCAACGCGTCGCAGGCTCACCACCCCTTTCCCCCCACCCACCCATTCCCGACGGTTCCGTCGAGATCAGGAGCTTTACCCACATGTTCGACGCCTTCACCAAGGTTGTTGCGCAGGCTGACGCCCGCGGCGAATTCCTTAACGCTGGTCAAATCGACGCCCTCTCCGCTGTCGTTGCTGAGAGCAACAAGCGGATGGATGCTGTGAACCGCATCACCTCCAACGCTTCCAAAATCGTCACCAACGCCGCCCGCGAGCTGTTCGAGCAGCAGCCCGCCCTGATCGCTCCTGGTGGCAACGCCTACACCCATCGCCGCATGGCCGCCTGCCTGCGCGACATGGAGATCATCCTCCGCTACATCACCTACGCAACCTTCACCGGCGACGCTTCGGTGCTGGAAGATCGCTGCCTCAATGGCCTGCGTGAAACCTACCTGGCCCTCGGCGTTCCCGGCGCTTCCGTGGCTGAAGGCGTCCGCAAGATGAAGGATGCCGCCACCGCCATCGTCAACGACCGCAACGGCATCACCCCCGGTGACTGCTCCGCCCTGCTCTCCGAGATCGGCACCTACTTCGATCGCGCTGCTGCTGCTGTCGCCTGATTCAGGCCGGCTTCATTCCTCATTCGGTTCACCCTTTTCCTTCAACCCGTCCCATGAAGACTCCCCTCACCGAGGCCGTCGCAGCTGCCGATTCCCAGGGCCGTTTCCTCAGCAATACCGAGCTGAACGCTGCCTTCGGTCGTTTTGAGCGCGCCAAGAACGCCCTCGAAGCCGCTAAGGCCCTCACCGCCAACGCCGACAACCTCGTCAACGGCGCTGCCCAGGCTGTTTACAACAAGTTCCCCTACACCACCCAGCAGCAGGGTGCCAACTTCGCCTCTGACGCCCGCGGCAAGGCCAAGTGCGCCCGTGACATCGGCTACTACCTGCGTCACATCACCTACTCCCTGGTTGCCGGCGGCACCGGCCCCCTCGATGAGTATCTGATCGCTGGTCTTGATGAGATCAACCGCGCTTTCGAACTCTCCCCCTCCTGGTACGTCGAAGCCCTCACCTACATCAAGAACAACCACGGCATCGCCGGTGATCCTGGCGTGATCGCCAACAACTACATCGACTACGCCATCAACGCCCTCGTCTGAGATGCGTCGCTCGCGCTAGCGCTCCAGGGGCCCCTATGGGCCCTTTTTTGTTGGCTTGCTGCTTTGCTGGCTTGCCGCAGGCTGGGGCGAACCGTGAAGCCACTGATCGCCAGGGCGCTCCCCTTGAGAGCAGCTCGAATAATCGCCAGATGCGCGCCACGGCCGTGCTTCCAGATCAGTTGCCGCAGGGGATCAAGCCCCAATGGCACAACGTCTAGCGTTCTCCGGGTGAACCGCCACGGGGCGCTGCTGGCAGGCGTGGGGGCGGCCTGCGGCCTCCAGCCCCGCAGGCTGCCGCCCTCATCGATCAGGCATCGCCATCACTGGCAGAGGCCAATGCAGTCAGGGCGGTCGCCCTGCCTGATGCAGGTTCTGCATCAGTTGTGTGAATGAACTGGCGTCACCCTGCAACAAAGACCGCAAGCATCAGGCCGGAACTGACTGCATTACGCTATCTTTGGGCCGACGCACCCGCCCGTGCTCCCCTGTGCCCTCCCACAGCACCTCGAAACCAGCAACGGCGAGCACGGCCCGCAAGAAGCTGGATCGGCCCGCCGTGCAACAGCGCATCGCTGAGCTGTTGGCCCACGGGCCTCCGGATGCGGCGGCCTTGCTGGCTTTCGCCGAGTTCATCCACGGCAAGCCCTTCACCGAGCCGATGCTGACACTCAGCCAGCTCAAAGCCGCGGTGTGCCAGGTGTTTGGCTGTGAGAACGCCAAACAGCTGCGCCAATCGAGTGAGTTCAACCTGGCGATGGCCGGCCGCAGCGTTGATCTCAAAACCAAGGCCGACTGGCAAAAGCTCTACCGCGAGTGGGTGGGCGTTCCCCAGGCGGAACGAGATCGCAGCGGTGCCACCTGCATCAATGGCATCGACGTGCTGGAGAACTTCCGGCCCTGGCATGTGTTCGGCCTGGAGCCCGCCACCGCCAGCGCCGACGACATCAAGGAGGCCTTCCGCCGCCTGGCCAAGGAGCACCATCCCGACGTGGGTGGTGATGCGCGCGTGATGGAACGCCTGCAGAAAATGCGCGACTCTTTACTGGCTTTTCGCTGAACATGTCCTCCACTTCATCCACGGCCAAGCGCGGCTCCCGACGAGAACGAGATTCATTTTCCCATGAAGAGGCCGCCAAGATGTTGGGCACCAGCCCCGCGAAACTGGATCGAATCTGCAGGGAGTTTGATGCCGATCCCAATGATGAATGGGATCTGATCGAGGGAGAGTTCTTTGAGTACGAGCCTGGCCAGGCCCGCAAGCGCCGCTTCTACGAAGAGGGCGTGATGGCCATCGCCAAATACCTCGAGGAAACCGAAGGGGGCAGCTTTCTGGCCAGGCTGAAGGAGTTCTTCACCCATCACCGCGCACGTGTGACCCGGGCTCTGGTTCAGAGGCGGATCATCCAGGTGACGCAGGATCGTGGGGCTGTTCAGATTCGCGGCGAGCTGCTGTTCTTAGACCAGCGATCCGTTGTGCGGGTGCTGGGGACCAACGGCAAAGGAATGGTTGGAACGATCAGACGCATTGAAGCGGCCGATGCCAGCCTTGAGGGAGCGGAAGCCCTGCAGCCTGGCTTGCATTTTGACGACTTCCCCGAAGCGTCTGGACGATTCTGGAGTCAGGTCGGCATTGTCCGCCTCGCCCGAACGATGCAGGATCGCGGCCGGATCAGTAAGGCGCGCAAAGCCTGGGTGAAGGCTGTGGCCGATGTGGCGGAGGGCTGCTTTGAGGTGCAGCGCAAGGAACTGGAAAGTCACGAGGCGAAGGTGAAACGCGCCAAGGAGCGTGCCCGCAAGAAAGAAGGTCGCTGCCAAATCACGCTGCTCACACCCAAGCCTTCCGATCGCAACCCGATCGAGCTGGAGGTGCACCATCTCTTCGATGCCGCCTCAAGGCCGGATCTGGCGGCGCTGGACGACAACCTGCTGGTGATCCATTCAACCTTGCACCGCAACTTCCACAAATGGGTGGGAAATCGTCCCTGCGAACCCAAGGACTTTGTCGACTATCTGCTCCGCAATGAGCTCAGCCACTTCCAAGGCAGCCCCAGCACCCGCGTGCGCCAGGAGCAACGCCAGCAGAAGCTGATCCACCGCCTGGAGCTGCTGCAGGCCCGCTACGAGGGCAACCGGCTGCTCTACTGATGCAACACCGACGATTCTGCCGCCGCAGGTCAGGCGTTGCCGTGCCGCAGTGCTGCCAGGCTGCTATTTGACTTGCTAAGCGAATTGACTTGCTAAGCGAATTGACTTGGCGGGAGAATTGGCTCGGCGGGGATTTGTTTCGCGGGGATTTGGTTGCGCGGGGGACTGATTGCGTGGGGAACTGATTGCGTGGCGAAATCCTGGCGATTCCTGGCCATCAGCGGCCCCTTTCGGTTCTCACACCAGGGTGTTGGGGAGCTCCGAACCTTGGGGGGAGGCCCGAAGCAAATGGTTCGGCTCGCCCCTCCCCGGCTTGCGGCCAGGGCGACGACAGTGAGCTCAACCGGGGCGATCCAAGCCGATGCCGATCACCCCGCACCCGCATCGTTCGTCTTCGCCATCATGCTGACCCTCCGTTCTTCCTCTCCCTTCGATCTGTTCGATCGTCTCGATCAACAGCTCAGCCAGCAGCTGCAAACCGCTGAGCGCGTTCCCGCCGCCGAGGTGCACGACACCGCCGAGGCCTACGAGGTGGTTCTGGAACTACCCGGTGTCGACAAGGCTGCCATTGAGGTGAAGGCCAGCGAGCGCACCTTGCTGATCAGCGCCGAACGCCGCAGCCAGCGTCAACTGGGAGGCCAGAGCGGCGAAGCTGCCGGCTCCGCGCCTGCCAGCGAAGCCCCCGCCCCGAGCGAGAAGGCCCGCGGTCCGTTACTGAGCGAGTTCCGCTACGGCACCTGGAGCCGCAGCTTCCGCTTCCCGCAGCCGATTGAGCGCGAGCGGCTGCAGGCCGTCTACCGCGACGGGTTGTTGATCGTCACCGCTCCCAAGGCCAACAAGGTGAGCAGCGTCACCGTCAAGGTGGAGGGCTGATGCGCTGATGGCTGGCCTGGGCTGAAGCCTGAACTGGGCTGCGGCCCTTCCCATGAGAACCCTCGCCCCCGACTTCGGTCGGGGGTTTTTGTTGCTGGCCTCCCGCCGGGCAGCCGCCCATCCACGCGGCCCGAACCGCGACAGGCCGCCAGGACCGCAGGGCTGGCGGTGCTGCCTTCCAGGCCCGCGCTCAGCCGCGGGCCTGGAAGGCGCGGCGGATTTGGTCCAGCCAGTTGCCGGGGAGATCTCCCGAGCGCAGCTGAACACTGGCCATCGAACGGGCCAAGGGCAGCCCGCCGCGCCGCAGGATCGCCGCAACATGCAGGCTCACGGCGAGGGCGAGCAGCAGCCAGGCCAACAGGTGCACGCTGTAGACGGGTTGATTCAACTGGCCCTCACGCAGCCAGTCCTCCTCCATCAACTTGCCGCTGCCCACAGCCAGGGCCAAGGCCAGCAGGGCGAGGGCATTGGCGGGCTGGCGCAGCCGAGCGCGGCCGAGGCTGAGGGCATAGAGCCCAAACAGCGCCGCGATCGGCCAAAGCAGAACCGCAAACGAGCCGTGGATGTCGATCCAGGCACCGGGAAGCGCAAACGGCAACCGCCCGAAACGTCCGTCGTGGCTGGAGTAGACCAGCAGCCCTGTGAACCAGGCCAACGGCACCAGCAGGGCGGTGGCGCCATGCAGCAGGCGCAGCAGGGAGGGTTGGTAGGGGCGGGGCATCGGGGTTACAGGGAGCCTGTTGGAGCCTGGCGCAGCGGACCGTGGCCTCGCTGCTGGCAGCCCAGGCCCCCTTGCGGCATCGCCATGGCTCTCAACACATTGGTCGCCAACAGAACGAGCGACAAGGCTTGTGCCCGCAACAAGGCTTGTGCCGGCAACAAGGCTTGATCCAGCAACAAGGCTTGTGCCAGCAATAAGGCTTGTGCCGGCAAGGGAGAACGACACCACGCCGGGGAACACCCGCCTCAGGGCGATTTCGGCCCCTCCGCTCCGAACAGGCCGTTGAGCTGCCGCAGCAACTGGCGCGCTTCCAGCAGCAGCTGCTGCGCTTGCTTCAAGGTCTGCTCGGCGTTGGAGCCGGTGCGGCTGAGCTGTTGCAGGCCGCGGCGCAGCTCCGGCGCCGTGGCCGCTGTTTCACGCTGCAGGCTGCCGCTGAGGCGGTTCACACCGGCGAGGCTCTGGCGGGTTTCAACCAGGCCGCGGCGCAGTTCCGGGGCTGTGGCGGCGGTCTCGCGCCGCAACGTGGCGCTGAGGCCATCCACGCCGACCAGGCTGCGGCGCGCCTGCCGCAGGGTCTCGGGCAGATCGCTGGCCGTGAGGCGGCGGGTGTTGCGCAGGGTGGCCTGCAGCTCCTGCTGGGTCTCCAGCACCTTGTTCAGCAGCGTGGCCAGCGCCACCGGCTGCTCGTAGCGGATGCTGTGGCCCGCCAGGTTGAAGCCCCGGCCCGCCGGCTGGGGATCGGGGCTGATCTCCAAGTATTGGTCTCCAACCAGGCCGTCCTGGTTCTGTCGGGCGGCACTCTTCGGGCCGATCAACGCCGCGTAGCGCCGCTCCACCTGCAGCTGCACCGCCACGCGGGCATCGGGCAGCAGCTGCAAGCCGGTCACCTTCCCCACGGGCATCCCCGAGATGCGCACCTCCTGCCCAGCCCGCAACCCCCCGGCATGGCGGCTGCTGAGCTGCAGCCGCTGCATCGGCTGGCCCCAGTGCTGCTCCCGCGCCAAGGCCAGCAGCAGGGCGCTGACCAGCACCAGGCCCGATCCGAGAAACAGCCAGCGCTCCTGCGCCGGCGTCGGCTCCGCTGGTGCGCTCATGGCACCGCAAGGTTGAGGTGCAGGGGATCCAGCACCGTGATCCAGAGGAGCTTGATGCCCAGCAACAAGGTCAGTCCTTCCACCAGCAAGTTGCTGCTCACCAGGGCGGCATCCTGGCCACGGCCGCGCAGCACCCGGCCGCGCCATTGGCTCCAGGCGCACAGGATCACCAGGAAGACGGCCGAGCGCAGGCTGGAGCGCAGCAGATCGGTGAGCGTCACCGCCGCCAGCAGCTCCCGCAGCTCGCCAACCAGATCCTCCCGTGGGCTCGCCAACACCCCTCCGGCCAGGGCCGCGATCAGGAAGAGCAGCAGCAGCAGGAAGCCCACCAGGGCGGAGGCCGGCAACGCCTGGCGCCAGGCCGCGCGCCCGCGGCGATCGCCGTGTTCCAACCAACGCGGCAGCAACAACGCCATCGCCAGCAGCGCCACCAGCATCGGCCCCACCAGCTGCAGCACCAGCAGGATCAGCAGTTTCAAACTGAAGCGGCTGGTCTGCCCCAGCGGTCCGCTGCTCAGTTCGACGACGCCAAGGCCAAGCACCAGGCCCGCCAGCAGCAGCGGCCCGCCGCAGCGCTGGCCCTGGCCTTCGGCGAGCCGCAACACGGCCAGCGGATTCCGCCAAGGGGTGTCTCGGCCGGTGGTCACGGGGGCCTGATCGCCAGACGGTTCAGTTTGCAGCTCGGATTGCAGCGACGCGCCGGCCCGTGGGGCACCTGAATCCCAGATCCAGGCCGCTGCCTGGCGGGATGGCGCGTTCATGGCACAGTCCCAGGCCCAACAGTCCCATGCCTATGCGGTGGGGCTGGCGCTTGGCTGCTGTTGGCCGCTGGCGGGTGTTGGTCACTAGAGGGGTGTTGATCGCTGGAGGGTTTTGATCGCTCGATCGTGGTGGCGCCCTTCAACCAAGCCGGGGCAACTGGGGCTCTGGAGCAGGCTTGGCCTGCGGTCCACGCAGCAACGCCTCACCGGCGGCATCGAACAGGCGCCAACCGCTCGGCTCCACGTCGAGATGCACGGTTTGCCCCAGGGCCACGGCGGCATCGGCCTCAGCCCGCACCAGCAGCAGCTGGCCTCCCTCGCGCAGGCGGCAGGTGAGCAGCTGCTCATTGCCCAAGGCCTCCAGATGGCACACCTCCGCCGTCAGGTTGCGGTTGGTGGCGGGCGCCAGCCGCAAATGCTCCGGCCGCAGGCCAGCGGTGAACTCCTGCCCCAGATGGGCGGCGCTGAGGCTCTCCAGCGGGCCCCCCAGCAGGAAGCGCTGGCCGGCCAGCTGCAGCTGGCCCGGGGCGCAGATCCGCACCGGTAGCAGATTCATCGGTGGGCTGCCGATGAACTGGGCCACAAACAGATTGGCGGGCCAGCGGTAGAGCTCCAGCGGCGTGCCCAGCTGCTGCAGCGCTCCGGCGTGGAGCACGGCGATGCGGTGGCCCATCGTCATCGCCTCCACCTGATCGTGGGTGACGTACACCGTGGTGGTGCCCAGCCGCCGCTGCAGCTCCACGATCTGGGCGCGGGTGCCGGTGCGCAACTTGGCATCGAGGTTGCTGAGCGGTTCATCCATCAGAAACACCGCCGGCTGGCGGGCGATCGCCCGCCCCAGGGCCACCCGCTGCTTCTGGCCCCCCGAGAGCTCCTTCGGCAGGCGCCGCAGCAGCGGCTCCAGCTCCAGCATCGCCGCCACCTCTTGGGTGCGGCGGCTGATCGCCTGCTCCCGCGCCGAAGGCCAGCGCAGGGGCCCGGGCAACCGATTGGTGGCACGGTGCAGTCCGTCCTGCAGCTGCTGCAACGGGCTGCGGGGCCGGCTGCGGCGCAACCCGAAGCCGATGTTGTCGGCCACCGAGAGGTGGGGATAGAGGGCGTAGCTCTGGAACACCATCGCCACATCCCGTTGAGAGGGGCGCAGCTGGCTCACCGGCCGCTCTCCCACGTAGATCTCGCCGCTGGAGGGGCTCTCCAGGCCGGCCAGCAGGCGCAGCAGGGTGCTCTTGCCGCAGCCGGAGGGGCCCACCAGCACCATGAATTCGCCATCGGCGATGCGCAGATCGAGCTGCCGCAGCACCTGCACCGGCTCACCTCCCCGGCGGGCGGGGAAGGTCTTGCTGACCTGCTGGAAACGGACCTCGGCCAAACCGTCTCAGCGACCGGGGGATCCTAGGCTCGCTCCAATGCAGTTCATCGATCAGGCCCGCATCGCGGTGCGGGGCGGCCGCGGCGGCGACGGGATCGTGGCCTTCCGCCGCGAGAAATATGTGCCCGCGGGGGGCCCCTCCGGCGGCGATGGCGGCCGCGGCGGCGACGTGCTGCTGCGGGCCGACGCGAACCTGCAGACCCTGCTGGATTTCAAGTACCGCCGCCTGTTCGCCGCCGCCGATGGCGGCCGCGGCGGCCCCAACCGCTGCAGCGGCGCCAGCGGAACCACCTTGCTGGTGAAGGTGCCCTGCGGCACGGAGGTGCGAGACCGTCGCACCGGCATCCTGCTGGGGGATCTCACCACGGCGGGCGAGGAGTTGCTGGTGGCGGCCGGCGGCCGCGGCGGTCTCGGCAATGCCCACTACCTGAGCAACCGCAACCGTGCCCCCGAGAAGGCCACCGAAGGCAAGGAGGGCGAGGAATGGCAGCTCCAGCTGGAGCTCAAGCTGCTGGCGGAGGTGGGCATCATCGGCCTACCCAATGCGGGCAAGAGCACGCTGATCTCGGTGCTGTCCGCCGCCCGCCCCCGCATCGCCGATTACCCCTTCACCACGTTGGTGCCAAACCTTGGGGTGGTGCGGCGTCCCAGCGGCGATGGCACGGTGTTCGCCGACATTCCGGGCCTGATCGCCGGCGCCGCCCAAGGGGCCGGGCTGGGGCACGACTTCCTGCGCCATATCGAGCGCACCCGGGTGTTGCTGCACCTGGTGGATGGCTCAGCGAGTGATCCAGTTCAAGACCTTGGGGTGGTGGAGGCCGAGCTGCGGGCCTACGGCCACGGCCTGGCGGAGAAGCCCCGCCTGCTGGTGCTCACCAAGGCGGAGCTACTGGATCAACAGCAACGCGAGCAAGGCCTGCAGGCCTTGCGGGGCTCCACCACGGAAGCGCAGGCACCCCTGCTGATCTCGGCGGTGACCGGGGAAGGGCTTGATGGCCTGCTTAAAGCCGTATGGCAGTGCCTGGCCATCGAAGAACTTTGAAGGCTTCGGCGAGCGAAGCCTTTGCTGCTGGGGCCAGGCCGGCTGTTCAAGCTTGCGGATTGTGAAGCGCCGTCTCAGTCGTCGTAGACGAGGCACTCAGGCGCTTCGGGGTTGAGGTCGCAGAAGACCTCCAGGGGGGTGGGGTCGTGGGAATCCTCGGGGTGGTGCTCCTTGTACTCCTCGAGGTTCTTGAGCTCGTCCTCCAGGTGGCGCACCTTGGCGAGATCGCCCGCGGCGCGGGCTTCTTCGATGTCGACGCGGTCCTTCTGGATGTGGTCGTCGATGGATTTCATGCAGAGAACGGCCGTGTCCGACCGCAGCTACCCGGCCCACCATAAGGAGTTGGCGTCGGACTTCGGCCACCTGTTGGCTGCTGAACACCGGGACGACCGCTCGGCGGACAGGCGGCCTGGGCGTTGCTAGCAGCAGGGAAACCAGTTCGGGAGAAGCGCCCATGACACGCATCCGCCTGCGTCGGGAGCGGCACTTCATCGATGACCAGGGCCGCTTGTTCTGGATCAACGGCCCGGAGGACAACTGCTATCTCTCCGAGCAACGCCAGTGGCGCCGAGGGCTCGACTTCGACCAGGTGCTGGAGTGGAAGCAATGCGCCCCCAGCGGCCTGGTGAGCCAGCGGTTCAGCTCAACGCAGGCGGCCTGCGAGGCCTTCCTGCACGGCCAGATCCACTGGTATCAGGACCTCTACCTGCGGCGCATGGGGGAGCAGATGGCGGCACACCGCAGCGCCGACGACTACAAGCCCACGGCGATGAAGCGGGCCGAGGAGGCCGGAGGGCCGATCCGGGTCCAGCCCTGGCTGCTGCCGGAACCCCAAGGCCCGGTGTGCGGCCTGCCGCCCCGCCGCGGCGACAGCGGCATGGGGGTTGGCTTCAGCGCCAGCAATCCGTCTGGAGGTGGGTCTGGAGGTGGCGAAGGGAGTTCGGCTGGCGGAGGGGGCAGCGAGGGCAACCATCCCCATCGTCGCCGCCGTTCATCCGGCCAGTTCGCTGAGCAGGAGCCAGCGCTCCTCGGCGGCGGCGATGCGCTCCACTAATGCCGCCAGCTCGCCGCTGAGGGCCTCCAGGTCGGTGTAGGCGCCACCGGGTTGGGCCAGCAGGGCCTCCAGCGCCTCGCGGCGCTGCTCCCAGCTGGGCAGATCCCGCTCGATCGCCTCCAGCTCCCGATTTTCTCGGAAGCTGCGGCGGCGCGGCGCGGCAACCGCGCTGGCGGGGCCGAGGGGCCGGCGGGCCCCGGACTCCCCGGCAGGCTCCGCCTCGTCCGGGGACCCCGCCGCTCCGGGCTGTTTCGAGGCCATTGCCGCCCCAACAGCCGAGGCAGCCCGAGCCCCCTTCGCGGCGGCGGCCCTGGGCGCCGCCGCACCCCCACCCCCCTGCTCCAGCCCTTGGCGGGCCTCCAGGTAAGCGCTGTAGTTGCCCTCGAAGCGTTGCAGGCGGCCGTTCTCGAAGCTGAACAGCCGATCCACGGTGCGGTCCAGAAACCAGCGGTCGTGGGACACCACCACCACGCAGCCGCGGAAATCATCGAGGAACTCCTCCAGCACGCTGAGGGTGTGCACATCGAGGTCGTTGGTGGGCTCATCTAGCAGCAGCACATTCGGCGCGTCGATCAGCAGGCGGCAGAGGTGCAGGCGGCGCCGCTCGCCGCCCGACAGCCGCGCCACGGGCTGGTGCTGCTGGGCCGGGGGAAACAGGAAGCGCTCCAGCAGCTGGGAGGCGCTGAGCTCCACCCCATCCACCTGCACGCGGCTGGCCACTTCCTGCACCACCTCGATCACCTTGCGCCCCGCCAGCGCCCCGTCCCGCTCCCGCAGCACATCGCTGTGTTGATCGAAGTAGGCCAGGCGCACGGTGCCGCCCAGCTCCAGGCTGCCGGCCGCCGGCATCAGGCGCCCGGCGATGCCCTCCAGCAGGCTGGATTTGCCCACGCCATTGGGGCCGATGATGCCCACCCGGTCCTCCGGGCCGAAGTCGTGGCTGAAGCCCTCCAGCAACAGCGGCCCCTCGCCCTGGCCGCCCGCCCGGATGCTGAGCTCCTCAGCGCTGATCACCCGCTTGCCGAGCCGGCGGCTGCCGCTGCTGAGGTTCACGGCGCCGCGGCCCTGGCGCGGTTCCAGCTCCCGCAGCGCCGCGATGCGTTGCAGCCGCGCCTTCTGCTTGGTGCTGCGGGCCTTGGGGCCGCGCCGCAACCAGGCCAACTCGCGCCGCAGGGTGTTGCGCAGGCGCGCCTCGGCGGCCACTTCGGCGGCATCCTCCTCGGCCCGGCGCTCCAGGTAGGCGGCATAGTTGCCGTCGTAGCGGCGGGCTTCGCCCCGATCCACCGCCACGATGCGGCGGGTGACGCGATCCAGCAGGTAGCGGTCGTGGGTGACGAGCACCACCGCCCCGGCAAAGCGCTCCAGCCAGCCCTGCAGCCACTCGACC
>Ga0315903_10003378_pt1 | contig 22218 bp, 18 predicted proteins | sample LakEriMetagenome_7_FD_203524 | JGI IMG/M metagenome (GOLD analysis project Ga0315903, IMG submission 203524) | Freshwater fungal communities from buoy surface, Lake Erie, Ohio, United States - Buoy 2 MA119 | ecosystem: Environmental > Aquatic > Freshwater > Lake | place: USA: Lake Erie, Ohio... | reverse complement strand
TTTTGCGGGAGATATACGGCTCCGTTACACTTTGCGAAGCTGCCAGCCGTCGGCCTCTTGCACTAATTGGACCTCAAAACGGGTCCCTCTCTGGCCAACCGTCGGGCCGTACCAACTTCGTAAGATATCGCCAAGGATATTCTCTGCGGACTCCTGGGTCTCTCTGACGACGTTGATGTACTGCTGGGCAAATTTGGCCGCATAGGTCTTTTCGTCAATCTCGACCGATACCCAGTCGATCGGAAGGTTCGCTACAACGGTCCTGCTGGGTAACTTGATGATGGGCCGACCTCCCGATGAGATGATCCGACAACGATATCCCACTTGCTCCTTCCCCCGATCCAAGTACTCGGCCAATCGCCAATCGACTAACTCCCGTAACAACCCTGCAAAGCGATCGCGGTGAATGCCTAGGTCCCCCCCGAACCAGCGGAAAACCCCCTCGCGATACTCGAAATAGCCACCGTCGGGATTGGTCCAAGCATTGATCGGATTGCGCTCCAAATGACGCCGTAACTTGGAATCGCTCTCTAAATGCTCCTCGCCTAAATCCGCCTTCAATGCCGCACTCCGATCGGCCATCCGACGCACGGCTTGGACCATCGCACTGATACCAATCTCGATTGTCCCGGTATCGCTTGGCGGTAGTTCGCTCTGCAATAGTGACAATAACACCAGCATCTTGTAACTCTTGACCATCGGTGTGACTTCGACCCACTCGAAAAATGCTCGCTGATGTTCCCATGCCGCCCGATCCTCGGCTTGGAGTCCACCCATCGCGGCGACATACCCATACCAACTCCCATGACTTGCTCTCAATGCCCTTGGGTTGTAACTGGCATGATAGGCCTCCCGGGCCGTGGGCCGCTGATCATGCCGCTCTTCAAAGTCCCGATAAAAGGCATTCATCGCCTCGGTGCGACTCGCAGGACGCAGCACTTGCTCAATCAAATCGATCGTCGCTAACTCATACGTTACACTGCAACCGACAGGCAACTGGGCCTCGCCTTGCTGCAACATCTGCAACCCTCGCCGGATCTCCGAATCGGACTCGCCCACTCGCAACAACGGCTGGAGCATCGAGCGAAGTTTCACCAAAAACGTTCGGTGGTTCCCAATGTAATCGACCACCTTCAACCGCTGCTTGTCCGGACTCTTGCGCAAGCCCCGACCAAACTGCTGCAACCACAAAATACTCGATTCGGTCGGTCGCAACATCAAGACCGTATCGATGCTCGGGATGTCTAACCCTTCGTTGAACATGTCGACGGCAAACACGATGTCGAGCTCACCGGTCGAAAGGGCATCAAGGGACCTGGCCCTCGGATCCGAATCCGGTCCGGAATGGACCGACGCGACCCTTAACCCCGCTCCCCGAAAGTACTCGGCCATGAAGTCGGCATGCTGCTGCGAACAACAAAAACCTAACGTCCGCTTGGCACCCACCCGATGCAATTGCTCGAGCGCATTTTGGGCCCTGGCATGGGTCGATACCGCTGTGGTCAATGCAGCTTCGTCAAACCGCCTGCTCCTCCAAGGGATGTTGCTGTAGTCGACTTCGTCGGGGACCCCAAAGTACTCGAACGGACTGAGCAACTCCTCTTCGATCCCCCGGATCAAATCGCAGCGGTAGACGAGGTTCTCATCGCACAGCCCCAACAAATCCCCGCCGTCGGTCCGCTCGGGGGTGGCCGTCAGCCCCAGCAGGAACTTGGGCTGGAAATGGTCCAAGAGCCTTCGATAGGTCGATGCCGCCGCATGATGGAATTCGTCGACGACGATGTAATCGAACGCATCGGGCGCAAATCGCTTCAGATGCTCTACGCGGCCGAGCGTCTGGATCGACGCAAAGAGCATCTCGATGCGACCGATCTGCAAAGCCGTTAGGCTCCCGTCGTACCTGCCACAGCTTGAGCTGGGTCGGATCCTGCGAAATGTCCGCATCGATTGATGGAGGATCTCGTCGCGATGGGCTACAAACAGCACGCGAGGAAAACAAAACTCGTCGGTTGGCGTTTTGCTAGCCGCATCGAATGCAGCCAGATAGGTTTTACCAAGTCCCGTCGCTAGGACGACCAGGCCAGCTCGGTTCCCATCGAGCCGCGTTTGGGCCAACGCCGCGAGGGCTTCGCGCTGGATCGCATGCGGATCTGGTATCGGTTCGGATGTGTCGCTGTCGATGTCCATGCGAATGAGCTTCGACTCGCGGCGACGGGCTCGGTACCGATCGATCCAATCGGTATCCACCCGTTTGGTGCGGGGGTCTTGCAAGAGCTCTTCGAAGGCGGCGGTCATGGCTCCGAATCCAGCGCTGTGGATCGTCGGATCGACGCGGTAGTTCCACTCGATCCCGGTCTGCAGAGCCATGCGAGAGAGGTTCGAGCTGCCGATGTAGGCGGAATGGCCAATAGGAGAGTGGTCAGTGGCTGAGTGGCCAGTGGATGGATGTTTGGTGTTGTAGAAGAGGTAGGCTTTGGGGTGGAAGGACATTCCGGGGCTGCACTCGACGACGTAAAGTTCGAGGCTTGGGCCTAGCTCAAGCAGATCCTCGAGGGCTTCGGGTTCGGTCACATCGAGGTAATCGCCGGTGATGATTCGAACGCGGCCTTGGCGATCGAGGAGGTCTTGCAAATGCCCTCGGAGCAGATCGAGTCCACTCTGCTTGATGAAAGCCACCGAGAAGTCGACTTGTTCGGACCGATCGATCGCCGATTTGAGATTAGGCAAAAGCGGATCGAGTTCGCCTCGTGTAAAGTGGCTCGATGAACCGGAGCGGTAGGTCCTTTTGTTGACGAGGTAGTCGGGAGGATTTTCGGCTAGATAATTCGCAAGTTGCGGGATCACGTGCCGCACCCCGCCGCGTGGGTCGGAAACATCGCCGTGGTAGCGTGGGATAAGGTGGACGTGTAGGTGGGAAACGGTTTGACCGGCGGCGGCACCGACGTTGATCCCGATGTTGTAGCCTTGGGGTTGGAATTGCGATTCGATGTGGGATTTGGCGATTTCCAATGCACCCGTGAGTGCTTGGTGTTCTTCGGGGGAGGCGTCGAACCAGGTTGGGACGTGCCGGACCGGGACGATCAGCAGATGGCCGGGGCTGACGGGAAAGCCATCCCAGAGGGCAACGACGCTTGCCGATCCGACGGAGTGCCGAAAGAGGATCCGTTGGCTATCGATTGGACAGAACGGGCAGAGCATCGTTGGGAGTGGGCGAACTCAGGGGGGCTGGATTGAAACGTTTCAGTTTTGAGAAGATACATCTTAGCAAAATTCCAGAGCCATATGGGCGATCAGGGATCGGATGCAATACTGAGCGGACGGATCTTGTGCGGGAGATCCACTACGCTACAGAAGGGATTTCTTTGCGACTTTGCGACTTTGCGACTTTGCGTTTAATTCTTAACAGCCGGATCTCGATTCGGACCGAATCGCTTTTTCCATTCGTCGCTCAGATTCGGATACGAAGCGAGTACCAATTGGCCAAGCTCGACGGCTTTGGATTCCTGACCCAGCGCTCGGAGAATTTCAATGCTCCGCGCTCGGGCTTCTAGCCAAGGCTCGGTCCCGGCTGCAACCCCCGCTGCCATCTGTCGGTACCAACCGAGCGATACCTCGCGCAACTGGCTCGTCGCCTGCATGGCGCGCGCCGATCGATAGACCCACCATAGCGATTTCGGCTCCTTGGAAATCCTCGCCTCGAGTCTTTGGCGAAGTTTCGCTGGATCGCTCGCAGCTCGGTCGCCAGGCGGCAGGATCAATCGACCGAACTCGAGGAATCGATCCAAGCGGACTTGGAAGCCACCCGAGACCCCATCGGCCAAATCGCCGAGTTGTTTGCGGAGTTGCTCCAACTGGTCGATGTCTTTTGCAGTTTCGGCATCTTCTGCGCGGAGTCCCCCTTGTGGTCCTCCTTGTTGCCAACTTGCCTCGCACCGGTTCCAAAACTCGGCGATTTGACTTATCAAATCCGGGGGAGTTGGGCTTTCAAGCCCTGGACCTGGGGCGAGCGACCATCGGCGCGGTGGTTTGTTGGCGTCCAACCAAGTAGCGTCCATCCAGGCAGCCAGTGCCGCGCGTTCTGCAGGAACTTTGGATTCGAGCAACGCGGCTTGCAACTCCGAGGCGGCTTTGCGGACGCCCTGGGGGTTCTCCAGCGGTTTCTCGAGCCAGTCGTCTTGCGTCACGAGGGCCACGAGCAACCAGCGTCGTAAGGCCATGTCGGATCGTTGGGGGTCTTTGGCCAAAAGCTCTTTCCAAAACTCGAGGCAGGCGATGTACTGGCCGCTGGTGAGCCATTGAAGATCGAGCATTTCCGATGCTTTTTGGGCTGGCTGGCTCTCTGGCCAGGACAGCGCGGTTTCTCGCAACCGCTGCAAAAAAATCTTCTCCTGCAACAGCTTGGCCTCGGGATCGAGATTCGAGTCGCTCTTGCGAATCAACCAAGCCGACATCAGCCCAGCCGAGGAAGCTGTGGGGGATTCCGGGTAGGAGATCGCCGCGCGATAGAACTCGTCGGCGGCAGCCGACGTTTCGCCGGTGCGTTCGAGCAAGGCAGCGATCTGCATGGCGAATTGGAAGGCTTCTTGGCTCGCATCGAGCTTCGAGGCGGCCGACTCGGCCTGCTGGAGCTTCTCGATGGCCGTTTCGAATTCATTTGCCGCGATGGCTTGGCGGGCCTGGATGCGAAACAACTCCAACGAGGCCATCGAGGTATCGGACTTGGGTCTTTGGCCCGATTCGAAGCGGGGGTTCGACACGAGCATCGCATCGACCCGTTGTTGCCAGTAGCGTCCGAAGCGATCGGCGATTTGTTCGCGGAGTGCAAGGATCCTTTGAGGTTCGAGCGTATTGGCGTCGCGTTGGACCAGGATTCCAAGGTGTTCGAGAGCCAACTCGGGAGCTTGTTGCCAGCCTCCGGCTCGTGCCATCCAGGCCTCGGCACCCCCCCAATCCTGCGTGCGGCTTGCGCTGCGGACGGCCAGCGCCGCTGTGCGGATCCGCCATGCCTTGGCCTGTGGATTCGGGTCGGTTGCCAGGGTGATCCAAAGTTCATCGAGGCTTTTGAGGACCGCGCCGTGGCGACCGAGCTGCAGTTCGGCCTCGGCCTTGGCCAACGTCAGGAGCGGTCGATGGGCCCAGTTCGCAGGAAGCCGACCCGTGGCGCGATCGATCGAGCTGAGCATCTGCGTTGCAGCCGCGATTTGTTCGTCGCTTTCGGACGCATAGCATTGCGAACGTTGGTACAGCAAATCGGCACGCAGCAACTCCAGCTCACCGCGCAGATCGAGAATCTCACTTGCGGTGATCTCGTTGGGACGGGTTTGATCCCTGCGCTGCCTGTCGGCTCTTGAGAGCAATGGTTTATCGGGTTGCATTCTGGCGACCGATTGCTCGAGCGTATCGATCCCATCGAGTCCGATACGGATCGATTGCAACAACCATTCCTGCAACGCTTGGCGACCGGGGACCGCCAAGTAGGCTGCAAGGGCGTGTTCGTTGAGCAGACGTCGGCACCAAAGAAGCTTCCAGTGGACCCAAGGCTTGCGGTAGGTCGGTTCGCCCAATGCCGAGGGCTTGGGATCGAGGCCTTGAAGCTGTTCGATCGCCTCTTGGAGTGGCTTGACCGCTGCGTTCCAATCGATCTTCCCGAGCGAATCGGCGGCTTTGGCATGCATCAGCAGCATCAGCCATTGGGCTTGAGCGTTCGAGTCTGGAATCGAGCGATCGAAATGGAATCGGCAAACCTCGACGGCCAAATCCATCGCATCGGCTTCGATGAGCGATTCGATCCATACCGCATCGGGTGCTTTGGCCAGTGCCCCGATGCCGATTCTACCTGGTTGCTGGGGCCGGCCAGATTGCTGGGGAATACCAGGTTGCTGGGGCCTACCTGGTTGCTGGGGTTCCTGCGCAGTGGCCATCGGAGCGCAGGCGATTGTGCACAGGCCCACGCACAGGTTCGCGCACAGGTTCGCGCACAAGACCGCCGCGAGGGCCAACGCGAGGGGCCTAGTCTGAGCGATCCGGCTTATGGAGCGTTGTCCGAGCGTATTAAACCACCGTCGAGTTGCCTGAGGGTAGGCTGAGGAATGCATCGTGAACCAGCCGGGAAAAGCCGCATGAGGAATCGGAATTTTCTCCGTCCATGATACGATATCCAGGAGAGATCATCGATTGAGGATGTCAAGAATTAAGCAATCCTGGACCGGAGTCGACCACGTGCCATTGGAGACCGAATCCACCATCTGTGCGATCGCGACGGGGACCCAGGGTGCCTTGCGCGGTGCGATCCGCATGAGCGGTCCGGAGTCTGGCCCGATCCTAGAAGCCCTTTTTCCGAGCCTTGCAGGAGCTTTAAGGTCGGCTCGTTCGGCCCGGCGGTATCCGAGCCAATTGGTTTTGGAGCATCTCGGCGAGCTTTCGGTGGATGTTTTCTATTGGCCTGATCCTCGCAGTTACACCGGCCAGCCTTCGGCCGAACTCCATCTGCTCGGGGCGCCGGTCCTGCTCGAACAGGTCCAAGCGCGCTTGTTGGAGCTAGGTGCTACGTTGGCCAAACCGGGTGAGTTTACGCTCCGAGCGTATCTTGCAGGTCGATTGGATCTGACGCAATGCGAAGCGGTCCTCGGGCTGATCCATGCCCACTCGGAACGGGAGTTTCAGGTCGCTTTGTCGCAATTGGCGGGCGGACTTTCAGGCCCGTTGAAGGACTTGCGCCAGGACCTGATCGACCTTTTGGCCGACCTCGAAGCGGGTTTGGATTTTGTCGATGAAGACATTGCGTTTGTCGAGCAAGACCAGGTCATGGAACGACTCGAACAGGCCGAGCAGCAGGTCGAGCGGCTTCGAGAGCAAATCCAGCAACGGCGGGGCCAGGGGGCCGAGTTTCAAGTTGCGATCATTGGACCACCCAACGCGGGCAAAAGCTCGCTGATCAACGCGTTGAGCGATTCCGAGGTATCGATTATCAGTTCCCAAGCCGGAACCACCCGCGACTATGTCCGATCCCGAGTCCGATGGGGAGACATCGCGATCGATCTGCTGGATACGGCTGGACTCGAAGAGGTCTTGGGGGCCGGTCCCCGCGGCCTTGCGCAAGAGCGGACCTGGGAAGTCCTCAGCAAGGCGGATTTGGTCATCTTGTGCTTGAGCGTCGAGTCCCGGACCGACGACGCCTTGGGATTGGACAGCCGAACCCTCGGCGCGTTGGCCAAGTGCACCCGCTTATGGGGAATTTGGACGAAAAGCGATTTGCAACCGGACTGGACGTCCCCATGGCCACTACCTGTCGAGCGAATTTTCACGCTCAGCGTCCAGGATCGCAGCGGGTTGGCCCCGCTCCAAGAGGCCTTGGCCCAGACCGTAGCGGCTTGGCAGCAATCGAGTCTGGACGTCGTACCGATGACCGGTGTGCGTTGCGCGTCGGCTTTGGCGCGTGCCGCCCAGAGTTTGGGTTATGCGAGGCAGACGTGTGTGGACCGAGCTGGCGACGAGTTGGTTGCAGGCGAGTTGCGATTGGCGCTCGAGGAGTTGGGCCAGGTCGCCGGGACGGTGGCCAACAACGACGTGCTGGATGCTTTGTTCAGCCGCTTTTGCATCGGGAAGTAATCGGCTTCGGTAAATGATAGCTCTACACTGTAAGACACCGCCGCTGCGCGTCGGCATGGTAGATCGATTGTCCCCAATCGATCGGAACCTGAAACCACCACAAACAGTAAGACAAAACAGCCAAACAGCCGTAAGACGCCTCCGCTGCGCGTCGTCGCGGAGCCATTGGGGACAATGGCTCTACACGTAAGACACCGCCGCTGCGCGTCGGCATGGTAGATCGATTGTCCCCAATCGATCGGAACCTGAAACCACCACAAACAGTAAGACAAAACAGCCAAACAGCCGTAAGACGCCTCCGCTGCGCGTCGTCGCGGAGCCATTGGGGACAATGGCTCTACACTGTAAGACACCGCCGCTGCGCGTCGGGCGGAGCCATTGGGGGGTGTTGGGGGGTAGGGAGAAAAAGCGGTCTAGGAACCGATTCGGAGTCTTGCTAGTCTCTGGGCGATTCGGAGACCGAACCGCGCACCGCAAGTGCGGTTGGGTCTTGTTTTCCCCAATTGATTCTAAGGATGAGTGACCCAATGCGCCATTCCGCAACGAAGCAAGTCCGTCGCGTCTTGAGAGTCCACGCTCTAGTCGCTGGTCTATTTGCCAGTTCCATGCCGTTTGCTTACAGCCAAGCTCCGATTGTACAGCCTCGCTCGCCGGGTTACGGGTCGGGCAATCCGGCCAGCTCAGCCAATCCCGGGCAAGCAGTTCCGCAGAATCCGCCGGTGAATCCACAGCTGAATCCTCAGCTGAACCCTCAGGCGGCCAGTCGAGTCCAGAGTCAGTTGCAGCAAGCCGTGCGCGAGGGGCAGGAGTTTCAGATGCAGGGCCCCAACAACGGTGGCCAGGTGATCCAGCAGCGGCCTTTTCCGGAGTTGACGGCGCAAGAGCAGCAGACGATCGATCAGATCCTTGCGTATTGGGAACAAGAGACGGCCAAGATTGAGCGCTTCAGTTGTGAGTTTAGCCGATGGGAGTTCGACTCCCAAGCGCCTGGAGTACAGGAGATGGCAAGGCAACTGGGTCGCAGCGACGTGACGGTTGCGGCGAGCCGTGGGGTGGTCCGATTCCAGAAGCCAGACCGAGGTCTTTTCAAGTCCGAGGTCTATACGAAGATGACTGGGCAATTGACCAAGGACAAGCAGGTCGAGCTCAAGGTCGACCCGAACAATTCGGGCGAATGGGTCGTGTGCGATGGAAACTTCGTGTGGGATTACGATCGCAAGGAGAAGATCCGCACCAAGCTTGAGCTTCCGCCGGAAATGCAGGGGCTTGGGATTATGAACTCGCCGTTGCCGTTTCTTTTTGGGGTCAAGGCCGATGAGATCAAGGCGAGGTATTGGGTGCGAGCGATTTCGCCCGGGACACAGAACGGACGTCCGGTGGACAACAAGTATGCAGTGGAAGCTTATCCGAAGTATCCGGTCGACGCGGTCAACTACCATCACGTTCAGATCGTTCTTGATCGGGAGATGTTTTTGCCTGAGCTGATGGTTTTGTACATGCCCGAATGGAGCGACCAGGCGGTCAACGCCAACGGTGTGGTGATTGAACCTCGGGACAAGCGGATGGTGTATCAGTTTGCGAATCGTCAGACCAACGCGAATATTTTCCAGAAACTCAGCGAGTCGATTTTCCAGCGCGACTTCATCCCGGTCGATCCGGGAGCGGGATGGAAAACCAACGAGATTCCTTATTTGCCTGCCCAGCAGCCGCAGGGTCCTCGGACGGCCAATCAGAACTCGCCCAACGGGACGCTTGGAGCTCAGCCCCGCTGATCCATGAGTTCCGCGAGTGCCGTCATCCATTCCAGACGTTGTTTCCTGCTCGGCTTGGTCGCAAGCACGGCAAGTGGATGCGCACACTGGCTGCCGAGCCGCAAGGAGCCTGAGGCTCGCAAGTCGACGATTCTCTCGCAGGAGCTTGCTCCTGACACGGTGGGGATCGAATCGATTCTGCTGAGGCTCAGTTCTGTGGAGTCTCAGCAAATGCCAGACCTATGGGCTTTTGCGGACGAACAAGTCATTGCACCCGAGCCGAGGATGCTGCTCGATCGAAACGGGCTCAGGGCTGGTAAGTTCTCTGGCCAGATCCCCGCGATCGTGCAAGCTTGGGTCGCCCAGAACGCGACTCGGATCGAGCAAGACCCGATGGAGCAGGCTGGGGTGGTGGCCGATGTTTCGAGTTTCTCGCAGCTTTGGCGATGCCGACCGGACCAACGCAAGGTGCTAACGGTTCGCAATCTTCCCAAGGAGACTGTCACGTTGTTTTACAACGAGGAAGGGTTTCGGGGGGGGCAGTTTCCGGCCCCACATTTTCTCTTCTCGTTGTATGCCAAGCCCAACGGGCCTCAATCGGCGCAGGTGCTTTTGCGGCCTGAGGTGGAGTACGGTCAAACCCGCCGCAGTGTGGTGGCCAAGGACTCGGCGATACGGACCGAGGAGCGCCGAGAGACACTTCGGTGGGAATCCCTGTCGTTGATGCTCAACATGCAACGAGGCGATTGCTTGATGATCACTGCGACGGGAGAACCAAGAGGCATCGGCGAGCACTTCTTCCGGACCCGTTCGAAGGAAGGGGAGATTCAGGATGTGATCTTATTGGTACGAGTCGCGGAGCTCAATGCGCCGGATGAATTCTCGCTGGCCAACAACGGTTCGACTAGCTTGCGATAATCCGACGTAGCTTGGGGCTCCGTCGGCTTCTCGGGCGGGTTAAAGCCCCGCCTTACGGTGAAGAACGTGTCATTCGACTTCATAACTTTCGGCGCTCAAATTCATCCCAGCCTAATCCACCGTATTGGACTCCGGTTACATGGACTTGGCCTTTGAAGTAGATGTATCCAATCACATAAGGGAAGTATCGCATTGGTTTGAGTCGCGTAGACCCAAAAGCGATGGCAACAGCCTCGGGGTGACGCGATAGCAGATCGAACACCTTTATTAGCTCATCTCTGAATCGCTCGGAAGTGTTTTCGCCTTTATCAGAATAATAGTCTCTAGCCGAACGGATATCGGACTTGGCTGCAGGCTCAATTACGACAGGAACTCGGTTCACTTTCTGAATAATTCCTCGCGAACCGACTCCCAAACTTCTCCCCTCTGCGGGTCCGAAAAAAACGCTTCCTCCCGTCGCACAAACTCCGCCTTGAGTTGCTCGGAGATCGGGGGCGGTCCTTCGACTGCCAAGCGGTCCAGTACTGAGTTCGCGATGGCAAATTGAAGCTCTTTGGGTAAAGCCTCGATGGCTGTGAGTAGTTCTTTCTGAGTCATTTCCACCTCCAGATGGTTGAGAGGTCGTCATTGTACCTCCCAAGTCGGAACTGAAAAGCAAAAAGCTCGGGTTCTGTCGCCAGGTGTTTCAGGCGATAGGACGGAGACGGGAGGCTAATCGCTCTTGGCCTCCGACGGCGTAAAGCCGACGATGGCCGAGAATTTAGGCACTATACTAGAGGCTATGAACAAGATCACGTTTCCTCTCGGTCCGGTCCTTGCGCTGATCACCTATGCGCTTTTGATTCGGATCGATTCGTTTCCTCCGTTGGCCGCCGCCGTGGCGGCCTTGAGCATTTGGATGGCGATTTGGTGGATGAGCGAACCGGTTCCACTGGAACTGACTGCTCTGTTGCCGATGATCCTATTGCCGTTGATCGGATTGTATCCGGCCAAATCAGCGATGATGGAGGCCTGTGCGCCTTATGCGAACGAGAGCGTCTATTTTTTCCTCGGGGGATTTGGGCTCGGGCTTGCCATTGAGAAGACCAAGCTTCATCGGATCGGGGCCTTGTTTCTTTTGCGATGGGCCGGATCGAATGCTTCCCGAGTGGTCGCAGCCTTTATGCTCTGCTCGGCGGTCTTGAGCATGTGGATCAACAACACCGCGACGACCATGTTGATGTTGCCGCTAGGGTTGAGTGTGATCGCAACGACGGACAACCCGAACTTTGCCAAGTCGATTCTGATTGGGATTGCTTATGCGGCCAGTATCGGTGGGATGGGTACGCTCGTCGGGACGGCTCCGAACATTTTCTTTGCTGGGTTCCTCCGTGAGCGCGGGATCGATATCGGGTTTTGGGATTGGATGCTCGTTGCCATGCCGATCGTGGCTGTGTTGCTTGTGGGGTGTTGGGTTTGGATGGTGGTGATTCTCTGGCCGCTGAAGAATGTCAAGATCAGCGTTCCGAATGAGTGGTCCGAGGAATGGAGGTCCACACAAAGGCTCGATGGGCATCAGCGAACCACATTGATTGTCTTTGCCATCGCAGCGGCCAGTTGGATCCTTAGGACCCCGCTGTTGGATTCCATCGAGGGTAGCCTTTGGCATGCGCGTTTATCCCCGGCCAACGACGCTTGGATCGCCATGGTTGCACTCGCAGCGCTGTTGGTCTTTCCGTTGGGCAAGCCCGTATTGACTTGGAAGGACGTCGAGAGGGTTCCTTGGGGGGTTTTGCTTCTGTTCGGTGGGGGCTTGAGTTTATCCAGAGCGATCACCGAGTCGCAGCTCGACGGTCAGATCGGATTGGCCGCTGCGGGGTTGCAAGGCATCCCTGTGTGGCTTTTGCTTACCGTTGTGGTGTTGATTGTGGTGGCCATTTCGGAGATGGCCAGCAATGTCGCGACCGCCACGACGATGATCCCCGTGCTCATGGGGGCGGCCACGGCGATGCAGATCGACCCGATCCTGCTGTTGAGCGCCACGGTGCTTGCTAGCAGTTGCGGTTTTATGATGCCGGTGGCAACACCCCCGAACACGCTGGTCTTTGCCCAGAAAAAATTCCCGGTCAAAGACATGCTGATTGCTGGATTTGGGTTGAATCTCTTGGCGATATTGACGATCCCACCGGTGGTTCTTTGGATCATTCCAAAGGTGCTCTCGAAGTGATTTCTGGGTATACTCTGACGGGTAGTACCTAGTAGACTCGCATTATCCCCAAGAGATTTCCTCCATGCTTACCTTCGTCGGTGATGGATCGACTCAAACTTGCAACGGCGCACGACGCAGAGATTTCCTCCAAGTAGGAACGCTCGGGGCGATCGGCCTTGGCCTCCCGCAATACTTAGCCGCAGCGGATTCCAAAGGGGTCGATCCGACCAAATCGAATCGTTCGGCGATCATGATTTTCAACCTCGGTGCGCCGAGCCATATCGACACGTTCGATGTCAAGCCCGATGCACCTCTGGAGGTTCGAGGTCCGTTCAAGCCCATCGCCACCAAAGCACCCGGAATGCTTCTTTCGGAGATTCTTCCGAAACACGCGCAGATCGCCGATAAATTCTCGCTCGTTCGGTCTTGTTTCCATCGCGGCGCTGCGGTGCACGATGCCGGTTGGCAGATCATGCAAACCGGTCGGCAGTTCCAAGGTGGGGTCAATACACCCCATGCTGGAAGCGTCGCGGGGTTCCTGCTCGGAAGACGCACGGACTTGCCCTCCCATGTGGTCCTCCCGGAAACCATGGGCCGTGGGGGAGGAAACTTGCCCAATGGCCAAGCTGGCGGGTTTTTGGGCAAAGCCCATGATCCGTTTGCGTTGATGGCCGACCCGAGCCAACCGAACTTCAAGGTCCCCGACCTGCTCCCTCCCGACTCGATCGGCACGGCTCGGATCGATCGCCGCCAACGTTTGAGAAACATCGTCGATGCATCGGTATCGCGGTTTGAAGCCAGCGAGTCGGCCAAGATGATGGACGAGCACTTCGCGTCGGCTTACCGACTGATGACCAGCACCCAAGCACGCGAGGCGTTCAATCTTTCGGCCGAACCCCAAGCCGTCCGCGATCGCTATGGCATGAACCGCTTCGGACAATGCTGCTTGCTGGCGCGTCGACTCGTCGAGGCTGGCGTTCGGTTCGTCACCATCAACACCTTCTTGACCGTCTTCGACGAGATCACTTGGGACATCCACGGCAGCAAGCCCTTTACGTCGATCGAGGGGATGAAGAACATCGTCGCCCCGATGTACGACCAAGGCTACTCGGCCTTGATCGAAGATCTCTTCGAGCGAGGTATGCTCGGAGATACCTTGGTTTGCAACGTCGCCGAGTTTGGTCGAACGCCCAAGGTCAACCCTGCAGGGGGCCGGGATCACTGGCCAGGTTGCTTTACGGTAGGATTTGCTGGAGCGGGGGTCCAAGGGGGCCGCGTGGTAGGTGCCAGCGATCCGATCGGAGCGGTCCCTGCGGATCGTCCGACCGAACCACCCGATGTGATCGCAACGATCTTCCATGCCTTGGGACTCTCAATCGATCAGCATTTGCCAGGCCCAGCAGGTAGGCCATTTCCGCTCGTGGACTTCGGATTCCGCGAGATCAGCGAATTGTTTTAACCGCAAGCCTTGGGCATGAACAAAACTCCAATGACACTCACACTCACTGCGTTGGGTCAGCAACTGCGATCCGGTGCCTTGAGTTCTCGTCGACTCATCGAGAGCCAACTGGACAGAGTCCAGCGTTCCAATGCGTCGATCAACGCCATTGTTTCGATCGATTCGGATCGGGCCTTGGCCCAAGCCGACTATTGGGATCGGCAGATTGCAACGGGCCAATCGATCCCAGCCTTGGCCGGGATCCCGATCTCGGTCAAAGACAACCTCTGCAGCAAGGTCGGGGTTACCAGTTGTGGTTCGCGGATGCTGCGCGATTTCCGTTCCCCCTACGATGCCCACGTCGTAGAGAGGCTTGAAAGCTCTGGCGCGATCTTGTTTGGAAAAACGAATCTCGACGAGTTTACCATGGGGGGCTCGACCGAGACGAGTGTCTTTGGCCCCAGCCGCAACCCATGGGATCTGCAGCGCACGTGCGGAGGCTCCAGTGGCGGGTCGGCCGCATCGGTCGCCGCAGGTTTGGTCCCGGCGAGCCTCGGGACCGACACCGGAGGCTCGATTCGCCAACCGGCAGCCTTCTGCGGCGTATGCGGATTGAAGCCCACCTACGGCCGCGTGAGCCGGTGGGGATTGATCTCCTATGCCAGCAGCCTCGATACCGCAGGAGTCTTTGCCCAGAGCGTCGAGGACATCGCCCTGGTCCTTCAAGCCATCGCAGGCCACGATCCGAGGGACTCGACCAGCTTGCCCCACGATGTGCCAGACTACTTGGCCGCAGTCCGCCAAGACCATGGGATCCAAGGAACCCGGATCGGGGTGATCCGCGATCAGATCGAATCCCCTGGGCTAGACCCTCAGGTCCGAAGCTCGCTCTTGGAGGCCGTCGAAGCGTATCGAAGGCTCGGCGCACAGATTGTCGATGTCCAGATGCCGCATTCGAAGTACTCCATCGCCACCTACTACATCATCGCCCCGTGCGAAGCCAGCAGCAACTTGGCTCGATACGACGGGGTCCACTACGGTTTTCGATCCGCCGCGAAAACAGCATCGACGCTCGATCGGATGATCGAGCAGACGCGAAGCGAAGGGTTCGGCCCCGAAGTCCAGCGCCGGATTTTGCTCGGAACCTATGCGCTCAGCGCCGGCTACTACGATGCGTATTACCTCCAAGCCCTCAAAGTCCGTAGGCTCATACGCCAAGACTACGACGATGCGTTCGCCAACGTCGATGTGCTGCTCGGACCGACGACCCCACAGCCCGCGTTCCGACTCGGTGAGAAAATCAACGATCCGATCCAGTTGTACCTACAAGATCTCTTTACCGTCGGAGCCAACTTGGCAGGCATCCCCGCTTTATCGATCCCTATTGCGCCGGGTCCCGAGGGGCTCCCGATCGGCATGCAGCTCCAAGCTCCGGTGTTGGCCGAGGCCAAGCTCTTGTCGATCGCTGCTGCCTACCACCGTGCCACCGAGTACCAACCCAAACTCCCTGCCGCCTTTGAAGATCCGACATCATGAACGATACCGCGACGGATTATCGAGTCGTCATCGGCTTGGAAGTCCACGTCCAGCTCAAAACGCAGACCAAGCTCTTTTGCCGATGTAGCACAAGGTTCGGTCAGCCTCCGAACACGCAAGTCTGTCCGGTGTGTCTAGGGCTTCCGGGTGCCCTACCGGTGCTCAATGCGCATGCGATCGAACTGGCCTGCCGAGCCGGCGCTGCATTGAATTGCGAACTAGCCGACATGACCAAGTGGGATCGCAAGAACTATTTCTACCCGGATTTGCCCAAGGGATACCAGACCAGCCAATACGACCTACCGATCTGCGCAGGCGGGTACGTCGACATCCCAATCGCTCCATCGGCTCACCCGAGCGGATCGGAGAACTCCGAGAGCTCCGAGAAAGTCGTCAAGCGAATTCGCCTCGTCCGTGCGCATCTTGAAGAGGATGCTGGCAAGAGCATGCACGACGAGCATTCCGGAAGGGCCGATTCGAAGATCGATTTGAACCGCGCCGGGACCCCCTTGTTGGAGATCGTCTCGGAGCCGGATCTATCGTGTGCCGAGGAGGCCAAAACTTACCTCTCCGAACTGCGGTTGCTTATGGTCTACCTCGGGGTCAGCGATGGGAACATGCAAGAAGGCTCCTTGCGGGCCGATGCCAACGTGAACTTGCACTTCGTCCAAGACGGAAAAACGATCGCCACTCCGATCGTCGAGGTCAAGAATCTCAACAGTTTCCGATCGGTCGAACGGGCCATCGACTTCGAGGTCGCAAGGCAGGCTAGCGAATTTTTACGAACCGGCTTGGCCAAGGGTCAGGCCCCCAAGCAGACGCGAGGGTGGAACGATGCCCTCGGGCAAACCGAACTCCAACGCGAGAAGGAAGAGGAAGCCGATTACCGGTACTTCCCCTGCCCGGATCTTGTGCCCGTCCGATTGACAGCACTTCAGAAGCAGACCGCGAGCGAGCAATCGGCAGCTACCCCGAGTCACTATCGCGACCTGTTGATCCACGAGCATGAGCTCAAGTCCAACGATGCGGAAATCCTTATCCAGCAGGGCAAGAGTGTTGTCGAGTATTTCCTCCAATGCATCCGAGCCGGTGCCAGTGCCAAACGGGTGGCCGTTTGGATGCTTCAAGATGTCCTGCGAACACTCAACGACCGATCGATCGGCATCGAGCTCTATCCGGTGACACCGACCCGCATGGCCGAACTTCTCACGGCCATCGAGCAGGGCAAGGTGGATACCTCGCAGGCCAAGCAAGCGCTTGCTAAGCTCATCGACGGGCCGAACCTTTCGGTCGATGCGGCGATCGAATCCTTGGGAATTGTCCGAGTTGATGCGAGCGAGATCGAATCGCTGTGCAAGGAGCTCCTGGCCGAGAACGCCGACGTGATCGACAAGGTCCGAGCCGGAAACACCAAAGCCGTCGCAGCCTTGGTCGGCCAAGCCAAGAAAAGAAATCGAAACGCCGACCCGCGTTTGGTCCAAGAGACCTGTTTGAAACTCATCGAACAAATGCAATAGAAGCCTAAATAAATCACCATGAGTGACTTGAAGAGATACCTGCGTCCTGAAATCGTCGACATGGCACCTTACAAGCCCGGAGAGCAACCCGGGGCGGCCAAGGTGATCAAGCTCAACACCAACGAGAATCCTTATCCGCCCAGTCCGAAGGTGCGTGAAGCGATCATCCATGCGACCGACCGTCTCGAGCGTTATCCCGATCCGTTAGCGACATCGTTTCGGATCGTGGCGGCCGATCTTTTCGGGGTCAGCCCCGATCATGTTCTGTGCGGCAACGGCAGCGACGACATCCTGACGATTTTGACCCGTGCGTTCGTCGGCCCATCAGAGCGACTCCGGCTGCCTTATCCGAGTTACATTCTGTACCGAACGCTAGCCCAGATCCAAGGGGCACGATTCGAGGAAATCCGCTTTGGCGCCGACTTCCAACTGAGCCCTGAATTTTTCGTTCGATCCGACAAATTACGATTGGTCTTTTTACCCAATCCCAACAGTCCGAGCGGAACGATGATCGATCACGATACGATCTTGCAGCTTGCCTCGAGTCTCGATTGTCCGATCGTCGTCGATGAAGCTTATGTCGATTTCGCGCCCTACCATGCGGTTGGGTTGATCGCCAAGGATCCGCGCATTATGGTGACAAGAACGCTCAGCAAATCCTATGGACTCGCTGGGCTCCGCTTCGGGTACTTGGTAGCCCACCCGGAGATGATCGGATTTTTGCGCAAGGTCAAGGACTCCTACAACACCGACGCGATCAGCATCGCCGGAGCGACAGCCGCACTGAGCGATCAGAGTTGGCTCAGGGAGAATGTCTCAAAGATACTCGCGACGCGAGGTAGGATGGTCCCACGATTGAAGCAACTGGGCTTTGACGTGACAGAGTCCCATACGAATTTCGTATGGGCGACGCGAAGCGATCGTCCCGTCAAGCCGATCTACGAGGCGCTCAAAGCTCAGGGGATCCTGGTTCGGTATATGGACTACACACAATCCACTGCGGGTTCGTGGGGAGATGGATTGCGGATCAGCGTCGGGACCGACGGCGAGATCGATGCGATGCTCATGGTCCTCGAAGGGGTATTGGGCTAGTTCAGTCGGATCAGTCGGATCAGTCGGATCAGTCCGATCAGTCGGATCAGTCGGATCAGTCGGATCGGTCGGATCAGTCGGATCAGTCCGATCAGTCCGATCAGTCCGATCAGTCCGATCAGTCCGATCAGTCGGATCGGTCAGGGGAGTGGGTGGTTTTGGAAGAAGTCCCACATCATTTCGTTGGCGTTGAATTCCTCGGAGGTATTTCCGACGACCCATTCGCGATTCTCGCCGCCGGGCCAAGTGTGTCCTCCGCCGATGACCCGAACGAACTGCAGGTCAGGAATGTCCGACTCTGGGTCGAGCCCATAGCGATGGACTTCGATCCTCGTGCCGTCGGCTTTGCGATCTGGCCATTTCTCGGCGCGGCAGACGAGCGTTGGGTTTTCGGCAAGTTGGGTGCCGGATGCCGAGAGGAGTTTCTTCCAGGTCTCGAGCGTTTGCGGGACGCTTAGGAAATCAAGGTTCTTTGGGGTTTTCAGATTCGGACCATCCCAAGCGACCACTTTGTCTTCGGTGCCGTGGATGTGGAGCGTCGGGACAAAGCGCGAGGCGCCGCGCACCGGGACAGCCAGTGTTCCGGCGATCGGAGCGATCGACGCGAAGACTTCGGGGGCTTCGACCGCCAAGCGGTAGCAGAGCATCGCGCCGTTGGAAAAACCGGTCGCATGGATCCGTTTCGGATCGATGCTGTAGCGACTTTGAAGTTGTCCGATGATGCATCGAACCAAACCGACATCGTCTTCGGCGATCCTCTCGAGTCGGCCTGAGCGGCCACCGGAGTTCCAGGTTCGCAGGATCCCATGCCCATCGCCATCGGGGTAGACGACGATGAAGTTGCATCGGTTCCCGAGTTCGTGCAGAAGGGTCATTTTGGCCATAGTCTCGCCGTTCATCATCACGCCGTGGAAGGCAAAGACGACCGGCAATCCGGTGGCTTGTTCGTCGCTGTTGTAAGCGGCAGGAAGGTAGACCGAGAACTCACGGGGTTGACCGTCGTAGAAGAGTACATGCCGGATCTTGCGACCCGATCCAGCAACGACAGATCCAGAAGCGACAGGTCCAGCAGCAACGGCGCTGGAGTATTCACTCAGGCAGATCAAGACGAGCAGGCCACCAACAACGATGTTACCCAGGGGTAGCTTGCTGAGAGCTAGGTGACTCAGAGAAAGACGGCCATGGAGCCGGACCACGGTTTGCCGGACCACGGTTTGCCGGACCACGGTTTGCCGGACCACGGCTTGCCGAACGACGGTCTGCCGAACGACGGGCCGGCTCACCAGGCAGATCCAGAGGCAAGCGGCGAGGGGAGCTAAGCTACCGAATCCTTGGTATGTGATTGCATCCATTGCACGTTAGGTGCCTTGGGAGAGGAAGGTCCGCCCCATCGGCCGAAGTATTCGATCGCCATAAAAATACATGCCAGCAACATGAAAATGTTGGCCAGGATGATCATCATCGTATAGATCGAGATCGGTTGCTTGGACATGTTCAGTTCAGCAGAAGAAGTAAGACTCAGTGGAAGAACTTAGTAGACCTTCGAGGCGACTCGATCGCCTGCTTGGATGAAGCCTTTTCGGTACGTTGGAAGGATCTTTCCGACCGCTTTGTCATCGGCGATGGTTCGGATTTCGATTCGTCCGAGGTAGGAGCCATTGCGGAAGATATCGAGTTGATGACCCGCGCGGAGTCCATCGTCGCGTCCGACGGAGACTTCGACCGATTGGTCTTGGCCGACGGCTAGGACTACGCCTTTGAGGTCGCTGGGAGGAACATCTTCGGGATCTTTCACACCGGCTGCGGCCAGGGCAGCACCGCGGGTATCGGCGAGTGCTTGGAACAGGGTCGATTGTTCGCGAAGGTTTTTGATTTCCGCGTCGAGGTCGATCTTCTTGCTTTTGAGCGTGTTGAGTTCGTCGGTCAGGCTGATGACCGTGCGTCGTTGTCCGTTGCGATCGGTGATGATCTTGTCAATCTCTTGCTTGAGCAGATCGTTTTCGCTGGTGATGCGTTTAAGTTCGGCCAAGGTTTGCGCCAAGCTTTGCGTCGCTTGTGTGTTCTTCGAGTTCAAGTCGTTGAGTTGCGTATTGGCTTGTTGGTTTTTTTCCCGCTCGGTGTCGAGTTGGGTTTGCAGGGCCGCGAGCGAAACGCGTCGGGCGACTTGCTCTTGAGCCAGGAGGGTCTTGTTGACCTCGGCGGCTTTTTTGAGTTCATCGATGGTCGTCTCGAGGGACTTTTGCCGCGATTGAAAATCGGCGACTTGGGTCCTTAGATCCTTATGGCTAGCATTGACGACCACCGAGGCGACGAAGAACGCGACGCTCAGGATCAGAAGCAACAACGTGAAGATTTGGCCGAGTCTTGTCATGAGTCAACCGCTGGCTGGGAGTCCAAGAAACGAAACGAGGAGAATTCCGAAGGTTACGGGGAGGGATTTCCGAGGGCTAGAGGTTAGCCCGGGCAATCCGGTTCCGAGTATAGTTCGTTATCGTCGTTAATGTCAACGAAATCACAAAAAACTGAACGAAATCGGAGGGGCCACTCAAAACGGGTGCCGATTGGACGTATTGGGTGGGTCTGTGACACACGAGTTCCTAGTTTGTAGGGGTTATAGCAGTCCCGAAGGCTTGGTAGTTGGTTAATTGTCTAGTATCCTCTACAGTACATTTAAGTAGGCTTTTTGGGGATTCCGATGCCGGAAAACTCGACCCAAAACTGTCGGTCCAGTGCACTTGACCGACGGCTAGCCTGCGATCGACACCGTTAAAGCCGCAGAAAACACCTCAGCATGAACGTTCCGACTCCTTCGGCCCCCTCCCAAAGTGGGTCCCTCGCGGGATTCCTCAAGAAGCACGACTTTATTATCCGGCGACTCCACTCATTGAGCGGACTCGTGCCCGTTGGTGCTTACATGTGTGTTCACTTGCTGACCAATTCGAGCCTCAACGGAGGTCCAGCAGTTTTTCAGAACGCCGTCTTTGCGATCCACAGCATTCCGTTTTTGCCTGTGGTCGAATGGACCTTTATTTTCTTGCCGATCCTCTTCCATGCGATCGTCGGAGTTTGGATCGCTCGGAGCGGGCAATCGAACTTAAGGAACTACCGCTTTACCAGCAATAAGCGGTATTGGGCGCAACGGATGACCGGCTATATTGCCTTTGCCTTTATCTTTACCCATGTGCTGCATCTTCACGGTTGGTTTCACTGGGACTGGTGGTTGGGGTTTGTCGAACCTTTAGGAATGGCTCAATTCCGTCCATATAATGCAGCCAGTTCGCTGGCCGAGGCGATGAAGAGTCTGGGCTTTGTCTGGCCTCTGTTTTACCTCGTGGGTGTCCTTGCATGCGTGTTCCATTTGGCCAACGGCATCTGGACTGCAGGGATCACTTGGGGGGTTTGGGTGTCCCCTTCGGCACAAAAACGCGCATCGCTGGCCTGCTCGGTTTTCGGGGTTCTGCTGGGACTCGCCGGATTGAGCTCCTTGGCCGCCGTGAGTCGAACCGACCCGGCAACGGCCAAAGCCATCGAAGATCAGATGTACAAGGTCCGAGTCGATGGGCACATGATCCAACCCAACGAGCACAAACGCTCCGACGGCCATCACACTGGCTCGTCGGATCCAACCCACAACGGGACCGTTTCGGCAAACGATCCCAAATAAACCTTAGGGTTGGGATCAAACGGATTTCAAAAGCATTACAAACATTCCATCGGTCAGTTAGATCAGCAGGAAGAAAAAAATGGCGAACAATCGAGTGTTGGTTGTCGGTGGCGGATTGGCTGGGCTTTCGGCGACGATGAAACTTGCGGAGCTGGGGGTCGCAGTCGATCTTCTGAGTTTGACACCGGTCAAGCGATCCCACAGCGTATGCGCCCAGGGGGGCATCAACAGCGTCAACGACCAGACCCGACAGCAAGGCGATAACGAATGGAATCACTTTGACGATACGATCTACGGGGGTGACTTTCTTCAGAATCAGCCGCCGGTCAAAGAGATGGCCTATTGGGCACCCAAGGTCATCGATTTGATGGATCGCCTCGGCGTGACCTTCAATCGGACTCCTGAAGGATACATCGACCGCCGACGATTCGGTGGAACTCTTTACAAGCGGACCGCGTTTGCCGGCGCGACGACCGGTCAGCAATTGCTATATGCTCTGGACGAAC
>Ga0315903_10003376_pt1 | contig 22221 bp, 39 predicted proteins | sample LakEriMetagenome_7_FD_203524 | JGI IMG/M metagenome (GOLD analysis project Ga0315903, IMG submission 203524) | Freshwater fungal communities from buoy surface, Lake Erie, Ohio, United States - Buoy 2 MA119 | ecosystem: Environmental > Aquatic > Freshwater > Lake | place: USA: Lake Erie, Ohio... | reverse complement strand
GAAGAAGATCAAAAACTTTTGGTAAAGTATATGGAATATACACATGATGATGCAGTGACCTTGGAAGAAGCTAAAGATTTTTTTGAAAATTAAAGCGTGTAGTTTTTGATTTTTTCGATATTATTTCGGGTATAGAAGATTGAAGCTTCTTTAAAATACTTCAAAAGATTTTTGAAAATGCTCGAGTGGCGAAATGGCAGACGCAAGGGACTTAAAATCCCTTATCAGTAATGGTGTGTGGGTTCGAGTCCCACCTCGAGTACCAATTTAAAGACTCATAGCTCAATGGTCAGAGCAGGGTGCTCATAACGCCTTGGTTGGGGGTTCGAATCCCTCTGGGTCTAGTTAATTTAAATGGGTAGTTCGTATAGCGGCAATTACAGAAGACTGTAAATCTTCCCTCTTCGGAGTTCATTGGTTCGAGTCCAATACTGCCCACCACTTTACAATAAAATTTATGCAAGAAAAAGAAAAACAAGAACGAGTATATCAACTCACTAAAGAACTAGAAGATACCAAACGCCGCAAAAAAGATGTGGTGAAAGGATGGAACAATGAAATCAAACGTCTCCAAGACGAGATTAAACACATTATTCATCCACCAAATCTGAATGAGGAACTGCCTTAATTTTTAACTTATCATTCCAAACTTTAGAATCATTTACCACATTAGGATTAATGTTTTTGTAATTACCTAAATGTCCTACAAATAGGTGACAACAAACACCATAAGATTTATCTTCACAAAGAGAAATTAAATTGTTAAAATTTAATTCTAATTCAGGTTTTTGATTAAAAGGTTGGATATGATGAACTTCAATTTTTTTGGTACCACTACAAACCGCACAAGTTGGAAATTTTTCTAAATGTTTTTTACGAACATTAGGCCATTTAGAAGATCTTTTCTTATTTAAAGACGTTTTTCCTTGTATGACATCTTTGACGTGTTTAAGTATCATAAAATTATTTAATGAAGTGTAGCTCAATGGCAGAGCGTTCGCCTGTTAAGCGAATGGTTGATGGTTCGAGTCCATCCACTTCAGAACAATACACCCGTATCTCAACCGCCTTCTAAGCGGTCATTAACCGAGTAACTGGAGTATGCGCGTTCGAGTCGCGCCGGGTGTACCACTTTACAATGAAAATAGAACCAATAAAAAACACATTTCTGTCTCACTACAAAAACTCCCCAAATACTTTAAAAGATCATAAACTTTTAAAAAAACAAAAAAATCCTCCCAAAAAAGAACCACCAGAAAATCCACCAAAAACCCGATTAATTGGTTATGCTTAATTTTTTAAAAGAATTTTTTGGAATAGTAATGGCAGGATGTTTTGTGACTTGTTATATACCACAAATTTTTAAGATCTTTAAAACTAAATCTTCTAAAGATCTTTCTTTACTTTTTGTAATAATGCCAATGATTGGGTATGTTTCAGGATTGTTTTATCTTGCGATGTCTCAATCTTTTGTTCTTTGGTTAATTTTAAATTATACCATAGGACTAGTTATGACCATTTTTCTTTTGGTCATTTATTACAAATATAAGAATTAGATATAACCCAAAAGTCTAAGTCTACGGTGACGTTCACGTCCTGTTTCTTTTCCCTTGTCAAATACATTAAATGGGGGTATGTCTTCTTGAACAGTTAAAGTGGCATTATTAGAATTAACTGAGGCTAATGATACTCCAGCTGAGAGAGCAGAAACAGAAACGGAAAACACATTACCATTATTTGTCATTAAAGGATCTATAAAATAAGAATTGGAAGTAGCTCCTGCAATAGGTGTACCTCCTAATTTCCACTGATATCCGTAAGTAGCATTAAAATCTGCTGAACCCACTACAGTAAAAGTAGTATCTTTACCAGGTACTACTGTTATAGATTGTGGTTGTGTTGTAATTACAATATTTGCCATATATTATATTTATCATTTTTAGGTTGATTATTTTTTTGTAATACTGTATAAAAAAGACCATGGAAAATAAAATCACACACGGTAAGATTTGTCAAAAAGTAATTGCACAGCAAACCAAAACACCAACCCCTGTAAAAAATAAACCAGATTATCTAGAACCTACAATAACTCTTAATTTTTATGTGGGGTCTGTATGTTCAGAGGAAATTTTGAGTATTTCCTCTGCGAGGTATCTATCAAACAGCCTACAAAAAATTCTTTCTAATTTTTAAATTTTAGGTTAAATAATTTCTTATGACTAAAGAAGAATTTGAAAAACGTTATGGAACACATATTGATGATTGGGTATTAGGATATGATTGTTTTATGCAGCGAACTCTTGTACATAAAATTAATATTTTTCACATCGCGGTCACTCAAAAGGATTTTGATGATATTGCGGAACTTTTTAAAAAATATGCTGAGGCAAATTAATAAATATAAAATATGAACAAATTTGATAGTATTGTAAATAATTACATAGCTGAAGATGAAAGTCTTGATCAGTGGAACCAACAAAAAATGAGAGAAGAACAAACATCTTCTCAAACTCACGATTTCGACACACTTTCACACCCAGTAAAGGATGAAATGGTTATGGCATTCAAGAATTGGATTAAAGAAGGTGAACATCAAGACGGTGAAGCTTTTTGGGATAATTTTGAAGATGTCCAAGAAGCAGTAGGAGACTTTCTCCGTACTGTTGGTGGAATTGCAGGATAATAATTATTTTTAGGGTTGATATTCTTGAAAAAAAACTCTAGTATTAGAGGATGATGACACAAGAACAAATTCAAAAAGAAGTTAAACAATATAAATTGTCGGGTAAATTGACGTCACACCCTTATTTGACTTGTACGGTCACCGGAGAGAAGGTTATGGCATTTGGACCCATGCTTAAAAATAAAATTGAAAGGCATGGTAGTCTAGAAAATCTTCTTGAAACCTTCGTGAGTCGTAAAGCTAAATCAATTCAAAAAGGACCTAAGCCACAAAAACCTACTAAGAAACCTCGTAAAAAAAATATCATAGAAAAAGTCAATGAGGTTTACGATATTCCAATTTTTCAGAATAAACCTCACGTTAGTTTACTTCTTTCAAATCACCCAGAACACACCAAAGGAGCATGTTGGCGTCCTGATATATTTTTGAATAACAACAGAACCTGCGATAAATGCCATCTCAATACCTTCTGTCTTGCTAATAATAAACAATTTTCCAACAAAAAAACCAAACACTACGTTTAAAATGCGTTATAAAGTTTATATTGCAAAACTTAAACGAACCGACACGACACCACGAGTAGTTTATAAAATCGGTATTACTAGTTCTTCTGATGCTATGGATCGTTTAACTTATAATGGTCCAGATGAACCACATCCCATTAAAAAATATTTTTCTGACATTAAAGTTATGAAAACTCGTTGGATGTCAAATAAAAATGAAGCTTTAAAATTGGAAAAAAATATAATGGACAACATTAAACAAAAAGAAAAATATTTCCATAATTGGTATGAAAAAAATCATATTTCTGGTATCACAGAATGTCGTATTTGGAACTATGAAGAATTCAAAAAATGTTGTGAAATGATGGACAATTTTAAAGAACAAGTATGTGAAGGTTAAACAAAAAATTTGGGTTAATCTTTAAAATTTAACATTAATTGTCATAAATAAGTTATATGAAGTCTCAAGATCAATTATTGTTAGAACAAGCTTATCTCCAAATTAATGAAGGCAAAAAGAAAGATTTAACTGGTGACGGTAAGATTGATTCACAAGATTATTTAAAAGCCAAAGACCTTGCTATTAAAAAAGCTAAAAGTAAAAAAGAAAATAACTCTTCTAAAAAGAATGATGAAAAAAAACTAGAAGAAGCCTATCAGCAAATTTTGGAAAGCAAATATATCAATAAAAAATTTGCTCGGCGTTATAATAAGGTTACAGCAGCTCTTCTTAAAGCAGAACCCGGATCTGAAAATTACCAAAAACTTAAAGCAGAAAGAGACGATCTTGTTGGTATTTTAAAAGATCACGGCAAATCTGTTACTGATCTTGAAACTCTTTTAGCTAAAAAAGAAGAAGCAAATCCTCTTCCTGATGTTGATTTTTCTCCTAATACTGATAATCAATACGGCGATACTTCTTATTCTGATACATCAGATTTAGATTCCAAAGTAGTCACTGCTGATTTTTCACAACAAACCAATACTCCTCAAGAAGTTGGTGTTGCTATTAATCAATAATACTTTATTATATTTTAATAGGATTAAACATGAAATTGATCCTAAGACGTTACATTTAAACGTCTCACTTTCGTCTCTACCAGAGGTAGAAACATTACAGAGGCTTGACCATTGAGCCCACAATGTAAATCAGTGGTAACGATCTTTGAAATTTGGGGGCGTACTGGTTTCGATTTATAGTCGGAATTAAAAACGCATGCCGTGGTTGATCTGTTGGCCACGTAAAAAGCAGATCAAAAACTAAATGCAGACGATGATATGTCTGATCTCCTAGCTGAAGCTGAATACATCTTCAACAATGCTGACGAGTTTCTCGCCGGTGTTGAAGAAGACGAGTGTTTACTCGCAGCCTAAGAGCCTAGTAGAGGATCCTCTAAATCTACTTTGAACAATAGAGGTTCGTGCACGAGGTGACTAGTGTGGTAAAATTAGTCATAGGCGATATGCGGTCTTTAATCACGCATATAGGTAGACATAAAACTCGGTTAGTGCAGCCAAACAACCTGTTGTCTCCGTTACCGTAGGGTAGCTGAAATGTTAAATGTACTCAAGCATGTGAAGACCTTTTAATGTAAATTATAAAGACAGGGGTTCAACTCCCCTCGCCTCCACCATTTTCATATTATTTTTTTTTGTTGACATTTATTAAAAAATAATACATCATTATAAATATGGAAAACAAATATCACATTGACGTAACACCAGAGGAAGATCAACTGTTTCGTACACTCAAAACCCCTCAAAAAATAGACAATATTTTAAATATTTCTCTTTTTAAAAATAAAATATTTTGGGTTGTTTTAATCATCCATGTAATTATTCTTTCTTTAATTGGATATGCAGCCTCACCAGACAAAAATCAACTTACACCCGAAACTTCATCTAACATACAACATACCGAACAAGATCCACTGCTATCAGATAAAAATGTACCTATAGACGGTAAGCCAAAAGAAACCACACCACCACACTCACCAAAACAAAATATATCAGTAGCAGATAAAAATGTACCCATGGATGGTAAACCAAAAGAAACCACACCACAAACTGTTAACCCAATAGCTGATAAGCGATGCAATTCATTAATAAAAGAATACACAATTAAAAAAGGTGATACTATATATTCTATCTCTAAAAAATATAAACTAAATACTGATAAACTCTTAAAAATTAATAATATTAAAGATATTAATAAAATTTCAATCGGTCAAAAATTGAAATTCATGTAATTAAATGATTAAAGATAAAAGCATTTCTTGGAAACAGTCAATATGTATAGTATTGGTTTTACATATTCTTGTAATAACTGGGGTGAAACTATACTCTAACCACAGAAAAGAAATAGCTAAAAATCTTAAAGAAGCAAGAGAACACACATACAATAAGGAGAGTAAAAGTGATTGGCACCCTCAACCAAAAACACGTATAGTAGCTTATCCGGTTATTAAAAAAATAACTAACAACACACAAATAAGCAAAAAAGAAATATTAGTCGGTGATGTAGTAAACAACCTTTTTAATTTTTTAAAAACTCAAGTTGATTCATTTAAAATACCACAAAATGAAATATCACTACCTAAAAAAGTTGTAAGGTCAAAACCCCCCTCAAGACCGATTCAGCCAAAAAGAACCATTACTGTAAATAAACCTTCCCCTACACCTATTCCTATAAAAAGAGCTATCGCGGTAAATAAATCTTCTTCTACACCTATTCCAGTAAAAAAAGCTGTTGTAGTGGGTCCTTCTTATTATCCTGATGTTTATCCTCCAGTACCACATATAGTAGGACCTACAATTGGAGAGATTTATAATCAAATAGAAATTGAACAAGAAATTAATAATATTATTAATAGTATGTCTACATTTTAATCTAAATTAGATCGCAAAGAAGCTAATTTAATTATTAATTTTCCAAGTACATTGTATTCTTTTGATTTATTTAAATTTTCAGTAATCTCTATAATCCAAGGTTCTTTTATATCTTCTTCTTTTTGTCTTACTTCCAATAAAATTTTTTTTATTATTTTTTCAAACTTCACAAAATTATTTATAAAAAAAGTGAAAAAAATAAATTTTGAATTTATAATTTAATTTTAAACATGAAATATACTATTAAAAATTTGCGCCAAAAAGGATACAAAGTTCGTGTAATACATTCGCGTGAGTACTATATTAAATCCACTATAAGTGGCTATTCTAAAGAATTACTAGCACAAGGTGGATCCACCACTATTGAAATTACTACACCAGACAAACAGGTTAATGTGTTTGGAAAAGCTGTTTGTTCTTTGAGTGATAACTTTAATCGTCGTGTGGGAAATGAGATTGCATTGGGTAGAGCTATTGAAGAGCTTAAAAATAAAGTTTCCGAGATTTAATAATATGAACACAATATTATTAGAACAATTTCAAAACCAATCCACTGATGTAAAAAATCAAATTGATCAATTCAGAAAAATACCAGTTCAATTGTCTAAAATTAATAAGTCTGGTAGGGTTTTTCTTTACGAAGGCCAACAAGTTCGTACTTCTGCTTTAAATGATCTTCTTAATTTCTTTTCTGTTAAAAATGATCTTTTGAGAGAAATCCATGATGATGAAAAACAATGGCTTCCTCTTCAACGTTGTTTGTCTAATATTAAAAATGATCGTATAATCACCGGCATTACAAAACAAGAAGGTGATAATAAAGTTATTACTAAATTTCTTAAAGAAGAAATTAAAGAAGAATCACCTTTGAATATGAATCATGGACTTAATCTATTACAAGGTTACATAGAGATTGCGAGTGAAAATGTAAAACTTCACAATTTTCGTTTTAATGAGGAAAATTTAGCTATGGAAAGTTCATTTCGTGATCTGTCCAATCAAATTGACATCTTTGGTGATAGTAAAGATATGTGGGATAGCGGTTTTAGTTTTGTTTATGGTTTGAATAAAACCACGGTTTCACCATTTCTTCTTCGTTTGATTTGTAGTAACGGGATGATGGCAACTCACCAAGTTTCTCAACGTTATTTTAGTAATAAAGGTCTTCGACAAAAGTCATTTAATCGATTGATTAATAAAACACTTTCCAATGATCTTCGAGTTACTGCCATCCAATCTTGTGAACGAATGAAACACAACAATGCTTCACTTCGTGAGTTTTTTAATGCCAGGGATACTTGTTTAAGTATTTCTAAAGAACTAGCTGATGTTTATTTTAATGATGAACAAATTCAAGAAGCTTACAAACCTTATAAACTTCGTTACAAGAATAGTCGTTGGTTGTCTTCTGCTAATTCTAATATAAATTCTTATGAATTTTTTAACAGATTAACCCATTGTGTCTCGCATCAAAAAGGTCTTCCTCAATGGGCTGGGATGCAATTAAATCATCAAGCTTCAGAAATATTTTTTAAAGGCCCTGATCTTTCTTTTCAAGCACCCAATCCTTTCTTGAATTAAAATAGATTTGTGAGATAATTATTATTGTCCTAGTGTTCCAACAGAAACTAGAAAATATATTTCTCGCTTAAATGAAAGGAAAAATATAACATGACAACAAAAATAACAACATATAATCCCACTTATACAGTGGGTCACTATAACAATACAGGCTACCAGCTTCCTGCATTGTTCAATGATAGCTGGTTTAAATCCATATTCGGAGATATTGAAAAAGCTTTCGAAATCCCGAATGCAGTATATCCTTACAATGTTAAGGCTGTAACAAATAAAGAAGGGGAACCTCTTTCTTATATAGTTGAAGTAGCCTTAGCAGGTGTAGGTAAAAATCACATTAATGTAAAAGTACAAGATGGTAAACTTAACATTAATGTCGATAAAGATGAAAGTAATGATGAACCCGAATCAACTTATGTCCGTAAAGGAATTAGTAAACGCAAAGGGAGTTTATCTTTTACCTTAAACAAAAACACAGATGCTAAAAACATCACATCAACATACGTAGACGGTCTTTTGCGAGTAACCGTTCCCGTAAAACAACCTGAAGTCCATAATATAGACATTAAGGTCGATTAAAATTTTCTAAATCTGTTGGACACTAGGGACATTTTAACATAATTAAAATTCATGATTAATATTTCTATTAAACTTAATAAAAACGAAAATATAGACTCTGCTCTAAGACGTTTAAAATCCAAAATGGATCAAGAAGAAATTATGGACACTATTAGGAAAAAAAGAGCATTCGAAACTCCTAAACAAATTAAAATTCGCAAAATGAAAAAAATGCATAAAATTTTAAAACAAAATCGAATTTCAAATAAAAAATAAAGGTGATTTTTTAATATAACCTTTTAGGATTTGTTTATGGACATTCCTCTTTCATTTAGTGCCAAACCACATTTTTTAAATAAAAAAGTAGAGTATTTTTCTCCTAGTAATAGTCATCATTTTTTTCCTCATTCTGTTTATTTTTTAGAAAAATACGGAACAGCGTCTTCAGTTTTAGATTTTGAAACTCCCATTTCTAATGATATTTTGCCTTTCTTGGAAAGAAATGCAGAACTAGTTACAGAAAGAAATACTATTCCGTCACAAAATGCTTCTTCTAGTGGAGTACACGGCACTAGTGATTTTTGGGATGATTCAGAAGCACATCAACATAAACTTTTCTTTTATAAAGATTGTTTAATTGAGTTAGAAAAAACTCAATCTAAAAAAGTTAAAAAAGAAGGATGTAATTACAAAATTACAATTCATTATCCTTCTTGCGTACAACCCCCTTTAGAAGATTTAAAATCTTTTTTTATTGTTGAAGACATTAAAAATATTATTTTTACTGTGATGAGGGATGAACACGGTTCTATAAGGTTTGAACCTTTTGAAGTTCGTATTCCAGAATCATATAATATTGAAAAATGTTATAATGATGATTTTCCAAAAATTCATAATGTGGTCGTAGATTCATTGAACAAAAATGAATCGGGTCTTTATCTTTTTCATGGTGATCCTGGTACGGGTAAAACAACATACATCAAATATCTTTCTTCATTGGTCAAGAGAGATATGATTTATATTCCTACTAGTTTTGTAGAACATTTAGCAGACCCATCTTTTCTTCCGGCTCTTCTTCACAAAAAACATAGTGTTTTGGTTATTGAAGATGCTGAAAAAGCTTTACTTGCAAGGGACCCATCAGACTCTTCTTCTCTGGTATCCGCTATTCTTAATATTACTGATGGCATGATGGCTGATGTCTTTAATATTGCGGTTATTGCTACTTACAATTCTCCACGACAAGCTATCGATAAAGCTCTTCTTCGTAAAGGTCGTTTAAAAGTCGAATATCATTTTGGCAAATTAAAAGCTTCTAAAGCACAAAAAATTGCAGATGAAAACAACATCAAATATCAAGTTAATAATGATATTTCTCTCGCAGATCTTTACAATACAGATGAAAACTCTTCTATTGTTTCTCCTGAACTTTTAGAAGAAAAAAGAATGGGTTTTTGTTGATTTAATTAAAACCTGATATAGTATATAAGTCTTATGAGTAATACAGTAACAACAAAGAACATTAACGACATCTCTCGATTCTACGTGGACTCTGATGCTCCACGCAGTATTAAAGAGAATATTATTAGTAAGTACCTTAATCCTTCAAAGTATGAATTTGTTGGATTTGTTGACCGATCTAATACAGCTATTCTACGTCCTCGATTCCACAACGTCCGTGATTCTTATGGACGTTTTGCACGAGTAGAAGAATAATAAATTTGGTGTTGTGTGTCATAAAAGGCTCTCTTGAAATATAGAGAGCCTTTTACACTTTTAATAATAATATGAAAATACTTGGAAAAAAAATTACAAATAAAAATTTTTGTTATAAACAAATCATACGTGAAAATAATGTAGCTATCTATGAACAAAGTTTAATTGATTCAGAGATTAAAAACACGAATAAGCGATATGAAGTTATTATTATTAAATCTCATGAAGGATATGAGATTAATGGTAATAAAATTCCTCCTTCAGAAATGTATCCCTCCGCTAATCACTGGGGTACTCTAGGATGGACTTGTATGACCATGGAAGATGCACAAAAACGTTTCAAAAAAGTTAAAAATTCTGAATTAAAAAAACAAACTCCTCCCAAAAAATAATAAACAAATTACTTCTTTTTGGTGTTAAGTTTAAATAATTAAATCATAAATGGACAAAAAAGAAGTTAAAAAAAACAAAAATAAAAATTTAAAACAGTTAATTGAAAAAAATTTAGATAGAGTTATTTTTGAATACAAACCACCAACAACTATAGATTTAACCAAAAATGCAGAAGTTTGCAGAGAAGTTACTAAATCTAGTTGTTGGAGACCTGATATTTATTTGGACTATGGGTGTGTAGCGTGCTCCATAAACAAAAATTGTGCCTGCCCTATCAAAAAAATGATAAAAAAAGAACCATCAAAAAGAAGAAAAAAATAATGGATATTTTAAAAGAACTTTCTATTTTTAATAGAATTGTATTTTTAGATAGAACTCACACCTATCTTATAGACAATAAACCATCAGCAAAATATTCAGTTACTGGTTTATTAGAATCTCTCAAAGAACCTTTTGAAAAAGAAAAATGGGCAACAATTAAAGGAAAAGAATTTGGATTGACTAGTGAAGAGATTATAAAAAGTTGGGATCAAAAAAATTTATACTCTAAAGTATTGGGAACAGTATTTCACAACTATGCTGAAAATTATTTCAATAATAAAGTAGTTCCTTATGACAGAGAATGGGTTTCTTCTCAACTTACCAAGGAACAACATAATGAATTAAGAGAGACACTAGAAACACTTTTAAAACAATTTAATAATTTTTATAACGACACTAAAGGGTTCTTAATTCCGATTAAAAATGAGTTGGTTATTGGTGATGTCAATAATACTAAAATTTGTGGTATGATAGACATGCTTTGTTATAACACAAAAAAAGAATGTTACGAAATTTATGATTTTAAAACTAACAAAGAAATTAATTACTCTAGTAAATTTAAGAAAAAATTTTTAGAACCTTTAAATCATTTAGAAGTTTGTGAATACAACACTTATAGTTTGCAATTAGGTTTTTATAAAAAATTTATAGAAGATCATACTTCTATAAAAATAGAAAATTTGTACGTTCTTTGGTTAAACAAAAAAAATGAAAATTACCAATTAATACCCCTTTTAAATTTAAATTCTGAAGTAGATCTAGTGATTCAAAAGTTTACTAAAGACCAAATAAACGAAAACACTAGTAACGTAAAGTAAAGGTATAATTAAAAAATTATTAATAATAGTACCTGCAATTAAACACAACCAAAAAGATAAACAAACAGGACAGGTAATTAATTTAATATAAAAAAGTGAAATTTTAGTTTTACATAAAATATTACGTTTAGAATAAAGATATTGTGGAAATGTCAATTCTGAAAACTCATAATTAAATAAAATTTTTTTAAACCCAAATACTTTACAATATTCAACAAAAGCATCTGTTTGAAACCAAACTATTAAAAAAGTGACGATAAACCCCAAACTATAAAGAAAATCTATCATAACAACATAAATATATACACTTATTTATGAAATTTGACTCTTTATACCAACAGGTTTTTTTATCAGAGCAGGATGAAGTCTCTCCAGAAGAGACACAAACACCAGAAGAAGAACTAACACCCAAAGAAGGTGGTGTTGCCAGTCCTGATAGTATCAATGTAGAACCTGCTCCGGTTTCTCAATCTTTTGGTGACAGTGGTGGTTTATCAAACTATATTTCTAAATTACAAGAATTTGCAAAAGAAATGCAAAATACTGAATCAGATTGTTTACAAAAATTAGTGAGTGAAATTGATCGTAATGGTAGTCTTTTTATGGGTATCTCCAGGGAACTATCTTCTCGTATTATTAAAATCTCAAGTGATGCTAAAGAAATTGCTACTATTCTTGAAGGTTTTATTCTTAATGCACCTAAACGCCAGAGAGACATTTCTTTAGGCCAAAAATAATCCTTTTATTTTTTTTAATTGATAATATACTAAAGAGGTGGAAGGATTGCCTCAAGATTATGTTATTCAAACATTTTACACTCGATGTAAACGCCCTGTTTATAAAAAACACCAAAGGGTATACAATGCAGAATGTTGTGTTTGTCATGAAGGACATTCTCAAGGAAGAAAAAGGCGTTTATTTTATTTTGTAGACGAACGTTACTTTTATTGTTTTAATTGTTGTAAATCTTGGAAAGAAATTAATTGGCTTCAAGAAGCCACCCATCAAAATTATTCCGAGATTTTAAAAGAGGCTTCTCGTTTTACTTGTTCTGTAGACCTTAATGCAAAACTCTTAGAAAAAGAAGAAACCAAGACATTTGATATCCCACCTATTCCAACAGATAGTATTGATATATGTAACGATAAAGAATGTGAGTTCTACACACAAGAAAGGGAATTAAAATTAATAACTCAAGCCAAAGAGTATTGCCAAAAGAGAAAGATATTTGAAGCTGTTAATAGACCAAAGTCATTATATGTTTCTTGTGAAGATTATGTTCATAAAAATCGTTTGATTATACCTTTTTATTCTGAATCAGGAAAGATAGAGTCTTATCAAAGTAGATCACTGTCTGGCGATGAATACCCAAAATATCTTACCAAATATGGAGAAAAGTGCCTTTACGGGGAGAATAATTTAAATCAAGATAATCCTTATATTTTTGTGTTTGAAGGACCTATTGACGCGATGTTTGTAAAAAACGCTGTAGCAATTGGAGGTTCCACACCGACAGAAAGACAAGAATCATTTTTAAATAGATGTTTGTTTAATGAAATTATCTATGTTTATGACAATGACAAAGATAACAAACAAATGGACCGCAAAATTAAACAAGTCATTAAACAAAATAAAAAAATATTTATATGGCCTAAAGAAATGAAAAAATTTAAAGACATCAATGAAGTTTGTTGCTCTTTAAATTTGAATGAATTTCCTTATAAATTTATAGTAGAAAATTCATTTACTGGAGTAGAGGCGTTAATGAAATTTAAAACCCGTTAACACAGAAATTAACTGCTTTTAAAAATTTTTCTTTATAATTTCTAATAGGTTTAACTTCTGCTTCATTTTCAGATTCTTCTAAAGATTGTAGTCTTTTAAATTCTTCCTCCAGAGACTTTAAAAAAGATTCAGAAAATTGAATTTGTTTGGGGTAGTGAATCCTTTTTACCATTTTAATGGTTGAAGGAAAAGTGTTTTCAAAAATAGTGTTAAATTTATCCATATAATTTAGCCCCTGCTGCAGAAGCAATTGACGCTCCTAATTGTCCTAATTGTTGTAATCTTTCTCCTGCTCCTGGTTTCTTTTTAGAATATTGAGCGACTTGGTTTAAAAGTCCGATTAAATTTTTTGCTCTTGGGTTATCTTTAAGTTTGTTTATTTTATAATTTTCAGGATTAGTCTGTAATTGTTCACCTTGCCTTGGTTTACCCTCAAAATTTACTAAATTATATTTTACTGGTTTGCCTTGATAAAAATTAATTTTATTTGGTATTTGTGTGTCAGATAAAAGTTCTTGTTTTAAAGTATTCACTACCTGTGGCGATGCTTCTTGGGGTTTAGTTTGAGATTGGGTGCCTGGTGTAGACGGCTGGTTTGTTGATAACAGTTTACCTAAAACATCACCTCTTGTTTTTAATTGACCTAAAGATGTAATTTTAGGATCAAATGATTGTGCTTTAGTTAATACATTTTTTTCTGTATCTTGAAATTTAAGATTATTTTTATCATCTTTAATTATAAAAAGTTTTTCTCCACCCGGCCCTGTTTTAATTTCAATTTTATTCGCTTCATTTAAAATTTGACCAACAATTAATTCAAATAAATTTAAACCAGCGTTAACATTTTGTTGTTGGTTTTTAATTTGTTTAAGAGGTGTCAATTTTAATTGAACCATTTCAGTAGCATAAAAATCCTGAGCAGCTAATGATAATTCAATTAAATTGTCAATATAAAATTTATCCACTTCTTCAAAATCGCTAGTATATTTTTTAGACCCTGAACGGTATTGTAAAGGGTATTTAAAAACATCTAAAATAAGATTAGCAAATGGTGTAGTGGGGCTTTTTAAAGTGGCAATTCTAGTAAAAAAATCTATACGTTTTTTAACAATTCTTTGAACAGCAGGGATAATAAAATCATTACCATACTCTGATATAAGAGTGTCTGCTCCTTTTTGACCTGCTACTTTTTCAGATCTGGTTTTCAAATCAGCAATTTTTGGATTTGTTAATTTCCAATTGAGTCGGTTTTGTCTATTTAAATTTTTTAAATTGTTAATTTTCTTTTCATAAACATTAGAATTATTGGTAATGTCTGTTTTAAATTCGTTAAGATCTTTTGGTTTAGGATTCATAGAATCATAAAACGTTTTCATGAGATCTAAAATACGAATTTTGCCTAGATCTTTTAATCCCTCTTCTTCTGATATTTTAGAATCATCTAGTAAATCAAAAAAATCAAACAAATCTTCGTCTGTTATTTCAGATCCGAATAATTCTTTATGTTTATTTAAAATTTCATTAAACCAGTCAGGTACACCCACAACATTTTCATTTAATAAAATATTTTCTACTAATAAACTAAAATTAACCATAAAGTATATGGTTATTTATGGCAATTAAGACAGTAAAGAGCCGTCTTCATCTGTAAAAAACTTCCCATTATCTTTAAGATAGAGTCGAATTTGTTCACAACGAAGATCGGGAGGCCCTTCTAATGTAATAACAGCAGGACAATCTTCTACGGGAAAAAAAGCACCTGAACCTTTTTCATACGAAATTACAAGAGCCCTAAAAATATTGTCAATTTCTTCTCTAAACTTAGGATCCTTACTTCTATTATCTTTTTCATTAAGAGGAATATCTTTATGAAGAGGGACATAAAAAATAATATCAAATAGTTTAAGAGTTTGCAGAGCTAAAAATTTAGAGTCTAATACATAAGCATTAGAAACCTTGTCGTGAGCATTCAACCAAAGAGTATAAGCAATGTTATCGACTACACATCGATCAAAAATTAAATAATCTCCTTTAGCTTGTTGGACTTCATCAATTAAAGCATTAAGAATAACTTTTTGAGATTTTTCATCTCCTTCTTCATTAATCTTAATGTCTCTACTTTTAATAATATCACGATAGGTTTTTTCTGGGGTTTTATACATAGGCCACTTCTCCAAAAATTCTTTGATGAGAGTAGACTTACCTGAACCTTGTGTACCAATAATACCTATACGCATGGGTTTATTTAATGTTGTTCAATTATTAAATCAAACACGAAGAGCCATATTCCACAGCAATAAATGTAATCTTGGACTAAAATTAACATGCATTGCTTTAGCATATTCAGCTACTGCTGGTGCTTTTTCGATATGTTCTTCTCGAGAACCACAACAAGGCATAAACCAAATACGATTCAAAGGTACATTAATACCTTCTTCATCTTCTACATACTTTCTCCAAATTTCTTCAATATCACGATCTGAAGTGATTACAAATTTAAATCCAGAATTATGATCTGCATGCCATTTCAATACTTCTGGCTTATAGGTTTTTTCTTCTGGATCTCCATTAGTAGTCAATTTAGGAGAAGTGGTAAAAGTAGCTGAAAATTCATTGACCCAACGCTCATCTGGCAAAAGGGTAGCATTGGTTTCAAAATCAATACGTGGAACAAATTTATATTTTTCTACAAAAGTCTCCATGAAACGAAGTAAACCTTTTTGATTGATCATTGGTTCCCCTCCAGTTAATTTAAAAATTGCTCCTTGACGAAGGTGTTCGATATAATTGTTCTCTTCCATCATCTGAAAGATTTCTTCAAATGACATTTTATTTTTAACAGACCAAGAAATAAAAGAATCACACCCATTTGGACTATCTGATGAAGAGAAACCTTTACAGGTCAAATTACACATGGACATTCTCATAAAGACTGAAGGTTGTCCAATATACTCTCCTTCACCTTCTAGAGTATAGAAAATTTTATCGTCACTAAGAAATAGATAATCATTCATAATTTAAGAAATAACAAATTTATATAATAAAGTCATAATAATAATACTCAACCACCCAAAAGGATGTAAAAACAACATAAAAAAAATAATAAATGAAAAAGCGAAAAATGTAGAAACAGATGTGGTTAAAAAAGACCAAAAATTTGCATCATTCGATTCTTTTTTTGGAACTATTTTTTCAAAAGTAGTGTTAATAATTTCTAATTGTTTTTTCATTCTTGATAAATAGCACTATTTAAATCATGTTCCCAAACTTCAACTTTAGTCACTTTACATCTTCCTTCGGTCATATTTTGAACAAATTCATTGGCTACTTTGAAGCAGTATTTAGCTGTCATTTCAATTCCAACTGCATTCATGACTCTGAGATTACACCCGCCAGCGTCATGGAGTTGTTCAAAAATATCAATAAGAGGATCGTCTGCTGCAATACAAAGTGTGTGATCGAATTGATTTTGTAGTTTGTATTTCAGTTCCTTCAAACCACCAAAATTTACCACCCAGTTTCGGTCATCTAGTTCTCCTTCAAACCAAAATTTAGCTTTTAGTTGATACCCATGTACATACTTACAGTGAGTGTCTTCTGCTCTCCACTGTCTAAAAGCACAAGAACCTAGTTCAATAATTTTTGTAGAGACATAAGACATATTAATATATTATAGATCTAATGAAATTATATCAATGTAATTCCCAAATTCATTCAATATACTTTCGGAACAAGAATCCTCATAATAATCTTCTTTAAAGAAGTTAACATTATTAATTTTTAATTGATCCCCTAAATTATTTTTTAATGTCTGAGCAATATCTAACATACACTCACAATCCTCTTTTTTCCAATCTGCACCCACACTTACAGAGGATGCAAAAAGTAAAGATTCAATAATACGGTTGGTTTGATCTACATTTAATTCTAAAGAAATTTTATTACCCATGTATCGGATAATAACCTCTAACTGTTTTAAATCAAGTTACTTTATTACTTGAGTAAATTTTTTACTCAATTCTTCTAAAGTTTTAGGACCCAAAACAAATCGAATAATAGACAAATAAGGGTTTTGTTGGTCAGAAATTCTTTTATTTAATTCTGATACAAATTGATCAATTCTTCTTTTTTCTGATTCAATAGCTTTTTTAGTATCTTCTAAAGCTTTAAAATCTTCTTTGTTGATTTTTGTTAAAGCTTCTTCAATATTCTTTTTATAATTGTTTAAAGAATTATTTAAATCTAAAACCATTTGTTTAGCTTCTTTAAATTGAACTTCTTCCGCTGCATCACCATAAAGAACATCTAACATTTCATCCATAGAACCAAAGCGGGAACCCTTAGTCTCCATTGCATTGGTTAATTTTTGAACTTGTTTATCATCCAAAATAAAAATATCAGCATTTTTTAATACATCTTCTTGAAGTTGTTTATAAAGATTTTTACGATAATCTTTTAAAGCATCTACTCCAGCCCATTGTTCTGCTCTTCTTCTACCAAAACCTTCCAGATCAACCAACTTGGCAATAGCCCCAGTTTCCATATTACGAATAATAGCGCCTTCAATTTCTGAAGCTCCTAAAGAAGAAGGAACTGTACCCAAAGAACCTAAAAGATTTTTTTTAATAAGTGATTTTAAAATTTCAAACTCCTTAACAGCTTTGGCTTTCATTTCAGCTTCATTGCCTGTTCTTTTTCGTGAAGCCATTACCGCCATATTTTCAGCACTGCATGTTTTTTGAATTTGTGACTTAATAGTCTCATCAATATCTAAAGCTAGAGGTTTTTTATCGTAAAATTTCCAATCAGTAGAATTATTAAGAAGTTCTAAAATTTTATCTTTGATGACTTTTCCTTCTTTGGTAGTGGTAATATCTGTTCCTTTAGGAGAATCTAACTTTACTATCCCGAAAATAACAACAGCTCCATTACCAATTAATTCTTCGGCATAAGGAATAACATTCATGTGAGCTTTACTGAACATCTCTCCGAAAATTTGAATAGGGGAATCTATCATTCCATTAAGTTGTTCTAAAAGACGTTCTAATTTACTTTTTTGTAGAGTTTCTAAAAATCTCGCAAACCCTTCAAAAATATCATTATCATAAAGTTTCGCTTGTTGATAAAATTCAGAAGCATCTGTAACAGGATTTCCCTTTTTAGATTTGACGAAAATCTGACCTTCTTCAGTTAAACCGAAAGAAACGTTAGAACCGTCATATTTTTCAGAAACCTCCCAAGCACCTCCACTAAAAAGATTACAAAAATCTTTAGCAGTCATTTGGTCTATGTGTGGAATGGAAACCATTTTAACCGCTTCATTTAAACTTTCTCCGAATAATTGAGTGTACTCTTCTGTGTTTACATCACCAAAGAAAGGTTTAAGATATTCAAAAGCACTTTTAGCTTCTTGATTAGAAATTTGACCTTGAGTACGACCAGTAGCTAAATTAGGAAGTTTAGTTTTAATATTTTTAACCAAATTGTCCCAAAGTTTTTGTTTACGTTCTGAATCAAAAGTGGAAACTAATTCAGCCATTTTAACCACGTGTTTTAAATGATCTGGGTTAGCAAAACCTAAAATAGCAGCCAATGTATCTAAATCTTCATAGGTGACTGGGTCTACTTCTTTGCCACTAACAAATCGTTGTAATTGATCAAATTTTACCCCACCTTTACTGTAACTCTTAGCTACTCCATTAACCATCCAATTAATCTTGTAAGCTAATCCATCCCCACCTAAAGTATAACGAATGTCATAAGTGATTTCGCCGTTCTTTTTATTTTTTTCTACGAAATTTTTATACTCTTCGGTATTTTTAATAACTTGGTCTAATATTTTTGTTTTTTCTGGATTAATAGAAGTTGAAGCAGCAATACCTCTTATTAAAAGATCTCTTATTACTCCTTTAATTCCTTGAGCCATATCTGCCATACTAGCAAATTGAGAAACCCCAAAGTATTTTTCTTTACCTTTAATGTTAACAATATCAATTTGAATAACATTATTAGAATTTCCTACAACTACAGCAGTATTAACTTCTTCCGCTGCTGTATCTGCAGCGTATTTTCCTGGAAATTCTGAATTTAAAAAATCTTTAACTATTTTAGTAGTTACACCATCTTTAAAATAAACATCTAAATCAATATCTCCAAAGTCTTTTTTAGTTGCTAAAGCTTTTTGGATAATTTCTTTAGTTTCTATTTCATTAGGTTCTGGTGCTCTAATACCAGCTTTAATTGCAAATAATCTACTAGATCCCAAATAATAAGAAGGTTCTCTAGAATCTACAAATCCTTTACTTCTAAGGAGTGTGAGAAGTCTTTGTATCTCGTCAATGACTTCTGATGTGGGATTAGCACGTACATATTTTAAATTTTCATTTTCAGACGCTTTTTTTAAATCTACTATCAAATTCTCAGCAGCCTGACCACCTTCATTGATTAATTGATAATGATTTTTAAATGTAAAAACATTTTCTTTTACATTTTTTATTTTTTTAGGAGACCAATATTTTTTTTTAACTGGTCTTTTATAAGATTCTTGAAAAAAAGAAGTAAAAGACGTTTTAATCATTTATTTTTTGATTTGAAGTAAAGGGGTAAGAATTTTTTCTACTTCTTGTGGATTTGTGGTTTTAGCCAATTGCTGAGAAAGAGCCTTAATATCTAAAGGTTTTTGTTGATTGTTATTATTAGTTACAGGTTGTGCAGGGTTATTTGTTTGTTGAGGATTTGTGTTTGTTTGTTGATTTTGTGTTTGTTGAACTTGATTAGACGGATTTGCATTGTTAATAAGTTCATTAAGTACTTGGTCGAATTTAGTCATAGAATTATTTATGTTTAGGGTCTTTTATTTTTTTAATTTAATCCCCCAGCCCCAGATCCTTTAATCCATTTATTCGATGTCCCCAGAAAAGTCAACGGATCCTTTTGAAAAAATTGTATTTTTTTGTAAATTTTTTAAAACTGAAAATAAATCATGTTTATTTGCAAATTTAAAGGTTTTTTGTGTCTTCTTAGAAGAGTTCAAAGATCTCGAGGCGGCTAGTTCTAAATCAGAAGAGTACCAAGAACTCACTTTACAATAAGATATTGGAAGAACAGATAATATTTTATCTAATGATTTTTGAGAGAATGGTAGTTCTTTTGGTGAAGGGTAAAAAGCTATTACTTTTTCATATTTACTAGAACATTTTTTATATTCAGAACAAAATTTATCTAAACAATAGTGATAAAAGAATTTTTGAACATCTTTAGATTGTCTACCACTTGTAATAAACGGAATATTGTATTTTTTACAAATTTGAATAGTTTCTTTAACAGCAGATTTTAATAATGGGTAATAATCAATAACACAAACCCGAGAAGCTGGAAATTCCTTGTACATTTTAATTAAAAAATGATTCTAATTGCTCCATGCTCAATCCATCATTTAAAGCATTATTAGTCAATTCATGCAATTGAGTAATAAGACTTTGTATTTCATTTTCATATTTTAAAAATTTTTGATGGGTTTGTTTATTATATTCTATTTTAGATTCAGATTCGAGAACAATAGTATTTTGAATTAAATCCCATTTAGAACCAAGGTGTTTTTTTATTTTTAAAATTGTTTTAGTTGTAGGTGAATAAGAATTTTTTTCTGCTTCTGTCAAAGGCTCTTTGATTTTATTACCATTTTCATCTATAATACCTAATTTATAGGCTTCATATTCTTTAAAATTTTTATTTAATTGTTCTATTAAAAAATTATTTTTTAAAGATTCTTTAAACATAGAATTATAATTAACACCATGAAGATGGAGATCATCTATTGGGTTTAATTTACATCCTTTACCAAAACTTGTTGAACCACAGTAAGAACACTTTTTAGAATCATTTGGGTGAAAATGTACACCATGAGGACCGTAACGGCAACCTTTACCATAACTACTCGACCCGCAATACATACATCGATTAGTTTGTTGTTTGATTAAAGATTTTTCACAAATTAAATTCATTTATTGTATATTTAAGAAAGATTTTGGAGCTTTCCCTATTCGTAAATTTAAAATTCCATTATAACTGTTTTCAATTAAAAGCACATCTCTTAACATTTGTTCTTTAGCCTCAAAATAACTCAATTCCCATTTAGAATTACAAAGTTTAAGAATATTAAAAATAAAATTTTCTTTCCCGTATTTTTTAATGTCTTCTTGTAAATCATTGGATGATCCAGAGTATTCTTTCCAATCAGATTCCACATGATCAATGCGATTTCTTGTTTTGCCTTTTAAAGGTTTTCTTTTAATTTTACGCAAACACTGTTTTTTACCAATATAAAATTTACCGGTTACTTTATTTGTAATTTCATAAATGAACCCGAAAACATTATTATGCCAATAAATACCATCCGATAATGTCCAATGTCCTAAATCCATTATTTTTTTCTTTTACGGTGTTTCTTCATCCAAGGTCGTACTTGAATTTTCTTTAATAATGGTTTGGCTCTTCTGTTGTCTCCGGGATTATAAACATTAGGACCAGAAAATTGACTAGATGTAGAAGTACTGTCTGGTGTTACTAAAGCGGATGCAAGGCCTCCTGCCATATTTTCTTCCTCTAAAATTTGATTGATAATATTATTTAAATTCATTTAGATTTATTTTTTTTTCTGCATTTAGACAAATAAGCTGCTGCATAATAACTTGGAAAAACTTTAAATTTTTCTTTAGCTTTACGGTAACAGTAATCTTTTTTTTCTAAAAAATATTGTTTGAAATTTTTCATTTTGCGTTAATAATAAAACTATTTATGGATGATCTAAACAAATCTTCAATTTCTTTATTCGAAAAATATGAACAAGAAATTAAAAAGTACGTAACTGTTGATGAATTTAATATGAAACAAATTCAAATGGATTTACCAGCAACTCGACATTATTGGGTGGGCCGTTTGATGTATCATAAACAAGAAATTATTAAACAAAAAAAAA
>Ga0315903_10003375_pt1 | contig 22222 bp, 41 predicted proteins | sample LakEriMetagenome_7_FD_203524 | JGI IMG/M metagenome (GOLD analysis project Ga0315903, IMG submission 203524) | Freshwater fungal communities from buoy surface, Lake Erie, Ohio, United States - Buoy 2 MA119 | ecosystem: Environmental > Aquatic > Freshwater > Lake | place: USA: Lake Erie, Ohio... | reverse complement strand
AGCAAGCGGGTCTGCTCCGTGATCGCCTTGGCAATCTCGCGCTGCGTCTCCCGCAGTTCCTTCACCGTTGTACGGTGTTCGTCAAGCAGCGGGATCAACAGGTCTGTGCGAATGAACCACGCCAGAAACACGGCAACCAGTGACGGGAAGCCGTACTTCGAGAGCAGCTCGAACATGGTGTCTTTGGCGGCGTCTGTCATTTCGTCAACTCGTACTGCATAACCGTGAGCAGCGCCCGGTGTGACAGTCGCTCTAGCCACCATGCCACCAGCCACTGTACTACTGCGACCGCAACGGCTTGCAGCAGCAGAACCCAGATGAAACCGTACTCGCCGGGGTCTTTGTCGCCCGCAGCCTGATGCTCCCGTTTCACCTGCGTGAGCAACGCATGCACGTAAACGTCACGCTGCTGGTTGTCCTGGCACGCGGCGAGGTAGTCGCCCGACCAGTTCGCCACGGCAAGCTGCAACAGGTCGTTCACCGTGTCGCGGCCGACGAGCCGCTTGCGGATCGGCGGCAGGTCGGCCCAGCATTGGGCCTGGAGGTCGGCGAGCGTCATGGCTGCACCTTGCAGTCTTTGCACGGGGCTGCCTTCGGCTTCTTGCACGGGCAGTTCGGCGGGCATGGGCACGGCGTGCGGTGCCCGTCGCCATGCGTGATAAATCCCGTGCCTTTGCATTGCTTGCAACACTCGCCCGGTTTCGGTGCAGGCTCGGGGGCGGGCGGCAACTGCCGCATCCGCACAACCTCCCGAGCCACCTCACACGCTAGGTCAGCGGTCAACGAATCATCGGCGGGCAGGCTCGCCACGCAGCCGACACACGCGATGCTCAGGACGATCAGCCAGCGAGTCACAGGATGCCTCCAGTCCAATCGGGCAGCCGCTTGGCGGGCCAGCCTGCAACGCCAGAGAACGCGATGGCGTAGCGGCCTTTGCAGTCCGACCACCTCGACCAGAACGCGCCGTGTGGGATCTCAAGCTGTGTGCCGAGAACCGACCGCCCACCTGAGTTCCACTTGCCCCAACTGTTCTGGATCAGCACGAGAGGCTCGCCGTAAGCCCGCTTCGTCTCGTCGCGGTCATCGACGCCAAGGTAGGCGAGAGCGTGCGCCCAGCCCTGCGAAGTGCGTCGGCTCACGCCATGCGAGTCCCTAGTCTCTGACCACGACTCACCACCACACGAAGAGATGCAGTAGCCGTTCGCCAAAAGGTCTCGCACTTCCTCGAACGTCCTGGCCCTGGTTGCCGTCCGCACCAGATGCTCGGCACCGATCTTGCGAACCTCGGCCCCAGGCTTGGACGATCCCCACTTGCCGGCGAGCTTGCCGTCATACCGCGTGAGGTCGATGCCCAGCGATTCGTACCGCTTGCGGAGCCACAGGCCCGACTCCTTCAGCACAACTTCGGCGGCGTGATCGCACGACCAGCCATCGCCGCCGTGTCCGCGAAACCAGTAGATCGCTTCGCACGACAAGACGCCGTCGCGGCGGGCCTCGTCGCTGATGTCCGGGGCACCCTCCCGCAGGCCCGTCACCTCGTCGGGGTGGCCAGCGGCGATCTCGCAGGCGAGCGTGCCCAGGCAGGCGGTTCGCGTCGAGTGTGCTACGCAGTCGCCACGGGTTTGAGCCGACGCGGGCAGCGAGCCGGGGAAGACTTGCTCGATCACGGCCCACGGTGCGGAGAGCTTGCCAGCCCCCGAACCTACAAGCCCGTAGCGGCGACAGGTCGTGCCGCCATCCGGTGCCTGCCCTTGGAGGAGCAGATACTGCGTCAGCCGCTCAGATGCGGCAGGATCGGCGTAGACGCCGACCATCCCACGCAGATACTCCTCCTGCGGATTCCACGGCATAGCGTCACCCTCGTGGCGGCAGGGCCGCCCAGGCGATGGCGCGGCACAGTTCGGCGAAGTCCTTCCGCAGTTCCGGCGTGACCGTCACAACGTCCTTGCCGACCACGTTGGCGAACGCGGCTTCGGTGGCCTCACGCAAACCGGCATACTTGCCCGGCTGGTTGCCCCCGATCCGACGCCACCCGATGTCGAGGGCCAGCACGACGAACGCACGCAGCGAGCGGGTGTCGGTGAATACCACCTCGCCCACGATGGCATCGCCGCCGGCAACTACAGCCGCCTTCGTCCAAAGCTGAGCCCACAGCATCCGGTCGGACATAGGGGCAGAGGCGAAGGCATCCGCCACGGGCTTCACTGTCGCTTGCATCTCAACGCTCGGCGTCTCGACCTTCACCGTCTGCACAGCCGCAGGCAACGCCAGCGACGGCATCTGCACCTTGCCCCACGCCGCCGCGATCAGGAAGCCGGCGGCAAAGATTCGCGCGAGGAGCCCGGCTTTTTCTTTTCCGGCTTCCAACGCACGGTACGCGAGGGCTTGGATTTGTGCCCGGTAGGGAGCAAGCAATAGAGCCGCCGCAGCAAGGACGGCAGCGATACGAAGTGACTCGTCATTCACGAACGCATCCCTTCGATTTTGGCGACCGCCCACCGGACGAGGGCTTCGCCCTCTTTGGTTTTGAGCAGGGCCGCGAGGTGCCGCACGAGTTCGTCGTCGAGGCCCGAGTCGGTCTTGCTTGCGAGCCATTCGGCGCACTCCGATACCACAACAGCCTTGGCGAACGGGTCGAACGCGGCGAGGTAGCGCTGCCCAAACGTGAGCAGCGGAGCCCATGCCTGGATCAGGGCGAGCTTCTCCCAAATGGTGAGGTTCGCACCGTACTGCCCGATCTCGTCGGGCGTCATCTCGAAGCTGGGCATGGGCGTCAGTCCTCCTCCCCAGAGTCTGCCGGCTCGTCACCCGTGTCTGGCAGAGGGAAAACGACCGTGTCGTTTACCCAGTCCCAGATGTAATCCCAGGTGGCTTTTGCGTCCTCTCTCGCTTCAGCCAGCGAAAGCGTGTACGGCTGCCGCCAGACTTCCTGAGCCTCGCCGACGATCTTGCCGTCTTCCGTCTCCATCCTGGCGTAGATGTACCGACGCCCGAACTCGAGCGTGATCCGCCGGTCGATGTAGTCCTTGTCGGCGGGCATCAGTCATCCCACGACTCCATCGCGTCGCGGGCCTCGTTAGTCAGTTCAATCCTGGTGAGCGAAAACATCGTCGGCTTTGTCACCTGCCGCTCGTGTCGCGTCGCTTCCGTCCACGATATTTGCACGCAGGTCACTCTTGCAGCGATCATCGGCGCGAGGCTCAGGCTCTGCTCCGATGCCGCAATCTCCTCTGGCGTCGGCGCTGCCAGCCGCTCTGGCTTCTTCCGCAGCTTGCGGTCGTGACGCTTCGGCAGATGCCAGTAGTCACGCAGCCGCACGACTTGATCGCGGCTGACCGAGTGGCGGTCGCACAGATCACGCATCGTCACGTGCGCCATCCAGTCGGCGTGAAATGCAGTCACGACGATGGTGGCGGTGTTACCGCGTGGCATCTGGAGGCTCCATCCACCGCATGAATGTTCTCATGCTCGGGCACACGTAGAGGAACTGGCGGGTTGCCTGCCTGATGCTGTCGTGGTACGTCACGTGCTCGCAGTCGGCATGGCCGTCGTACGTGCCGGCGAGATAGGCCGCCGTGCGGTAGATCACAAACCCGCCGAACGCTGAGGCAACGAGAGCCGGCTGACTGCCGACTGGCGGGAGCCAGTGGTGCTTCCATCCGCCCTCGCCGCGCGTGTAGTCGTCATAGGTCAGGTCTGGCTGCCCTATGCCTCGCAGTGCCCAGCAATCGTAGTGCGCCCATGTGCGAACTACCGCTGCGCCGTCGCCCTCTTGTTTGAGCATCGGCGTCTCGAGCAGCGATACCGCCGCCATGCCGTACGCTCCCTGGCGATCCACAAGGCAGCCGACGCCAGCCAAGATGCCGTCATGCCACCAACCGCCCCAGGCGTCGAAGTCCACCGCCATCACGTAATCACAGTCCGCGGCGTTTTCCCGCACCCACCGCTGGCATGCCGTGCGGTACTCCGCAAGCTGCACCGTTCGCCGCCCGCCGAACTCGCCGCTGTAGCTCTCTCGCCCGAGACGCTGTGACGCGAACGTTGCCTGCCGATACTCAGATGCGAAATCGGCGAGCACCTGCACCGTGTCATCGGCCGAGTCGTTCTCCTCGATGTGTAGCCGCCACGACTCACACTCGCCGGCCAGCCGCAGCACGCGAGACAGGTTGCCGGCAAGGGCCGATGCACAGTCTCGGGCCAGCCCGACGAAGCACACCTTGGCATGCCGCAGCCGGTCGCGGCCACGCTGCACCTGGGCCGCGTAGTCTGCCGCGAACTCCGGCAGCGCCAGCACCAGATGCTCAGGCACCGGCGGCGCGGGCGGCAAGATCGCGGATCGTTCCAAGCCTGTCGGCATATTGGGTCACGTGCATGAGGTAGGGGCTGTCGCACTTGTGTCGGTCGGCCGGATGGTGGTTCCACTCAGGCCCGAGAAACGTTGTGCGTTCGTAGAGCGTGGTCGGTGTGTCAAGCCGGCCGACCGGCCCAGGCTCCACCGCGTATCCCATCAGCCGCATGATCGCGGCCTGCTCCCACCACGGGTGATCCTGATCGGGGTGCGAGTGGAACGTGGAGGAAAGCAGCGCCTGCATTTCGCCAGTCACCATCCACACCCCGCAGTTCGGAACCTCCCCGCACTCGGTGTGGTGCACGACGAGAGCCTGGGCTGTGTCTGGCCGCATCTCCGCGAAGATGTCACGCCACGGCTGCACGACCACCACGTCCGAATCGAGCCAGAGCACACGGTCGAACTCGAGCAAGAGCATTGCCATCAGCGGCAGCTTCGCCCACGACGCAGGCAGGCCGCACGTCATCTCGGCGACGCGGCAACAGTGCCCGTGCCGCTCCGCGTACTTCGCCATGAGCGGAGCCGTGATCTCGCTCATCTGCCGATGCTCGTCGCCGCTCCATCCTGTGACGATGCACGCTTTCACTTGACCCCCACGAACATCTGCCGGCCGCGAGCGTCAGGCTCAAGAACCATCGTGCGGCCGAACCGCTTGGCTATCGCGGCCTGCGAGGCCGGCGACAGCTGTTCCCAATCGTGAATCGCAAGCGTGTCACACAGCCCGGCCGCAGTGAGGTACTCAGGCAGCACGGCATCGCCGTGGCATGCGTCGTGAAAGATCATGTCCCACGGCTCCAGCCCAAGCTGGCAATCACGCAGGAACCGCCCGGCATCAGCCTGCACCGGCTGGATGTTCTCCAGCTCGAGGAGTTGCCAGTACGCAACGCGATCCGCCTCGCAGACCGTGTCGCACAGATCCACGCTGACAACCATCGACTCTGGAGCCGCGATGGCGAGCGCCGCCGTACTGATGCCAGCGTGGCTCCCAAGCTCAAGAATCCGCCAGTCCTCCTGGCCGGCGACGATCTCGCACAGAAACGCGATGTGCTCTCGCGCAGTCGTCATCTGGTGCGAGTCATCGACGCCGGCCAGGTATTCCTCATAAGTCATGGCGTCACTCGTAGCGGATCACGGCGAACCAGCCGCGGCGAACTGGCGACCACGCCACCGCCTTCTCAACGATGCGATACCGCCCGTAGTAGCAGCACGACCGCAGGGCCGCGTCGGGGCCAGCTGTCGAGAATCCGATGCCTTCACGCCGCCCGCCATTGCGGCCACAGTGCCGCAGGATGCCAGTGCGAGCCATCTCGTCGGCGTCGATCTGGGCCGACGAGATATTCACGCGGCGAGCGTAGATGTTCGTGTCGGCGGAAGCCGAGCACGCGAGCATGGCCAGGGCAAGAGTCAGGATGAAACGCATGGTCACTCTCCGTGGTGAAATTCGCCCGTCCGTGGGCGACGTGCGGAGAGTGTGCAGAGAGTGTCAAGCGATTCGAATCGTCGTGCGACCTTGGTTGCCGTAGCTCTTCTCGACAACCAGCCGAGCCACCTGCGTGTCATCGACCCACGCCACGCCGTTCAGCGAGTCCAGGCACGCCTTGGCCGCGTTGTCTACGTCGCACCGCGGTAGCTTCGGGGCGTCAGCCCTCACGCCGTTCTTCCGCATGTGCGACTTCGGGCGAGCGAACACAAGGTCGATCACCACGTTCACGGGCTCGCCGTGCGGCGTCGCCCCTGCTTGCCGTGCCGCCTCTGCAATCGCCGCCCGGTACGCATGCACTGGATGAGCGCCAGGAACATACGCCCGAGCGAATCCGCCGCGGGTCGAGACACGCACTCGTGGCTGCGGCACGGGATCGCCCGGCACCTCGAATGAAAGCGATTTCATTCCGGCATCGTGGCGATGCCGTCAAGCAACCCACTCGCCAGCGATCTTCAACTCCCGAATTCGCGACAGCACCCACGGCGATAGCTCGAGCGTCTCCATCGGCTCGGGCTCGCCCCAATCGTCCGGGCAGCCGCCGATCTCATGCCGCACGACCGCCGGACGCTTCGGCAACGCATGCTTCTTCGCCAAGAGGTACAGCTGCTTGTCGGTGATTCCGAGCTTGCGGGCCACCTCAATCGTCGTCAGCCGCTGGTCGGCCCACGCGGCGAAGAGATTCTTCACCGGCACCGCGCTGGCCCGCTTCATCATGCGGGCGTTTGACTTTCGCACGGGCACTGCATCAAACAATCCGGCCATCGTCGCTTCCTCCTTGGTGTGTGAAACGAGCCGCCGCGCCGACCCGATGCCGGCGCGGCGGCACTGTCAGTCAGTCCTTCGCCAGCGGCATCACGATGCAGCGGCAGTCCTGCGACCGCAGCACGACCGCCGACTGCTCGTTCTCGGCCTCGATCTCAATCGTCTCCTCGTCATCGAACGACCCGCAGCCGAGCCACTCCGTGACGAACCGCGGGTCCAGGCTCACGCTGCACGTGTCGCCGGGCTCGACCAGATCGCACGTGCATGACGCCTCGCCGGCCTCGGCCGAACGGCTCGTCAGATGCAGCCCCTCGCCCGTGAAGGCAAACGTCACGCCCTTCGACTGCTCCGAGGTGCAGATCGCCGCCTGCCGGCACGCCGCACGCAGGTCGCCAACTACCGCCAACGACGGCTTCACCGTTCGCGTCGGCTCCACGTCCCGCCAGTTCGGAAAACGGCCATCGACCAGAACCGCCTGGATCGTCGTGCCGCCGATCTCGGCCACGATCATCCGGTCACTGGCGTCGATCTGGATGCGGTCATCAGATCCCGCCAGTTTGCACAACACATCGACCACCCGCCGCGGCACAATCGGGGCTCGCTGCTGCCCCGCCTTCGGCTCACGCACGAAGTCATCGGTGGATACGTCCACCTCGCACTCAGCCACGCACATCCGCCGGCCATCGGTGCCGATGAGCGACAGCATGCCCTTGTAGAACTCGATCAGCACACCACCGAGGGCGTAGCGGCTGCTCTCGTTGTCCGTGGCGAAACGGACGGAATTCATCAGCGTGACGAACTGGTCGCCCGGCAGATGCACCATCGGCTTCGCGTCCACCTCGCCAGCTACCGGGAACTCCCGAGCGTCCTCAACGGGCAGTCGCCACTGGCCACGGCCCGAGCGGACGATGCACGATGTGCCGTCTGCCAGCAATTCCACGGTGTCGCCCTGGTCCAGCGACCCGACGATCTTCGTCAGCCGCTCATGCGGCAGCAGCAGATCCGGCCCGTCATAGCAGTCAAGAGGCGTCGTGATCCGCAGTTCGAGGTCCGTGCCCGTCAGCGTCTCGCCAGAGAGCAAAACGTTCGACAGGATCGGCTTCGGGCTGCGGGCCTGAACTGCCGGGGCCACGGCGTGCAGAGCACGCTTGAGGTCCGACACGGACACGCTCGTGCCGGTTGCACGCTTCTTTCGTTCCTTCGTTGCCGTCGTCATTGTGAGAGTCCTTTCTCTTCATGAGTGAAATACCTACCGCCACCCCGAGTGCGAACGTGCACGCGAGGAGTAGTTCGCCAATCGCCACCATCACGAAATCACTGATGGTCATGCCGCACCGCCTTTCTGTTCGCCGTAGCAGACCCGCCTGAGCAAGTCCCGCTCCGCTTCCGCCACCTCCACCGCCGACGCCAGCGTCACGCAGCGGTCGGCCGTCTTGTCGATGGCCTTCGCCGCCAGGAGCAAGACGATGGCGGTCATGTTCACCGTGTGCTCGTCGCGGGCAGCCGCCCGGCACTGCTCCGCGATGTCGCGGAGGCTGAGTGGTTCAAGGCCGCTCATGCGCCACCTCCGACAAGCTCGAGGCCGGCGGGAGTCATCCGGATCGTGCGGCCGGAACGGTCGCAGTAGGTCAGCATCCCGCGGTCGCGGAGTAGCCGTACGTGCGTCTGGCTTGCGTTAGGAGACGCGAAGCCAAAGGCACGGCAGATTTCCCGCCTGGTTGGGCCGTAGCCCTTCTCGGCGATGTAGCCGGCCACCCAGCGGAGGATCTCCACTTGGCGGGTGGTCGGGGGTGTGGATTCGACAGCGTTCACGAGTTGCCCTCCTTGGCCTCAGCCAGGGCGGGCGGTTCCGAACCGCCAGCCTCTGGCTGCACTGAAAAATTGAATTCCCCACTGGTATCTATTGGGATACCAGTGGGAATTCTTGTAATGTGACCACGGCTCGTGGTCGGCCTGACCACACCCTGTGGTCGCGCTGACCACGCCTCGTGGTCACTCTGACCACACCCTGTGGTCGGGGTGACCACACCCTGTGGTCGGCCTGACCACACACCGTGGTCGGGGTGACCACACCCTGTGGTCACCTCTCGCAGTTCAAACAGGCTGAAGTCCGACCCGTCTCCCTTTTCCGAGAGCGCCAGAATCCCGCCGTCTACCAACTGCTGAACGCCACGCTGTACAGTTGTCAGCCTGACGCCGAGCGACCGGGCCGCGCCGCGGAGGGAGAAGCGAATCGTGCACTTCTCGAAATCAGCCCAATAGAAGACGTAGCAGGCCATTAGACGGCCTTCCGAGCGGAGCCGGCCTACGGAGCCGTTCTCCATGAAAGACCGCCAGCGGCGTCGTGCCTCGCCCTTGGCCGACGGCTTCCGCTCTTGCTTGGCTTGCTGGCTGCCAGACATCAGAACTTGCTCCAGTCAGTGGCCACCGGAGCGTGGCTGGCGAACTCTTCGATTTGCCCGACGAGGATGTCCTCGAACCGCTGGTACTTCCCGTGGAACCACAGCTCCACGTCCTTCCGCTCGCCCTGCCTAAGTTTCTTGCAGTGCCAGAGAATTCGAAGTTCACCATCCGGGCCTACTTCGTCCGTCCGCTGGCCAAACAAAAAGTTGTCAACGTCGAAGTCGATCTGGTTCGACCCCTTCCCGATGTTGCCGATCTCGGTCGTGTGATCCACACCCTTGGCAATGTTCGTGACCAAGAGCGTCGCGACGTTTCGGGTCGTCGTGAGTTCGCGCAGCTTTAGCAGACATTCGTTGATTTCGCCGGTCTTGTCGGTGAACGCCCGCGTGCTCCTGACGAGTTGCAGGTAGTCCACTACCAGCAACTTGATGCCGTCTTTCACGACGGCCCGCTCGATCTTGTCCACGATCAGCGGAGCCTCAATCATCTTGAGCCGCTTTCCGACGCGATTCGCGAGGTTCGTGGCAATCGCTCGCGACTCGCCTTCCTTGCGGATGATCTCTTGCAAAGTCAGGCCACGCTCGCGGCCTGCCCAGTTCGTGATAGCCCGCGATGCAAGCGCGGCTCGCGTCATCTCGCCAAGGCACCAGCCGGCGACTAGCTCGGGATCTGTGGCAAGACACTGAATCGCAAGCTGAAGAGCCAGTGCCGACTTCCCTACGCCTGGAGCGGCAGCCACCGCCGTCATCTGGCCGAGCGGAAGACCGCCATCGAACAGCTTGTCGAGACTCGGCAGCCCCGTCGGGATTGCGGGCGTCTCCTCCTGCTCAACCCACGCCTGGATCGCGTCGATCAGGGTCGGCGTCGGCGTCTCGTCCGCCGCGTCCACAACCGGCACGGCCTCATCAGCCGAGCCGATCACCGGCAGCCGCGTACGCTTCCATGCGTTCGCGACCTGCCTCGGGCAGTCGTCAAGATCATCCTGCCGCAGCCCGACGCGACGCATACGCTCCATAATGGTGGCGGTTGCTTCCGCCACGCCCCAGCCGCGTGCCGCCATATCGCAGGCGACCGTGAACATCGTCTGCCGCCTGCCGGCGGCGAGCGTGAAGCCCTCCTCGAGGAAGCGGCGAGTGAGGTCGCTCATGCTCTTCGGCTTGACCACGACTGACTGCGTGGCCTGCTTTGTGAACCGAGACAGGCTGTAAACCCGCGTGGCGTCGCAGTCCTTGAGCACGGCCAGCGGTCGCTGCTCATGCTTCCAGTTGACGAAGCCCGGCAGCCGCATGATTCGCGGCCAGTCGCAGATCGACTGGTCGGACCCGAGCGATGACGAGATGGCCCGCATCCGGTCGTGCCACGCATCGGCGTCAGTCATCGGCTCAGAGAGCCGCCACCACGCATGCACGCCGCCGCCGCTTTCGAGGATCGCAGTAGGCCACGGCAGGCCAGCAGCCTTGATCCGCTCATACGCCTCCTCGAGGATCACGCCGCCGTCGAAGTCCGCAAACAGACAGCGGGCGAGCTTCACCCCTTCTGCCTGGCTCTGCCCCCTCGCCTTCCTCGGGTTGGCTCCGAAGTAGGCGTGAACTCGCTGGTTCTCGTCGCTATTGAGCTTGTGAAGCCAATCGATGATGTCGGGAATCTCAGCGAGCGGCGCCCACCTGCGGCCGGCATTTGGCGGCAGGGGGCGGAACTCGATGATGTCCTCGGGTTCGAATATCGCGCCGAGAAAATCGATGCACTGGTGTAGAGCGTCCATCAGCCGCGAGCCTCCTTGCTTGTGTTCCATCTGGCAGACACGACACGCAGCACCGCGTGCTGTTCGTGGAACGTGCGCCACGAATCAAGCATCGGGCCAGGAGCGATCAACGCCCCGCCTTGCGGATCGTCCGCAAGCGGCACCTTGTCCAAGGTCATGTCGCGGTCGATAAGCCACGCCTGCACGAGGTCGGCAAACTTCGGCGGCGCGTGATCGACGTGGGCCGTCTGGCGAGTGATCCGCTCGCCGCACATCGGACACACGATCTCAGTGGCGTCTCGAAACGCCGCGTCCATGACGGCTGACGTTTGATCCTGAACGGCAGCACGCATAGCACTCTTGACGGAGATGCCATCTGACGACTGTTTGCCTTTGCAGCACTTGTTCCACGAGAACGGCATTGCCGAGCCGTCTTCATAGACAAGCATCAAGTTGTCGCCGTTGACGCCGTAGCGGTTGTATTTGCGGATGCCGACAACACGCTTGCAGAGCTTCTCGTCTGCATACGGGTGCATCTCGCGGATGCAGTGCACGAACCAATCGGTGTCGTCTTCATCGAAGCTCTGCGGCCCGACGCCTGCATACTTTCCGATCCGCCTTTTAATCTCGGCGCGAACGGACCTAAACGTGGGGTAATAAACCCCCCGTATCTTGTGCCGGCCAAATCGCCCGCCGTCTGATTTTGTGCTCATAGGAACCTCCGTGCCTCGCGTGCACCGCATCCAGCGACGCGCAAAACCAACTAGCTGCCCCGAATCCAACCCCGCCGCGACGCGACGCGGCGGCGGGGCGGTGACTGTCAGACCGCGGCCTTTGTTCGCCGCATGCCCTTTGTGTAAATCAGGTGGATGGCGTCGTAAGTTGCCAACGACCTTCCATAACTCGAGCTGTCTCGGTCGCGGCCCAGCTTGATGTTGGCATCAGCAGCGCGAAGGACGCCCATGATCGACTTCTTCGAAAGCCTGCCGACAAGCCGGTCACGATCAAAATCGGGATGCTTCTTCAAGAACCAACAAACGCCTTCGATCATGTCGCCTTGAAGGGCACCGTCCTCGCCGGGCCACGAGTCAACAAGAACAGACAACGCGGCCGAAAGACCGTCTCCACCAACTCTCTGGAATGATCGCTCAATCGCCTTCACGGCCCGGATGTACGGCCACTTCGCGCTCTCTTCCCGAAGTGCCAGTTTGAGCCCGGCCGTACGCACGACTTCAGCGATTGCGAGCGATTGCTCATCGCCTTCCGTGAGTTGAGCGCGGAATAGAGCGATTGACGAGACATTCGTTCGCTCCCTGTTTTTCAGGCGAAACACTCTCGCTTCGTGCTCCTGGCCATCGGATTCAAAAACGTCGCATGGCACCATCGCGATCCCAAGTTTCCGGGCGGCAGTCAGTCGCTGCATGCCATCGACAACCCAGTAGGTTTCATCTCGTCGCTGACCGACCGTAAGCGACCCAAACGCATCTTGGTCAAGGTTCTTGACGATGCGATTTACGCGGCCAGGAACGATGGTTCGCTGGTATGAATCCGAGATGTTGAGTTCATCAACGCTGATCTTCCTGTTCTCAGTCTTGAGCAGCCGCATGGCCGCCTCCTTTCGTTTCAGTCCACCACTCCAGGCCGCACGTCAACGCGACGCCGCCGCAACTTTCCACTCCCGCTCCTGTCTCCCGCTCGCACTCTCAACCAGCCGGCCCGTCTCCACGATCAGCCCGGCCTTGGCAAGCTCATGCAGCCGCTTGCCGACTTGGTGCGGCACCAGACAGCAACGTTCTGCGATTGCAGACGCACCGCCTGGAGCCGCCGCCAGCGCCTCGAGGATCTGCCGGTGGTGCTCGCCGCGGAACCGCTTGGCATCCGCAGCAGCGATCCGGCTCGTGACCGGGTCGGTGCGACGGAAGAGCGGGAGGTCTTCTAGGTCTGTTGTCATGTGTCGGCACTCCTTTGCCTTGTCCGTTTCACATCAACTGAGGAGGCTTCGGAGTCTTGCTCCGCAGCTGGGACCAATCGCAATATGCCTGCTCGAAAAGTGCAGGCGACCGATGGCCGAGATGAAGCCGGCCTGAGCCAGCCTGGGCCATCTCGCAATGAGTCGCTGAAGAGCGCCTCAGGAACTTCGACGTGCCCGCGACTCCGCAGCCGTCAAGGTGCGACCGCATGATTCGCATGCACTGGCGAGGCTTGGCCACCCATCCGAGAATCCGCCCATCGGGCGAGTGGGCCAGCATGGCGTGCACGGCTTGAAGGCACGCAGGCGAAAGGGTTCGCGTCAACGGATCGCCCGTCTTGCTCTGCGTCCACGAAAGCGAGTCGCCGTCGATCTGGTCGCGGCGGAACGACATGACATCTCCGAACCTCGCGCCCGTTTCGTAGCCCAGCAGCAGCCACGCTCGCAAAAACGTGCCGTGATCGGCACCGCTGCGGAGCAGCTTGCCGTCATGCTTGCTCGTGTTGGCGACGACCGCCTGGAGCTGCGACACCGTCCACGCCTTCGTGGGCTTGCGACGGGCCTTCATCCGCATCACGCCGCGAGGGGCGACATCCATCAGGCCGGTTTCGTAAGCCCAGCGCCAGAGCGACAGCAAGATTGTTCGCTCGCTGCGAACGGTGATCCCGCTGACCTTCTCCACGCGAGCCAGCAAGTAGCGATTGATCCGCTCGGCAGCGACGACCCCGGCTCGCTCGGCAATCCGCCGCACGTTGTGCGAGTAGAGATTGCAAACATGACGCTCAGCGAGATAGAGCGGTGCGATTTCCGCAAATGTCGTGGGCTTGCTCATTGCAGGTATTCCATTCCTTCCATGTATTGGCCGCGTAACGTGCGGCATCCGGCAGGGTTACTTGTGGGAGGCATCAAGCCCCTGCTCGCCCGGTTGGTCGGCACTCTTGCTCACCGGCAGATGCGGCTCCGATGACAGCCGCTTCGGCAACTGCGTGCCGGTCGCAAAGTCAGTAGCCAAGACGATCCGCCAATGCTTCCTCTTGTTCCGTTCGCGGTCCGTTCGTCCCGCCCCGCAGCCGCACGGGCGGTAGATTCCTCCACCGCTCGCGGGCAGCAGCCTCACGCTTCCGCTCTTCGATCACCTCCGGTCGCTGCCCATCAGCGATCTCCCGGTCGATCTCAGCGAGGTAGGCGTTCCAGCGGCGAGCCTGCTGCATCCGGTCTTCGTCGGGCTCGAGGTCGTCAGCGTCCATGCGTCTCGTCTTTCGATCAGAAGGGGATTTCGTCGGAGCCAATCGCGACCTTCGCGGCTGCCGTTCGCGGTGCCGCCTTCGGCTTGCTCGCCGCTGGCGGCTGGGCGGGCAGGTACTTCTTGACGACGGCCGAGACCTTGCCCGCCTTCGACGTGTAGTGAGCCACCTCGACCGTGATGACCCGCCCGATCAGGTCGGTCGGATTCAGGCTCAGCACGCCGCTCGACACGTCGTTCCCGCACGCCGCGGCCAGCTGCTTCGCACGCCAGCCGAGGTGCTGCGGGATGTCGTCAAACAAAAACTTGAACCGGCCGTTGACCGCCGACAGACGAAGCGAAAGGCAATCGCCGTTCGGGTTCTCGTCGCAGACCTTGTAGGGGTTCGCCCGCTCTTCCGCCGACTTGATCTCCATCAGATGCGTGCCCGTTGGCACGATGTCGAACTCGGCAGGCGTGGTGGTCATGGGGTCGTCTTGGGCAATGGTGAAGTCCATTTCTCTCGGTCCTTTCTGCTAGGCCACGTGGGCCGGGGTGTTGCTGTTCTCGAACGCCAGGGCGACGCGCTTCTGCGAAGCGATACGCCCAATCTCTTCCGCCGTCTTTTCGTTCATACGGCCAGACACAACCCGCTCAGCGAGAGCGGAGACGAGTTGGTCCACTCGCTCGACCGTGGTGGCGTCGGCAATCGCCTTCGTGGCCGCCGCCACGACGTTCATGTCGATGTCCACCGGAAACGGAGCCGGCTCAACCGCGTGCCCGCCGGCCAGCCATTGGGCCAGCCGCTTGCCGGTCTCGACGGTGATGGGCTTGGGATCGCCGCCGAAGATCCCGGTGCGGTCCTTGCTGACGGTGGCGAAGTGGCCGTCGTGCACAAGGTCGAGCACGATGTCGAACTCAAACTCGACTCCCTGCCTCGTCTCCGCAGCCATGCCGAGCTTCACGACACGCTTCCGCCCGCCCTCGTCAACCTGCGCCGTCTCCGTTTTCGCCCTGGCGGTGGCGATGATGTGGCACTTTGACCGCAGCATGGCGTCAATGAACGCCCGGTGCCGTGGCGTGATCTCCGAATAGGCGGACCACGTATTGCCCTTGAACTTCGCTCGGGCGATCTCGTCTACCAGCTCGAGGCAGCCGCCCTTGCCGTTCCACTCGTGCGTGATGGAATCGACCACGATGATGTCGTAGCCGGCCTCCTCGCACGCCGTGATGCACTCGACGTACCGCTCGGGCGTAAAAGGCGGCTTCAGGTCAACGACATCGAACTCGTGGAGGTGGTCGTACATGTCGGACGACCCCTCTTCGGTGTCGATCACGACCGTTCGACCGCCAATCCCCTTGGCGATTGAAAGACCGCCCCATGTCTTTCCGCTGCCGCTGGGGCCGGGCAGGAGAAGCCGCAGTTTGGTGGCACTGCGGCGAGCCTTTCTGATCTGAACCATCGGTCGATTTCCTTTCGTTTTCGTCCGTAAAAAGCCCGTTTCGCTTCGTGCTGGCGGGCCGCTTGTTCGCTTCCTTGCGTCTGCCGGTTCCACCGGCTCCTTCCGCTCGCTGGCGTCCTGCCCGCGCTCGGTCCTTTCGTGAGTTGTTCAGAACGGCAGCAGGTTCCCGGTCGGCCACGGCCGCGGGTCGATCACCCGCAGCCCCTCTTCGCCCTCGGGCTGCACGATCAGGCAGGGCTTCGTGGTCATGTAGTCAATGCTGATCCGCACCACGCGGCCGGATTCGCTGCTGCACTCGCTCATCGACCGCATCCGCCACGTCACGCGGTCTCCCACGGCAGGGAGGTAGCAGGCCGACGGCCCGAAGTTCTCGATGTGCTGCGCCAAAGCACCGGCGAACTCGGCGTCTCCAGGCTGGCGGTTGTCGATTGCTGTCGTCATCGGTATCGTTCCTTTCACTTCAGGGGGCAGAACTAAACAGAGGTACACGTGCGTGGGTGGCGTAATCTATCGCTCAGCTTGGGGGCGTCAAGGCTCGGGGAAGAAAAGACGTTTCGCGGCTGAAAAGACGAGGATTTAGCGACTTAGTATCGCACGATTCGTGCATATGTATACGGAGGTCTTTGCATATCGTCAAGTATGGCACTTCGGTTTCAGGTTTGTTCGCGGCGAATACAGCCTTGCCAACCTTCCGCCATGCGAAACTGCGACTTCAACGGCCTGCTTTTCGGTCATCTCGAACCATTCGCCTTCAAGTCGATAGTCCTTGAGGCTTTTGTGTATCTCCCGCTCGAGCCTTTTTTGGTCGCTGCTGTCGATCAAAGCGCACACCTTGAGCCGATATGGCGAGGCACTCTGGAGCTGGGCGGCTTCTACGATTACCCAGTGCCCGCCGCGAGTTTGTTTTGATAGCCCGGACGAGAACTTGTCCGAAATAGCGGCCAGCGCATGCTTTCGGACCTCAGACTTGATTAGGAAGCCGGCAAAGCCCTGGCCGTTTCCTAGTACGCCACGGACGCGGTGTACCTCTTGGTGGCATTGGGCATTGTTTCGGCACATATAAACCGCATAGACGTTGCGATAAGACCTGTACGAAAACTGCCGGCACCACAGCGTCCAGCCGTTGTATTGCTGCCGATACAGAATTTCCTCTGGCGTCACGTCCATGCGTTTCTCCGTCTAGCGTAAAAACTCAGCGAATTACGTTCAGTGCTGCATCTGCCATGTTGAGAGCGGACTGCCCAAATCGACGCAGCCTTCCAGGCTCTGGTTGCTGCGGAGAGGCATAGGTCTGAACATTTGCATGCGACTGATTGGCAGCGATCTTCGCAGCTATGTCGAGCATCGTGAGCCGCTGGCGTGTCTCCACTAGCAGCGAGCAGGACGCAGCAAGAACTGCGACGATCAAAGCGGCGCGGACTATGTCGTGGAGCATGAATCAGCTCTCCAATCCGAGGTCGCGGAGCGTCACTACAGCCGGCCCGCACTGCTGCGGGCTGACCAGCCAGACGTACGGGCGTCCGCTGGGGTGCGTCGAAGGCGGGAGTACCGACTGGGCCGGCTTGCCTCCGAGACGGATCTCCGCACCGCCGAACTTGCGCCAGCCCCACGGCGGAAGCGTGCCGTCCAGGCGAAACAGCCGATGTTCGCCGCGACCGCTCGCCCAAGTCGGCGTTTCGATGTCGAGTAGGCCGAGCCGCCGGAGGTGCTCGCGACCATCGGCATCGTCGTATTCAACGTCGATGAGGTTGCCGGAACCGCAGAGCAGGCCGAGGTTGTAGCCCTGGTCGAGCCAGCCGGCGATCACGTCCGCGATGGACGTGGCCAGCGTGTTCCACGCCTTGCCGATGGGCAGCTTGTCGCAGGCCGCGACCTTGACCACGGAGGCACCGTGCTCGAGAAGGGCAGTGAGGTCAGCGTCGATGGTCATGCTACGGTCCTTTCGGCAGAGCGGATTGCCTTGATCGTCTCGCGGGCCTCTGCGAGCGTGTCGCACACAGCAGCAGTCCAACGCTCGCCAGTCGCCTCGTTCTGGCCCTCGATCTCCCACCAGCAAAAGCCGGGCGTGCGGGGGTCGCGGATCTTCAGGATTCGAAATGTGTTCATCGTTCTTGTTCCGTTGTCTTGTGGGCGAGTGCCCGCCGGCCCTGTTGCCGGCGGGCGTGGTGATCGGTCAGTCCTCGATCCAGTGCCGCACGATCTCCTGCCGATAAATGCGGCCGTCGCGAAGGCTTGAGCGGGCCGACTCAAGCAGCCCGTCGTGCGTCTGCCACGCGCTTGATGCCGACATCTTGATAGTGCCGGTCGTCACGGTGCGTCCGGTGGCCTTCTCCACGACGCGCCACTGGTATCCGATCCGAACCACATTGCTGTCGGTGCCGACCATCGTTTCGTCTCCCGGCTCGCGTCTGCGAGTCTCATTCGCTCGCATGCCCCAATCATATCGACAGATCGTTGCATATTCAATAGGGATAAACGCCGAGGAAAACTCGATTTTCTGAAAATTCTCAGTGGCGGCTGGTCTTTTTTGCAGCCTTGGCGGACTTTGCCGCTCGCTTCGTCGGCTTGGCTACAGGCTGAGTTTCCGCCTCGCCCTGCCCGCTCCGGTCGCGTCCGCGCGGAAAGCCGACGCCGGGAGCGCGAGACGCTTCCTCCTCGAGGAATGTCGCCACGCTCTTCCGCTGGATCATCCAGCCGTGGCCCGGAATCAACGTGCCGGCCAGCCGCTTACCCTGCGGGCGTGGCTTTTCTTCGTCATAAGCCAGACGAGTGACGGTGCTCGGGGCGCGAGCCCTGATTTCCTTCATCACCTCACGAACAGTCATGTAGCCCGCGAACGGGTTCGCCATCGCAATCATGCCCCAATCGTATCGTCGCGTCCGTGCAAATCAAACAGTTCCGCCCAAGCCGCCAGCTGCGACTCGGCCAAAACGTGTTTTCTTGCCAACCAAACCAGAATCCGCGTACCCTTGGTGCTGAACGGATTCGTAGTGGAGACGAAGGGGACTCACATTTGTACAGTGTGGCATGATGCCCGCATCACACGGAGGCAGGCATGACAACGCTACTTGAGGTTTTGAACGACGACTACGCGCAGCTTCGCGGGCTGAAGCCGAAGGCTCATTTGCAGTTTCGGCTTTCGCTGGAAAAGTTCCGCGATCATCTCGGGCGTGAACCGCTCGTGTCGGATTTAACGGGGCTGACGGTGCAACGATTCCTGTCGGCCAGAAAGGCGAAGGTGTCGGTGGCCACGGTCGTCAAAGACCGCACCCACATCTGCGCCCTCTGGAACCACCTTTTCCGGCTCCGGCAAGTGGAGGTTGCGCCGGCCGCGGTCCTGCCGCCTATGCGGGCACCGCAGCGTGTGCCGAAGGCGTACAAGGCCGCGGAAGTGTCTGCCATCATCCGATCCGCCCTCGACTGCGGAGGGGGCGTAGCGGGCAAGCCAGCGGGCCTGTGGCATGCGTCGCTGATTCGGGCAGCTTTTGAGACGGCCGAGCGGGTCGGTGCCCTCCTGGCGGTCGAGTGGCGAGATGTCGATCTCGAGGAGCGGGTGATCCTGCTGCGAGCCGAGAACCGCAAGGGTGGGTACCGTGATCTGCTGCGTCCAATTTCGACGGAATTGGCCGATTGGCTGCGAAAGCTGCGGCGGGGATCTCCCGACAAGGCCCGCGTGTGGGAGTGGGACCGCGTCCACAATCACCTCTGGTACCACCTCCGCGTCATTTGCAAGCGGGCGGGCGTGCCGTCCAGGGGCTACCACGGTTTCAGGAAGTCGGCAGCCTCCTATCTCGCCGCCGCTGGCGGGCTTGGGGAAGCCGCGTCTGCACTCGGTCACGCCTCGCCTTCGACAACTCAGGCTCATTATGTCGATCCGACGATTGCGAAGCCCACCCGTACCTTCGTGGAGATGCTGCCCCAGATCGAGCTTGGCAGCCTCAAGGCGGGCGAGCCGGCCGACCCAGCTGCCACGGCCAAGGAAGCCGCCCTGCGGGCCGGAAATGCCCGTGGAAGGGCGATAGGGGCCGCTGGCCTCCCCTGCCCTGCACGGGGCGAACAGGAGGCACTGGCGGCGTCTGAGAGCGTGCCGGCGGACTACGTGCCGCACTACCGCTCGGGCCTCGTCATGGGGTGGTCGTCAGCCCAAGAGGAGCCGCCAGAAAGGCCAGCCGCCTAACGCCCGTACAGTTTCCGCCGACCCCCGCGTGGGGGTAGTGTTTGTTCCCCGAAAGGAGGGTGTGATGAAGGTTCTCAAATGGGTGTTGATCGTCTTGGTTGTGATGTCGCTTCTCGGGCATGCAATCAAGTTCATTGATCCAGAGGGATATGCCAAGAGCCAAGAGGTCAAGCCGGCATCAGCAGCCACCATCGCTGGCGGCATGGTGGCAGTGGACATGGCCCAGAAAGGGCGGATCAAGCCGAATAGCGACGCCGTAGACGCGATTGCTCGTCAGGCCGCGACGAAGTTCAAGGTGCCGCAAGAGGAGCGGGCCGCGTACGTGCGAGAATTCACACAAGGATTCTGGATCGGCTGGAAGTCTTCCACGCAGTGAGCCCGAGCACGTGGCCGCGCCTGCCCCTGGTGGAAAGGAGCACCGGAGGCGGCGCAGGCCACGGCCCGGCTCAGTGATCGTCAACGCGGACGGTACCGATCTCGTCAAGCCGTGCCCGCAGCACAGCCACCTCAGCGACAAACTCGCGTCGCTCTCTCAGCAACCGCATCACATGAGCCGCCAGCGTTCCGCTGGTGCCGGTGTACGCCCCGCTGAATCGCCGGGCGTCATGCTCAGCCTCGCGCAGGTAGTCGTCACTCAAAGTCACGCCAGCCCTCGCCATCTAGCTCATCGCGGATCGTCTTCACCGCCTCGCCAATGCTCCGCAACGTCGTACCAGTGAACGTCCCGAGCAGGGTCTGATTGAGAGCCACGTACTGGATCGACTCTGACAGAGCCAGCACAGCACGCTCCAGGGCGACGACGCGGGACTCGAGGTCGGTCATTTGGCGAGCATCCAAAGCCCGATATTGGAGAAGGCGTACCCGCAGTATGCGACTCCCATCCCAACGTTGCCCCGCACGAACTGCTCTCCAGCAACGTAGGCGTAGATGCAGCCGGTGAGCAGGATGAGCCAGCCGCTCATTCGGCACCGCCGTCGAAAGAGCCGCAGTCGCCAGCACCACCATCGAAAGATGCGTGGTCTGTCGATGCGTCGTTAGCGTTCATGCACGCCGCCCATACGGCGATCTCGTCTGGCGTCATCTCACGTCGTAGTACGTCTGGCGTGGTGCCTAGGTGACGCGACAGCCGAAACAGCGTGCGAGGATCGCGTCGTGGCGGCATGTCGGGGATGGATTGGCCCATTACTTCTTCGCCTCCAGCGGCAAGCCGCACCAGTGGCATCGGTGGCTGCACTTGCTCCACCCGTATCGGCAGGCGATCCGATCCAGCGTCGAGAGCGTGAACGCCGTGACAAGGGCACAGATGACGCCAGTGGCGATGCCTTCGCGGATGCTCATTGTTCGCCTTCATCTTTCAGCGGCACCATCACGTATCGCTTCACCGCCAAGGCTTCCTCTACACCTTCCATCTGCTCGGCGTCGGGCAGCATCGAAACGTCGGCTCGCACAAGGTCGTTTACGTGCATGTGAAGCGACAGCCCGCGAACCTTCTGTGTGTCCAGCCCGAGGGCTTTCAGGATCTTCTGGACGCAATCTGGCTGGAACACTGACATTACTCACGCTCCTCACGGTGCAGCAGCAGAGCCAGCAGGCTATAGCTGGCGAGGTCGAACAGGTTGTCCTCCAGGCTCTCGTTCTCCAGCCTGCCCGTCGCGTTGTACGCGGCCAGCCTCGTGACCTTGTCGGACAAGCGAACCATCGCCCCCTTCCACGACGGGATGCCGACGAACCGCGCTCCGTTGCGAATGTTGGCAAGCGGATCCTCGCCGCTCGGGCAGCCGTAGTCTCGGCTCTTTTTTCTATGCATTTCCTTCAAGGCATCGCAGAGGTCGAAGAACGCCTGCGAGGTCGGATGCACGTCGCTCTGCATCAGCGAGTCGCCCCGCATCCGCTCGACAGCATCTGCCTTTGCCATCTCGGCGTCATCCCACGAACGAGAAACAACAGTTCTCGCTCCTTCGCAGCAGGACGCAGCCCGGCTCAACAGGTCGGCAGCACACTCCTCGGCAGGCTTGCACCCTGCGAGAATCGGCGGCTTGTAGCCGGCCATCTTCGGGTCATCGGCAGGCGTCGCCGCCATGCGTGCGGCGACGGCATCGCGGAGAGAGTCGATGGATGATTCGAGAGTCACGGTCATGCCTTTCCCTTTCTCAAGTCTCTGTCGCAAAACAATGGATACGCCTTCGTCACCTCGTGCCGCCCGTGGTCGATCACGAACGCGGCTTGGCACGGCGGCTCGTAGTTGGCTTTGATTCGGATAGCGTAGGCACTGTGTCCAATCACCGATCCATTGGTGACGTAGCGACCGCTGCGGCCCCACGAGAACTGATGCCAGTGACCGATGCAGGTGAGGTCGGCCCGCGTCGTCGAGTCCCACGCCGCGACTGCCTTGTTGAGCGGAACGTGAATCCCGCCAATGCCGCCCTGGTAGCGGATTGCGTGACCGTGGCAGAACCGGACGCGGAATCCGTCGAGTTCGACGTAGTTGAGGTGCCCTTCGCTCACGAGCCAGCGGACGTTTTTCTTACGCTCCTCTGCCTGCATCGTGAGGTAGAGGTCGTGCTCGTAGCTGGTGTCGGCCTCGTTCGTGCGAAGTTTCTCGGTCGTTCGCCCGTGGTTTCCGCAAGAAGTCGCCACCACGATTTCTTTCGCGT
>Ga0315903_10003374_pt1 | contig 22223 bp, 21 predicted proteins | sample LakEriMetagenome_7_FD_203524 | JGI IMG/M metagenome (GOLD analysis project Ga0315903, IMG submission 203524) | Freshwater fungal communities from buoy surface, Lake Erie, Ohio, United States - Buoy 2 MA119 | ecosystem: Environmental > Aquatic > Freshwater > Lake | place: USA: Lake Erie, Ohio... | reverse complement strand
CCGTCCGTCCCGCTCCGGCCGTCGAGCGTGAGCCGGCGCCGATCGTGGCCGAGCCGCCGGTGGCCGGCGACGTCTGGCCGGCCGAGGCCTTTTTCTTCGGCGGCTCGGCGGCGGATCCGACGCCCGCCCGCCGACCCCGGCCGGCGGATGGACGCCGCCGCCGCGGCCGACGCTGAAGGCGACGAGCGGCCGCAGCCCGACGCCGGAATCGCCCTCTCGTGCTCCACGACATCCGGCCCGCGCACGGGGAGCCCGCCGCGACCGCGAGCGGCGGGCATCTGCTATCCTCCCGGCTTTCGCGAACCGGGAGGATCGGCCATGGCCAAGAAGATCGTGATGCGCACGGGCGAGGCGCTGGTGGAGGCCGACGAGGCCTGGAGCGCAGCGGAGCCGGAGGTGGTGATCGGCGAGCTCGACGGGCCGGTGGGCTACGCGATCGCCAACCTGATCGGCGACCAGGTGAAGGGCCACTCGCGGGTGTGGGCGATCCTCAACAGCGACGTCCAGGTCCGCCCCGCCACTCTGATGGTCAGCAAGTACACCGCCCCAAACGCCCGCTACACGAACGTTCTCATGGGCACGGTGCAGGCGGCGATCGCCCACGCGGTGCTCGACGCCGTCCGCGCCGGGCACATCCCCAAGGCGAAGGTCAACGACGTCGGGATCATCGTGGCGGTCTGGCTCGACCCCTCGGCCGGCGACGCGAAGACGAAGATCGACCACGAGGTGCTGTTCCGCACCCACCGCGAGGCCACGGCGAAGGCGATCGCCAAGGCGATGAACAACGAGCCCTCGATCGACTGGCTGCTCAAGAACCAGAAGAAGGTGGGCCACTACTTCCACGAACTGGCCGTGAAGGGCGAACTGTAGGGCGGCCGGCACGCCTGGAGTTTCCCGGAGGATTTCCGCATGTCCCCGACACCCCACACCGCCCGCCCCCACGTGCTCCACGAGGCCACCTCCCGGCAACTGCTGGAGCTCGCCCCCAACGTCGCCGTGCTGCCATGGGGTGCGACCGAGGCGCACAACGGCGACTTCCCCTACGTCGTCCGCAAGCCGGACGGAGAACTGCCCTGATGGTCGCCGAGCCGCTCGAGTTCCGCCCGTTGCGCCGACACGACGTGTCCGCCGCCTGCCGCCTGAGCGACCAGGCGGGGTGGAATCAGCTCGAGATCGACTGGCTCCGGCTCCTCGCCCTGTGGCCGGAGACCTGCGTCGGTGCCTGGCGTGACGCCGTGCTGGTCGCCACCGGGACGCTGGCGGTCTACGGTGCCGACGTCACCTGGATCGGCATGGTCCTGGTGGACGAGGCGCTGCGGGGCCGGGGCATCGGCGGCGCGGTCTTCGCCCACATGTTCGACCTCTGCGACCGGGTCGGCGTGAAGGTCGTCGGCCTCGACGCCACCGACATGGGCCGGGCGGTTTACCTCAAGCAGCGGTTCGTCGATCACAGCCGCATCGAGCGCTGGGCCGGCGGCCGGCCTGCCGGGGCCGCGGGCCCTGGGCCGTGCTCGCGGCCGCTGGAGGAACGCGACTGGTCCGACGTGGCGGCGCTCGACCGGGCGTGCGTCGGTGTCGATCGCGGGCCGCTGCTGCGGCGGCTGGCCGCCGAGCCCGGCGCCCAGGCCCGGGCGGTCGTGGAGGACGGCCGGCTGATCGGGATCGGCTTTTCGCGACCGGGCAGCAGGGCCGCGATGCTCGGGCCGATCGTCAGCCCCAGCCTGTCGGCGGCGCGGACGCTGGCGATCGACCTGCTGGCCGGGCTCCCCGCAGGCGAGACGTTCGTCGACGTCCCGGCCTGCAGCGGCCTCCAGCCGACGCTCCGGGAACTCGGCTTCGAGCCCCGCCGCCGGCTGACCCGCATGGCCCGCCCGCAGATCGACGGTCCCTTGCTGACCGGCCCCGCGGTGCATGCCGCAGCGGGCTTCGAACTGGGGTGACGGCTCCGGCCGCGGCCGTGCCGGCGGCTACGCCCGCACGTAGCCGCGCTGCAGGCCCTCGATGTACCGCTGCCGCATCGATCCGAGCAGCATGCCGAGATAGGCGTTGGCGCCCAGCGAGAGAAACAAGGCGATCAGGCTGCCGATCAGCCAGGGCCAGGGCCGATCCGGCTTGGCCGGCGTGCCGGGGGTCTTCGCGTCCGCCAACGTCGCCGCGGTGCTCACTACCGGCGCCGGGCGCCGGGGCCGCTTCGCCGCCTCGATCACCGACCGCTCCACCGCGGGCGGCCAGTTGTCGGCCACGTAGATCTTCACCCGCCGCACGTCGCGGGCATCGTCCGGCACGTCGCTGGTGAACTGGTATGGGCTGGCGTTGCGGACGAGTTCGGGCTCGACCCGCACGAGATATTCGCCACCGCCGCCCTCGTTCGGCACGTACGCGGCCTCGATGCCGGTCGCGAGCATCGCGGCCGCCGCCAGCACGCATTCAACGATCATAGGTCACACCCTCCGCGGATTCGAAAACCGTCATGATTTCACCCTCCCCTGCCCCGTCCGTGCAACTCCGGCCGCGGCCGGCGCCGGGTCGCCGCCCGGGTCCCGGGTTTTTCCCGGCGGCGAGCCGCCTTCCGCCGCGGCGGCCGCCCCGCCCGACAGGCTGTCGATCTCCAGCTGCAGCATCGACAGGGCGGCCTGCAGGAAGGCCACGGCGATCGGTCCCACGAAGATGCCGATCGGCCCCAGCGCGCCGACCCCGCCGAGCACGCTCAGCAGCGCCAGCAGCGGGTGGAGCTTCGACTGGCCGTGCAGCACGATCGGCTTGATGATGTTGTCCACCGTGGAGACGACGCACAGTCCCCACAGGGCGAGGCCGGCGGCCGCCCAGGTGTTCTTCACGAAGAACAGCAGGTACAGGCTGGCGGTCCCCCACACGGCCGCCGCCCCCACGAACGGCACCAGCGCGCCGAAGAAGGTGAGCAGCGTGAGCAGGAACACGTTGCCCAGCCCGGCGAAGGAGAAGCCGAAGCCGGCGAGCACGGCCTGCACGATCGCGGCCAGCAGGGTGGAGCTGACCACCGCCCGGCTCACCTCCTCGAACTCCCGGAGCAGCTGCCACTGGTAGCGGACGTCGAGCGGCACCAGCCGCATCACCGCCTCCAGCATCCGTCGACCGTCGGCCAGGAAGTAGAACAGGCTGACGGTCATCACGATCAGGCCGATGAGCAGCTTGGCGACGACCACCGGTGCCCGGGCCGCGATCGGCCCGATCCAATCCTCGGCCAGTTTCTTCAGTTCCGCGTTCACGCTCTCCGCCGTGATGTGCAGCCCGGTGGCCTCGTTGAAACTGGCGACCAGGCCGTCGAGCACCTTGGGGTCCAGCCGCATGCCCTCCGGGCTGCGGAGCATGGCCGCGGCGTCGCCGCCGGCCCGCACCACCAGGAGCGACAGTGGCACGAGCACGATCAGCAGCACGAAGGCCGTGGTCAGCCCCGCCGCGGCCCATTCCGGGATCTGGAACCGCTCCCGCAGCCAGCGATGCAGCGGCCCGAAGATCACGACCAGCATCGCCGCCAGCAGCAACGGGAGCAGGAAGCCCGACATCACCCGCAGCGACAGCAGGCCGAACACGGCCACCAGGCCGAGGATGACGCCGAACGACACCAGTCTCGTCATGCGAAGGAAAACTCCCGGGGCGACCGCGGCGGAAAGTGTATGCCGGGTTCCCCGCCCGCGTCAGCCGCGTGTCGTCGCCCCGGGCGGCTCGTGGCCCTCGATCGGCCACCCGCCGCCGGACGAGGGGGGCCAGCCCGCGGGCAGGCTCGCCGCGGCGACCGTCTCCGCGCCGGTATCGGGATCGGCGTAGCGGATGCGGGCCGCGTGGAGCGCGATCGGCGGCTCCCGGCCACCCTGCGGCTGGTCGCCGCACCATCCCGCGTCGGCGGCGGGGTCGTAGAGGAGGTCGCCGACGATCGGCAGGCCGCGGGCCGCGGCCTGCAGCCGCAGTTGGTGCATGCGGCCGGTGAGCGGCTCGAGCGCCAGCAGCAGCCGCGGGCCGCGCGGGCCGGCGGAGAGTCGGGCGAGAAGCCGCACCCGGGTGACCGCCTCGCGGGCCGCCGGTGCGTCGGCCGTGACGACGCTGGCCCGGGCCTGATCCGGAACCTTGGCGACGAAATCCCGCCACTCCACGGTCCGCGGCGCCGTCCAGTCCGCGGCCAGCGACTCGACGATCGCCAGATATTCCTTGACGACCTGCCGATGCTCGAATTGGCGCGACAGTTTCCGCGCCGCCCGCGGCGTGGCCGTCATCAGCAGCACGCCCGACACCGCCCGGTCGAGACGGTGCGGCACGCCGACGTAGCCGCGGCCCGCGGCGCCATACAGACTGCGCCGCAGCCACGACTCGACCGAGTCGACGCCCGGCGGCGCCTGCGTGGCCAGTCCGGCCGGCTTCGCGATCGCCAGCACCCCGGAGCGTTCGAAAAGCAGCGTGGGGGCGTCCATGGAGACTGGGTGGCGGTTTTTCCCGGATCAGCGGGCAGTGTAACCCCGCCCCGGCCGCCGCATCCCTGCGGGAGGGTGTGCCAAAAACCCGGAGGTGGTAGCCTGTTCGGCCGATGGGAGGAAGTCGGGGTCGCCAAGGGCATTGGGAGCGGACGGCACGTTCGATGGCCATCACGGTACTGATCGCCGACGACCACGAGGTCGTGCGGCAAGGACTCACGAGCCTGTTCAAGAACTCGGACGTCCGCATCGTCGGCGCGGCCTCGACCGGCGAGGAGGCCGTCCGCCTGTCCCGGCGGCTGAAGCCAGCCGTCGTGCTCCTCGACGTGCGGCTCGGCACGGAGGATGGGCTCGACGCGATCAAACGGATCCGCAACGCGTCCGCCGCCTCCCGCATCGTCGTGCTGTCCGCCTTCGACAATCCGACCTACGTGGCCCGCGCGGTATCGGCCGGCGCGCACGACTACATTCTCAAATCGGCGACATGGGCGGAGATCCTCGCCGCGGTGACCGGGGCGGCGGCCGGCGCCTCGCCGACCCGTGCCGGCGAATTGCAGCGGGTGGCCTCGTCGATGGCCGACCGGACCGTGTCGCCGACCGCCGGCGTGCCGCTCACGCCGCGGGAGACGCAGGTGCTGCGGTTGGTGGCGATGGGCCTCTCCAACCGGGAGATCGGCGACGCCCTGGAGATCAGCGTCGAGACGGTGAAGGAGCACGTGCAGAACCTGCTCCGCAAGGTGGAACTCAACGACCGCACGCAGGCGGCCGTGTGGGCCATTCGGAACGGCCTGGCCTGAGGCCGCGCCGCCCGCCGGCCACGCGGTGCGGCATTTTTACAAAAAGATGCCGTTCCCATGGGCGGCCGTCCGGTTCCCGCCCGGTGATCTTCGGCCTATGCTTTGCTGAGGGGTCGTCGGATCGCGGCAGTCGTGACCGATGGGCCTGTCAACCGTGCGGGCCGATAGCGATGCAGGTACGCGGGCGATCTCCACGCGGCGGCTGGCTGGTGGCTGCGTCCTGGGCCATGGCCGCCTGGGCGGCCTTCGGCACCGTGGCCCTCGCCGAGCCGCCGATCGACTTCAATCGCGACATCCGGCCGATCCTGGCGGAGAACTGCTTCTATTGCCATGGGCAGGATCCTGCGAAACGGGCCGCCGACCTGCGGCTCGACGACCGGGCCGCCGCGGTGGCGGCGGGGGCGATCGTTCCCGGCGACCCGGGGGCCAGCGGAGTGCTCGAGCGGATCCATGCGGACGATCCGGAGGTGCAGATGCCGCCGCCGAACTCCAATCGGCGTCTCTCCGCGGATCAGAAGCGGCTCCTGGATCGGTGGATCGCCTCCGGCGCCGAATACACGGCCCATTGGGCGTTCGTCGCCCCGCGCAGCCCGCCTCCGCCCGCCGTGCGGCGGCTGGACTGGCCGCGGAACGACATCGATCGCTTCGTGCTCGCCGGGATCGAGGCGGCCGGCCTCGATCCCGCGCCCGAGGCCGACCGGGCGACGCTCATTCGCCGCCTGCACGCCGACCTCGTGGGCCTGCCGCCCTCGCCCGCGGAGGTCGATGCATTCGTGGCCGATCCCGACCCGCAGGCCTACGAGAAACTCGTCGATCGCCTGCTCGCGTCGCCGCACTACGGCGAGCGAATGGCGCTCGCGTGGCTCGATGCCGCCCGCTACGCCGACTCCAACGGCTTCCAGCAGGAGGGCGACACCTGGCAGTGGCTGTGGCGTGACTGGGTCGTCGAGGCCCTCAACGCCGACCTGCCCTTCGACCGGTTCTCGATCGAGCAACTCGCCGGCGATCTCCTGCCCGAGGCCACGGCCGAGCAGAAGGTGGCCACCGGCTTCAACCGCAACCATCTCCTCAACGGCGAGGGAGGCGCGATCCCCGAGGAGCAGCGTTTCAACACCCTCTTCGACCGCGTGGACACGACGAGCACCACCTGGCTCGGCATGACGATGGCGTGCGCCCAGTGCCACGACCACAAGTATGACCCGCTCACCCAGCATGACTACTACGCCCTGCTCGACGTCTTCAATCGCGTGCCCGAGACCGGCGTGCCGGCCTTCTACTCGAAGCGGATCCGCGTCGCCCCGCCGGTGCTGGAACTGCCGTCGCCCGAGCAGCAGCGCAAGTTCGCCGAATTGAAGGCCGCCCGCGACGCCCTCGAGGCCGAGGCGAGCCCCGTGATCGACGCGATCTACGAGGCCTGGAAGGCCGGCCTGTTCGCCGACGGCGCGCCGGCCGACGCCGCGGGGCTGAGCCGGAACCTGACGCCGCTGTTGCGGAAGCCGGAGGCGGAGCGCACGCCGGAGGAGCGGGCCGCGATCGAGGAGAAACTGCGGAACCATTTCGACGGCAACGTGCGGCGGCAGGCGATCAAGGACCTGCCGCGGGTCGTGCAATACGACGAGGCCCGCCAGGCCTTCGAACGCTACTCCAAGGACCAGATTCCGCGGGTCATGATCATGAGCGACGATCAGCCGCGCGAAACCAGGATTCTCGACCGGGGCGACTACCTCTCGCCCAAGGGAGAGCGGATCGCTTTCGCGCCACCCGCATTCCTGCCGCCGCTGCCACCCGATCTCCCGCGAAATCGCCTCGGTTTCGCCCGCTGGCTTTTCCTCCCCGACCACCCGCTTACCGCCCGCGTTCAGGTCAATCGCATGTGGCAGTACTTCTTCGGCACGGGGCTCGTGAAGACGACCGAGGACATGGGTGTGCAAAGCGAGTATCCGCGGCACATGGCCCTGCTCGACTGGTTAGCCGTGGAGTTCCGCGTTCGCGGCTGGAGCCAGAAGGCGATGCACCGGCTGCTGGTGACGAGCGCCACCTACCGGCAGTCGAGCCGGGTCACGGCCGAGCATCTCGCCAAGGACCCCGAGAATCGGCTGCACGCCCGCGCCGCGCGGTTTCGCATGCCGTCGATGGTTTTGCGGGACGTCGCCCTGCGGGCCAGCGGCCTCGCCGACCTGCGGATCGGCGGCCAGCCCGTCTACCCCTACCAGCCCGACGCCATCTGGGAGCCGCTCTCGGTGGGCACCGAGCGGGACTTCACCTACCCCGCCTCCCACGGGGCCGACCTCTACCGCCGCAGCCTGTACACGTTCTGGCGGCGGACGGTCAGCCCGGCGAACATGTTCGACGCCGCCAACCGCCAGACCTGCACGGTGAAGGCGAGTCGCACGAGCACGCCGCTGCACGCCCTGACCACGCTCAACGATCCCACCTGGGTCGAGGCGGCGCGGATGTTGGCGGAGCGGAGCATGCGGGCCGTCGCGGGTCTCGACGATCGGCTGACCCATGCCTTCCGCCAGGTGCTCGCGCGGAAGCCGACCGGCGGCGACCTGGCGTCCCTGCGGCGGGCCTACGACAGGCAATTGGCCAACTACACGGTCGAGGCGGATGCCGCCCGGGCGCTGCTGGCCGTCGGCGAGCACCCGCGGGACGAGTCGCTTTCCCTCCCCGAGCATGCGGCACTCACCGCGACCTGTCTGGCGATCTTCAACCTCGACGAGGCCCTGACCCGTGAATGAATCGCTCGCGATCGACGGTATCGGCATCAGCCGCCGGCGGCTCCTCGGTGCCTCCGGCGGGATCGGCGCGGTGGCCCTGGCGTCCCTGCTCGGCCGCGATGCCCGTGCCGGCACCGCGGCCGGCCGCGCCGTCCCCGGCCTTCCCGGCCTGCCGCACCATACGCCGCGGGCCAAGCGGGTCGTGATGCTGTGGCAGGGGGGCGGGCCGTCGCACGTGGACCTGTTCGATCCCAAGCCGGCCCTGGCCGCCCACGCCGGTGAGGACATCCCCGCCAGCGTCCGCGGCGCGACGCGGCTCTCCGGCATGTCGAACTTTTACGCGAAGTGGCCCGCGGTGCCGGCGATCAAGGGCTTCCGCAAGCAAGGTGTCGCGGGCATGGAGATCAGCGAGATGCTGCCGCGAATCGGCGGCCTCGCCGACGACATCTGCCTCGTTCGCAGCCTGCACTCGGAATCCGTGAATCATGCGCCCGGCGTGACGTTCTTCCTCACCGGTTCGCAGGTGCCCGGGCGGCCGAGCATGGGGGCCTGGATGAGCTACGGCCTGGGGTGCGAGACCGAGGATCTGCCCGCCTTCGTCGTCATGACCTCGACCGACAAGATGCGGAGCTGCGGCCAGCTGTTCTACGACTACTACTGGGGCAGCGGCTTCCTGCCCTCGCGATACCAGGGCGTGCGGTTCCGCAACACGGGCGATCCGGTGCCGTATCTCGCGAATCCTCCGGGCGTGAGCCGCGCGGCCCGACGGGCCTTGCTGGACGACATCGCCGCCATGAATGCCGGCCATTTGGCGGACTTCGGCGACCCGGAGATCGACACGCGGATCGCGCAATACGAGATGGCCTTCCGGATGCAGGCCAGTGTGCCCGAGCTCGTGGACTTTTCCTCCGAGCCGGCCCACGTCCTCGACCGCTACGGGCCCGACGTGCACACGAAGGGCACCTTCGCCTCCAACTGCCTGATCGCCAGGCGGCTCTTGGAGCGTGGCACCCGTTTCGTCCAGCTCATGCACGCCGGCTGGGACCAACACTCCGACCTGTTCACGCAGCTCGAGGTCCAGTGCCGTGATACCGACGCCCCTTCGGCGGCGCTCGTCCAGGATCTCAAGGATCGCGGCCTTCTGGACGACACGCTCGTGATCTGGGGAGGCGAGTTCGGCCGCACGCCTTTCGGCCAGGGCGACCCGGCGGCGCCCAAGGGCCGGGATCATTTCGGCCGGGCGTTTTCCTGGTGGCTGGCCGGCGGCGGTGTGAAGGCGGGCCACGTCCACGGCGCCACCGACGACTTCGGCTGGAACATCACGGCGGATCCGATCCACGTGCACGACATGCAGGCCACGATCATGCATCTGGCCGGGATCGACCACACCCGGCTCACCTACCGCTACCAAGGCCGCCAGTTCAGGCTGACGGACGTGCACGGGCACGTGGTGAAGGACATCCTCAGTTGACGCGAGGGCCGGAGGCCCGGCTGCGAGCCGGCGGGCGGCGGCCCGCCAAGCCCGGGGCGGCACGAAGCCGAGCGCGCGCGTGTCATCCCGTGCAAGGGCACGTGGTGAAGCACATCATCGCCTGACGCGAAATGGATCGCGAGGGGTCGCCCCTGCCGCGGGAGCCGGCCTCGCCGGCCAGCGGAGACAGGATGTCGAAGCGCAGACGGCGTGGAGCGAGCGGAGGGCAGGATGCCCGCAGCGAGCGTCCGGCGACGCGGCGGGGGCGACCCCGAGCCGTCGCCACCCACGAGCAAAGCCGAGCCCGGGCGTGTGTCATCCCGTGCAAGGGCACGCGGTGAAGCACATCATCGCCTGACGCGCCATGGACCGCGAGGGGTCGCCCCTGCCGCGGGAGCCGGCCTCGCCGGCCAGCGGAGACAGGATGTCGCAGCGCAGACGGCGTGGAGCGAGCGGAGGGCAGGATGCCCGCAGCGAGCGTCCGGCGACGCGGCAGGGGCGACCCCGAGCCGTCGCCGCAAGCTCCAGAAGTGCCTCGTCTAGGACTCGAACCTAGAACCCTCTGATTAAGAGTCGGCGGGACACCCAATTAAAAACGAGCAAAACGTGGTCGTTTTCGATCTGGTCACCTTTTGGTCACCCCTGGAGCCACGAGCCCCACGGCGGACTCACGGTAGGACCGTGACCGGCGACGTTCAAGGGGACGGCGTCCGCCCGCCCTCACGAGCGACATCGTCACGCCCTGGTCGTCGTCGGCGAGCCACTACGACACGGTCGTGACCACGAGCCCGCAGGCGTCGCCCTGGAGCGTCGGCGAGCCCTGCGGCGTCCAGCGTGACCACGAACAGCAGCTGCGGGCCCAGCGGCCGCAGGCGAGCCCGTGGGGGCCGAGGCGGTCTGCTGCTGGTCGGCGAGCCCTCAAGGGCGACCACCACGCCCTCGGCGTCAGCCTGACGCCCGCCGCCCCGCCAGGACCGCTCGGTACGGCCCCAGCAGGGCGGGCGGGTCGTCTAGCGTAATAGGATGTCGTCCAGGGCGTCTTCGTCCGCCGTCCGTGCGGGTTCCCGCTCCAGGCTGCCCGCTGCCTCCAGGCGAGCCTTCGAGGACGGGTCCAGACCGAGAGCAGCGGAGAACCGCAGCATGGCGGACCGGATGCCCGCCACTACCTTCGCCTTGGGATTCGCTATCGCCCCGTGCGGCGTAGTCAGGACCACGCCCTCGGCGGTCAGCTGCTCGCCGAGGACATCCGCTTCGTCGGCGAGCCTGACGAACGTGACCAGGGCTTCCCTCGTGTCTGCCCGCAGGCGACCGTCCCGCAGCAGCAGCGGAGCCAACGTCTGCCAGCGCCGCTTCGCCCCGCTCGTCAGGCCCACGGGCATGACCAGCAGCTGGTCCAGGTCTTCGCCTCGACGGGCGGCGTCCGCCTTGGCCTTTGCTTCGAGCCATGCGCCGCCGGTCAGGCGGCGAGACTTCAGCGGGCCGCGCTTGCCCATGTCGTCCTCCAGGTCACGAGCGAATCCCCCCAAAGCGAAAATCGCTCGGGGCGTACGCATTTGTAAGCCTGGCGGTCGCCGGGCCTTTTTGGTGGGTATTTCGGCGGGGGCGTAGGTGGACATAGCGGGACAACCACGGTCAATCCTGCCGCTTCTGCTTCAGGATGTCTTCGAGGGCGGCCACCACCGCCTTCGCCCGCGCCATCTTCATCGCCTGCTGGTCACTGGTCAGGGCGGCGAACACCTTGGTGCGGTAGCAGGGCTCGCCCTGCCCAGCGTAGGCCCGGATGACGGCGACATGGTCGAGCGCCGCCAGTTCCTGCACGACACGGACCCGCTCGCCGTTCTCACGCTTCAGATGCATGCGGGCGGGGCGGAGCCCGATGGACAGCCCGCACCACCCGTCAAAGGCGTCCGCCAGCAACTGCCGATGGAGCGACTTCACCGGCACCACGGCCTGGATGATGAGCCCGGCGACACCATCGACCGCCAGCTGGAGCGTCCCGGTTTTCGTGTCGGCGAGCGTGTCGCCTCCATGTCCATCGGTCAGCCTGACCACGCTGGCCCCTGCCTTGACCGCCCGCACCACGCCCTCGAAGGCGGCGGGCGTGATTCGCTCGCGCAGTAGTTCGCCATCGGTGGCGACACGCACGGGCACCGCCGACAAACCTGGAGCGCACACGCCCACGAGCAGCACCCGGTCGGGAATGGCGGGCTCGGTCTTGAGCCTGGCAGGCGTCGCCGAGGCGGGGTGTTTTCCATCGGGCGTCCAGAGGCGGCGCAAGCCTCGGGCTTCCCGATGATTGTCGATGGACCGGCGTATATGCGCCGGGGCGGAGCGGCAGCGTTCCCGTGCCTCGTCATCCGACATCGGAAACGGCACGTTGGATGCCGCCCCAGCGAACTCCACCAGCCTGCCGTCAATCATGCGTGACATCGACCGAGTCATCGTCTTCGCCCTCCGTCATTACGACGACCACTGCCCGCCGCCGCGCAACTGCCGCAGCGGGTTGAGCGTCGCCTGCCCCATCGCCTCGTCTGCCCGCAGCAGCGTGTCCACCACGGCAACCACTGGGGAGAAAAGCAGCGGAGCCCTCGCCCGGTTTTCCGCCCTCGACCGCTGGGTGTCGGGCACCGTCAAGGCGACACGGTGAAAGTCGGCGGCCTCGGCTTCGAGCGCCCGCAGTTTTTGGCGGGCGTCTTCGAGGTCAGCCCGCAGCTGCGGTTCTCGTGCCTTGAGGTCACGCAGGCGGGCAGACGCCTCGACCAGCTGCCGGTCAAACGCTCGGTCCCGCTCCACCGCCGTGACGCCCTCGGCGATTGAGTCGGCCGGAGCCCGCAGGCGAGCAGACAATTCGCCGATGGACCGCAGCTGCTCCCCCGTGGGCTCGGCACCATCGGCGACCGAGTAGACGAGCTTGCGCCACGCCTCGACATCCGCCTGGATGGATTCCCGCCTCTGCCTCTGCTGCTCCTCGGCCACCGCCGCAGCGATGTCGTCGGGGCTCCGCCGAGCCTCGGCCACCGTCGTCCCGCCCGTCCGCTTCACCATGATGTCGTCCCCTGTAGGTCAATCTTCCCACGACCACGCTGTTCACTGGCAGCGTCAAGTCTTCATCACCACCGTCCCGGTCAGCGTCGCCGAGCTCACGAGGCGAATTACGGCAGCGCCAAAAAGCCCCTCGGGCAGCGCATGGCAACTGCCGCCAGCGTCTGCCGGTAACGTCAGCGAAAACACCGAGCCACCATCGACAAACGGCCTGCCCCCGTCGCCCTCATTATTCGAGGCGTAGACGTTGACCGTGACCGAGGCGGTGAGCGGCCCCACGAGCAGGGCGAAGCCTGCGGCGTCCTCCAGACGCACCGCCGAGGCGGTCGTGGTGTCCGTGCCGATGGTCACCGGCACCGCCTTCGTCATTCGCTTGAGCTTCACTTGCATGTCGTCACCTTAGAGTCCGTGTCCAGCGCCGAAGCCGTCACGCATACTTCACGCCGATGTCGGCGGCGGTGGCGACGGTAACGCCCCGCAGCTGCTCCACGAGGCGGCCCCTGGTCACCTCGAAGTCCTTGTCAGGCTCGTCATCACCACGAGCGTCTACGTTGCCCGCTGCGGGCCCGTCTGTCTCGACGGGCTCGGTGGTCGCCTGGATGCCTGCTCGGGCTTGTGGGGGCTTGCCCGTGGCGTCAGCGTTGACGGGCTCGCCGGTATTCGGGTCGATGCCTGCCGCCTCTAACCGCAGGCGAAGATATGGCTTGTTCGACTCCAACCATCGCAGGATGGATTGAACGTCTTCGTCGAGGGCGTCAGCAAACCGCTCCGCCATCAGCCGCCGCTTTTTCAGAAGACGGTCATACTCCGCCATGCCTGCGGGCTCGGCGTGGCCCTGGTCACGCTCGTGGTCGCCTGCTGCCTGCCTGCCTGCTCCCCCCATGTCTTCTTCTTCGTGAGAAGAAGAAGACTTAGAAAGAGAAGACATAGAAGAGAGGGCGTCAGCATGACGGTCTGCTGACGCTGCTGACGCATCTAAGCCCTTGTCGCCGAGGGACTTCTGCTCACTGTCAGCATCCTTCCCTGCTGACGGTTCTGCTGACGCTGCTGACGCATCAGCATGACGGGATGACGCATCAGCATCGTCAGCATGACGGGCCTCGTCGGCGGCGAGTTTTGCCAGCATCGTCAGCCGCTCGGCGTCATCCCTGAAGTCGGCGTATGACGGCACGAGCGGCGCTGGCATCAGCCTGTGGCTTTCCCGCTGATGGATTGCCTGCCACTTCGCCTTGAGGGCGGGCAGGGCGTCGGTCAGCTTGACCGAGTCAAGCGACCACGCCTTGTCGCCTGCGGTCATTTTCCGGCAGGGCTCGCCGCCGATGGTCGCCCCGAGGACCATCGCATAGCACCCGTGCGGCCCGTCATACGCCCTTACCTCGTGCCCAGCGACACGCCCCAGTGTCCGCCATGCCTTGTCGCCCGAGGGCTTTGACTTCGAGCCCGTGCGCCTGATTTGCCTGCGGTATCGTTGCGACGCTGCCCGGTTCTGCTCCCGTCGTCGCCTGGTTTGCTCATCATCGCAACTGCCCGCAGCGACGGCAGCTGCTTCGCCACGGTCGTCACGCTGGCGGCGGCGTAGTTCGGCGGGCAAGACCACCCCGCCGTCAACGGTGCCCACGAGCTCAGCTTGAAGCATCGCCTGCCCGAAGCCCTCAACGTCTACGACGACATCAAGCGATTCCACCGAGGCGGTCACGATGTCGTCCACCGCCTTGTCAGCCATCCACGCCCATGCCTCGGCGGCGCAGGCGTAGGCTTCCCTGGTCGTCTGCCCTGACGCCTTTGCCAAGGCGAAGACCCTCGGGTCGTCGGGCAGCGGGGCGACGATGGTCGGCGGCGTCCGTGACATCCGTGCGGTCCTCCGGTCACGAGCCCTGCACAGCGACGACACGGGCGCGAATCCACGCCTCCAGGTCACTTCGCCGGTAGGAGACACGAGCTTGTTTTCCGCTGCCGAGCTTCAGACACCGGGGGCCGGTTCGGTCGCATCGCATGCAGCGAAGCGACTTCGGCGACATGGCGATGAGCGCCGCCGCCTGCGCCGTGGTCAGCAGCTGGTCGTCCGTGAGGTTGAAGCCCTCAAGCGCCGCCGCAGGCGTCACGGGCGACGCCTTCGCCCGAGGCTTTGAGGTTTTTTTAGTCGTCTTCGCCGTGGTCATCGTGCAAGTCCTTTCCTTGGAATTGAGCTCGTGCTGTTCAGTTGAACGCCTGAACACGCCGTACTTGCAGTTACCTTGTGGTGCCGCCTGATTTCGGTCAACACTTAGTATCATGGAATGACGTTTTTGCCTTGATTTACAGCGTTTTCGGCGACAGCTTGTTTCCTAAGTAGGAAAACCACCAGAGGCGGCGGCGTCTACTTTTGCCCTGCGGTCGGGATCCGCTGTTCAGTGCCACTCGAGCCCCGCGCCACCACGCTCGTCACGATGATGTCGGCGGGCAGCTGCTGGCCCTGGTCGTCAACGTCACGAGCGACACGAGGACCACGCTGGTCGTCACGACACCACGTTGACGCCCGTGGTCACGCTCCAGGCGTCACGATGTCGCCCTGGAGGGTAGGGTCCAGGAACGAAACAGTGGCAGAATCGTCACGAGGGGGATGGGAAATTATGGCATTATCAACATTTCCGCTCGGCATCATGCGGCAGCATCACCCTCGTCACGCCGCCGTCGTCCGCCTTCGAGCCCGTGAGCGTCACGCCCTGGTCGTCGTCCGCTCCCCACGCCCACGGGGCGGACGTGATTTCAAATCGGAAATTTGTTTCCGATTTGCCGTCCGCTCCCCACGCCCACGGGGCGGACGGCAGTTTTTCACGCCGGCGTGAAAAATCAAACGTCCGCTCCCCACGCCCACGGGGCGGACAAACCAGAGAGCGATAGAAGTGACATTGTAACTTCTAGTCCGCTCCCCACGCCCACGGGGCGGACACTGGAAAACCACGGGCTCCACGCCGGTCACGCCTTCCAGGCGGGGCGTATGTCTTCGAGCCCGTCACGCTGCTGGAGGCGGGCGAAGCCTATCGGCGTCGCCCTCGGCGGCGAGCAGTCGCAGCGTAGGCGTCCTGGAGCGCGGCGTCCGCCACTTGAGCGTAGACCCTTGCAACCATGCCAGCGCTCGAAGGAGCGTCGCCGAGCGCCTTCGTGACAATCTGGAGCGGGACGCCCGCCGATGTCATGCGCTCGCCGCCGGTCCGGCGCAAGTCATGCGGGCGGGGACGCTGGTCCTTGTCTTCGCTCCACAACTTCGCCCGCTCCAGGATTCGCTTCCAGGCGGTCTTATACGTCACCACGGGGCCGTCGCCCTCGGGGGCGGGAAAGACCCATTCGCAGGACTTCGGGACCGCCTTACGGCGAGCCCGCAGCAGTTCCAGCAATTGCTGGTCTTTGGCAATCGGGACAACGTGCCCGGACCGTCTGCCTTTCATCCAGCGGGCCGGGATTCGCCAGCATGCGTCCGGGCCGGTCAACGTGATGTCTGACCAGCGGGCGTTTCGACATGCGCCCATGCGTTGCAGCGTCAGCATGCTGAACGTGAACAACTCCCGCCACAAGGCGGCGTCTGCCGACATGGCCTTGTCCAGCCGCTTCCACTCGGCATCCGTCAGCGTCCTGGTCCTCGCCACTTCGGGCGTCTTCGTCAGGCGGTCCGCTTTGCTTGTGCCGATGGCGGGATTCGCCATCGACCAAAAGCCCGCATCCGCAGCGTAGGCGTAAAGATTCCGCCACAACTGGAGCGCCCGGTTCGCTTGAATCGGAGCCCGCTTTTGCAGCGACGCATAGACGGCGGGGAGCTTGTTGGCGAAGCCCTGGAGCGTCAGCGCCTCGTAGTCTTCACCGTTGACCGTTTCGTATTCGTCCGTGCCTTTCCGCTTGCGGCGAATCTTCTCCACCATGACCGCTCGGCGAAGGTCAGCGTAGAACCGCTGCGTCCGGTCGGACGGGGGCTTTGACCTCGAACCAGGGAGCCACCGCCCCGCAGCATGGGCGGACAGCATGTCCTCCAAGACCGCCTTCACCACGGGCGTCTGGTCGGTGTCCTGGTCACGCTCGGCAGGACGGGGAGCCAGCGCCCCCGCCACCGTGCGGTCATACCGCAGCCTGCGAACGGACTCACGGGCTTCCACGAGGCGGACGGCGTCCGTGTCGCCGAGGGCACGACGGACGGTCTGCCCGTCGACCTTGCCCTGGAAGTAGTAGGTGGCAGAGCCCGAGCCCGCATTGACCCGCAACAGCAGACCAGGGCAATCGGCGTCCAGCCACGAGCGCCGATCGGAAGAATCGGTGTCCACCGTGCCCGCTAGGACTGCTTTCCGGGCCGCATCCACCCGCGCCTCAGTGAAGGCGAACTTGTTCCCGTCGCAGATTCCCACTGTTTTTTCAGCCACTTTGACGCCCTCCCGTGGATGCGAGCCCCGAGCCGACCGCAGCAGTTAGCAGCGGGCCCGGTCGCCCTGGTCACCCTTTGGTCACCCGGACGACGGGACATCGTAGGACATGCCCGGATATTCCTGCAATCGGCAGAATCCGGGCGGCGCATGAAAAAAGCCCCGTTTTCAGGGGCTTTTTTGCTTGTTTTCCTCGGGGAAAACCGTGTTTTTCTTCAGTGCCTCGTCTAGGACTCGAACCTAGAACCCTCTGATTAAGAGTCAGATGCTCTGACCAATTGAGCTAACGAGGCGTCACCCGATTTTCTACATCTGCCGGCCGACCGCGGCAAGGCCGGGCCGCGTGGCTGCGTTGAGTGATCGCCTCGCAGCCGCTACATTCCCGCCATTCCGCGTCTCCCCGGCCAGCATGGAGGTTTTCGATGGGCAGGTTCACCGGACTGAAGGGGCTCGTTCTCGGCGTGGCCAACGATCACTCGATCGCGTGGTTCATCGCCAAACAGATCCTCGACGAAGGCGGGCAGATCGGCTTCTCCCACCTGCCCGACCGGCCCGACGACGAGCGGCAGCGGAACCGTCGCCGCGTGGCCCAGCTCACCGACCCCGAGCCCGGCGCGAAGTTCCTCGTCCCGATGGACGTGTCCAGCGACGAGCAGATCGCCGCCGTGATGGACCGGGCACGGCAGGAGTTCGGCACCATCGACTTTCTCGTCCACTCCATCGCCTACGCGCCGCTGGAGGACCTCAAGGGCGAGACCACCAATTGCAGCCGCGAGGGATTCCGCGTCGCCATGGAGACGAGCGCCTACAGCCTCCTGGCCGTGGGCCGGCTGGCCCGGCCGATCCTCGGCAAGGATGCCTCGATCCTCACGCTCACCTACTTCGGCGGCGAGAAGGTGGTGCCCGGCTACAACATCATGGGCGTCTGCAAGGCGACGCTCGACGCCTGCGTGAGATACATGGCCTTCGACCTCGGCCCGGCGGGCATCCGCGTCAACGCGGTGAGCGCGGGCCCGCTGCGCACGCTCGCCGGCCGCGGGGCGGGCGTCGAGGAGATGCTCGGGCTCTATCAGCACATGTCGCCGATGGGCCGCAACATCACCCACGACGAGGTCGGCAAGGCCGGCGCGTGGCTGCTGTCGCGCGAGTCGCTGGGGATCACAGGCGAGATTCTCCACGTGGACGCCGGCTACAACATCATGGGCTCGCCGGGCCGGCTCCTCGATCTGGTGCCGAAGCAGCCGTGAGGCCTCGGCTTCAGGGCGGGTCGTAGCCGCCCGGATGCCAGGGATGGCAGCGGCAGATCCGGGCCAGCCCACGCGCGGCGCCGCGCACGGCCCCGTACTTCTCCACGGCCTGGCGGAAATACGCGCTGCAGGTCGGCTGGAAGCGACAGTGCCGACCGAGCAGCGGGCTGACGGCGAACTTGTAGGCCACGACGAGGCCCACGAGCGCGGCCGCGGCGGCGCGGTCGCACGCCCGGCACGCGCCGCGGAGCACTCGTGCGATCGCGTTCACGACCCGCCTCCGCGCCCGCCCCGCGGCCGCCGGTCTTCCGTGGCGCGGGCCGCGCGAGCCGCCAGCCGCGCCAGCGATGACGCCGTGGCCTGCAGGCCCACGGCACCCGGCTCGGGCAGGCCCGACCGCACGACGACGACGAAATCGTACCCGGGCGGCATGTCGCCGCGGGTGATCCGGAAGGCCTCCCGCAGCCGTCGCTTCCAGCGGTTGCGGACGACCGCCGTGCCGATGCGGCGGGACACCGAGAACCCGATCCGCACCCGTCCGGCCGCGTCGCTCGCCGCCGCGTACACCACGAGCGGCCCGGCCGCCGCGGACCGCCGCCCGGCGTAGACCCGCGCGAAGTCGGCCGGCCGCACCAGCCGGCAGGCACGGGGCAGGCCCTGCTGGGGAGGCGTCACCACCGCAGTTGCGCCCGCGGGTTCGCCGCCCCGGCCTCGGCGGCCCGCGCGGCTTCCAGCAGCCGCGCCGCGTCGGCCGCACCGGCGTTCGCCGGCAGCATGATCTGCACCTCGGCGATGAGGTCGCCCCGCGCGCCGTTGGCATGCCGCACCCCCATGCCGGCGGCACGCAGCTTGCGGCCGCCCGACGTTCCGGGGGGGATCCGCAGGGCGATCGTGCCCCAGGGCGTGGGCACGTCCACCTTCGCGCCCTCGATGGCCTCGGCGAGCGTCACGGGCAGCGTGAGCTCCAGCGTGTCGCCGGCGCGACGATACACGGGATGCGGCTCGACCTCGACCTCCAGGAGCAGGTCGCCCGCCGGACCGCCGCCGGATCCCGGCAGCCCCTGGCCGCGCAGCCGCATCCGCGCGCCGTCGGGCAGCCCCTGGGGAATCGTCACGCTGATCGTTTCCACCTTCCCGTCGCGATCCACCCGCACCTCGGTCTTGCCGCCGTCGATGGCCAGGCGGAAGGGCACCGCGATCCGCGCCGTCACGTCGTCGCCCGGCGCCTGCGTGGAACGCTTCCGCCCGCGGCCCGTGCCACGGCCGCGACCGCCGCCGAACAGGTCGCCGAAGCCGCCGCCGCCGCCGAACAGGCTCTCCAGGTCGATCTCGGCCCCGCCCGGGAATCCACCGCCGCGAAACGGCCCGCCGCCCCAGCCACCGCCCGGACCACCGGCCGCCACGCCCTCGAAGGCGCTTCCGTAGCGGTCGTACATCTCCCGTTTGCCCGGGTCGTTGAGCACGTCGAAGGCCGACTGCACCTTCTTGAACTGCTCCTTGGCCGACTCATCGTCGGGGTGCAGGTCCGGGTGGTACTTCCGCGCCAGTTCCCGATAGGCCTTGCGGATGTCCTCCGCCGAGGCGGTGCGCGGGACCCCGAGAGTCTGGTAATGATCCTCCGCCATGAATGGGCCCGCTCGCTCCCGGGACGCGACGTGCCGATTCTACCAGCCGGCCGCGGCGATCAAGAAGCCGCCCGCCCCGCGGTCAGCCCACCGGCTGGTCGCCGCCTTCCCCGGCCGCGTTGAGCGGCGACCGCTGCTCGAGGAGCTCGACTTGGCAACGCCGCGCCGGCTCGTCCGCAGCGGGCCGCAACAACTGGAACACGCCATCCGACCCCAGCCGCCTGGCCCGCGTGTTGTCGGCGAGGTAGGCGGGCAGGATCTCCCGCAGGATCCGCTGCCGGAGCTCGGGCGCCAGCACCGGAAACATCACCTCGACCCGGCGGTGGAAGTTGCGGGGCATCCAGTCCGCGCTCGCCAGAAACACCTCCGCCTCCTCGTCCGGCCCGAAGACGAAGATCCGGCTGTGCTCCAGGAAGCGGTCCACGATGCTGTGGACGCGGATCGTCTCACTCAGGCCCGGCACGCCCGGCCGCAGGCAGCAGATGCCCCGGGCGATGATGTCGATCGGCACGCCCGCCCGGCTGGCCGCGTACAGCGCCTCGATGATGCGGTGATCGACCAGCGCGTTGAGCTTCGCGAAGATCCGCGCCGGCCGCCCGGCCGCGGCCCGCCGCGTCTGCTCCTCGATCAGCTCCAGCGTCTTCCGGTGCAGGTCGTTGGGCGCGACGATGAGCCGCTGCCAGGCGTGCCCCTGCGAGTAGCCCGTGAGCAGGTTGAACAGCGCCGAGGCGTCCTCCGCCACCGCCTCGTCGGCGGTGAACAGCCCCAGGTCGGTGTAGACCAGCGCGGTCGTCGGGTTGTAGTTGCCCGTGCCCAGGTGCACGTACCGCCTCAGCCCGCCGCCCTCCTGACGGACGACGAGCGACACCTTGCAGTGCGTCTTCAGGTCGAGGAAGCCGAACACCACGTGCACGCCGGCCCGCTCCATCTGCCGCGCCCAGCTGACGTTGTTGGCCTCGTCGAACCGGGCCTTGAGTTCGACGAGCGCGGTGACGTGCTTGCCCGACTCGGCCGCGGCGATCAGGGCCCGCGAGATCGGCGAGTCGCCGCTGGTGCGGTACAGGGTCTGCTTGATCGCCAGCACGCGGGGATCGGCGGCGGCGCTGGTCACGAACTCCACGACCGGGTCGAACGACTCGTAGGGATGGTGGAGGAGGATGTCCCGCTGCGCGATGGCGGCGAAGATGTCGCCGCCGCGGCGATCGAGCCCGCGCGGCAGCCGGGGCGTGAACGGCTTGTCGTGGAGCCGGTCGTATCCGGGCACGCGGTAGAGCTCCCACACCGCCGTCAGGTCGAGGGGACCGTCGATCCGGTAGACCTCGCTGTAGCTCCCGCCCTGCGGGCCGTCGCCCCCGAGCAGGCCTTCCTCGTCGATGATCATCCGGGCGATGGCCTCGTCGGCCTTGGCGGCGATCTCGATCCGCACCGCCTGACCGCGCTGGCGGGCCTTGAGCCGGTCCTCGATCAGCTTGAGCATGTCGTCCGACTCCTGCTCGAGCAGTTCGACGTCGCTGTCGCGGGTGATGCGGAAGGCGCTCCAGGATTCGACGTCGAACCCGCCGAACAGCTCCGGCAGCCGCGCGGAGACGACGTCCTCGAGCAGCACGAACGACCGTGTGCCCGGCTCGCCGCCCTCCACCGGCACGATCCGCGGCAGCACCTGGGGAACCTGCACGACGGCGAACAGCCGCCGCGGCCCGAGCCCCTCGGTGCGGTGCAGCATCACGCCCAGGTACAAGCCCCGGTTGTGGTAGCGGGGCGAGGGGTGGGCCGGATCGACCGCCATCGGCGTGAGGATCGGCAGGGCCCGCTCGCGGAAGAATCGATCGACCTGCTCCCGCTGGCTGCCGGCCAGATCCGCGTACCGCAGCAGCCGAAACCCCTCCGCCTCGAACGCCGGGGCGAGGCTCTCCCGCAGGCAGCGGTACTGGCGGGCCACGAGTTCCTGCGTGCGGGCCGCGATCGCCCGCAGCTGCTCCATCGCGGTCAGGCCGTCGGGCGCGTAGTCCTGCGGCGCGCTCTCGCCGAACGCCTGCTCCCGCAGGCCCGACACCCGGACCATGAAGAACTCGTCCAGATTCGAGCTGAAGATCGCCAGGAACTTGAGCCGCTCCATGAGCGGATTCTCGGGATTCTCGGCCTCCTCCAGGACGCGGAGGTTGAACTCCAGCCAGCTCAATTCCCGGTTGAGGAAGCATTCCGGGCCGAGCGTGCTCGTGCCGGGCTCGTCGATGACCGTTGCCATGCCACAATCCACACGGGGAGGCGTGCGGGCGCCGCCCGCCGAACCCTCCAGTTTAGCCTGCGGAAACGCCACGCCACGATGCCCGACGCTCGATCACGGGAAACCCACGTGCTCGCCGGTTCCACGGCCTGGCAGGGGGCGGTTCGCACCGGCCTCGACCGCCTGGCAGCCGCCTGCCCACGCGGGGGCCCGGGCTGGTGCGCGGCCGCGGCCTGCATCCTCGAGGCTGCGGCCCCGAAGCCGGGCAAC